>Ga0180431_10010013_pt1 | contig 10597 bp, 13 predicted proteins | sample SS_ome_11_FD_132459 | JGI IMG/M metagenome (GOLD analysis project Ga0180431, IMG submission 132459) | Hypersaline lake sediment archaeal communities from the Salton Sea, California, USA - SS_1_MS_1 metaG | ecosystem: Environmental > Aquatic > Non-marine Saline and Alkaline > Hypersaline >... | reverse complement strand
GTGCGCGAAGCGCGGGGTTTCAGTGAAAATCGTTTTTCGCGTAGTTCGCGTATTTCGCGGTTCCCACTCTCCACCTTCCCCGGCCCTCCGGCGCGCTTCTCTTTTCACGACAATTCCTTTTGCCTTTTCGTGCCAGTAACCTTACAATTTCGCTATGGATTCGCATCCTACGGTGCTTTGTGAGATGCAAGGATGAGGACGACGTGTGACTGCGTTCGCGCGAAGCGATAAGAAGCCGAACGAATGATGAAACAATCGAAGGGCGAATCTCCCAAGGGGGTGCTCGAACACTGGCGGAAGGGCAGCGACGATCTCAAGCCAGCCCAGCAAGAGCGCAGAATAACGGGTAGCTCTCACCAGTGTCCTAACGCTATGTCACTTCCTGATAGGCTGAGGCAGCCAATGCCACTGCCCATCTTTTCCCTTTTTGAGCACAAACCGATGCAGCTCTTCCCTTTTTCGAAAGGGCAACCAAATACCCGGCTTGTACTCCAGTCGAATCGCTATGTCAGCATTCGCAAATCGATTGTTTTGCATACCAGACAAGGGGAGCAATTCTGAAGCCTCTTCGCCAGGAACGATCGCGCCCGAGACTTGCCTTGGGTCGCTGAAGCGATTCTCATAATCTTCTGCAGCGACTATCAGAGGACCTCCATCAGCGACTTTGAGATACTTGATAGCACATGAGAAACTGACATCTCGAATGGTCAGATAGCCCTCATTACGAACAACGAAAAAGGTGAACATCGGATTGTCTGGATCAAGATTCACTGACGGATACACATACACGTGCGGCCATATTGCGATCCACACGGTGACGAATACCCCGATGAATGCACACACGCTCCAGGCAAAGTACGGTATTCTTCGTTTCCGGTTCCAAGCGAAGCTCAACATGCTCCGTACAAACGCCCACCGAGGCCTTGTCGTACGGCCCTTGGTCCCTTGCGAGGAAGATGAGCGCGTAGCCTGTTTGACGGGCCTTCTCTTCTTCCGGTTGTTCCTCTGTCTCCCCATTTCCGTACCTCATTCAAAACGTTTCCTTGTACTGACATCCGGCGCAGGCACCTCTCAACGAGGATGATACCCAAGGAGAAGGCGTGATTCAAGAAGGCACCCGATCATTACTGGTCGCTGAATTGCTTTGCGGTTTGCTTTGAAGCTTGGAATACTAGCGGCCGCTGGACGTTACCTGCGTCTGTCGACCCCGCTGAGGACATACGTGTCATGCAAGGGCGAGTTTTCGTTTGCGAGCAGTTGCATCAGTTGGCCTTGGGTGAGTGGGAGATAAGGAGGCCGTCTTCTATGCATTCGTGGAGGTAGGCGAAGACCGCCTGGAGGTGTTCGGCGGTGAGTCGGGGGTAGTTCTCAAGCAGTTGGGTTTGGGTCCAGCCCTGAGCGAGCCGCTCAATGATGAACTCGAGGGAGATCCTCGTTCCCTTGACCGCAGGCTTGCCACCCAGGATGGCGGGGTCCGCAACGATGTAGTCCTTCCAGTCCATATACAGATTATAGAGATCCCGGGCCAGTTTGTAAATGCTCTCGCGCCGGCGTTGGCCGGCTCCGCACACGATGGCGGCGCCGGCGTCAGCCTACTTTGGTGATTTCGAAGATTACGGTTCCTCCGTTGGTGTATTGGCAGGGGTCGGGGCAGTGGATGTAGGCTTTGGTTTTGTCTTCTTTGCCGTCGAGTCCCCATTGGGCGGGCTCGGAGACGCGGAGGGCATTGTAGTAGGGCATCAGGGCGGCCAGGCCGTGCATGCAGACCGGCGTGTCGCTGACAAGCTGGTAGCCGGCCTTGAGCGTGAAGGAGTCGCCGACCTTATACGTCGGGCAGTGCCCTTTGATTTCTTTGACTGTAACCACCAGATCCATATCGCAAAAGCTCCCAAGAACGGTTTGACGTTTCCTTGTATTATGGCCCCCGGCGGCGTTTGTTCAAACCAATTCGCCACGACGCCGGAATTCTTGGCCGGTGCGATTCACATTCACGTCAAGCTTGCCGATAGGGGCACGTGACGGGCATTGTCATTTCGACTAAGGGCGAAGCCCGCACGGAGATATCTCGCCACGGTTGTGAGGCGCCTCCCGTTCGCGACCAGATTCCTCCGCTCCGGCCTGCTTCCAGCAGTCCTCCGGTCGGAATGACGGTCCGAGGCGCTGCTTCGCGCGGCCTACTCATAGATGTGAACCGCATCTATTCTCCGCCTGTCGGCGGGAAGGCATTGTCCGCAGGGGCCGAGGGCATTAGTATGGTGGCCTGTTGAAGAAAGGAGGTCCGCAGCGCATGGCGAACGAGTTGGTTGGTGTCATTGGCGGCACGGGGCTGGGCGACGCTCTGGCCGGACAGATGGCCGGGGCGGAGTTTCGCGAGGTCGAGACGCCCTTCGGCCCTCCCAGCGGCCCGGTCATGGTGGGCGCGCTGGGCGCGCGGCAGATCGCGTTCATCAGCCGGCACGGACCCGGCCATACGCTGTCGCCGAGCGAAGTGCCATACGCTGCCAACGTCTTCGCCCTCAAGAAGCTCGGCGCCCGCGCCGTGATCGCCAGCGGCGCGGTCGGTTCGCTACGGGCTGAAATCGCGCCGGGCGACCTGGCGATCGTGGACCAGTTCATCGATAAGACGTTCAAGCGCACGAGCACGTTTTTCGCCGACTACGGCGCGGTGCATTGCGAGATGGCCGAGCCCGTCTGCGGGCGGCTGCGGACGTCCCTGCTGCGCAGCGCCGATCCGCTGGACGTCGCCGTTCATACCAGCGCGACGTACGTGTGCATGGAGGGCCCCCAGTTCTCCACGCGGGCCGAGTCGCTCATGCACCGGGCGTGGGGCGGCGACCTGATCGGGATGACCGCCATGCCCGAGGCCAAGCTGGCCCGCGAGGCGCAGATGTGCTACGCGCTGGTGGCGCTGGTGAGCGACTACGATTGCTGGCGGCCGCACGATCCGGCCAAGGGCAAGCAGACGCTGCTCCAGGAAATCATATCCAACCTGCAGACGGCGACGGACAATTGTCTCGAACTCATCAGGACGCTGCTGGCCGGCGAGGAGATACTGGTCAACGAAGAGTGCGGCTGCCGGCAGAGCCTGGGCCTGGCGGTCTGGACCGACCCGGGCAAGATCGACCCGGCGCAGAAGGGCCGCCTGCACGTCCTCTTTGAATAGCGCGGTTCTGCGACAGCACGCCGGCTTGGGATGGTGAGTTGGCAGGGCCGGCACGGGGGCCTGCCCCTACAGCCGGGGGTGACACGAGCAATCACTCTACCGCAAATCTTCCACGATCAGGCTGCCCCTGCAGGCGGGGGTGGCGAGAGCGGGGTTCATCGTCTATAATGCCGCGTCAATGGTCCAAGAGGAGATTTGGAATGACTGACGTTGCTTTTCAGAAGTGTATCAATCCGGCCTGCGGCGCCGAGTTCGACTGCGGACAGGCGTTGTTCAAGTGTCCGCAGTGCGGCGACCTGCTCGATGCGCAATACGATTGGAACCGGGCGCCCGTGCCGAGCACGCTGAGCGAGTTTGGGAAGCGCTGGGCAACGCGGGACAGTCGGCTGGACTACTCCGGTGTGTGGCGATTCCGCGAGCTGCTGGATTTCTGTCCGGACGAGCATAAAGTCAGCATCGGCGAGGGGCAAACGCTCTTGCAGCAGAACTGCGCGATCGCCGAGCAGATGGGGATGAAGCCGGACTGCCTGTTCCTGGAGTACGAGGGGCTCAACCCCTCCGGCTCGTTCAAGGACAACGGCATGACGGCGGCCTTCAGCCACGCGATGATGGTCGGCGCCAAGTCGTGTGCCTGTGCCTCGACGGGCAACACCTCGGCGGCGGTGGCGCTCTACGCGCACAGTTGCGGTCTGAAGTGCACCGTCTTCATCGGCTCGGGGCGCATTGCCTTCGGCAAGCTCAGCCAGGCCATGGACTACGGCGCCCAGACCATCCAGATCGCCGGCGACTTCGACGACTGCATGCGCCAGGTCCAGGCCGTCTGCTCCGAACTGGGCCTGTACCTGCTCAACTCGCTCAACCCGTTTCGCCTCGAAGGCCAGAAGACCATCATGTATCGCATCATCGAGGGCCTCCGCTGGGAGGTCCCCGATTGGATCATCGTCCCGGGCGGCAACTTGGGCAACTCCAGCGCGTTCGGCAAGGCATTCGCCGAGCTCAAGCAGCTCGGCTTGATCGAACGCATCCCGCGCATGGAGATCATCAACGCCACCGGCGCCGATACGCTCACTGACCTGGTGAACAACAAGAAGCTCGTCTGGAACGGAGGGCACGTCGATCAGAAGATCATCGATGATTACTATGCCGACCTGACAGCCCGCAATTTCTCGCCGCACACGTGCGCCTCGGCCATCGAGATTTCCCGGCCGGTCAATTTGAAGAAATGCCTGCGCGCGATCGACGTCTGCGACGGGATCGTCCGCGCCGTGACCGACGAGGAGATCTGCGACGCCAAGGCGCTGATCGGCAAGTTCGGCTTGGGCTGCGAGCCCGCCTCGGCCGCCACCATCGCCGGGCTCAAGCATCTACTCGCCGACGGCACCGTCGCCAAAGACGCCCGCGTCGCCTGCGTCCTGACGGGCCACCCCCTCAAAGACCCGAACGTCACCGTCAACTACCACAAAGACAAGCTCGGCCAGCTCAGCAACCCCCCCATCGAGGCCCCCAACGACCTCCAGGAAATCATCAAGCTCATCCGCTGATGGAGAGATGACGCGTTCGCACCGGTTAGAGCGCGGGTTGTAGCCTGGAGGAAGTCGTTACGGCTGAGAGGGCCGCAGCTTCGCAAACAACCGCTGTTGTTCGACGAGCCCCGAAGTGGCGAGCGGTGTCCACTGCCGCCGCGCGGATTCGAACGCGTCGGACACTTGTTCGATAGCCGCTGCGGTATCAGTCTGACGTATCGCCTCGGCGCGGAGACCTTCCAGCACGGGGCCGGCCACCTCCCAATTCCGGACCCACTGTCGCACAAGCTGTTCCTGCCGCTCGTCCATACCTGTATTCTACCGGAAATCCATCCGTTGGCATAGCGTAAGGCGAATTCGGAGGAATTCTCGCGCGGTGTGTCATCCTGAACGAAGCGTAGCGAAGTGAAGGATCTGGGCCTCGCAGGGGGGGAATTACCCATTCTCATACCAGATCCTTCGCCTTCGGCTCAGGATGGCAACATGCTACCGCGCGAGAGATTTTCGTAATGCGTATAAATGCCAGCCCCATCAATCGCGGCTGCTGGTACGATGTCGTTGATGACTCTGTAGAGCACTCCCTCGGCGGGATGTTCAAGGAAGTGTCTTCTGGAGAAATGACTTGAGTTGCGGCAGGTTGCTGTGGCATGTGTCCCAGACGATCTTAAGGTTCACGCCGAAGTACTCGTGGATAAGGACGTTCCTTATCGTTTTAATGCGATGCCACGGGATCTCGCCGTGCTCTTCGATGAATGCATCGGTCAGGTTCTCTGATGATCGCATCGATCATCATGTCGTTCGCGACGAAGGTTTCGTAGTCGGTATCGCCGAGGTAGCGTTCGATCTTCTCGATTGCCTCGAGTATATGGCTGAGGTAGATGCGATCACGCTTCATAAACGGGTTCCGCTTGCTCAAGCACCTCGCCGCGGAAGTGCTTGCTCAGCGCCTGAGGTGTGAGAAGGTCTACGCGTCTGCCAAGCGCCTCAGAGAGTTGCTCCTGAATCTCAACGAACTCGAATAGCCCGATGGTGGCGTGAGGATCGAAGTCGATGAGTACGTCGATGTCACTGTCCTGGTCGGCTGCACCCCGAACGGCAGAGCCGAAGATGGCCACGGACTTGATCTGACCACGGTAGGCATTGGCCTCAACCGCTGCGCGCAACTTCTCTTTGACTTCTTCCTTGTCCATAGTTGCAGTATAGGCTCCTGCCCATCTGCCTGTCAAATTCAAACGGTCAAGGTGGTATAAGAGGCAGCACCTCTACGGCGAAGGCAGTAGCGTTCCGGAGTTATCCTACTTTCATGTCGGACAGAACCACAAGGCGGGGCGGTTCAGGAGAACAGGGGCGGCAGGGCCAGGCCGGCGGCGAGGGCGACGGCGCCGAGGTTGTGCAGGAGGATGGTGGTCTGGTTGGCGCGATACTGGCCGGGCTCGGTGACCTCTTTGGCGTTGGCCAGGCGCATGGCGAAGACCGCCAGCGGTAGGGTCAGCAGATAGAGAACGCCGGCCGGGAGTGTCGTGCGATGCAGGAGCATCGCTGCGGCCATCGCATAGGTGGCCGTCAGGGCGGCGCGGTAGACCCAGATGCAGGCCGGCACGCCCAGAAGCACCACCAGCGTGCGCTTGTTGACCGCGCTGTCGGCCGGCAGGTCGGGAACCTCGTTGATGAGGATGACCAGGAAGATCAGGATCGCGACGATCAAGGCCGGCAGCAGCGGCAGTGCGCCGAGCGACTGGGCCTGGAGGTAGTAGGAGCCGTAGACCGGCAGCACGCCGAAGAGCAGACCGATGGCGATCTCGCCCACGCCGCGATAGCCGTACTGCACGGGCCGGGCGGTGTAGAAGAAGCCGCCCAGTGCGCCGAGCAGCCCGATGCCCAGGATGACGGGGCTGCGCGTCAGGAAGACGATAAGCAGGCCGATGCCGCAACCGACAGCCAGGTAGCCCAGGCCCGCCAGCAGCGTCGCCTTCGGCGAGAGGATGCCGTCCTGGATGAAACGCCGCCCGCCGGAAAACGGCGTCGGATTCTCGTTGAGCCAGTCGTTACGCGAGAGGTGGTCGAAGTAGTCGTTGATGATATTGGCAGCACCGTGCAGGGCCATGATCGCCAGCAGCGCCAGCACAAAGAGGGCCCACTTGAACGTGCCCGCCACGGCGTAGCCCAGCGCCGAGCCCACCAGGACCGGCGCGGCGCTGGCCCCCAAATACTGCGGCCGCGATGCCAGCAGAATCAAACCCAGTCCAGTCGGCAACGAAGCAGTTCGCATAGGCATCCAATACTCCTAAAGCTTTGACAGGGGGGATTTTAGCGTTTGCAGACCGCTTGTCAACTGCAGGATGACGCCGGGCCCGGCTCCGAGCGCATGGAAGTCCTGCAAAACTTCGATACTGTCCTATGTCGGGCGTCCCGGCTGCCATGGTGGCAGAGGGACTGTGGCAGGCTGCAATTATGCCAGAGTCCGCCGGCGGCGCGGGCTTGCACGCAAGCTGTTTTTTGGCATAGACTTACGTTCCTTCTGCGCCCGCCTGCATCTCTTGGCACAATATTTGCACTTCTGGGAGCGGACGGTATCCGTATGATTGCTCAATGGTCCCAACTCGATGAAGTCAACGTCCTGGCCAGTGCGGCCGACTGGGCCTGGCCGCAGGCGGTGCGCAGCCTGTTTCAGCCCCGCGGGGTCAATCTGATGGTGGCTCAGGACGCCGACGATTTCGTCCACATCATCGGCCGCCGGCGCATCCACGCAACCATCGTGGATATGGACGCCGAGCGACCGAGCGGGCTGGCCACCGTGAGGATTATCCGCATGGATTATCCGCTGGTGCCTTGTGTTCTGCTGACCCGCAAGGTGGATCAGGAAGTGTTAGGCAAAGCGTTGCAGCTCGACGTCTTCGGCGTTGTGGGCAAGCCGGTAAATATGGAGATCTTGCGTGAGTTGCTGAATCGCATCTTTCTCAAGAAATACAACAGCAACCTCTTCGCGGTGTAGCAGCTTGAATCGGGCTCGAGTGGGCCGGCGCCGCAGAGGGCGCGATAAGCAAACGGCAAAACAAGATCGTCAAACATCTATAACGTTATGGAAAGGAGCAAGGACAAATGAAGATTCGACCATTGGCAGATAAAGTGCTGGTTGAGCGCGTCGAGGCTGAGTCGAAGACGGCCGGCGGGATCGTGCTGCCGGACACGGCCAAGGAAAAGCCGCAGCGCGGCAAGATCGTCAGCGTGGGCGAGGGCAAGCTGCTCGAAGACGGCACGCGCAAGGAAGTCCAGGTCAAGAAGGGGGACCTCGTGCTGTTTACCAGCTACGCCGGGACCGACATCAAGATCGACGGCAAAGAGTACTTGATTATGGACGAATCGGACATCATGGCGATTATCGAGAAGTAACGCCACACCGTGTCCGGCAAGAGGGTCATCAGCGAACCGATTGCTCAGAAGGAGAAAGAAGAATATGGCAGCGAAAAAGATTGCATTTGGAACGGACGCACGCAGCGCGATCCGTGACGGCGTGAACAAGCTGGCCGGCGCCGTCAAGATCACGCTCGGACCGTGCGGCAGAAACGTTATCCTCGAAAAGTCGTTCGGCTCGCCTACGGTCACCAAAGACGGCGTCACCGTCGCCAAGGAGATCGAGCTGGAGGACGCCTACGAGAACATGGGCGCCCAGATGGTCAAGGAAGTGGCCAGCAAGACCAGCAAGGACGCCGGCGACGGCACCACCACCGCCACCATCCTGGCCGAGAGCATTTTCGAGGAGGGGCTAAAGAACATCACCGCCGGCGCCAACGGGATGCAGGTCAAGCGCGGGATCGAGGCCGGCGTCGAGGCTATCGTCACGGAACTGCACAGGATGAGCGTCCCGGTCGAGTCCACCAAGCAGATCGAGCAGGTCGCCACTTGCTCGGCCAACCAGGACGCCGAGATCGGTAAGAAGCTGGCCGAGGCGATGGACAAGGTCGGCAAAGACGGCGTCATCACGGTCGAGGAAGGCCAGTCCCTGGAGACGACCGTCGATCTGGTCGAGGGAATGCAGTTCGACAAGGGGTATCTGAGCCCCCATTTCGTGAACAACGTGGAGGACATGGCGGTCGTCCTGGACAAACCCTACGTCCTGGTCCACGAGAAGAAGATCAGCTCGGTCAAGTCGCTGGTTCCGCTGCTGGAGAAGGTCGCCAAGCAGGGCAAGCCGCTGTTGATTATCGCCGAGGACGTCGAGGGCGAGGCACTGGCGACGCTGGTGGTCAACAAGCTCCGCGGCGTGCTCCAGGTGGCCGCGGTGAAAGCCCCCGGATTCGGCGACCGCCGCAAGGCGCTGCTCAGCGATATCTCCGTGCTCACCGGCGCCGAGCCCATCTTCGAGGACCTGGGCCTGCAGTTGGAGAACATCGAGCTGACGCAACTCGGTCGGGCCAAGCAGATCAAGATCGACAAGGACAGCACGACGATCATCGAAGGCGGCGGCGCCACCGAGGCCATCAAGGGCCGCATCGAGCAGATCAAGGCCGAGATCGAGAACTCCACCAGCGACTACGATATTGAGAAGCTGCAGGAACGGCTCGCCAAGCTGGCCGGCGGCGTGGCGCAAATCAACGTCGGCGCGGCCACCGAGGCCGAGATGAAGGAGAAGAAGGCCCGCGTCGAGGACGCGCTGCATGCCTGCCGTGCCGCGGCCGAAGAGGGCATTCTCCCCGGCGGCGGCGTCGCGATGCTCCGCACGCTGTCGGCGCTGGACAAGGTCAAGGCCAAAGGCGACGAGGCCGTCGGCGTCGATATCGTCCGCCGGGCCATCATGGCGCCCATCAAGCAGATCGCCAAGAACGCCGGTCTCGACGGTTCCATCGTCGCCCAGAAGGTCATCGAGACCAGCGACAAGAACTTCGGGTACAACGCGCTGACGAAGCAGTACGGCGACATGATCAAGTTCGGCGTCATCGTGCCGACGAAGGTCGAGCGCACCGCGCTGCAAAACGGCGCCTCCATCGCCTCGCTGCTGCTGACCACCGACGCGGTCGTCAGCGAGATTCCCGAAAAGAAGGAAAAGACCCCGATGCCCCCCGGCGGCGGCGGAATGTACTAAGAACCGAATGGTGAGCGGGTCCCCTCGGGGGCCCGCTTCCTTTTTGGGTCGGCGGTGTGCTGCTGCGGATTATGGTTGATTCTCGTGCGTAATGTGTCATGCTACAGCAAGGCGTATTTTTCGGGCTGGCATGAAGCGTTTTGGGAGTAGAAGAAATGCCGTTTCGCTTCTATAGCAACACGCTTTCGCAGGCGTCGCGCACGGTGGCGGCGGGGATTATGATTGTCGGTTTGCTGCTGATCGGTTTCGGTGTCCTCATTGCGGCCTTGCCCCAGTTCTTCGCGTATCTGGCCGCGGTGGTGTTCTTCATCGGCGGCGTCGGCTGCGGCGTCACCGCCGTCAAAATCTTCTGGACCCAGCACCAAATCGACCAGATCACCTCCGACGAGACCCAGGTCTACCGCAAAAACGTGCGCATCCGCACCGAAGACCGTCACGACCTCTGACCCTCTGCGCCGACCATCAGCCGGCACCCCACAGCGGCGAGAGGATCAGGCACATGTGCAGATGGTCTCATCGTCTCCTTCGACAAATACGATCCCGTTGTCGTGGCAGAGGGCTGCGATTCTTTCGATGATGGCCCGGTCCAATCCTGAGTGTGTGCCGCAGCAGCAGGTGTCGAAGCACCAGAGCGTCTGGCCGGGCGGAATCTTCGATAGCTCGTCCTTGAATTTGGTCCAGCTTGTAGTCCGAACGATCGTGCCGCGATCGTGAGCGTACAACTCAAAGCGCGGCATGGCATTCGGCCGCCAACAGTCGTAGTAGATCATCAGGCCGTATCCCGCTTCGAGCACGGCAGAGCCTTCGGTTCCTTCAGCGCTCCACTCGTAG
>Ga0180431_10010012_pt1 | contig 10598 bp, 8 predicted proteins | sample SS_ome_11_FD_132459 | JGI IMG/M metagenome (GOLD analysis project Ga0180431, IMG submission 132459) | Hypersaline lake sediment archaeal communities from the Salton Sea, California, USA - SS_1_MS_1 metaG | ecosystem: Environmental > Aquatic > Non-marine Saline and Alkaline > Hypersaline >... | reverse complement strand
GTCCTCATGCCCGCCCTGGGACGCGTCGGCGTCTCCCGCAAAATCGAGGACGAAGAAACCCGGCTCCGCCTCCGCGACACGATGTTGGAGCTGAATCCTCCCAAGGGCCTTGGGTTCATCGTCCGCACCGCCGGCGCCGACCGGACCAAAAAAGAACTTTCCCGCGACCTGGCCTACTTGCTCCGGTTGTGGAAGGTAATCGTCCGGCGAATCAAAAAAATGCCCGGCCCGGTCGATATCTATGAAGAAAGCGACATGATCATCCGGACCATCCGCGATATCGTGACCGCCGACGTGGATACGATCCTGATCGATGAGCCTTCGGCCTACGAACGGGCGCGGGAGTTCCTCCAATTGGTCATGCCCCGCTACGTCAGCCGCCTCCAACTCTATGAGGGCAAGGAGCCCCTGTTTCACAAGTACGGCATGGACGAGGAGATCGCCCGGATCCATCGCCGCCAGGTCCCCCTCAAGCAGGGTGGCTCGATCGTCATCGACCAGACCGAAGCCCTGGTGGCCATCGACGTCAACAGCGGCAACTTCCGCGCCGACGACTCGGCCGAAGAGACCGCCTACCAGATGAATCTCCTCGCCGCCCGCGAAATCGCTCGGCAGCTACGCCTTCGCGACCTCGGTGGCGTGATCGTCAACGACTTTATCGACATGCGCAAGGAGAAGCACCGCCGGGGGGTGGAGCGGGCGCTGCGCGACGCGATCAAACGCGACCGCGCCCGGACCAAGATCCTCCGGACCAGCCCCTTCGGGCTCGTCGAGATGACCCGGCAGCGCGTGCGTCCGAGCCTGAAACGGAGTGTCTATTGCGACTGCCCCACCTGTAGCGGGACCGGCGTCGTCAAGTCGAGCGAGACCATGGCCATCGAGGTGATCCGACTGCTGATCTTGGCCAGCCAGCGCCCCGACGTGGCCCGCGTCACCATCACGGTCGCCACGGAGGTGGCCGACTACCTCAACAACAAAAAACGCCGCGAGCTGTCCCAAATGGAGGACGACGGGGACATGTCGGTGCAAGTCCTTGCTGCTGAAGGAGTTGGGCCCGAGCACCTGGCGATCTCCTGCCGCGACGCGGAGGGACGCGACGTCCATTTCTCCGACGCGTAGCCCTTGAGCACCCCCCACGTATTGCGTTATCTTAATGGATTCGTCATCTCCTCCCGTGCACCAGACCACCCAACCAGCGGCCGAAGAACGAGACGGAACATGTACGCGATCATCCAAGACGGCGGACGACAGCTCCAAGTGGAAGAAGGACAGGAAATCGACGTCGATTACCGCGACGCCTCCCGCGGAGACCCAATCACGTTCGACCGCGTGCTGGCTTACCGCGACGACGACGGCTTCCTGGTCGGGCAGCCGACGCTGGAGGGGGCCGCGGTCACCGGGGAGGTGGTCGGCCCCAAGCTCGGCCCGAAAGTCGTCGTCCAGAAGCTCCGAAAACGCAAGACCTACCGCCGCAAGACCGGCCACCGGCAGCTTCACACCCGGGTGAAGATTGACAAGATCCTCAAGTCAGGCTTCGTTCGCCCAGACGAGCACGCAACGCCCGCCGAGGAAGAACCAGCATCCGCTCAGAAGCAGAAGAAGACGTCGCGCCTTAACGAGTTCATGAAACGCCTCCAGGAGTGTGATATTCTCCTGGCGGCGCGGGTAGTCTCTCTGGATATTGACGATTTCAATCACGTGATCGATGCTGTTCACTACAAGCAGCCACCCAGCGACCCGAAACTGCTTGAGATCTATTCGAAGCTGCGTCGCTACGTCGACGAGGGAAAGCTGCCGGCAACCGGTTATTGAAGCCCGAGTGCCTGGCCCTGATTCTTGGGGCCTTCTGGCAGGCCCGTGTCGACGGCACGATCCCGACAAGTCCGGGACCGTGCGACGCGGTCCCCCACGGGCTCATTCAGATGCCGCCGCGACTTGGTGGCCGCTCCGCCGTCGGGCGTAGAGGGTCCAGAGCTTCGACTCGTCGATCGGCTCGAACCGCGACCGGAGCGCGTGTCCGTAGACCTGCAGAAGCGCCCGCTTCGAGGCCGGCTGAATGGGCCGCTCGGGCACCATCACCAGCGTCACCTCGGCGAAGACCCGATCGGCGGCGGGGAAGTGCTCTTCGTCGAACACCCGCCCGGCGTGCCAGTAGAGCGCGTCGCCACGCGGGCTGGGTAGCCCCAGCGCGAACGAGAACGGGTTGACCCAGTCCATCACGAAGATCCGGCTCTCCGCGCCCACGTGGCGGCGAAGCAGGTCCAGGCCGTCGTTCGTCCAGCACGCGTACTGATAGGAGGTCGGGTCGGGCTGGTCCGGGTCCCGCTGGAGGATGCTGGCGATCACCGCCTCGCGATCGGCAAGCCGGGCCTCATCCGCCCGCGGCGGCAGAAGCACGTCTCCCATCGTCGGCGAGTCGACGATCGCCGCCGCCGGCAGCCGGTCGGCACGGAGCCAATGCCAAGCGAAGGAGTAGGCCACGCTGAGCGATCCGTGCACGACGATCACGCCCGCCAGACAGGCCGCCAAGCCACTGGCCAGCAGGTACTTGAAGCCCTGCTCGAAGGTCTCCGGCCGGAGGGGCGCCGAGATCGCGCATCGGCGGCGGAGATTCTCGGCAAGCACTAGCGCGGCGACGGCAAACGCGGGCGGCATGCCGCTGATCCCGTCGGTGCTGTAGATGAACAGGCCGACAAAGATCCCCACGACGGCCATCGTCGCGATGAGCGGCCAGGAAGCGAGCACGGCGTCGGGATTCCCCCGGCGCATCGGCCGGATGAGCAAGGCCATCATCACCAGGAGCAGCCCGAGGGGCCCCCGGTTCCACCGGACGGCATTGGCCAAGGCCACGATGCGGAAGTCCGCGTCCTGCACGGCGGCCAGCATCTTCATGTCGGCGTCGAAGGCGGCCAGATCGAAACCCAGGTAGCCCATGACGCAGAGGCCCACGGCGGCCGCCGCCCCGACCATCGCCCCCCAGGCCGCGATCCGCCACCGAAAGCAAGACCACCCGGCCAAGGCCACGGCCGCCATGCCCATGCCGAAATAGGTGATCTTGGTGAACAGCAGGAGGCCGAGGATCGCTCCCGCCCAGAGCCCTTCGAGAATACCCGCCACGCTGGCCGAGCCCGAGTCGTGGACCGCGCCCGGGGTTCTCTCCGCATTGCGCGGGGGCAGCAGCACCTCAAGCAGCAGCACGGCCAACAGCGCCCCGCCCAGCCGGTTGTATTGGGCGGCGTAGGTCGTGTCGTGGAACGGATGGCCCGGGTAGTGCGTGGCGACCAGCGTGAAGCCGACCATCGAGGAGAAGATGAGAGCCGGTAGCGCGGGCAGCCTGCGCCGGGCGATCCACCATGCCGCCAGGGTGATGCCGGGGAAGACGATCGCCGGGCCGTACGTCAAGGCGGCACCCCGGGGCCCCGCCACGAGCATCCCCAGGGCGACGAGCAACAGCGGCACGGCGCCCAGGGGCGAGTAGAAGTCGACGTGGGGCCGCTGGCCGCCCAGGAGCCGCCAACCGCCGTCGAGCAGGAACGCCGAGTCCCAGGCGCAGCTCCACTGGTGGCTGCACCCAAATGCGAGCAGCATCCCGATGGTGACGACCACCATCGCCACCAGGCCAACGAGCGCGAGCCGATACGCACCTGGCCGCTCCGCCAAAAAGGCCCCTAGCAGCCAGTCCTCCCACGCCGAGCCGAGTCCGGTGCGGGCCACTCCGCTGCCCTTCGGGGGATACCTTCGCTGGGTCGGCATGGTGATCGGTCAGTATTCTCGGAGAAGGTTGGTGGATTTGGGGGTTCGTGCGGAAGTTGAGAAGTGTTGAGAACTGCCGAAACTAGTACCCCGTCCTGAGCGGCCATGCCCCCCGAGGGGGTTACGGGCCCGTTTTGGGGGTTGACCGTCACCTCGATGTGGCCGATACTTCTTGTGTAGAGATTCGGTGCTGGACGGCTTCGTCCAGCCATAGGCTTTCGAGCCGCCGGATCTCTTTCTCTATGCGCCTTCCCATGGTGTTCTCGGCTGCTGGCGCATCACTTTCAGGCTTGTCTGTGTTTGGGCACCCACCGGGACCGTGTATAGCATCTGCTTGACCATATTCCAAAGTGGACGGTACTCTCGTCTCCCCTGAAACCAGAGCGCGACGACCGTGGTGACCAAGTCAGCGAATTGGAGCCCGGCGTTGTGTGCTTGCGAAACGGCGAACATGGGGATTCGCAGAATGCTGTCGTATCCCAGACCGACGGAACTTCTAACGAAGAAGTTCGTGATCGCTCGCGCGTTCTGCTCGTTGGTCTTGTGATCTCGGTTGTCGAATATGAGCTTGGCGACCCGTCCTGGAAATTCTCGCTTCATGTAGACGTCGATGCGCTCAAAGAGATAGCGGTACGTCACGTCGAGCGCAGTCTCGTCGCCACATGCGAATGAGTGGAGCTGCGGGCGAAAGCACACGACGCCGAACACTTTCAGCCTTCGCGCCCGTGCCAAGCCAAGCAGGTCCTCCGCGAGACTCCAATGTGCCGAATTGCCGCGGAGTTCGATTCGCTTGAGCGTCGCGTTGTTGAGAAGTTCCTTGCCCTTGATTTCCGAGTCTTCTCCCAGCACACTCCCGTGGTACGGGCGGCGAACGTGGAAGAAGTCTCGCTGAAAGGTGTGGAGCGCATCCTCAGGAATCGCAACCCCGGCGAGCACTCCGAAGGGACGGCGCGTGTTCTTATGAGTACGGAAACTCTCATCGAGGAATACGAGCATACTGATACCTCAAGCCCTTGCTCGTTCCAGTACTGCACCATGCAGGCCGACTCGACTGCATGCGGGAAGTACCCTGGCCGCCTCATCCGAACCCCGGGCGCGTTCCGAACGCTCGTCGCGTCAACCCGTCGTCCTCGTGCCTAGCGCGGGCGTACGCTCCCACAATCACGCCACCGAGCTTCCGCCCCCCACGTGGAGGGGCAGCCCTTTCCGCCGTCGCCCTCAACATCACCCCATGCGAAGTCCCAAATCGCATTATAATAGTGTATCGTACGGTTCCGACGGCTCGCGACGCCGCGGCGCGATGCTACTCCTCAGGTCTCAGCCACAGTCATGCCCGATCCTGCCCTCAGCGTGGTTCTTCCATGCTACAACGAAGCAGCCGGTCTCACAAGCATTTTGGACCGGTTTCATGAGGTCGGGGGCGATCGGCCCTTCGAGCTGATCCTCGTCGACAACGGCTCGACCGACGACACGCCGGACGTGCTCTCCCGGCTGCTTCCCCGCTACCCCTTCGCCCGAAGCGTCCGCATCGAAAACAACCGCGGCTACGGCGACGGCATTTACACCGGGCTTCGTGCGGCTCGCGGCGAGGTCCTGGCCTGGTCGCACGCCGACCTGCAGACCGACCCGGGCGACGTGTTCCGCGCGTGGGAGGTTTATGGTCGGGCCGCCGAGCCGGGCCGGTTGCTCGTCAAGGGCCGGCGCCACGGGCGGCGCTTGGGCGAGTGGGTCATCAGCCGGGGCATGGAGGTCGTCGCCTTCCTGCTCCTGCGGCGATGGCTGAGCGAGATCAACGCGCAGCCCAAGCTGTTCCACCGCGGCCTGATGGAGCACGTCGAGCGTCCGCCGATCGACTTCAACTTCGACGTCTACGTGCTCTACCAGGCCCGGCGTCACGGTTGGCGGATCGCGTGCATCGACGTCGAGTTTCCGCCGCGTCCGCACGGCCAAAGCCATTGGGCGGCTACGTGGTCGTCCAAGCTCCGCACGATCCGGCGGAGCATGCGCTACATGTTCCTACTCGGCCTGGGGCTTGCCCGATGAATTGTGTGGAAAGCCGTTTCTTGGCGCTGGAACCGGACGACGCGTTCGCCGCGGAGGTCCTTGCCTTCAAGGCGCGGGTGCGTCACTTGGTGGGCGACCAGCTCTACCTCGACCATCCGCCCCACCTGACGCTTGCGATGAGCGTGTTCCGCGTCGAGGCCGACGTCAGCGGCCCGATCCGCGATCTCTGCCGCGGCCTCGCCGCCGCCGCGGTCACGATTCGCGGCTGGCACGTGTTCGAGGCCGACCAGCTCACGGGCAACCACACCCTGGTGTGCGACGTGGCGCCCGACGGGCGCGAGCCGCTCGTTCGGGTGCAGCGCGAGGCGATTGCGGCGGCCGCCCCGCGGCGCGATCCCGTGGCCACCCGGCAGTGCTACGACCAGTCGTGGGAGCGGCTTTCGGCCGACGAGCGGGCGAACGTCGAGCAGTTCGGGTTCCCCTTCGTGGGCCCGATCTGGCACCCGCACGTCACGGTGGCCTCGATTCGTCCGGACGACTGGGACGCGGTCTGGTCGGAGCTGGCCGCGACGCCTCCCGACGCGCTGGTGCGGTTTCCTTTCTTGTCGATCTTCGGCATGCGTGAGGACGAGCCGGTCCTGATCGAGCGATTTGCGTTGGAGGGCGCCGAGTGAGCCAGCTTGGAGACAACCCGATCGAGCCCGCCGCAGTGCGGCCCTTCCGCGCCAACGGCGTCCCATGGCGCGGCACCGCGCGCATGCCGATGGAGCGACGCCTCAGACGCTGGCTGCTCTGGCTCGCCTGGCGCTATCGATACCTGGCCGGGTTCATGCTCTACGGCTTCCTCTCGATCGTGCTGGAGGTGGCGCTGATCCGATTGGTGCTCGTCTTTGTGGCAAGGGCGGGTGAGGAGCCCGGATCGATTCCCGCCTTCGTGTCGATCCCCGCCTTCCTGGTGGGCATGCTGTTCGCGTTTTTCATGAACGCCTATTTCAATTTTCGCGTGTCCCGGGAGCAGTTCGCGCGGACCTTCTTCCTGTTCACGTTGGTGTCGATCCTGAGCTACTCCTTGAACGTCGCCGCGAAGAACTGGCTTGGCTCGGTCGGTTACTCGGAGGGACGTTTCATCACGGCCGGCTGCCTGTTCATGATCGCCTACACGCTGCACCGGCGGTTCACCTTCCGCAAGACGGCCCGGAACCTCGGGCTGGCCGTGTACGCGACGGGGGGCGACAGCGTTCGCGAGGCGTTCGAGCACGTGGGCGACCTGTGCGACCACATCCACTTCGACCTGGTCGACGCGACGTTCGATCCCGAGGCCGCGCCGGTCGACGTCGAGCAGATTCGCGAGGCCCGGCGCCTGTGGGCGTGGCAGCCGTTCTGCCTGCACGTGATGTCGCGCACGCCCCTGCGATGGATCGACGAGTGCAGCGACCTGGCCGATTGCTTCCTCGTGCACGTCGACGTCGACGACGACGTGGCCGAGGTGATCGCGCGATGCCGGCAGCGGCGCCGGAGCGTGGGCGTGGTCTGGCACCACACGGTCACGTTCGGCCAGCTCATGCCCTACCTGCCGCACGTCGATTTCGTGATGGTGCTGGCCGTCGAGCGTCCGGGCCATTCGGGCCAGGCGATGATGGACGTGGCCCTGGAGGCGGCCGCCATGTTCGACGCGCTCTCGTCGCGCTACGGGTACGAGCTGATCTTCGACGGCGGCGTCACCCGGGAGAACGTCCACGACGTGCCGGCCCGGATCATCGTCTCCGCCTCGGGGGTGCTGAGGGCAGAAAACCCGGCCCACACCGCGCTGTTGCTGAGGACCCCGGCACCGTGAGCGATCGCCAGCTCAAGACGGCCCTGATCGACGCGGTGTGGCGCGTGGCCGATCGCCTCCCGTTCGTGCGCTCGGCCACGATTGCCGGCAGCTTCAGCCGCGGCGAGGGCCTGGAGGGAATCGCCGACGTCGACACGATCGTGGTCGTCGATTCGCTCGATCGGGAGCGATTCGCCGAGATTCAGGAGGCCTTTCGCGCCGAGCTGGAGCCGATCCTGGCCGAGCGGCTTTTCGCCCTGCGCATCAACCCCACGCTGGGGCCGCTCAAGTTCAACGACCCGCGCACGGCCGTGCTGCACCTGATGATCTACACGGCCGAAGGGCACCGGGACCACGTGATCCAGAGTCCGTTCACGTGCCTCGACTGGCAGCGGTCGCCGCTCTGGCGCAAGTCGGACCTGCGAAGCGTGTACCCGGTGTTCGGGCTCCAGCCGCACCATTTCATCAGCGCCCGGCGCGGGGCCCAGGACTACCTGCGCGACCTGCGCAACGACGCGGTGAGCTACCGCGAGGTTGATTTCCGCGACGACGGGCCGCGCCAGGTCGTGCGCAACAAGCAGATGACGTCGCGGGACCGGCACGAGTTCGCCTACCACGTGATGCGGTTCGTGATGCAGAACTTCCTCAAGCTGGTGACGCGGACCAACGAAGTGCAGGAAGGCGGCGAGCTCGCGGCGGCCTATTTCGCCCGATTTCCCGACGGTGCCGGCGCTTTCGGGCCGCTGTTCGGCGAGCTGATGCAGCGCAAGCAAGAGGGCCGGTTCAAGCCGCCCGTGCCTGAGCTGTTCGACCAGGTAAGCGCTTTCGTGACCGCGTTCGAGGCCCAGTTTCGCGACGCCTTCGAGCGCCGGGCGGTGCGCCACCTGGTCTTCCGGCACGCGCCGACGGAGCTGAACGCGGGAACCGGGGAAGCGAGGATCTTTCAGGGACGCTCCGATCCGATTATCTCGGCCACGCAGACCGAAGAGCTGTGGGATAGCCTCAACGTATTGGCGGAGAAGGTGGCAGCCCACCCGCCCAAGTGCGCGTTTTGTTCCGAGAAACGACGCGCGATCGGCAGTGTGAACATGGTCCGTCATCGTCTGATCAGCTATCGTCTCGGCGAGTGTTTGCCAAGGGGAGTGCCTCGGGCAAGCGTGGAGTCGCGACTCAACGAAATGGACTACGGCGCGTGTGAAGGGCTGACCGTGGCGCGAGCCCGAAAGATCTATCCCGAGCTGTTCGCCGCCTGGGAGCGGGGCGAAGACCCGCAGTTCCCCGCCGGCGGGGAAAGCACGGCCGACGTTTGGGAACGAGTCTGGGATTTCGCCCAGGAACGTTGGGCGCCCGGCGAGGAATCGTCGCTGGTGTGCACCCACAACGTCGTGCTCCGCTGCCTGGTCGGACACGTGCTTTCGGTGCCGCAGCCGCAGTGGTATCGGCTGCGCATCCCGCACCTGGCCCCGATCACCGTGGTGTCGACCCGCGAGTTCGGGCTGTTCGTCGACCTGGAGGAGAAGGTGGAACGCGAGATCTTCGCTGATTTCTTCGCAGTTTGAGCCTCCGCGAAACCGCTTCGCGGTATCGTATGACATCACGATCACCCAAGCCCACGGACTGCGGTCCGTGGGATTGAGGAAAGGGCCATGACTTCCCAGGAAACCCATCCTCTCCAAATCGTCGTCCCCGCCGCGGGCGAGGGGCGGCGGTTCGCCGAGGCGGGCTACGACGTGCCCAAGCCGTTGGTGCCGGCCGCGGGCGCGTCGATGGTCGTGCGCGCGGTGCGCGATCTGCCGGCGGCCGATCGGGTCGTGTTCGTGGTCCGGGCCGAGCACGTGCGCGGGTTTCACATCGACGACCAGCTCCGCCGGCACTTCCCCGACTGCCGCATCGTGACCGTCGAGGGCGTGACCGAGGGGCAAGCTTGCACCGTGCGCCTGGCGGCCGACGCGCTGGAGCCCGACGCGCCGGTGATCGTGGCCGCCTGCGACAACACGCACGTCTACGACCGCGCGAAGCTCGCCCGGCGGATGGCCGACTCGGCCGTCGAGTGCCTCATCTGGACCTACCGGGGCGACACGCGCGTGCTGGCCGCGCCGGAGCAGCACGGCTGGGTCCGGGTCGACGGCGACCGGGTCGTCGAGGTATCCTGCAAGAAGCCGATCTCCGACGCACCGCTGGCGGACCACGTGGTGAGCGGGTTCTTCAGCTTCCGTACGGCCCGGGGCATGATCGACGCGATCGATCGGATGGTCGAGGCCGACGTGCGCGTGAAGGGCGAGTTCTACCTCGACACGGTGCCCAATCTGCTCGTGGCCGAGGGGCGCGACGTGCGCGTGTTCGAGGTCGAGAAGTACATCGGCTGGGGAACGCCGCGCGACCTGGCCGACTTCGAGAAATGGGAGCGATACTTTGCCGAGCTCGACTGAAGGCTGGTCGGAACGCCGCGAGACCGCCAAGCAAGTCCGGCGGTTCATCGTCATCGGCGTGCTCAGCGTGCTGACCGACTTCGCCGTCTACATGCTGCTGACCAGGCTCGGCCTGCTGACGCACGCGGCCAAGGGCGTCTCGTACGTCTCGGGCATGGTGGTCGGGTTCATCGGCAACAAGCTCTGGACGTTCGAGTCGGCGCGGCGCTCGGCCGCCGAGCCGTTCACGTACGTCGTGCTCTACGCGACCACGCTGGGCGTGAACATGGTCGTCAACGGCGTGCTGCTCGACGTCCTGGTACACTGGCTGTCTCACGATTGGGCATGGCGGGCGGCCCTGTTCGTGGCCACCGGCGTAACCACCGTGCTCAACTTCGTGGGCATGAAGTGGATTACGTTTCGGGTGGGGGTGCGCCAGCGGCGGGAGCGCGTGGAGGCTGCGGCGGGGGGGGGGGGAAAAGGGGGACGTACCTTTTTGGCCGGACCGGCCCGAGGGGTGCTCCGCACAGAGGCGCTCCTCCCCCTTTCCCCCGCCCCCCGCCGCAGCCTCCACGCGCTCCCGCCGCTGGCGCACCCCCACCCGAAACGTAATCCACTTC
>Ga0180431_10010011_pt1 | contig 10599 bp, 13 predicted proteins | sample SS_ome_11_FD_132459 | JGI IMG/M metagenome (GOLD analysis project Ga0180431, IMG submission 132459) | Hypersaline lake sediment archaeal communities from the Salton Sea, California, USA - SS_1_MS_1 metaG | ecosystem: Environmental > Aquatic > Non-marine Saline and Alkaline > Hypersaline >... | reverse complement strand
ATATAAATGTATAACATTCATTAAAAAAATATTTCTAGATAAGGTTCTAACAATTAAATAATATAAAAAGCAAATTTTTATCGATAATAAAAAAAATAATTATTGATGTTAATCGTCAAATTATTTTTTTTCTATAAAAGCAATATTTGATCCTTTGTCTTCTTCCAATTTATAATTTTCGATTACACGTCCATATAATTCATCTTGCATATCAACAAGACGTAATTCAACACCTATACTTTTTATTATCGTACTATACTCATCACCTAATTCGTTTATAAATTCGCTCATGAAGTGATATCCTGCTGTTGTGCCAAGACTCTTTTTTAGTTTATCTGCAAGTGATTGAATTGCCTTTCCTACTTCTTCTTTATATATTGTATCAACTACTTCTGTTTGTATGTCTACAATACTAAAATCAATTTTTGTATAATTTTTTTCTTTAAGAAAATCATTTACTTCTTTAATATCGACAACATCAACATTTTTGATAAAATCATATTCGTATTCCAGGTTTTGTAGTATAATTTTTAATGTAAGCCACGCATGAGCAGGAGATGTTTTTGTACCAATTACATGGAAAAATGAATTCAATACCTTTGTCATAACCTCAGAATTATTAACTTGAGACATTTCTTCACCTATCCTCAAAAAAATTTTCAATTTTATTTTTTAGATCTTCTAACTGAAAAGGTTTTGTTATATATCCATCACTTGTTAAAGTTCCAAGTCCAACACTTGTATCATCAGTTTTTGCTGTAAGAAATATTACAGGGATTTTAGCCCATTTTTCTTCGCTTCTTAATTTCGCAAGAATGTCCCACCCATTCATCTCTGGCATCATCACATCTAAAAGTATAATATCTGGTATTTCGCCACTATTTAATGATTTAAAACATTCTTTTGCCCCATTTACGCTATTTACCTGATAATTTTTAGAGATACGTTCTAATCCTTTTTTTACCATAATTCTTAGGTCAGGATTATCATCTACAAACATAACCTTCTTTTTCTCCATATAGTCACACCTCTTTTTTTATGTTAATATATAACACGACATGTTTTTTTGTTTTTTATATATAAATCTAGCGTGTAAAAACGTCAAATTGGTAAAAATAGATTATTAACTAACATTTGATAAATAAGCTTGACCAAAAGATATACATCCATCACCACATGGAATTTCTTTATGTACCAGAACATTATTTTTCATCATATATTCTGTAATCATCTTATTATATGCAACTCCGCCAGATAATACTATTGGTTTATCAGTTTTTTTTGATGCATGATTTGCAATACTAAATAGACCTTTAGCTAAATACATTTGAGAAGTTGCCGCAAGTTTTCCTTTATCCTTATCTATATTAGAATAAAAATATTCAAATAGATTAGTTGTTTGGAGTATTTTTTTATTATTTTTATTTAAAATCACAGGTTTTATATCAAATGGTTTTGTAGCAATACTTTCAATAAGCATTGCAGGTCTTCCATCATATGTCCTTTTATCACATATATCAAGTAATGCTGCTGTTGCATCAAGAATTCTTCCAGCACTCGTAGTTTTGGGAACATTAAAATCGTTTTCTAAAACTTTATTAAAAACTCTACTTTCCTCTTCATTAAATAAGTTTAATTTGATTATTTCATTTTCTTCTAAAAATTTTTTGAGAATACCAAATAACATTTTCTTTGGATAGATAGTTGCAGAGTCTCCACCAAGTTGTGGTTGTTCTTCTAGATGCCCTATTCTATTGAAATTATTTGAATTTGTTACATCAAAGACTTCACCACCCCATATTTTTCCATCTTCTCCATATCCTAGCCCATCAATTGCTATTCCTACATAATCTTTTAAATTATGTTCTGCTGCTACACTAGCAACATGAGATTTATGGTGCTGTATTTGTATCAGTTTAGCATTATATTTTTTAGATAGCTTCTTTGCATAAAAAGTAGAATTATAAACAGGATGTAAATCACATGCAATTATTTTTGGTTTAAGCCGCGTTAGTTTTATAAAATTTTTAATTGTATCTTTAAGAAATTCAAATGTTTCATAATGTGAGGTATTACCTATATATTGTGATAGATAACATTTATTATTTTTTGTTGTGCAGATAACATTATTCATTTCTCCACCAACTGCTATTGTATCCTCACAATTGATTGGAAGCCTTATTGGTATTGGAGCATATCCGCGGGAACGTCGTAAATAAGATGTTTTATTTCCAATTAGTTTTAATACCGAATCATCACATCTGTTTACTATTCTTCTCTCGTGGGTTAAAAAGTATTTTCCAATTTTTTCTTTTATAGATACTGGTTCACCAGGTATATTGCAGGAGGTCATTAGTAGAGGTTCATCAATAAAATCTAATAAAAGATAATGAAGAGCAGTATATGGTAGCATAATCCCAATTGTATCTAACTCTGATATTTTTTGAAACTCATATTTGTGTTTCTTTTTAACTACAACAATTGGCCTTATTGGACTTTCTAAAAGTAACTTTTCTTTTTTTGATAATACTGCTATATTTTCAGCCATTTCAATATTTTTAATCATTATAGCAAAGGGCTTATCGGGGCGATTCAACATTTTTCTGACCTTTCCAACACTATTATCATCTGATAAAGAACATATATGAAAACCACCGACTCCTTTGATAGCTATAGCATCTCCAGATTTTATAATATCCATTGACTTTTCTATTGTTTTAATATCAGAAATGCCGCTTATATCAACTTTATCTTTCAGGAGTTTTAATTTGGGACCGCAATCTTTACATGCAATAGTCTGTGCATGATATCTTCTGTCCATTGGATTAGTGTACTCTTTTTTACATCTTGAACACATTTTGAATTCATTCATTGAAGTGAAAGGTCTATCATATGGATAGTCTTCTATCATTGAGAAACGTGGTCCACAGTTTGTACAGGTAATAAAATAATAATTATATCTTCTGTTTACATTATTTCTTAATTCACTTAGACAATCATTACACATGAATATGTCTGCAGGTAGTTCTGTTTCACCTTTTGAATAGGAACTCTTTAAAATTTTAAAATCCAAATATTGTTTTTGTAATGATATTTTTTGTATTTTATAAGATGTAATCTTTGCTAGAGGTGGAAGATCATTAAGTTTTTTTAAAAAATCTTTACTGTTTATTATTATTTCAACACCATTACCAGTGTTTTTAACCGTTCCAACTAGATTTTCTTCTTTTGCTTTTCTATAAATATATGGTCTAAAACCAACACCTTGGACAATGCCCTGGATGAATATCTTATACATTTGATATTTCTGGATTTTTTTGGAAGCTGAATTATATTTCATTAACCATCATGTTACTTTTTTTATCTAATATAATCACCATCTATATAATAAAATCTGTGTATATTTAAATCTAAAGAAGTTAAAATTTAATAAAGACTAAAATAGGTCTTAAAACATTTACCGATTATATGGAAAAAAAGATTATTTTTTTAGAGCTGCCAATTGATATGATTGAAAAAATCGATGAGAAAAATGGTACTAGGAGTAGAGCTGTTTTTATATCGGAATTAATAACAAAAGAGCTTCAAAATAATATTAGTAAAATGAATATTTCATCTGATGTTTCAACACAAATTAATATAAAAAAAAGAGAAGAACATAATGAAGAAATTAGTCTAGTGGATGGTAAAGGTAATTCTCTTGGAAAATTTGATATTAATACAATTGAAGGATTTGAAAAATTAACAAAAAAAATTGGTGAATTATCAAATGATCCAATTGTTCGAATGAAAGCGCATCTTTACTGAAAAATTTATGTTATGATGAATTATTTTTCTTCCAAATTCATTTTCATTTTTTCAACAATGTAATTTTTTCCATTTTCAGTTAACTCAACCTCTTCATCACCAGATGATATTACCATTTGTAATTGAATTAGTTCATCAACTAATTTATATAATTCTTCAATTGGAATTTCAAGTACTTCCATAGCTTTTTTTGAATCAATATCCTCATTATACATCATTTGTAAAAGAGTTAATTGTTGCTCATTTAGTTCATTACTTGTTTGCTCCTCAGCCATCCTTTCACATATATCCTATTGTTTTTTGTTTTAATAATATTTGGTTTAAATTTTTAATAATATATTTGGATATTTTTGATTTTTTTTTAAATATTTTATAACAAATTACCGCAAATTGTAGATATCCATTCTCCAACAAAATGTGTTAATGTAATAACTACTAAGGCAATAATAAGATGCTCTGTAATTGGCCACCAGGTTGAACCTTCTTGTTTTTTAGCAAGATAATAACTTAAGATACATAAGAGGGATAAACCCCATATAACACTTACAATAATTGCAGTTGTTAGCTTACTAAATAATAAAACAGGTATTACAAATGTTAATGCAAAAATAAATTTACACAAAAAGGTAGAAAGAGTTGCAGTCCATATCTCTTTTGTCGTATGCTTGTTTTCTGATTCTTCAGAGATATGAATACCTAGAGCATCTGACATAGAATCTGCAATAGCTATTGTTAATATTCCACCAATAACAACTATTTTTGAATGTGTACCAGAATGAAGACCTACCATTAAACCAAGAGTTGTGATTATTCCCGATGTAAGACCAAAGCTGAATCCTTTTTTTAATGAGTGATTCATTGACATATCATTGCATCTCCGTTCTCCATATTTTAGTTAAAACAAAAACATTTGTTATTTTAAAGTATTTGCTATAAATTTTTTTTTTAGATTATAATTAAGAAAAATATTATGCTACCATTGGATCAAATAAGTCTTTTGGTTTTCTAGGATTTGAGTCATTTTTTCTTTTCAACTTTTTTGCAACAGAATTTAAAAAATTTTTTTCGACAAGTTCTACTTGTCTTCTACTCAAGTTTGTTTTTCTAATTAATGTTTCTCCATTTTCGTTGATAACTTCTATTGTACCTTTTTCTGGATTTGAAATCACCTTGAATGTTTTTCCTTTTGTTTGAAGCCATGTCCATATAGATTCATTTGACATCGAAATCACTTTTTATTTCTGTTAACAATATAAATTAACGTTAATTTATAACTATATAAACATTACTACAAAAACAAGTTATATTAATACATAAAATGCCTGTACATTCTACATGAAAATTGAATATAAATACAATTATTGCAGCAATTATTGCATTTCGACATTTTTCCACATTATATTTATATAATATTAGTGACAAAGTTTGTCATGATATTAGTAAGAGAGATGGAAAGTGAGAAAAAAAATAATAAAGCATCAACTAAAAACAGTACTGTTAATCTTTACTCTATTGTTATCTTTGGTAATAATAATTTTTCCTATTAAACATTGTGTAGCCTCAGGCGATATAATTTATGTGGATGACAGTGGAGGAATGAACTATACATCAATACAACCAGCAATTGATGCTGCTAATCCTGGAGATACAATTTATGTTTATAGCGGAACATATAATGAAAATTTGTATATCGAAAAATCAATAAGTATCATTGGAACATATACCAGTTTAAGACCCGTAATAATTGGTCAGGATGCGCAAAAATCTACAATAGAAATTATGACTGATAGCGTTTATGTTTCAGGTTTTAAAATAAGGAATTATATTAGCGCAACATATAATGGAATTTCTTGTGGAAAAACACAATTTCTAAATCAAAATGTCAACTATAATACAATTGAAGATTGTGAGATAACAGATGCAAAATATGGTGTTTTGGTTAAAGGTTCAAATAATGTTGTGAGTAACTGTAATATTTATGATAATTCTGAGAATGGAATCACAATCGTTTCAGGAGAAAATAATATTGTTAATCAGAATATTATTGATAGTAATTTAAGAGGGATTTATCTACAGCAATCAAGTGATGATAATCAGATTTATGATAACACAATATCTGAAAACAGTATATATGGTATCAATATCGTCCAATCCTCAAACAATCACATTTATCATAATCATTTTATTGGAAATACTCAAAACGCCAGAGATATCTGTGATAATGTATGGGATAATGGTTATTCTTCAGGTGGAAATTATTGGGATGATTACAACGACTATGATTTAGATGAAGATGGAATTGGAGACTCATCATACTCTATACCTGGAGGAGATAACGAAGATCTTTATCCGCTTGGTGAATTTTTAAATCAAAATCCTGAATCATATATCGATTCAATTACTCCAAATCCAGCAACAGTTGGTGATTCAATTTCGTTTAATGGTCATGGGCAGGATGATGGAACCATATTACAATGGCAATGGAGATCAAATATAGATGGAGATTTAAGCTCATCAGAGGATTTCTCATCTACATCACTTTCAGAGGGAACTCACATTATATCTTTTAGAGTTAAAGACGATGATGATAAATGGTCAGATTATGCACAAGAAACACTGATTATAAATCCTATAGAAGACCCTGAGGATCCTGAAGATCCTGAGGATCCGCAAAATCCCGAGAATCCTTCAAATAATATTGAACCAGTTGCAATTATTGAATTTATAACCCCAAATCCCTCGGAATATATGAAACCTGTATCATTTAGTGGATATGGAACAGATGAAGATGGAACTATTACTGAATGGAGATGGGAATCAAGTAAGGATGGAGTTATTGGTAATACCGCATCCTTTAATATCTCCGACTTATCACTTGGAAAGCATACAATTTATTTCAAAGTAAGAGACAATTCAAGTGAATGGTCTAAACAAACAACAGAATCACTAATTATAAGTCTTGATCCACTTAATCAACCGCCAATAGCATTAGCTAATGGACCATTCTCAGGAGAAATTGGACTTGAAATCAGTTTTGATGGTTCTGATAGTTATGATGAGGATGGAGAAATTAGTGAATATCTTTGGGACTTTGGCGATGAAACAACAGGAGATGGTGAATCAATTATGCATACATATTCATCTACGGGTAACTACACAATAACTCTAACTGTTACAGATGATGATGGAGAAAGTTCAATTTATGAAACATTTGCAATAGTAAGTGAGTGGTCAGGTCAAAACGGAGGTAGTTCAGGTGAATCTGGATTCTCACTTCAAATTCCTTTACCCATAATCATTTTAGCTGAAGCAGCTTTTATTATCATTGGTATCTCCTTATTTTTGCTTTGGTTTAAACGTAAATAAAATCACTTATAATAATGAGAAAAAATATAAGTTACATTCACATAATATAGAAAATGGAAAGGAGAGATGAAAAACAAAAAAAGTTTAAGAAAAAATTATGCTGTTGCAGGTGTTATTGAAGCTCTTTTAATGGTGGCTCTAGTTTCAATTATTTTATCAATGATTCAGCTTGTATACGTTCCAGATATGATGGAACAAAGAGAGGCTGAACATATGGACCAGGTATCTAATCAGTTTTCAACATTAAAATCTATGATAGAATTACAATCAATTACAAATTCATCAGCTCCGATTTCAACCATGATTACACTTGGAAGTAGAGAACTTCCTTATTTTATTTCAGCTCGTGCATATGGGGATATTAGTACACAAAATTCAGAGGAGCACTATGTAAGTGTTGATGGGGCAACTCCTGGTGATCAAAATTGCTATGAGCTTACTTCAATTAAATATACTGCTTTTAACGCATATTTTGTCGAACAAACTTATATTCTTGAGGGTGGGGGTATTATCGTTAAACAACCTAATGGCAATCCTGTTATGAGAGTTGATCCATCAATTAGGGTTGTAAATAAATCCATAATTGAAATTTATTTTAATTTACCAATAATTATTGGTGCCCCTGGAAAAAACATTACATCAGGTTTTGGAAAATGCTTTATACGAACAAATTGGTCAGAAGGAGAATTTGATCCAATTGAGGGCGTTGGTATTTCTACACTCAATATTTCAACCCAATATCCAAATGCTTGGAATGAATCATTATATGGTTTATTTGGAAATAACGTAGATTATGATGAAGGAGGATCCTATGTAAAAATATCAAAAAAGCCAACAGACCCTAGGCCTATTTATTTATATATGAAATATTATTATATTTATACACAAATCGGGCATGGATGGATAAAATAATAAGAGAGATTTGATAATGGACGAAGATAATAATATAACCAATCAAGACATAAATATTCAAATAACTAAGTCTATTCCAGATGAAAATATTCCTAAGAAAAATGAAACTACAGGATTTTTAGAAACGGATATTCGAGGATTTGATCTTTTATTTGCAGAAGGCGGCATTCCAAAAGGAAATTCTGTTTTAGTTGCGGGAGGGACCGGTACTGGAAAAAGTACACTTTGCAGACAAATTTGCTATAACCTTGTTGCTAAGGGTAAAAATTGCATGTATGTTAGCTTTGAAGAAAGTATCAAGAGAATTGAAAGAAGCATGAATGTTTTTGGTTGGGATGCCAGAAAATATATTGATGAAGGCAATCTGTTAATACAAAAAATAAATCCACTTGATATATTAAGAATGAAGTTTGGATCAGTTAGTGGATCAGGTTCTGCTACAGAACTTTCTTATAAAATAAAACCTTTGATAATTCCAAAGGATTTCAATCCAGAGGTTATTGTTGTTGACTCATTAACAGCTATTATATCTGCATCTATAACTAAAGAAAAAAATTACCGAGTATATCTACAGCAGTTGTTTAATTTCTTTGAAGAAACTGGTTCAACTTCTTTTTTAGTAACTGAAACAGAACCAATGCCAACACGTTTTAGTGATACAGGAATTGAAGAATTTTTAGCAGATGGAATTCTTGTCTTATATAATATTCAACGTGGAGATAGACGTGAGAATGCAATTGAGGTTCTTAAAATGAGATATTCAAATCATCAGAAAAAGGTATTTTCTATGGAAATCAACCATGAAGGTATAAACGTTTATCCAGATAGGCAAGTTGTTCTTCCAGATAAAAAATAATTATTTATTTATAAATATGTAAAAGGCTCTCTATGATCATCTACTCTTTTTACTTGTTGATTTGAAATACATGTTTCAATTTTTTTTATTTGTTGTTTTGTAAGACCTGTTCTTTTAAGTAGGATTTTATCACGTTCATCATATATTGTAAGAGTTCCAGTTTCTTGATTTGATATAGCTTTTAATAACCTATTGTTTTGAATCCAAATCCAAATTTTTGTGTTTTTCTTTATCATTGTTTCACGAGGTCTTTTACAATATTATATTTGGTTTTATAAATATATAAACATTTCTATAAAAGTTAATATACCTGGAAAAAACCCGAAGATCTAGAAATAAAACAAATTTAGTACTAAAAGCAAAATAATTATACACAATAATACATATAGAATATTCATGCCATTGATAGAATCTGAACACCAAACAAAAGCAAGTAAAATCCAAAGAGTTAAAACAGGTATACCCGGCCTAGATCAACTAATAGCAGGAGGCATACCAAAAGGTTCAATTACACTTGTTTCAGGGCCACCAGGAAGTGGAAAAAGCATCTTATGTGGTCAATATCTTTACCAAGGCATAAGAGATGGAGATAGATGCCTATTTTTAACACTTGATAAAAAAGTAGAAGGATTACTTGCTCAAACTGATGAACTAGGAATGGACTTTCAACCAGCAATTGATAGTGGTCAAATAAAGTTTCTATTCCTAAATATCAATAAAAAACTCATATATGAAACAATGACAAATGAAATATTATCAGGAGATTATGAAAGAATAGTTCTAGACTCAATAACACCAATCTCAGAGATGCCTATATACATAAGAAATCAAGAAATCAAAGATAATATAAATATAATTGATCCAGATGATGCAGCTGCAGGGACAAACTTTCCTGTAAGAAGACTTCATCTTCATTACATAATGAATGCCCTAGAAACATCAAATTGTACATCACTTGTAACCTCTGAACTACCACCCGGCTCAGTTACTCTATCAAGAGACGGACTTTCAGAATTCTTAGCAGATGCTGTAATAGTCTTAAACTATGACTCAACTATGGATCGAAGAAAACTCTCGATAATGAAAATGAGGAGTACAAAACATACATTAAAACCACAAGATATAGAAATAGGATATGGCGGATTAAAAATAGTTTAAACAAATCAAAGATCATGTTACATTATAAACCTCCAAAAGAACTTAGAGCGCTTTTTATTGTTCATTATTCTCCATTGTTATTAATTATATTAATTGGACCACTAACAGCACTATTTGGTGTATGGGAGATGCCAATAAATAAAATTGGATCAATAATTTTTGGAATGATTATTTTTCTTCTTGGAACTTATGTTTATTTTAAATGGGAAATATTTTGGCATAAAACATACAAAGGTCAACTTGTGACAGGAGGGATATTTAAAAAAATAAGACACCCGCATTATACATCGCTTTTAATAATTGGTTTTGGACTTGCTTTTTTCTTTTATTCACTTTTTTCTTTTGCAATAGCAATTATCGCTATACCAATAATGATATGGAGCATTTTAGATGAGGAAAAACTTCTACTCAAACAATATGGTAAGGAATATGAATCATTTATGAAAAAAGTACCTTACAGAATTATACCAAAGATATTTTAAAAAAAACATTATAGATGT
>Ga0180431_10010010_pt1 | contig 10599 bp, 8 predicted proteins | sample SS_ome_11_FD_132459 | JGI IMG/M metagenome (GOLD analysis project Ga0180431, IMG submission 132459) | Hypersaline lake sediment archaeal communities from the Salton Sea, California, USA - SS_1_MS_1 metaG | ecosystem: Environmental > Aquatic > Non-marine Saline and Alkaline > Hypersaline >... | reverse complement strand
TATTATAAATTATTTTATAAAAATATTGGTAAACTATTTAAACCTATAAACAATGGGGGAAATTGTGAGGGGCAATAACTGAAAGAAATATTTTTTTTATACTATTTTGCATAATTTCTTTCCTCCCTGATTGCCCCCCTTACATTTCTTATTTAACTAAAATTTAATTGACAATTTAATGATAAAATTAAGTCTTTAATGAACAATATTGTACATTTTTATAACATTAGATATATATTTAAACTATGAGTTACAAATATATTACTAGGGGAACAATGAAGTTGAAAAATCAACATTTTTTTCATTTTTCGATTTCTTCCCATATTGTTCCCCTAAAAAATTTTTCTAATTAAACCTTTTTTGAGATATAAATTTTTTTTATTAATATAGATTTGTTATTTTATTGAAACAAGTGTATTATATTTTATTCGATAAATTTATAAATTATTATTATATTAATTAATATATTAAGGAGGCAAAACCTAATATGGATAGGTTTAGCGCAACAATTCCATAATAATTTAATATATCCCTGGAACGGTTTCTATAAATTATCCCTATGTTACGCTTACCATCCATATACCCCCTTATAATAAAAAAAATAGATTTTTGAATAGTGTATTAATCATTAAAAAAACAAAAAAATGTTAAATTCTTTTTAGACCTCTTTGAAAAAATTGTTTAATTGATCTGGTCATACGATCCCTACGATACTCAAGTGGCATTGTTTCACCCTCACCCCACGTTTTTTTCTTATTAATTTCAGAAATAATGCTATCAACACTAAAATCAGTTGTATCAACAGTTGTATAACCATAACCAGCAAAAATTGGGTCATGTGCATCACTTCCACCAGTACCACCAAGTGAGAATTCTCTTGCTATTTTTGATGTTTTTAGATTTGTTTTAGGTAGACTACAACTATTAAAAACCTCAATTGCAGAAATTTTTGGAAGTACGATCTTTAGTTTTTCTCTTTTAATACCAGACATATTTCTAAAAAGGTGGGGAACAATTGGCAAGCCGCCAATGTCAAGGATATTATCAACTGTTTCTTCAACAGTTAGATTTTTTTTCAAATTTTCTTTCACATTTAAGGCAATAATATGACCATCTTTTGTTGATATTTCAACACCAGGTATAACTACAAAATCCTTTGATTTTAATTTTAAAGAATTAATTCCTCCATCAACTGTGTTATGATCAGTAATAGCCATCCCATTCAAACCTTTTTTTTTAAGTGATTTCATAAGATCTTTAGGAGAACCAGTTGCATCTTCTGAATAATGAGAATGGATATGAAGATCTAATCTTAGCATACTTGAAGCTTCCAATTTATGTGCAGTAGTCAAAGACAATATTAGAAACTTACGGTACAATAAAATAACTATCCAATATATGATATTTAAATAAATTCAAACTGTAAAAACAATAAACCAAACAAATATATTAATAGTAACAGCAATAAGGCCCATTCTAAAGCTATTTGCCCAACTAATTTTAATTATATATTTTGACACAAAAACAAATGAAAGAAAGATAAGAAATAATGCAATTACAAGCCCTCCTATCCAGCTTCCAAATATAATCTCTGATAAAAGACCAACCAAGCTTATTACAAGAACAGCAGAAAAAAAAGTAGTCTTTGAAAAATTAAGTATTTCTCTATTATTGATTAGATTTGAATAATCAAGGATAAAAATACCTGAATAAACAATAAGTATGTCAACAAAAAAATCAATAAAAAATATAAAAAAAATCCATTCAAATGATGGAGCTTGAACTTCACTTATATTTGAAAAATCCATTTTAGGATCAGGATAAACAGGTATAGGATTTGCCTGAATAGATACAACACATAAAAATGACAAAGCGAAAATAACTAATGCTACAATAATTAATTTTAAACTAAATTTACTACACATTTTACGCATATAAAACACTCTTTCTATATAAAAATAAGAGGGGAAAAAACAAAAAATAATTGGTTAATCAAAAAGAAAATATTATATAACATAATTTTATTGTCCCGCAGTGGGAGAGGCATTTTATGCTGAACATAAAAAACAAAATAATAAATAAACAACAATTTGGAAGTATGGAACTTGTCGATAGAGAACTGTTTTTTATATGTACAAACAGAAGAGATACATAAAATATAATGTCTTTACTTTTATTAAGAAACTTTTTTAAATTACTAAATTATAACTTATACAGTTCAGTAATAAAAATTATATTGAGGGTGAGAGTGGATGGATCCATTTGGGATGGAAATAAACCAAAGAGTTAGTGGTAAAAGAATTAGTACAGGAATTGATGGACTTGATGAATTAATATTAGGTGGTTTTCCACAAGGTAGTGTAACACTAGTTTCTGGGACACCAGGTACCTGTAAAACAATTGTTTGTTTTCAATTTATTAATAAAGGACTTAAAAATGGTGAAAAATGCCTATATATGACTTCAGATGAGAGAATAAAAAATTTAATTTTTCAAGCAAAAGAATTAGGTTTTGATTTTCAATCATATATTGATAATAATCAATTGAAATTTTTATATCTTGATCTTGAAAGACGAGATATCCATAAAGAAATGGATGATGAGATAAGAACAAACCAATATTCCAGAGTAGTACTTGATTCTCTTACACCGCTCTCAGAGATACCTGTATGGCTTGTAAACAAAGGAAATGAAATAATACCATCTGAAAGACCCTCCGATAGAACCACATTTCCAATAGATTCAATTCAAGCAACCAGAACACATGTACGTCGTCTTATGAGTATACTTGAAGAAGATGACTGCACAACTCTAGTAACCTCTGAGATACCTGAGGGATCTAGAAGTCTATCAAGAGATTCTATATCTGAGTTTTTAGTAGATGGAATACTATTACTAGATTTAGATTTAACAATGGATCGAAGAAAACTTACAATACGTAAAATGCGAGGTACAAAACACACATTAAAACCACAGGACATCAAAATAGGAGAAGGCGGATTACACATAATCTAAAACAATTATGCAAAATATAAAAAAACAATATCTTTTTATCTTTTTTAATGACTGAAAAAAATCTATCATCATCTAACTTTCAAACTTTTTTTGTATCCAAGGAAACAAGTATTTGTCCAATGATTATTGACATTATCCGTTTTGGTAAAAAATTGGATGGAATAATTGACAAAAATTTTGATTGCAGTATAAGTCTATCATATGGTAAACGTGTCATAATTACAGCAAATAATGTTAATGCAAAACAAATAAATCAAGAGGATATTGTAGAAATCATTGATTATGATCCGATTAAAAATAATACATTGATTATTGGTAAAAAAAATCCAAGTTTTGAAACACCAGTACATTGGATTATTCAAAAAGCAAGAACCGATGTAAACGCAGTTGTTGAAATATCAAGTAAATATCTATATGAACAAAATTGTAATAACCTACCTGTAACAGATGATATAGCAACTATTGGAACGATTAAACGTGTAAAAAATATATTAAAAACATTACAAAAAAGTAAAATAATTTGTATTAAAAATGAGGGACTATTAGTTGTAGGATTACATTTAAAAGAGATAGAAGATTCACTGATAAAAACAATTGGTGGGAGTATATGAAAATAGAAGGAAAAGATAGAAGAGCTCTATGGCTTGAGGGGAATGTTGTAAAATTTATTGATCAAAGAAAATTACCATATAAAATTGAGATTTTTACTGCAAAAACAGTTGATGATATAGCATTTGCAATAAAAGATATGGTTGTACGCGGTGCGCCAGCAATAGGGGCAGCTGCCGTTTATGGGATGGCAATTGGAAAAAATAATATAGAAAAAACAGCAAAAATTTTAAGGTCAACACGGCCAACTGCATATGATCTTTTTTACGCAATTGACTACATGATAGAAAAAATAAATTCTAATGAAAACGAATTTGATTCAGCAACTGAATATGTCGAAGATATAATAGAAAGATGCAGAAAAATTGGAGAAAATGGAGAAAAATTAATAAAAAATGACATGAAGATATTAACTCATTGTAACGCAGGTGCTCTTGCAACAGTTGATTATGGCACAGCACTTGCTCCATTTAGAGTTGCACATAATAATGGAAAAAAATTCTTTGTTTTTGCAGATGAAACACGACCTAGATGTCAAGGATTACTAACATCATGGGAATTATATCAAGAAGGAATAGATCATGCATTAATTGCAGATAATGCCGCAGGCTATTTTATGAGACAAGGTGAGATAGATATGGTTATAACAGGAGCTGATAGAATCACAAAAAATGGTGATTTTGCAAATAAAATAGGTACCTATGAAAAAGCAGTTCTTGCAAAGGAAAATAATATCCCTTTTTATGTAGCAGCCCCAATTAGCACATTTGATAATACAATTGAAAACGGCAATAAAATAACAATTGAAGAAAGAGACAGAATAGAACTCATTAAGATAAATGATCATCAAGTTATGCCAGATTGGATAAATGTTAAAAATCCAGCTTTTGATATTACACCTGCAAAATACGTCAGTGGCTATATAACAGAAAAAGGAGTACTTAAAGAAATATAAAGAAAAAAAAAGAAAAAGATTTTAGAATTTATTTGAGATTTATAAAGAACAAGAACACAAAAGCATCTTGTTGAAGTTCATCTGATTCTTCTATTCCTTCTAGTTCTGCAGTCACTGTTACCACAGTGTTTCCAATTCCAAGAATAAAATCAGATGTTATAGTACCTGATCCACCAGTTGGAATTCCTAATAGTTTTCCACTGCTTTCTTGTCCGAAAATTATAAATCCACCATCAAGTTTGATATTCCATTGTATATCTCTACAATCTAGTTCTCCTATATTATTTAATGAGACTTTAATTTTCCCAGGTTCTGTAGAAATAGAGTCAATTTCAAATTCTGGTGCAATAATTGTTATTGTATGAGGATCAGACCAGATGCTTTCATATCCACAATCATCACGAATTTTTACACTAACATCAAAAACTCCTGATCGAGTCCATGTGTGTGAAGCTTGTACTGGACCACCTGGTTGGTATGGCCCAAACCATTCAAGAGTTGAATTATCTCCCCAGTTCCACATGACATAAATATCATCTTCTTCTAGATTCTCTGGAATATTCATAACAAAGCTATATTCTTGACCAGCAACACCCTCAGAGGGACCAGTTGGTGGCTCAAGATAGGTTCCTATTCCGCCAATTACAACAAGAGCATAATCTGCATCTAGATCTGGTGTTTCCACATGACTATCCTCAATTATCTCATCACCAGAGATCTCAACTACCCATGCTCCAGATTCTGGATTTTCAACAAACACACATTCAACAGTGTTTTTCGTATCAGGACATCCATCTGGCTCTGACCATACTCCTTCTAAAAGACCATAATTTCCATAATAAACTGTTCCACATGGAGCTGTAACCTTTAATGTAAGATCATTTATTCTATGCTGTGATTGTATTGCAGGGTTACCTGGTAAATCTGCATATGTCATTGTTATTTTTAATTCAGGTTCTCCAGGTGCAACAGCTATAGTATGTGTTGATACATCAAATGGTTCAATTATATCTGTTTCGTCAATTATAAACATGTTTTCCCTTGAATCATAGAGTTTTCCGACATCTGGCATTCCCCAGCCTTGATGCATTCTTGTCAAATCATGGTTGGTTCCTGTGAAAGGATATTGACTTGCTGATGCAACCAACATTGCCTTTGCTGTTGTCATATGAGCACGATTTTCAAATACAGTTCCCTCAGGGTCAACTGGGTTTCCAAAAATACCATCTGACCACATTTGAAAGAAAAGTCCAACATGACCAGCAATTATTGGTGTTGCTCCACTTGTTCCACCAAAACTTGATGTATATGAGGTTGATCCTCCTGATGTAACTGTAAATATATCATCATAGAAATGAGTCAAAGTTGGTTTTATCCTGCCATCTGTTGCAGGACCAATACTTGCTCCATTATCCCATTCGTCATCTGATTTTTCTAATGTATCATGGTGATATACTCCACCACCTGAAATGATATTCTTTGCCCATGCTTGAGGCCTTGAATCCTCCCAACCAGAGTTACTCTGAGATTGACAGTGAACAAGATCAAAATCAAAAAGCATAGCGTCTGTATCTGCTGAAATTGTAGTATACTGAGTGGTTCTATAGCTACCAACGCTTGCTGTTTGAAATACTGCATAATATGGATCCTCGAGTAATTCACCTGAATGTGTATATCTACTCGGACCTTCCAATCCTACATAATTATAATCAGCAACAATACCTTGGCCATCTGGTAATAGCCCACGTGCCATAGGATCACCTGTTCCATCACCAAAACAAATACCAGAAGTTGATGCTCCATGAGAATCACTTCCAACTGTTCCATGTTCAATGAGAGGTCTAGAGGCAAAATCAACATGACCTAGATTAAAACCAGCATCAAAAACCTCACCTCGAACACCTTCACCAGTGTAACCTGCGACAGTCTCGATATGATTTGCCCCACCAATTTCTCTTGCAATATTCATATCAACTTCATAAGGGCTCCACCTGTCAACAAATAGAATCTCATTCCATCTAACAATTTCAAATAGCTGATCTGGTGTTAATGTAGCTTCTATCAAATATTTACCCGCATCACTTCGATCAAGTTGCCAACCTAAGGATAATATCCGATCCGAAATAATCTGTTTTTGAGAAACCTCGAAAACCTGAATATTATATTTCTGATATGGATAATAAGTATGTGCTGTATCTAAATTTTCAAGCATAAATTCTTCAAGTCTATAAGCTGGTTGATAATATCCAACCCATCTTACATAGGGCAATTCTTCGACTTGTGATTTTATTTCATCACTCATCTTAACAATATACCCAAACTGAGCAACATAATAATGTACATCCCCGCCAAGAGAAATTATTGCATTTTTATATTCTTCAAGTGGTTGAGTGAAAAATTGAACAATATATAGATTTGTATCAGATCCAGATTCCAATAAAGGATCAACTTCAGGAACAGATTGAAGAGGATCAAAATAGGCATATCTAAAGCCTAATTCATATGATGGTTGGAAAGTCCTAACAACCTCCCCATTTTTGCTGATACTATAATAAGGAACAATTTCTCCATTTTCATTTTCTTGGTTCCATAATCTGATAACTGTTGTGGTTCCAGGTATCTCAATTACCTGTATATCACATGTCTCTTTATTTTCGTTTATTATATTTTTTTTATCAAGATTATCAAAACCTTGTACGCCTGATGCTCCAGCCAATAATAATATGCATAGAGCTATACTTAGGATAATTTTATTTTTTCTCTTCATATTTTATACCTCCCGTGATATTATAAATGAATTCTAGCTAATAAACCTACCGCATTATTTGCAACATTTTTTCTATTTTTTCTCATATTTAGTCATTACAAACGTGTTGATATGATATTTTTATACTTACACAAGAAATATGTTAATTATAATAGATCATGTTTTTTTATAACAATCAAGCAATGCTTTCAGTTACCCCTTTTTCATATTTATAAATAAAAAACGAAAATTCACATTCAGGAATGAATATGACTATTTGGAAATATATAATTAAAAGTGAAGCGGGCAATATTATTACAAGTAATTCAGATTTTGCTGAACAAAAAAGTAAACTTGGATATCTAGTATTTTGTAAAAGAGAAAAAAATGTGTATAGATATCCTCATTGAAAAATAATAAAAAAAGAGGAAAAAAAGTAATTATTTATCCTTCATTTACAGGTTGATGTGGATTAAATGCTGGATCTCCATATATGTTAAACTCATGTAATGCAACGTATTTTTTATCAAGTACTCTTGTTCTGTCATTATTTAGTAAACCAGTTGGTATTGAATTTAGATATTCCTGATCAAGATAGCTGCAACCTGTTGAAAGCGTAAGTGGTGGTGTCCAGAGAAATGTAGCATTTGCGTCCTTATCTAAATACTTATTTTTTGCGTTTCTTAATGCAAGACCAGTATCAGTATCGTTAACGGTTAAATCTAAAATAAAATCCTCTGCAATAACTGCACCAAAATGAAGGTCTGGGTATTCTCCTTTTATTTTAAGATCAATTATTGCTTTTAAAAGACCAAGTATACCAATTCCCCATCCACCAGGAAGAGGTCTAGGTTCTAAATAACCAGGGTCAGCTGTAACCCTTGAAGCTCCAATATAAGTATTGACACCAGCATGAATAAATGCTTGTGATAATACATTATCTGCATCTATTCCATCTGTTCTACCAGTAATACAGCTTTCAACAAATATAACAGAAGGACCATACTTCATATTATCTACAGAACGAATATCAAATGAACCCTTGCTAGATAGACCGCTTCTTACAGTTGGATAAATCCTTGACATCATTGTCACAATTGGAAAGCCTCGTGAGTCAATAAATACATCACCATGCTCAAAAAGATAAAATGAACCATGAGCAAATGTGAAAATGATATTGCTATCAAGATGATCACTTCCACCTGTTACTTTCTCATTAGAGTTTAAAAAATGTATAAAATTCTTTGGGAATAAGAATTTATTTAAGAGGCCAGAGTTTTTAATTTTATCCAGATCTTCTATGCTAAAACCTTCACGCTGAGATTGCAAAAAGAAAGTATTTTTAACATCATAACCACCAGTTGCCATGCTCTCTGTTAATTTCAAATTAATAAAGGTGCTTTCACCTGTTGGGGCCTTTGTTGGTTCACCTCTACCTTGATATAGTAGATGACTTAAACGAGTGGCTATTGGTAGGTTTTGAAATTCAAGACCGCATCCAGTCTGAACAAGTGCATTATTCTTCCATTCCCCAAGATCATCTATTATGTTATCATAAAAAAATGTTCTAGCTATAAGTGCACTACAATCTTGAACATCACGACCTGATACTCTTCCTACTATGTTTTCCTGGAAAGGCCAATATGTATAGGTATCATTCTCATGATCATTAGGATTTGGATCAATATCTGCATACATAAAGTCACTTGGAACACAAAAACCCATCATATAACCATCTTCATTATTTGGATCTCCATCAGGATTATAATAAAAATACATAGGTACCATTGTTGGATCAGCAGTAATTGCTATATATAATGGATTTTCAGCATAATGATTTCTTAATTCTTCAAGATTTTCAACAGGTATTTCTGCAAGTTGACCTAAATAATCAAGGATTTCATCATGGATTTCCATAGTATGATTGTTTGACGGCATAATGAGATTAGGATTTGTCCCAGGTTGAGTAACACCAGGACAGGTTGTTCCATTATAGATTATATGATCATCTGCTGCAAATGCAAACTCAGGTTTTGCTAAAATTATACCTTTATGATATGCTGTAAGATAAGCAGACATTGATGATAACTTATCCATTAATGGTACAATAGGACTATCTAGTTTTTCAACAGTTACATCAACTGAGTAAGATCCTTTTCGAAGAGCAAACCATTGAGCATAAACCTGCACATTATAAAGACCAGGTTCATCATAGATTACTATCTCATAATGAAGCTGATCTGTTAATATATCGCCATTAGTATCGCGAGTAGGCAGTCCACCAGCAGTTGAAGAGAATAAGTATCTTCTATTATGAGGTTCAGGGCTGTTTAAAAGTATAGAGACTCTATCACCTAATGATTGAGCATTTTCAGAGTTAAGATTTATTAGATCGACACTTACTTTTGCATATTTGTAATCTGCAGGTATTTCAAATTCATGAAGTGAGTATACATCATTTATAAATGAGCTAATAGTTTGAGTCGGAAGTGATATACCTGATGCAACAGTATTTTCAAAGCTATATTCTACTGAATCAAGAATATTTGGTGGAGAAACATCTAATGGATTTGCAAGAGTAATATAATTAACTGTTTCACCAAAAATATCTGAGATTTTTTGAATACATTCATCTATAATTGTTTCTACTGAATCCAGTTCAATAAGATTATATGAACCACTAAAAAGATCGCCGCAGATATATAGATTTGTTACACCAAGGTTATCAAGAACAGTCATTACATCAGAATCAATATCATCAGTAACAATTACTGGAATGCTAAGATAAGATGATAGTGGTGTTGCAACCATCCCAAGTTCATATCCAGATTCATCATTTTTAATTACTAGAGCAGTATTGCTTTGCGTCCAGAACATTTCAGCAATTGTTAATGAGATTTCTTTTGGTGTATAAATATCAGTAATTACAAAGTCTACCTCAATTCCTATCTGCTCTTCGGCTCTTTCTACTGCTTTTGATGGATCATCAAAATTTTTCACATAAAGTGGTATAACCTCTTTTACACCATATTCATCATAATGAACAGCAAGTGGAGTTGCAATCAAAGCGTAAAAAGGATTTGTATCAGAAACAGCAATTGCAGATGGCAAATCAGCCGAGATAATTGATGCAACATCAATTTTTGATGATTGATTATTTGTTTCATTTATTGTAGCAACAACATTAAAAGATGTCATCACTAATAGCATTAATGTGGTTATTGAAAATAAAATTTTTTCCCCTTTCATTTGTATCGTTACTAATTATTATTTAT
>Ga0180431_10010009_pt1 | contig 10599 bp, 8 predicted proteins | sample SS_ome_11_FD_132459 | JGI IMG/M metagenome (GOLD analysis project Ga0180431, IMG submission 132459) | Hypersaline lake sediment archaeal communities from the Salton Sea, California, USA - SS_1_MS_1 metaG | ecosystem: Environmental > Aquatic > Non-marine Saline and Alkaline > Hypersaline >... | reverse complement strand
CTTATTCGGAGATCGGCTAGATAATCTTTTCAAGATTAAACACCCAAATCGAATGCTTTCTTACGGATTCATAAAGATTTAAACAATAAAGTGATGGTCCATGAATATCGAACAGATCGTTGACTTTCTGAATCGTTCCTCGGATTTTGTGGATTATGTGACCCATTGGGAACGGATTCCTCCGCGAGAGGCTCGATTTGCTTCGTTTCCGTCAGAGATCAATCCGAAGCTGATGGATGCGTTGAAGACGCGCGGTATCCAGAAACTCTATACGCATCAGGCCGAAGCCGTGGAGGCTATACTCCGGAACAAGCACGTTGTCGTCGTGACACCCACGGCTTCCGGCAAGACCCTCTGTTACAACCTGCCGGTTCTTCAGTCCGTTCTGAAGAATCCTGAGAGCCGGGCTCTTTACCTCTTTCCGACCAAGGCGTTGTCCCAGGACCAGGTGGCAGAACTTCACGGTTTGGTCGAAACCCTGGGTGTGGACATCAAAACCTACACTTTCGACGGGGATACGCCGGTGTCGGCGAGAAAGGCCATCCGTCTCGTGGGCCACATCGTCGTGACCAATCCCGATATGCTCCACCAGGGCATTCTGCCCCATCATACGAAATGGGTTAAGCTGTTCGAGAACCTGAAGTACGTGGTCATCGATGAGGTGCATTCGTACCGGGGCGTGTTCGGCAGCCATCTAGCCAATCTGATTCGCCGACTCAAACGCATCTGCGAATTCTACGGCTCCAAACCCCAGTTCATCGGGTGCTCGGCCACCATTGCGAATCCAAAAGAGCTCTTCGAGAAGCTCGTCGTGGAGGATGTCACACTCATCGACAACAACGGCGCTCCACGCGGGGAGAAGCATTTTATCTTCTACAATCCACCAGTCGTGAACAAGGAGCTGGGCATCCGGAAGTCATCGGTGAAGGAGGTTCGAAGCATCGCCAAGCAGTTTCTCGGGGCAGGCGTCCAGACCATCGTATTCGCCCGGAGCCGGCTGCGCGTCGAAATCCTCCTGACGTATTTAAAAGAGGCCATGCGATCCCTGAAAAAATCGCCCAGCCTGATTCGGGGCTATCGCGGAGGATATCTTCCCAACGAACGGCGGGAGATCGAGCGGGGCTTGCGAAACGGAACCATACAGGGCGTTGTCTCTACCAATGCCCTGGAATTGGGTATCGACATCGGCCAACTCTCGGTATCCATCATGGCGGGCTATCCCGGAACCATCGCATCCACGTGGCAGCAGGCCGGCCGGGCGGGCCGGAGAGAGTCGGTCTCCGTAGCCGTACTGGTGGCGACCAGCGGCCCGTTGGATCAGTACATCATCAACCATCCCGAGTATTTCTTTGAACGCACGCCTGAATTGGGAATCGTGGACCCCAATAACCTGATTATCCTGCTCTCTCACATCAAGTGCGCCGCTTTCGAATTGCCTTTTCGCGAGGGCGAACGCTTCGGTGTGGATGCCACGGACGATCTCCTGAACTACCTGGAAGAACATCACGTCATCCATAAATCGGACGACCAGTACCACTGGACAAGCGAGTCGTACCCGGCGGAGGAGGTCAGTCTCAGGCGGGCCGCACCGGACAACGTGGTCATCATCGATACGACGCGGGGAGAAAGGGTTATCGGCGAGGTGGATCTGTTCAGCGCCCAGATGCTGGTTCACGACGAAGCCATCTATATCCACGAAGGTATGCAGTACCACGTGGACAAACTGGACTGGGAGCGACGGAAGGCGTACGTTCGGCAGGTCAGCGTCGATTATTACACGGATTCTCAGATGAAAACCGATATCCGCGTGATGGAAACCTTTGAATCGGATGGGATTCCTTGCGGTCAGAAGGCAAACGGCGAGGTGAGCGTGACATCGCTCGTCACGCTTTTTAAGAAAATCAAGTTCGGTACACACGAGAACGTGGGTGCTGGGAAAATTCATCTGCCCGAGATGACGATGCACACATCGGCCTACTGGTGGGAACTGGATGAAGCGATCAAAGACACACTTTCCTTGACCGAAGCCAGCCTGAGCGATGGATTAAAGGCCGTGGCCAATGTGCTGGAGAACGTCGTCCCGCTCTGGGTCATGACCGATCCCAAGGACTTAAGGACAGTTCCCATGCTCCGATCTCCCTTTTCCGCCACGCCGACCGTGTATATCTACGAGCACACGCCGGGAGGCGTAGGATACAGCCGGAAAATATATAACCTCCACGATGCTTTGTTGAAGGCGGCCCTGGAACTCGTCCTGTCGTGCGGTTGCGCCAGCGGATGTCCCTCGTGCGTGGGGCCGGTGCTGGAAGTGGGAGAGAACGGAAAAGAAAGCGCGATTCGTATTCTGGAGTTGGGGATCAGGAAGTAGGGCGCAGATCCTTCTATAAGTTCTGTCAAATGGATTATGTGAAATATCCTGCCTGATTAAAAAATAACCGTGTACATCCATCCATTTTTCCCGTCATCCGTTTCATGACTGTCTGAATGATGTGTAACCATTCTCCGGCCCAATCGTATTTAATGTAGATACGTTTTGAAGAACGGGAGGATGTCCAAGATGAAAAAGCATCTAATAATGGTGATGGCCTTCTTGCTGGCCGTCTCTTCTGTCTACGGGATGGAACGAAAGCGTCGCAGCAAGAGCATCTTTGACCGAAGAATTGGTTGCCTGGAGGGGGTGGACATTTCCATCGACGATGGGAGTGTTATTTTATATCCAGACGATGACGACGATGAATATGTGGAAATCACGGAGACGTACCGCCTGTACATCAACGGCCATCGTATCAAGACCAACACTGAGCAGGAAGCGCTGTTGGCCGAATACCATGAACAGGTGTATTTCATCGTGGACGAAGCGATGGAAATCGGCTGGGAGGGAGCCAAGGTGGGTGTTCAAGGCGCTGTAATCGGTCTGAAGGCCGTGGTGGGCGTGTTTCGATTGATTTCGCCGAATTACGGAACGGATGATCTGGAACGGGATTTAGAGCGTGAGGCGGATAAGATCGAAGTGAAAGCGGAGAGACTGGAGGAGGAAGCCGAGGATATCAAGGAACTGGCCGACGAGCTGGAGGATATGCACTATAGCTTAAAAAGGAACATACCGGAGCTTAGGCGATTGGGATGGTTCTGAATACGAATTCCCTTGGCTTCTTGCCTTTCCATAAGGCCCGATGAATGAGATCACGATTCATCGGGCATTTTTTATTCGTTGGAATTATGAAAGATGATGTCGATGATATAAGAGATTTGATTTCCGCTGCCTACTTGAATATCCCCATAAAGCTATCATGCACAACAAATACACACCATCAAAATCTAGGGCATATTCCTAATCCGCGGATTCATCGTTTTTACTTAGAGATGTTACAAGGAAGTGCTCAGACTCATGTCATCTGAAAAATGATCATTAGAGCATGATGTGTATGATTAAGTGCCTACTTCGATTTTTTCCAGGGAACGGGCAGTCCCAATCGTTTCAATTTTTGTTCGAATTCGGTTCGTTCCAGATGGGGCTTTAAAGCAATTTTTGCTTTCACTAACCATCCAAGTTGTTCTGCTGCCTCGATGGCTCTGGTGATGTTACCGCGTCCTATCCATTTCAGGATCGTCTGCTCGGCATATGAGAATACGACGCTGTTCATTCTGTAGTCCAGAAACGCTTCCCAGGACAGGGGACACCATCGGCTGACGATTTCGTTCCCGATGATGTTGGCGTAACACCGGATTTCGACCTGGGCGTGCTCGTCCATACGAAGTCGGAGGAAATGGAGGAGGTTGTTCAGATCGATCTTCCAGTAGGCCTCGGTATACGTGGACAGAGGAAGGTCTTTTCGGGCCTGTTCCCGGGCGATTCCGGCTTTCAGGCGATCGTCGTAGATATCACGGGCCAGGGAATGGAGTTTTTCCTCCTCTTGGGTTAAACGTTTTCCGATGGAGGAGTCCGTTTTTCCAGAGCTGCCCTGACGGTTGGACTTGGATTGAAGTCGCCACTGGTTCGGTTTTGTTTTTTGGGCGGCATCGATGGCCACGGAGTACCGCGTTGAATACTCATTCACGTTGGCCGTACGGTGGCGTATCCACTGACGCCAGGCGTCCATGGGGACACGCACGTGGAGTTTAATCTCACACATTTCGAATGGGGACGTATGATGGTGCCGCATAAGATACCGGATGAGTTCTCGATCCTGACGTATCTTCTTCGTTCCTTCACCGTACGATACTCTGGCCGCCTGGACGATGGAGGCGTCGGAGCCCATGTAGTCGATGACACGGACGAAACCATCGTCCAGAACGGAAAAGGATTTGCCCAGGATGTTCTCCAATGCATCTATTTTTTTTCTCGTGATGTTTTCAGACGTCTCTTCCATCGTTTCGTTGTTGCTCCTGCTTTCGGATTATGATATAACCATCAAGCATGAAGAAATCATTTCTCATGGCTTCGAATTTTGGTACCTCATCAATCCTCATGTTCCAGAGGGATGTTCTTTATCGGTATTACCTGTACTGGAGAAAACAGTTTCATTATATCTCCCGTTATGACTCTGAGGATGTATGATCATGCACGATACGCCAGCCGTTGTCCGTTCTCCTGAAAAGAAGTGTGAATAAACCGGTAAGCCGGTCGTTTTTCCTCTCCTGCGTATACCGGCCGAAGACGACGGCCGCGTCGTCGGACAGGACTGTGACGGAAATGTCCGTGAACGACAGTATGCCCATGGTTTCGGCATCGGGATATCTTTTTTTAAACCTTTCCAGAATCCTGTGCCAGCCGTAGTTGGCGGTGCCACCGCTGACAAATCGCAAGGAGTCGGATTTTACATAACCTCCCATGTATCCTTCCACAGAAGCGGCGTTCCAGCCCTTGACCTGGGCGTCCATGACGGCAAGGATATCCTTACGTATCGAGGTTTCATCGAAAGCCGGTTGCTTGGTGCAATGGCTGAGGATGGATGCCCATATTAGGATAAAACAAATCGCGGTCTTTTTCATATTCACTCCTTTCTCACGTTTTTAATGCCCGTATCCTCTGGAGCACGGGCGGATGGGAATAATTTAGGAAGACATAAAATGGATGTGGCGTAAGGTTCGTCAGGTTGTGGGCGGAGAGGGTTTTCAGAGCACCGATGAAAGATTCCGGGTCTCGGGTTGTGGAGGCTGCAAATCGGTCCGCCTGGTATTCATGGCGTCGGGAGAATGCTTGCATGAAGATGGAGAGTATCAGCTCGATGGGTGTGTAGAGCATGCCGAAGAAGATCAATCCGGTGTAGATGGACATGTGATCCATGAAGAATGCGTCGAACAGCGGTTTCTGGCTCAGAAAAAGGGAGAGCAGGAAAAAGACGACGCCCGTATGCAGCATGCTGATGATCATACCCTTGAGGATGTGTTTCAGCTTGTAGTGGCCGATTTCGTGGGCGAGGATCGCCACCATCTCCTTCACAGGATGCTTTTCGATGAGTGTGTCGAACAGAGCGATACGCTTGTTCTTCCCGAATCCCGAAAAGAAGGCGTTGGATTTGGTGGAGCGCTTGGAACCGTCCATCACGAAGACCCCGGCCAGGGGATACGCGACGGACTGGGCGTACGAGAAGATGCGTTCTTTGAGCTCTCCCTCCTCCAGGGGTGTGAACTTGTTAAACAGGGGCATGATCCATGTGGGGGCGATGTACTGTATGAAGAGGATGAAGATGACGGACAGAATCCACCCATAGAGCCATGCCCAGGTACCGGCGTACTGGAAAAACGCCAGGATGCCTGCCAGGAGCGGCCCGCCGATGACGATGGAAAGGGCCAGCCCTTTGAGCAAGTCGGTGATAAATACTGCCGGTGTCGTCTTGTTAAAGCCGAAGCGTTCCTCTATGACGAATATCGCGTATATGCTGAAAGGAAGCGAGAGAAGCATTCGGATGGCCATCAGTATGCCGATATAGATCAGGCCTGTCCAGATGGGATGCAGGTGCCAGCCTCGAACGACCGTGTCCAGGAAATTAAACCCGCCGGCGAACCAGAAGACCAGCAGAATGAGCAGGTTGAATCCGGATGTCACGAACCCGAATCGTGTGTTGGTTCGCGTGTATTCCTGGGATTTGCGGTACTTCTCCGCATCGTAAACCGAATCGAACTCCTGAGGCAATTCACTTTTAAGGGTTTTCAGATTCAGGATATCGGCAATGAGGTTTATCCCGAATTCCAGGAGTAGAGCCGAAAGGATTATTATCGCATACATATTCATGAGAGAATACCCTTATGAGTTTTCTAAGACGTTCAGTAGATTTTTCCACATCGTTTTCATGAAGTGATTCCAGTATTCCTCGAAAGTCGTGTTGCCAACCAGGTAGGGATCAGCACGCAGGACCGAAGCACGAAGACACTCCTGACTCTGTTCCATTCCTTCTCGGGTATATCGAAATTGGCCACGAATGTCTTGGGCGCATTGCCGTACTCCTGGTAGCTTAGATCGGTCTTGGATGCGATGAATCTGTGATAATAAACAGGACCCGATTTATACGAACAGAGTTCGTAGATTTTTTGATTCAGTTCGTTCATGGCCTCTAGATCGGTGTTGCTTGCCTCGTTGAAGGCAAAGTCGACCATGTTAAAGTCCGGCTCGGTGAGGGGGTAGACGATGTAATTTTTCTGCTTCAACTCCAGGGGAATGGCCGCACGCAGGGCCTTGTAGAAGCGTTGTGCGCCCTCGATGCTGCAACCCATGATTTTCCCGTATCCGGTGATGTTCAACGGCAGTACGCGATGGGCCATCCACGTTGCGGCTACGATGGCACCGGCCTTGGAGCCCTCCATTATATAGCTGCCCAGAAGCAACGGATTATCCTCCGTTTTTTCAAACACATAGGAGGCGAAGTACGAGATGAGATCGAGGATGCGTCTGTCCTTGAATACTACTGCTCCGCATGCATACGGAATATATCCCATCTTGTGGGGATCGATGGTGATGGAATCGGCTTCGGGCATGGCCCGAAACGCATCGTACACGTCTTTTTTCGGCCAGTCGATGTCCGGATGGAGGATGTGATGTTCGTGGAGCGTTTGCTTGAGGACATCGTAATCCATGAATTCATCATCCTTGTCCAGGAAGATGGAACGGCAGTACCCTCCATAAGCGGCATCGATGTGGAGATAGAAAGAAATGCCCTGCTCTTCGTATTTTTTTCGGAGTTCCACGATCCTGTGGACTTCGTCCACGGCGCCTTCTTCGGTCGTACCCACGACGGCCACGACGGCTAATACGGGTATCTTCTTCCTGGCCAACCCATCGATGGTTTTCCTAAGATGGTCGATATCCATGCGATAGTTGTCTTTCACGTCGATGAACACCAGATTTTCCTGGCCCGTACCCAGAACATCGGCTGCCTTCACCCACGAATAGTGCTTGGATTGGGGAACCAGGACTTTGCCGAGAGTTTCCGCCTTAACACCCGTGCCCCTGGCCGAATACCGCAGAACCTGCTCCATCGCACCCGCTTCCTTGACCCGATCGACCAGATCAAGAATCCGATGGGACGGCAGATTCATCAACTGCCAATCATCCATGTTTTCGACCAGCTCCGGCTTCACGGCCTTGATGGCATGGGGAATAGACTTCAGGTTTCGGGCAACCCAGAATCCTTCGTAATTCGCCACCGTGCCCCCCGACGTGATATGCCCCCAGGATCGTTCGGTCGTATAACCCAGTAATCTCGCCAGTTGCTTGCCGACTTCGATTTCCATGGCCGTGGTTGCCGGGGAAGCTTCGTAGGCGACGTTGTTGGGATTGTACAGTATAGTGAGGATATATCCGAGGGTGGCGGCCATCAGCGTATCCGACGTCATGTGGCCGAGGTACCTGGGAGAGAACCAGGGCACTGAATTCTGCTGGAGTGTGCAGGCCAGCTCCACCAGGGCCTCGGCGGTTCTCTGCAGAGTCGCCTTGAAATCGCTTTTTTGTTTTTCAGTGCGGGAGATGGTTGGTTTATCGTCGGGATGAAAGTTATCGCGCCAACTGATATGGTCGTCGATCATCCATTTCAGCATATCCTTGAAGAATCGGCTGTTTTCGGTCTTGGGACCGAGGAACAAAGCTTTTTGGTTCAGTTCTTCTATGGTCTTCGCCCTTGGTTATCGTTACAAGAATTGTGAGAGATAGAACATCCCGTATAGGCCGAATACAAAAAACGCAGCACCGTACAGGAAATATGCAGGGAGTTGACTCCTGGATATGGGACTTAATTCGTTCCTGGTGAGGAGGAGCGTTTGAAAGATGTAGGTGAGGGAAAAATAGACATAAACCGCACAGGTGAAGAATCCGAACGGGATGCACCAGGCTTTTTCCAGGAATGCACCGATCACGAACACCGCACCCGACAGCAGAAAGGTCATGTCCGCGTATGCCGTTCCCCTGTGCATGAGGGCAAACCAGCGGAATTCGGGCAGGTAGGCCTTTTTTTCCATAAAACCCATTTTTTGATGAAGCTTGGGATTAATAATCATGATTAGCTGAGTGAATGGCCCCAGGAGCCACGAAAGGATGAACACGATGAGGAACCACAAACCGATTTGTATCATTGTACTACTCCTGGTTTTTTATCCTCTAAATCCTTATTTTTTAGTCATTTTAAGACGCGTATTCGCGAGTATGGTATCGTCCAGGTGCATTCCGTTCAGTATGGCCATGTATTCCAGTTTATCGTTGGGCACGCCCCATTCCTTCAGTATGTTTCTAAGGTTGTTCCTTCGAGCCACGCTGCGGAGCACCAATCGCTCGGGCTTCACGTTGATTCTTGACGGGTCGGTGAGTACCCGAAATCCGTCCATCGTTCTCGCCAGCGTAGAGGTGTATTTCGAGAAATCATTTTTTGCAGTGAAGCCGTGAAACGCATAGATGATGTTCTCTTTTTCGATAAAATAGGACATGGCCCGTATGTACTCCTGTTCGCTTGCCTGCAGGTCGGAAATTACCTTCTGAGTCGGGAATCCATGAACCCGAATGGCATTGGATGATTGAACGACGGCATTGCTGCTCTGGATGAATTTCTGCGCCGCATCGGACGGTGAGTCCCCTTCCCCCAGAGTCAGTATGATGGCAGCCTCCTGGTTCTTGGATACCATTTGAACCTGAGTCGGCATGTTTATCAACGACCAATCGGACGGTACGGGAAACATGAACCGGAGCTGAGGGTGATAGAATGTGTTGCCTTCCACATACCCTTGACGGGGGTCTTCGCCGTAGACGATGCCGTCTATTTTCTCCAGATAGGGGTTGCGGTTCACGGCATACTGGGATTTACCGAGTTCTTGCTGCCATTCGACGGTTTTCTTTTTCACGGCAGCCACACGATCCACGGGGCTTGGGTGTGTGGAAAACCATCCCGGGAGCCCTTTGAGGTCGGAGCCCGGATTCAACCGCTCCAGGGTTTCAAAGAAGGCCGCCATATGGTGAGAATCGTAACCCATTTTGCTGGAGTACTCTACGCCGAGATCGTCAGCCTGACGCTCGTCATCCCGGCTGAACCTCAAAAACAGCATGCCCACGCCGAATTGCACGACTCCGGAAATCTTGGCAAAGTCCTCCGAGACCAAAGAGCCAATCCCGAGGCCCAGGCCGGCCAGCATGGCTCGGCTGTACTGCCTGGCCGAATGCCGGGCGTTCACATGACCCAGCTCGTGTCCCATGACACCCGCCAGTTCCGCCTCGTTGTTGAAGTAACTCAGAATCCCCCGTGTGAAGTATATATACCCTCCCGGTACGGCAAAGGCGTTGATTACGGGTGTGTCCAGCACTTTATAGTAGTATTTCAGGTCTGGTCTGTGGGTCATCGTACCCATTCGCTCGCCTAGGTCTGTGAGATAGGCGCTCACCGCGGGGTCCTCATAAAGGCCGTACATCTGGATGATCTGTCCATCGGTTTCCTTGCCCAGTGCGATTTCTTCCTGGACAGAGAGGAGCATGAATTCGCTTTTCCCGGTGACAGGATTCACGGCACAGGCCACCAGTGTAATCAAAATGGATGCCGCCATGAACAGTGCCACCGGCCTGATATAGCGTCGATTGTTCATGATTTTTCGACCTCCTTGTCTCTTATTCTCGATGGAAAATTGAATATCTCGATGAGAATGACATTTCGACTTTATTTTGTCTTTCCCATCATTCAAAATTTAAACTATTGTATCTTCTCTATCATCATCGATGAAAGGTCAATTTGCTAACGATCACCCAGTGGATTCTGAAAGCTTTGATTTGAGTCTTTGGATTCTCCGGTACGATTCCGCGATGCGTGCTTCCGAGATTCGGCCTTCACTCACCCGTTGCTTGATCAAACGGCAGACGTGGGTGACCACGCCTTCTTCATAACCGTTGTTATTGGCAAAGGCCAGAATGTCCACACCCGCGTCGATGGCGGTGATGACCGCTGTGTCGAGATCGTATTCCCGGACGATGGCTCCCATCTGCAGGTCGTCGGAAACGATGACACCGTCGTACTGCAGCCTTTTGCGGAGTATACCCGTGATTGTCGTCATCGAGAGTGTGGCTGGAAACCTGACATCCAGATAGCGGTTGAACACGTGGGCCGTCATGATCGCATCCGCTTTACCGGCCTG
>Ga0180431_10010008_pt1 | contig 10600 bp, 10 predicted proteins | sample SS_ome_11_FD_132459 | JGI IMG/M metagenome (GOLD analysis project Ga0180431, IMG submission 132459) | Hypersaline lake sediment archaeal communities from the Salton Sea, California, USA - SS_1_MS_1 metaG | ecosystem: Environmental > Aquatic > Non-marine Saline and Alkaline > Hypersaline >... | reverse complement strand
GGATAGTGTACCATCATAGGTTCCCATCTCATCTACCACAGTAGTACCTGAGGTTTCGTGGAACCTCCAATAAGCAATAGGACTAGCATCTAAAATAGTTTCGTTATAATCTAAAGTTAACGTAGGAAGTTCAGGTGCTTCAACATTTGTTTTAGCCACCGTACCAGTGATATTAAGCTCTAAAGTATTTCCTTCTTCCAGTCCGGGTGCTTGTGGAGTAATAAGCGGGAAAGTGAAACTAAATACATCACGTAGACTAAGAGAAAAGCTATCGGGCATATAAGAATTCATATCATCTATAATTCTTTTTCTATATAGCTTTTTCAAGTGTTCGCTACGTAAAAATGCTGCAACGTCTATTCCAATATTAAACTCAGAAGTATAAAACGCATCAGGTGGATCTATACGAACAACTAAAGAGTTGTAGAAGGAGAGAGTTAACTCTTTTACGGGAATTGATACAGTGTCTATGCCAGCTTCAGGAATCCTAGGGAATAAATTTGGCTGGGATACAGCGATTTCGGTGTAGGTGTCTGGAAGCTGAGTATCCTCTGCTATTGGGGCGCCTACTACTTCCCAATCTACTGAAGCGTTACTGTGTGTATCTACTCCAAAGTCGGCTTTCTTTGCTGTCGCTTTAGCAACTTTGTAAACTGTACCCTCTAGCTCATACCAGATATATAGTAAACCTAGTGCTTTAAGGCCGGGACCCGTGTATGTAACTCCGGCATTGATTTCAGGAAATCCGTCTACTGTATCAGTAAGATTATTCCATAAAATAGTATCTGGTCTTTCTTCTGTTAAGTAGTTAAAGGTAGTAGTAAATTTAAGCAAAGAAGCAGCAAATGTTTCTGCGGGGTCTGAGTCTTGAATACTAATATCCGTTGTAGTAATTTCAGCACCAGCTAAAGCGGTTAATTTGAAGGTATTTTCTTCTGTAAATCCACTCTCTACGCTAGAAATATATAACGGTAGGCTTGTATCTACGATCATTATATTCTCTCCTTATATGAAATAGAGGCCCGTTAGGGCCTCTACTCTTTTTAAGACGCGTAGTAGCTGATAGTTAGTTCGTCAGGAGTTTCAAGAGTTTGTCCAAGACCACTAAAGCCAATAGTTGTTGATACGACGTCTTCAACATTAATTGTAGGAATAGTGATATGGGCGTGAGTCATCTCGAACTCAACTCTAGCACCAGAAGCGGATACTGCACCCATTCTAAGAATTAGATTGAAGTCAGTGCTATCTGCGGAAATAGAGTTAATTAGGTCATAAATTAGACCACCAGTATTACCTGCGCCTGTATTGAGATAAGCGGTTAGCTCACCATTAATTTGTCGAGTACCTGTGAAAGAACCGATAGAAGTATTCAGAACGCCTAGCTCTTCTGGTGTTAGATATGTAACGTTATTGTTAATAGTTAGACTACCACCAGTGATAGGGATATTATAAGAACTTCTTGTACCGGTACCTGCAACAGGGGCTGAAATAACGGGATTGGCACCAAACGCATCTAGTAGGTCGGTTACACCGCTCTCGATGAGCATTGAAGAGCTTGTGCCCTCAGATACGGCTGTAACTCTTAAGTTACCAGAAGCAGTAATGGTTGCATTTGCGCCTGTTAGTTGAGCGTTTACTTCGCGTAGAAGATCCTGTTTAGATGATACAGTGCTTAAATCTACGGAAATGGTTTGAGCGGTGCCGCCATCTACAGTAATATCTACCGTAGCGGTACCAGTTGTAACCTCGACTGCATCAGTTGGGTTAATGTTTGTATCAAAAGTAACCTCACCATAACCTGGAGTAGTATTAATTTCATTGTATAGCTCCACGCTGGATAGACGATTCTTTAGATACGAAGCGGTACTTTCTACAGCTAGATAGTTAGTGCCAGATACCCAAGTTTTTGGGTTCCAGGCGTCAGTGGAATCGAACGCGATCTCTTCCCAAGTAGTACCCTGACCAGTCCAAGTAATCATGGCAATGCCGTCAATACTAAAGTCAGCCTCAGCTTGGTTAATCTGACATTCGTTAATTCTATAAGTGATGTTTTCAAACTCGAAGAATAGGTATAGTTTCAGAAGTTCGTGTACGTCACTTCCTTCAAAATCTACATACATTCTAGTAGCATCGGAAGCGGTGTTAGTACCGATACCGGAAGCACCATCACCTACTAGAGCTTCCCACAGTACTCTTTCTACGGAGGTATGATTAGAAGACCCATCAAGGAAAGGTCTAACATAACTACCGAAAGAGAAGTCAACAGGGTTTAGGGAGGTATTAAATACTCTTTGTCCTCTAACTGGGCGCTCTCCAGCTTCCATTAGAGTAACTTCTTGAGTGTTGGTATCCTGTGTGAAGGAAAAGCCGTCTAGAATATTAATTCTAAAAGTGTTTGCATCAGTAAATGGTCCCTCTTTACTGGTAGAAACATACAGCTTGGAATCGCGCATCAAGTTACGTGCCATTTGTGTCTCCTTATATTACTTCGTACTGAATAACTAAAGTTAATTCTGCAACACCTGTAGGCGATAATAATCCCTCATCAGTGCTTATTTGAATTATACTTATTAGTTCAGTATCTCGATTTAGATCATACTCTAAGTGATTGTTAGCATCAATCAGGTTTTCTAAATCTTCAATTATCTGTTCTAATTTAGACTGAGGGTATTCATCCTGAACGTATACTCTTATATTAACATTCAAGAAACCCCATTTAAAGTCAGATGGTAGATATTGTCGTTGCTCATTACCAGCCGTTATAGAAACTGAGGGGAAATTAGAAACCTCATCCCAAAATATTAAACGGTTAGTTGCTGAACGAAACACATTAGATAGATAGTTTACGCCGTCTAAGTTGTCATTAACTAACTCCACCAACTTATTAACAATTTTAGTTCTAGCACTCATTTTATTCTAGTTCCATAACTATTCCCGATGGGGATACATTATTATCAATCAAAATCTGTCTTATGGACTCTGAAACATAGCCTCTAGGATCTCTGCCTGGTGAACCAAACCTATTGCCAGGGATAAACACATCATAAGGGAATCTCATGTAGGTGTATTTAATAGCAGAAATTCTACCGTCTCTCGTAGCTAAAATAGAATTAACTCTAGCAGATTCTGCAAATGTACCAGTCTGGTACCTTAGATAGTTGATACTAGAGTTTTCTCCAGCACCATGCATTCTGTTTTGAATATAGTCGTGAAGTACCCCGTTTATTAAATTGGAAAGCTGTATAGGTGAGGCAACTGCTCGCCGCTCGGCTTCTTCCCTCTCTGGCTCCTTAACTGTACCGCCCGGAATATAAGAAAGTACCTTAGAGAATAAATTGATCTTCTCTGATCTTTTCTTCTTGTACTTGACCTTGCGTCTTTTTCTTTCCCATGCGCCTTGTACTGCTTCTCTTATTCGATCTATGAATGAGGGGGAATGTTTAAGATAGGGGTAGGAGAATTTACTAGACTTAAATGCTGAAGCAAGAAAATTAAAGGAATCTTTGAATACATCACCAATTTTAGTTTCTGTTCTGCCAGCTAGTACAGCTCTGTTTACAGTTACTGACTGCGGCATTACAATAATATAAGTTGAAGAGTGAAGGTTTACTCCACTAGATAAGAAATCTATATCTGCTTCAGATTGAATAGTGAATGTTGCGTGTGCTTTTCTTAATTTCTCTAATTCAGACTTATATTGTCCTGCAGCATCTCCCAATTTAAGTTTAGCTTCAGTGGACTTTTCGGCTACTCTACCTATTTCCTCTAGACCTTCACTTAATGGAGTTACTGCTCTTACTTGCGGACCCCCTTTTGTACTAAGAAGTTGAGATACCTCCGGAGAGTAAGTATGTCCTACATCAAAGCCTGTCTCTTGAATAAACTTTATAGGTCTACGAGTTTTTGAGGTCGCAGTATCTAAAGCTATTTTTAGGTTATCAAAAGCCTTCGCGTAATTATTTCCGACTAAAAATAAACCCTGACCAGAATTTTCGTCTGCTTTTATGGCTTGTACTTTTTTATCTCTTACTAAGAAATTAAAAGAGCGAACAATTCTTTGAGCATAATATAAGCTGTCGGCTTTACTTAAGGACTTATCAGCAGTAGTTGAAAAGTTCTTTCTAACAGTATCGGGGGAAATAAAAAGCAGGTGTGGCGTTTTATTTAAATTATCCCTAACTTGTTGCAAAAACTTTTGTTCTACTAAACTTTCTTTTGCGATAGGCATTACATTACCCTATAATTTGCTAAAATAGTTTTCATGTACTCTGGTAGAACCTTATAGCTTAGTTGTTGAAGTGTACCACCCTTTAAATTCTTAGTGGCACTACCTAATCTGTTTTGCGACATACTATTAACTAGATCTACTACCACTAGTTTCAGATCTGAAGGGCACTCATAGTAGCCACCAGTATATATTACCTTCATACTAACTGGCGAAGGAATTGCTCCTGAAGTAGATATAAAGCTAGAGCCTACAGAAGAAAGCATGTAGTTTTCTAGATCATAAATGTAGTCAGTGAACTCCGTCATTACTGTGTACGTCGCTCCACCGTCTACGGAACCTTCTACACTAGTAATATTTATGACAGGAAACTCCTGAAATATGAATAGATTATCAGTTACTCCATTTATGTATTCTGTCTTCTCTTGATTAACGTAGTCTACAATAGTTCTAGAACAATGGGATTTTATAAAGTCACTAACAGAGGTTAAATAGGCTTGGAGCTGAACATCATGATCTGTACTAGAAATTTCCTTGTACGCTTTATACTCTTTAAGACTAACAAGATTAGACATGAGTTTTCTCCTAAAAATAGGCAGCTAGATACACCTAGCTGCCTATTTATTGTGCGATTAAGCAGTTACCCAGGTTAGTACGGCAGCACCTTGAGCGGCGATAATGTGAGAGAAAGCAGTTCTACGAGAAGCGACAATTACTGTCTTTTGATCCTGTAGTAGATAGTCTCTCTGGACACGGAAACCGCGTAGGTTACCAACTACGAAGTTGGGGGTGTAAACACAAACGGCTGCGTGCTTACCGTTGGCTTTTGCTTCGAACTCACCAGATACTAGAACTGGAGAACCGTTAACACGACCAACTTCACCAGTTAGAATGGTGGCCTGTGGACCAACCATGTCTACAGTACGGAAATCGTCGTCATCTAGTAGATCATAATAGACATCGTTAGAAACGATATAAACTAGATCTGCAGGATTTAGACCATACTTACCAAGCTTACGACGTACTGCTGCTAGATTGGCTACGGTAGCAGAAGCGGTGGTAGCAATCTCAACATCTAGAGATGCATCGGCTGCGACTTGAGCAACACCAGTCATTGGAATGGTGGAACCATCACCACGTAGCATAGCGATGTCTAGTGCACGAGCGGACTTACGAATTAGAGAGTCACGAATCATTGGCTCTAGAGCGATGATTGCATCTTCCTCTTCTTCGTCACCTAGATAGTCTTTAGCGACTAGTTTGTGAGCAGTTAGGATAACTTCCTGGAACTGATGGGCGGCTGCAGTACCGGTTGAAGAACCGTCAGTAGAACGGAAATCAGCAGGAGCAATCCACTCAGCGGTACCAGCTTCAGGATTAACTGGTAGATTGAGGGTATAAGAGGTCATGTTGATGGTACGACCAAATGCAGGTGCAACAACTAGGCGCTGACGCATTTCATCTTCCATACTACGTGAGAATTCTTTCTCCCAGTCACCAGCTACACCGGAATCGATGTGAGCGCCGGCTTTGGCTCTTAGATCACTAAAGGCTGGAAGAGCGATAGTCTGTTCTAGAGACTTGTTTAGAAGCTTGGAAGTTAGTACTAGACCCTGAACTTCGCTGGTGGTAAGTCTAGAACCTTTAGCCTTATCGTGGAACTCCATCTTAGACTTCTGAATAGCCTGAAGTTCGGCAGCCTTAGTAGAAAGCTCCTCTTTTAGGCCCTTTAGCTCTTCTGCTAGAGAAGCAGACTCGGACTCAAACTTAGACTTTAGATCGTTAAATAGTTTCTCAGCCCCAGTAATAGCGGTAGCTGATGCCTTATCTGCGATCGCATCTAGTTCAGCTTGCTTTGCGGTTTCAGCAGCCTTCGCGTTTGCTTCGGCAGCCTTTAGCTTTTGTAGCTGTTCAGCGATTGCAGTTTCTAGTTCTGTTTTATTCATTTCTTTCTCCTTATGGGTATCCTTTTCTTTAGTAAAGGACTTAATTTCTTCGTCAGTCAACGATTTTCTAATAGAAAATAGAGCATCGGCATTGGCTGGTACAGAGACTACCGAAATCTCCATTAACTCTAGGTCTTTAATGATAAAAGCATCCGTATCCGGCTCATACTCAGCATCTAGGATTTGGAAACCTACTGAGAAAGCGGATAGAACACCGTCTTGAATTAATTGATAAATTTCGCTAGCTGCTGAACTAATTTTAGCTGTTATACTCAGGCCATTAGGTAAAACCTTATGATCTATCATTTTACCTACAGGCTTAGAGTGATCGTGAAAGGCTAAGATAATAGGATTCTTTAAGTAGTTTGAAATTCCTCTAGCCCAAGCATCTTTGCTTACAATATCGCCCTGTCTATCCTTATCTGTAGTATTAGCTAAACCTTCGATAATTAGTTCTCCCGAATCATTTTCAGCAGCTTTAATTGAACTAATTAGCTCTATTGTTTTATTCATCTGTTTCTTCCTCTCTTCCACCAATACCGGCATCCTGAGCAGATCCAGCTACGTTAGCTGGTAAAATTAAGCTATCTGCTATCTCATCCAGCGAAGGTGTTTGACGTATCCTTTCTCTAGCTTCGTTTCTAGTCATAATCCCGGCGTTTACTAACGAAGTTAGGTAATTGCCGAGTTCGCGAAGCTCTGGAGTAAGGGCTATAACATCTTGTGTAACTGGAGCAATATCGTACCCAAAATAACTTTCCATAGCAGCTATAATCTTATTAACTATAGGCAATACAGTATTAGAATAAAATAATTTATTGTTGGGTGAGATATTGGCGTTATTGCCGCCCTCTAAAAGAACACTAGGAATACCTAAGGCGGTAAGAATACTGCTCTCCAGATTTTTGGTTCCTTGGGAAAACTCAAGCTCCTTAAAGTTAGTAGTTCCTACTTCTTTTACTTTTAAATCCGAATCTAGTATTACTGGAGACCTGGCTCCTGTAGAAGGATTAAACTTACGTTTAAACTCCGCTAGTAGCCTGTTTTTCATGGCCTTACCTAGAGTATTAGGAGTTTCTAAAACTAAGCCCATGACAGTACCGTTTTCGAAAAACTTACCCTGGTAATCCAGCATTTGGTTTAGCCTATCTATATTGCTTTTCGCTGACGATAATCTTGAAGTGCCTCTATAGATAGACGTAGCTGAATTTTCCTTTATGTGTATAATTTCATCGGGCTTAAAGTTTACTTTATTATTATAGGAGTACCCTTCTACGTAAGTTATTGTACTAGTATGAACCTCTACAAAGTTTGCTGGAAGACCATATAAATACGCTCCATCCCAATAAATAAAGGCATTTCCGTCTAATAGTATATCTATAGTTAGAAATCTAAGAAACTCTTCAAAAGGAATGTAGGGATTGGGCCTGTAGGTAAGAAGTTCAGTAAGTTTCTTCTTTCTAACAGTAACCTTTGGCTGAATGCTTAGCTTGTCTTTAATATCCCACTTAATTGAAGATACCGAGTCTGCAATAAGGTTTACGCCCCTATTTACTACCTCTATCTTATCGTAAGCGTCCTGATAAGTAATTATTTTCGATGAAGGTGAGACTTCGTCTCCTTCATGAAATGCTATCTCCTCTTGGGCGGGATTTAGCTTCTCTACAATGTTGTCCCACCATCTCATACTATAATCTCCTTAACTTAGATCTGCATTAGCGTATAGGGCTACATAACCTAGAACGTTACCATCTTCATCGTACACTGGTACTGTGCTAGTAGTACTAGGCATAGCGCCTGTAGCTTTAACTGCAGCAGTCTCCTCGGATGCTAGAGCGGTAACCTTACGGATGTGTGCGTAAAGCTTAGCACGTGCTTTTGAATCACTCATTCTAAATCTCCTCTAAATTTTAGTCTTTGTCTAAGTGCCCAGCGCTGCTGCTTCTTAGCAGTTGAAAGCGCTGGAGTTTGGCCATACACCTTGTGTAGCCGTTCGTTATGGCATACCTTACACAAAGTAATAACATCTGTAACAAGTTCTTTTTTGTGGCTTTCTATGAAATCGTCTCTGTAGTTCTGCATCTCTTCTGCAGTTTTAATAGAGATATCGTTGTCGATTTTCCACTTTCTCCAAAGAACAGATACGGTGTTAAAGTGGTGAAGCTGCAGATCATGTTTTGTTCCGCATATTTCACACTCAGTATTTTTAGTGTATAGCGTCTTGACACCATCCCTAACATACTTAACTTCGTCCCGTTTTAATTTACCTGTCAATTTTTTCATACCTAATTTCCATTTTCTATATTATACTACACTTTTAAAAATTTGTCAAGTACTTTTTTGTACCTATTTTGTATTCGTTCATTAAGTTTTATGTAATAAGATTTAATGAATGTGTATATACAGCGTACCTAACAGCATCCATAATGTGTGAATACTGGTCATGTACTGGAACTTCACGTACCGTATCCGTGTTCCACCTGTAGTTACTAAAACCGTTAATGGTGGCTAAACAACTATTGTCTACGAGTAATTTGTTATTGTCCACTAGGGCCGCTACAGCACCAATACCATCTGTAATAGATTTTTTAGCATTGATTGTACTAATGTCATAGGTCATAGCAAGATCAGCGCGAGTTTGTGCCGCTGCACTATCAATGTAAATATTATCTATCTGCCACTTAGCAACAAGCCTATTTATCTCTCTAGCATGAATTTCTGTACTAACAGCGGAAGCTATGTACTCGTCTACGATGTAGAATTTTGAACCATCGTTTAATATAACTACCATTGCAGTTTGATCTCTATAACCAATATCAATTCCTGCAAATACATCTACTACTCTAGTATTAGATGGTACATCTATAATTGAGCTTTTTGGTAAATCATATACTAGACCTTGAACTGCGTTAAATGAGCACTCATACTCCTGTTCAAAGAAGGCTTTTGACATAGTTGCGCGGGCTTCGCTAATATCTTTTTCGCTAATCGCTGGGTTATCGTGCCATGAAGAGCGAATCGACGCGTAGGCGTCAAATCGCGAATCCTTTGAAAAGCCTCGCATCCACATTTCATAAAACCAGTTCTTACCTCTAGGAGTAGAAATAAAGATTGCTTTTGATATTGGGTTACCCTGAGCATCCTTCTGGTCAAGAGTTGGTCTAAGCTGTACTTGGAACACATCTAAGCCTTTATCATCTAGAGCTGCTTCATCAAAGATGATTAAGTTATAGGAACGACCCACAACCGAGTCTGCTTGGCTAATCGACCCCATTCGAATAGTGCTTCCATTTTTTAGCTCAATAATTTTATCCTTCGCATTTGATTTTTCAATCTCTACGCCAAACCTATTTAGAAGTGACTTTTGTAGATCCCAACTAATCTGTGACAGGCTATAGTTTGGTGACATAATCAGAATACTGGTATTTGGTACCAATACTACAAGCTGTCCAATTACATTAGCAATAAAAGATTTACCGGTACGTCTAGAGAGGGCGGCAGTTATGAAACGATATTTAGGATGATTAATTGCATTTATTAAAGCTATCTGTGGAGTTTTGGGAGTTATACCCAATAGGTCTAAGTAGTTAGTTATTGATAGCCGCAGAAAGGGATTATCGTAGTCAACTAATCTAGAAGAAATAATATCGTCTCTACTGATTTCCATTTGGTCCTCCTACAATCTTATTTAAAAGATCCATGTAGTTTGCTCCATAGTTATTTTGTTGTACGTTGATTTGCGTTCCTTCTTTATGTTCTTTTGGAGCTTTGGCCTCTCGCTTTATGGCAAGCTCTAATTCCTTCATTCTCATATCATGGGCCATCTTTAGCAGATCTGCAATATCTTTGTTTGATACGAGTTCCGTCATTTCAAGATCCTCTAATTTTTTTGAAATAACTGTGGATAGGGCGTCCTGAATCTTATGTCTGTTTAAATACCCCTGCTCTAAAAACACGGTATCCACATACCTTCTAACAGGGGCCTTATTTAGATACCAAACTACTTCCTCTCTAGGAATTTCGAGCTCTTTTGCTGTTGCATCTATATCTAGACAATGAAGATAGGTATCTGCTACTACTAAGGCTTCGGGGCTGACTCTAGGATTGTCCAGCTCCTCAATTCCTTTTGTTTGTTGTTCTATATCATTACTCATTTTATTACCTCCGAAAAATATACTCCCATTTTTCCAATTATAACACAACTAGGAGAAAAAGTCAAGTAATTTTTGCTATTTGGGGCTATTTGGGGCTATTTGGGGCTATTTGGGGCTATTTGGGGCTAAATAATAGTGTAATAATGCAGCTAATTTAATACACGTTGAAGTTAAATTTTACTTGGTAGACCGGGTTACGCGACCCCAGCTATCAGGGTCTAAATAATAGTGTAATAATGCAGCTAGCGACATTTAATACACGTTGAAGTTAAATT
>Ga0180431_10010006_pt1 | contig 10601 bp, 10 predicted proteins | sample SS_ome_11_FD_132459 | JGI IMG/M metagenome (GOLD analysis project Ga0180431, IMG submission 132459) | Hypersaline lake sediment archaeal communities from the Salton Sea, California, USA - SS_1_MS_1 metaG | ecosystem: Environmental > Aquatic > Non-marine Saline and Alkaline > Hypersaline >... | reverse complement strand
TTCGTTTTTCCGTCGCCGGGTTCCAGGACGGAATCGATCGTCTCGCAGAAGCGCCGGATGTGTGCGGTCGTGTAGGCGTCGAAATCCTCGATCTGGAGAACGTCGGCGTCCGACGTCCCGCTCGAACCCGATGAACACATCCTCACTCGGCTGTCGGTGTCGTTCATGAGTCGCCTTTCGTCTACGGGGTATGGGGAACGGGCATCGAGACCCCTGCATCCGGATCCACATCCTCCCCGGAATCCGGCAGGAGTACGCTCTCGATCGTGGACGCGGGAGTCGGGACAACGGGATTCTCAACGCCGGCGCGCCCACAGCCCGAGATCAGCGCGGAGGCCGAAAGGAGGATCCAGAGAATCATGAAGGGGGTCCTTCGCATTGGCGTTCTCCCGAATCGCGGAGTGCGCCCGCCATTACACGCAAGAAGCGGACCGCCGGGAGCGACGAAGGCGGAATCTAGCGAGTCGGCGTTTGTTGCGGAGACGTGTGGATTCTGACGTCGGCTTGCGGTGTTGAACACGCGCGGCCGGGGGAAGGCGGGGCGGGAGAAGTGCGGCGCGGTTTCGATCAGGTTCTTGCCGGTGAGGCGGTCAGAAACTGGGCGGCGGGCGAGAACTAGAATCGATACGCCGTCGTGACGAACAGCCGCGTGAAGGACTCTTCCCGGTAGATGGAGCGGCCGAGGAAATCCTGCGTCCACCGGAGATCGCCGATCACCACGGCCGCATCGATGGCGATCACATCATCGACGAGCAGACCGCCGCCGACCGTGTAGAAGGAACGATCCTCATCGATCTCGGAGTCGTTGTACGCGAGGGGCTCCCGGTAGTATCCGGCTCGGGCGCGCAACGGATAGAACGGGAACAGGTATTCCGCGCCCAGGTGGAGTTCGGTTGTGGAACGGTAGTCGAACGTGCCTGCGTCTTTGAGAATCCCTTCGTATTCGATTTGTCGCCAGTCGGTGTAGCGGATGTCCCCGGCCATCGTCAGCGATCCCAGTCGCAGCGCGGCACCGCCGATAAAGGAAAACGGCAGGCGAACCTCGTCCCGGTACCACTGGGTGATTCCGTCATCACCGTAGCGGGCCTCCGTGCCCTCGAGCGTAAACGCAATGGGTGACTCGACGCTTCCCCCGACGCTCAGATGGGGGCCCAGGCGCGCCTGGAGACCTACGATGGCGCTGAACCCAGAGTAGTCGGTGGAGATGGTGCGGTAGAAATCAACGTCGTCGACGCACGAGAGGCATTCATAGGAATTGGTGACGTCGTCATGTCCGTCCCACAGAATGACGGTGGCCCCCAGAGAGACGTTCGGGGAGACATCCATGGCGCCGCCGACGGCCCAGCCGGAGACCCCGCCGGTCACCGAGTAGCTCTCCGATTCAGAGAAAGGAACGCTGTCGAAGATCTCCTCTCCCTGGTACAGCATCTCGATGTCCGAGCTGAAGACGCGCTCGACGCCGCCCGCAAGGACGAGGCTCCCCCGGTAGGTGGGGAAGGGATAGACGCCGCTCACGGATCCGAGTCGAGTCGCGACGGAGCTCCCCTCGGAGGCGTCGCCGAAGTAGCGCGTATCGAGACCGTACGATTGATGCTTGATCCCGCCGGCCAGCTCGATTCTCCGAACGCGGGCGAGCCCCGCCGGGTTCAAGAACAGAGCGGATCCATCGTCCACCAGGGCAACGCTGGCGCCCCCCATCCCCATCGATCTGGCGCCCATGCCAAGACGCCGCGTCAGGGTCATCTCACGGTCACCGGCTTGTGCCGCCGAAGCCTGAGTGAGAGAGGCCGCGAGAGCCATGTAGACGATCTGCCGAAGAGTCATCGGAACCATCCTCTGGGGAGAGTCACTTGTTGGGATCGTCCGCCTTTTTCTTGGGCTCCTTGGAATCCGGGTTCTTCTTCGGTTCGGTCTTCTTCTGGGGGGGCTCGGCCCGGGCCGGTTCATTGCCCCAGCGAGTACGCTTGTTCTTGTCGGCCGTACTCGACGACCCCGATCCTCCGGAGCCGTCCGAATCGGTCTTGGGTTTGCCGGCCGAGGATCCGGATTCAGGGGTTCCAACGCTGGTGGTGGCGCCCCGCGTGGGGAGCGTGGCCCTCTGAGGTTCACTGCCCCAGCGCGTGCGACCTCCGGTCTGAAGAGCGGGGTTCTGCCCGTCCCAGGAATCGTAATACCAGTAGTCGTCGTACCACCAGGGATCATGGTAGTAGCCGTACCAGCGATCGGCGTACGAGTACCGGTCGTAGTACCTGTACATGTAGGGGTCATGGTAGTAGTGCGCTTGGTCGTGACAGTCGGAACAGGAGCGCCGGCCGCCGTCGTCGTTCGTCATCGAAATCTGCTGCGGATGTTTGAGGACGGTGTAGCAGCCGGGCAGAGAGGCAAGACAGACGGCCAGCAACACGAGCGCGACCACGAGCACGGGTCTGATGTTCATGACGTTCGACCTCCGGCGGACTCCGGCGTTGGGCCTTCCTGAGCGGCGCTGCACGGCCGAGAAGCCGCACGACGCCTTCCGCGGCTATCATACGTGCGGCCGGGGACAATGTCAACCGGTGCGTTGCACAACAGGAGCAACCGGGTCTCTCGTTTTCGGTTGTGGAACCTTTGAACGCGTTGTACGCTATACGTATCGAAGAGGAAATCTCATTCCCCCTCTGTCATCGGCACGTTGAGGCGTTCGAGTGATGATTCATGCGCGCCATACGCAGACCCGCTCGACCCGGCGCCCGGGCGGTGCCCCGGAGATGCGTCGCAAAGTGTCCGGATACGGAGCGATCGGATTGCTGATTCTCATGCTCGCCGGGTGTGCGCATCGCCCCTCGCCCGCTACGATGGAGAACACCCAGCCCTCGCCCCGGGTTCCCCACCCGGAAGCCATGGCGCACTACGTGCAGGCGGAACTCTACGCCCAGGAGGGCGATTACCAACAGGCGATCACCCACTTCACGGAGAGTCTGAGGCTGGACCCCGAGGCGGCGGAGATCTGGGTGGCCTTTGGAGAGATGCTGTTGTCGGGCGGGTACGTGGCCGACGCCGGTGTTGCAGCGGAGCGGGCCATTGCTCTGGAGCCAAATGGAGCCTCGGCCGCGCGGCTGTTGGCCGGTGTGCGATGGGCCCAGGGGCGAATCGAGGAAGCGGCCGCCGAGTACCGCCGACTGGCGGTCCTCGATCCCGAGGATCTCGAGTCCCAGTTTCAGCTGGGCATTCTGTTGACACAGAACGAAAGAGCGGACGAGGCCATGGAGGTGCTCGAACGAATCCGGCATCGCTCGTCGCTGCCTCCGGGGATGCTGATCGAGATCGGCCGCATCTACAAGGCCGCGGGCGATTACGAACGGGCGATCGAAGCCTACGAAACCTTCCTGGAACAACGACCGAAGAACGCACAGGCGTTGAGGGAACTGGCGCAGGCGTATTCCGAGGCGGGAAACGAGGCTCGGGCCATTGCGGCGCTCCAGCGTGTCGTTAGTCTGCGACCCGGCGACATCGGTTCCTGGCGTCGACTTCAGGGATTCTACGTCCAACAGGGCGATCTGACACAGGCCTTCATCGTGACGGAGGAAATCGTCCGGCGGGACAGTACGGACATCCTCTCTCGAAAACAGCACGCCGTGTTGCAGGAGCAGATGGGCAACTCGAGCGCCGCTCTCGAGGAATGGAAGGCGATCACGGAGATGGACCCGGGTGACGCGACCGTCTGGGAGCATCTGGCCTATCTTCTGTGGCGGGACGAACAGATGGGGGCGGCCGGGGAGGCGTTCGAAACGGCGCATTCGCTCGGATCGGAATCGATGGCGGTCTACCAGGGTTTGGGGTCCCTCTATATCGATGAGGGCCGGTTCGATCGGGCGCGAAGCATTCTGGCGGAGGGCGTGGATCGGCATCCGGATAGCGGCGGGATCGCGTTTCTTCTCGGCGTGGCGATTCAGAGAGGCGGGGACCCGGAGCAGGGTCTGGTCTACCTGCAGAGGGCGGAGGAGTTGACGCCCGATCGCGAGGAAGTCCTCTTCGAAATCGGAGTGTCGCTGGAAGTTCTCGGCAGGATAGAAGAATCGGCCGAGTTGTTTCGGCGAGTCATCGCGATCAATCCGCTCAACGCGGCCGCGTACAACTATATCGGCTATATGTATGCCGAGCGCGGGATTCGATTGGACGAAGCGGTCCAGCTCATCACGCGCGCGCTGGAGTTGGATCCGGAGAACGGCTCGTACCTCGACAGCCTGGGTTGGGCCTTTTCGCACCAGGGGAAGTTCGAGGCGGCCGAAAGAGCGCTTCGACGGGCGGCCGAAATGAAGCCGGACGAGCCCATCATCTTTGAACATCTCGGGGCTCTGTACCTGAGGCTGGGACGTCTGGAGGAAGCCGGAGAGGCCTGGGAGAGGGCGGTCGAGATGAATCCGGACAACGCCGCGCTCGCGGAGGAACTGCGTTCGGTTAAGGAGAAATTGGAGAGATGATGCCCAAGGTACTCGCCTTGAGCGCTCTGACGCGAGTGTCCCATCGAAATGCTCTCCTCGTCCTGGGCGTGGCGCTCGGGCTGGCCGGATGTGCGCCGCCGGCCGGGCCCTGGGCGGAGCGCGAAGAGATTCGAACTCGCGACCTGCTGGATAGCGCTCTGGCGCGCGTGGATACGGTACACACCGTCGAAGTCGCCGGACGCGTTTCCGTGAAGCACGGAGGCGCGCGCTTCGACGCCACACATCGAGTGTTGTTCCAACGGCCGGCACGGTACCGTATTGACGTGGAGTCGAAACCCTTTCTGGGACTCTTCGAGGCGAGCCTCACGGCGTTCGCCGACGGGGATTCGCTGGTGGTCTACTCTCCGAGCTACGGATTCGTTCTGGAAGCTTCTGGACCGGGCGATCTGGGGCTTCTGGGGCCCGAGCTGAGCTGGGTGGCGCTCTCGGGGGTGCGGGGAGTCATGTTGGGACTTCCGAATTTCGAGGGCGGCGAGCCCCTCGCTCCGACCGTGCGTCCGGGGAAAGACGGGGCCTATGAGATTTCGCTCGCGAGGCCCGAGGGCACCCAGATCCTGTGGCTCGATCCGGAGACACTCTCGATCGAGAAGATGGAGATCCGGGGGGATGCCGGGGCGCTTGTCGTGGCCTCCGAGTTCAGCTACGGATCCAAGGAATCTCTCTTCCCCGAGCGAGTGAAGGTCAAGTGTCCTGAGAGCGATGCCGTTATCTTGTTGACATACAGTGAATTTCAGGTGAACGGGAACATGGATCCTTCCGCTTTCAGCCTAAACATCCCGGCCAATGCCCGCCGCTACCGTCCGGATCGCTGAATCCGCTGGCGCCGCCGGAAGGGTTCAAAAACTCGAATCTCGGGAACCTTTCATGGGGTCCAAGGGTCATAGGAGTGGAGACAAGGAGAAGGACCGGATGGAACTTGCCCTGGTTCGAACCGCCTCGCGCCCGGAGGATCTCGGAGGCCAGTCCGACGAGGATTTGATCGGACTCGTCGACAAGGGAAACGATCGAGCGTTTGAAATCCTGGTTGAGCGATACAAGGCGCCGATTCTGAATTTCCTCTATCGGATGCTGGGGGACAGCGACACGTGCGAAGACCTGACTCAGGAGACCCTGATCCGGGTGTATCGGAACGCGGGTCGGTACAAGAGGATCGCCAAGTTCTCCACCTGGATCTATACGATTGCGGCCAACCTCGGGAAGAACGAACTTCGCAACCGGTCACGCCGCGCGGGAATCACGTGGGACGACATCCAGAACTACAACCTGAAAACGGACGACAGCGCCCCGATGCGCGTTCGGCCGGTGCGAACCGACGGTGCCATCGAGCGAAGCGAGCTGCGCGTGGCGCTGGACCAGGCCATTCGAAGTCTTCCGGCCCGGTTCCGGACGCCCTTCGTGCTAAGGGACGTGGAGGGATTCGCGTATGAGGAAATCGCTAAGATGCTCAAGCTTCCCAAGGGGACGGTCAAGTCCAGAATCAACCGGGCCCGGTTACGTTTCAAGGAATACCTCGAGGAGAATTTCGAGGATGTATTTGAGTACCGATCCTGAGCGTCGTGGCATGAGGGGGTGATGCGCACATGAACTGTCGAAGAGCACAATCGTGGTTCGGGTCGTTTCTCGACCAGGGGCTGGACGCCAAGAGGGCTCGGGTTCTGATGGCGCATCTGCGGTCCTGCCCCGAGTGTGCAAAAGCGTGGGAACGCTTTCGAGCGAGCCTGGGAGCTCTGAAGAAGCTGGAGAGGATCGAAGCATCGCCGAATTTCGAGGCCGATCTCTGGCGGCGAATTCACGAGGACGTTCCGGAGTCCGGCTGGTACAGGGCCTGGCAGGGCCTGACGGGCGGTGCGCTGTGGCCCAAGCTGGTGGGCGCCGCGGCCGCGGCCTCGGTGGTTTTCGGCATTCTCTTGGTCGGTGGAGTCTTGGGACCGGGCGAAGGCCCGACACGGTCCTCCGTTGCGGTGGATGCCACGGGTGAATTCGCTGCGCCGCCGGTCGTGCGAAACCCTGATTCTCCTTCGATGGATCTCGTTGGCAGCGGGGGAGCGGAGACCGGATGGGATGTCCCGGCGTGGGCGAGAACCCGATCGGGGCGTCTCGAAAGAGAGTTTTCGGGATTCGAGGGTATGATCGATACGGCCGGGGTGGAGCCGGAGTTTGTCATTCGAAGGGTGAGCCACGATCCCAACGCGCCCCCGATGCGGGCGTTCTAGACCGAAATGTCCGCGCCCGTGGATTGCCGGAAGGGCGCCACAGGCTCGGCGTTGCACGGAAATGAAGCGGATGCTGAGGGACATCACACATAGGACACGAGGGACGGGGATTCCGCCCCTCGTTCTTATCTCTGCGCTGGTGGGATGGATCATGGCGCCGCCGGCGCTCGGTGAGTCTGTCCACCCGGTTGAGCACATGGGGGAGACCCTCGCGGCGGCCGAGCGCTCTTTTGTCCTGATCATCTCAGAACCCCAAGGGGGCGGCGATCGAACAAAGGCGCCCGGTCGGGCGCGGCGGTTGGTCGGTTGTGGAATCGCCCTGGACGCGGCGGGATACGTGCTTACCACCTCGAGCGTAGTGGAAGCGGCGCGCAACGTGACGGTGGTTCCGGTATCGGGTGGGCCGCTCCTTGGACACGTGATTGGCGTGGATCCCCTGTGGGACGTGGCGGTGATCCAGGTGCCTGGAGGGATGGTGCCGGGAGTGCCCATGGGGGACTCCGACAGCCTGGCGGCCGGAGCGTGGGTGACGATGCTGGGCTCCGACTACGGTTCGGGGCCGGTGGCCTGCCTTGGGGTGGTGACCGGACGGGTCCCGACGCGGCCCGAGTGGGGCGGGGAAGTGCTCCGAGTATTTGCGCCGATCCGTCCCGGTGACACGGGAGCCGTCCTGCTCGACGAGAGAGGGGTGGCCGTCGGGATGGTTTCGGCGACCCTGGACGGATCTGGCGGCATCGTGCGGCGGACGCCCAAGACGCGGCGACGCGCGGCTCTCTCCAACTACGTGGAAGGGATCGCGATTCCCATGAACGAGGCCCTGACGGCGGCTTGGCAGTTGATCGAGAAAGGTCCGATTGATCGCGGTTACCTCGGAGTTCAGATCCAGTCGCTAACTCATCCTCTTGCGGCGTCCCTGGGATTGGACGTCGGCCTGGGCGCCTACGTCATGGAGGTCGTGAAAGACGGCCCCGCCGCTCTGGCCGGACTGGTTGCGGGAGATGTGATTCTCACGGTCGATGGCAATGCCGTGTCGGATCTTCGGGAACTCCACCGGTGGATCGTAGAAACTGTCCCGGGAAACACGCGCCGGCTGACTTTCCTCAGGGCCGGCGATCGCCGGGAGATTGCAGTGCGGATCGGGAACTCGGCGGAGCATCTGGCGGATCTTTCCACCTGTGTTGGGTTGGAGCCCGGCACGAACGCGCCGCCCTTGGAATCCGCCGCCCGGCGGGAGGAGCTCGCGAACGAGGTGGAGATCCTCAAGGCGCGGCTCTCCGATCTGGAACGCGAGATCGAAGACCTCGAACGCTAGCCTGATGACTCACAAACGTTCTACGGCGGCCCCCCATCAGAGTCGATCTCCCGATCTTCCATATAACATCAATTAACCCTCTTAAGTTGCTTCGGTAGCGTCCGTAACATGGTCGGAGTGTTGTCTCCAGTGAGCATCCTCGTATTGCGGACGACGGCCTCGGGGGTCTGCTCGACACCTGGATGTGGATCACCCCGCTTCCGCTCGTTTGTGGCCGGTCGAGCGGCCGGGTTCACCTGTGCGCCCGCGATCGTCGAACATTGGCAGCCGGTCGCGAATCGGGCCGCCGCCATGACGTTTCAGTGCCGAGGGCATCGCACTCGAGCGAAATGATGGAGAGCGCGGGCGAGTGTTCTCGGGCGAGATTCCCCGAGACAAAAAAGACTTCTTTTTCTTCTTGCCGTCCAAGTGTCGAAATGGATAGGATGGTCCGCGAGTCCGCCAAATGCCCTGGGCGCCAGAGAACGTGTTTCATGTTGCTCGCCTGAATGGAGGTGGCAGCCATGAAATGGGCACTGGTTCTCGTGGGCCTTGCCGCGTACCTGGGGTTCGCCGTTCTGGTGGGGATGTTCTGCGGCATCGGCAACTGTGACGACGGCCTCTGGGAGGCGACCCCCGATGGCAGAAGGCCCGAAGGCGGTCCGTGAGAGTGAAGACACCCCGTGGATTCGAGCAAACAAACTCTAACCCCGGGAGGAACTCTGCGAGGTTGATACCGCTGTGAATAAAGCACGGCTGCACGTGTCTCGCCGTCGGAACGTTCTGACCCGGGTGCCCTGCGATCCGCAGAGTCGCGGGCCCGCGGAGACGGATGATGAGCAGCGGCATCGCAGTCCGTGTGATAGCGGCCCCCGTTTCTCGAGGGCTCGGGTTCCTCAAGACGGCCCGAAGGCGTACGCCAAGCCGTCTTGAGGAACCCACGGGAGGCTCGTCAACACCGTTCCCTCGGGGGTTCGGCACGGGCGGACGGCGAGTCGCCGGCGGTGGCGTTCGAAAGCGTGCCCCTACATCCGAAAGATCACCGACTCCCTCTCGAACCACTTCTTCGCGAAGACCAGACCCGCCGCGGCGAGCACGACGGAAGAGAGACACGCCACGACCACGTACCGCCATTCAACCGCCCCGAACGCGCTGTCCTTGATGATGAGGGAAGCATTGACTATGGGGATGAGCGCCATTCGGTAGTTCATCTTGAGCCCGGGCAGGAAGGAGATGAAGGCCGGGAACAGAATCAGCATCATGCAGGCGGTGATGTAATTCTGGGCCTCTTTGAAGTTTCGGGCGAAGATCGAAATCGATAACAGGGCCGCGCCGAAGAGACCGGCCATGGGAAGAACAATCATAAAGACGGGCAGGAGCGTCGAGGCACCCATCTGCAGCGCAAAGGCGGGCGCTCCGTCTCCGACCGCGTCCCCGATCATACCGACCATGTATCGTGCAGAGAGAGCCATGCTCACCATGGACAGGACGGCCGCGATGATCCCCGCCGTGAAAATGACGAGGTACTTTCCGATGACGAATTCCCCTCTCGAAGCGGGGGAGACGAGGAGCGTCTCGAGCGTGCCTCGCTCCTTTTCCCCCGCGGCGAGGTCGATCGCCGGGTACATGGCGCCCATGAAGCACATGAGAATGACCATGTAGGGGAGAAGGCCGCCGATTCTCTCTCCGATCCGTTTCTCGGCGGACGCCACGTCCGTCTGGACCGCCTCGAAAGGCTCAATGACGTCGTCCGGGATCCCGCGCCGCTCGAGGCGTCGTGAAACCAGATCTTCCCGGTAGGACTCCAGGACGGGTTCGAATTTCTCGAGGGCCAGTTCTGATTCGAATTCAGCGTCGTCGTAGAAGATCCGGATCTCGACAGGCGTCTCACCGGCGAGGGCCTCGCCAAAACCACGCGGGATGACGACGAGCAGGTCGAACGCACCCTCCTTCAGCTGCTCGATGAGCGCATCCTTCTCCGTATCGTCCGGCGCCGGGCGAACCGAGATTCCCTCCGCCGCTCGTAGAACTCCCTCGAGCTCGCCGGGAAGGAACCCGTGACCGACAAGCACAATGTCGGACGTCTCTTTCGCCGCCTTCGTAACCTGAGAGATCAGCAGCTTCGAGGTGAGGATCATGAGGAGAGGAATGACCAGCATCGGCACGGCCACCATCGATATCAGCGTGCGCCGGTCTCGCAACGTATCCGTCATTTCCTTTCTGAACACGGCTCGCACTGTCTTAGCCCGCATCGCTACTCCCCGACGATCTGAATGAAGGCATCCTCGAGGGTATCCCGTTCCCCGAGCCTCATAATTTCGGAAACCGTTCCGTCCGCGAAGATACGCCCCTTGTGGATGATGGCTGCGCGATCGCAGAGCCGCCGCGCCTCGCTCATGATGTGAGTCGAAAAGATCACACACTTGTCATCATCCCGGCAACGCCGGATGAAGTCGATGATGGTCCGGGAGGACATCACGTCGAGGCCCGTTGTCGGTTCATCGAACACCATGACCGGGGGGTCGTGAATGACTGAGCGGACAATGGAGACCTTCTGTTTCATGCCGGTGGACAGTTTGTCGTTCCGCGTGTCCGCGAAGTCGTGCATCTGGAGCA
>Ga0180431_10010005_pt1 | contig 10602 bp, 10 predicted proteins | sample SS_ome_11_FD_132459 | JGI IMG/M metagenome (GOLD analysis project Ga0180431, IMG submission 132459) | Hypersaline lake sediment archaeal communities from the Salton Sea, California, USA - SS_1_MS_1 metaG | ecosystem: Environmental > Aquatic > Non-marine Saline and Alkaline > Hypersaline >... | reverse complement strand
ATAGGAAAAAGTCTCTTGTTATCACTTCCATTATCACACCCCGCCATCTCATGAAATATTTCTTTATATTCTTAATTTTATAAGAGCCAAGGGCCGATTCACAATATTTCGAAAATACAAAAAAGCTGACGATTTTTGTGGTTTTTCCACAATGTTTTACATCTGCTGGGATTTTTTCAGAAACTTTCTTCCTAAAACTTGGATGGTATACGACAATAGAATCAGGAAGAAACTTCGGTAAAGAACAGGATGCGTTTTCGGCGAACCCGTTTTTGCGAATGCCCTTTCTGCCGTTCCGCGCCGCTTTATTTGAAAACGCTTTCTGTTATACTCAACCATTTCCCTATGAATGCAAAGAAAAAACCCTTTAAGAATACTTAAAGGGAATATCATATTATGCCCACACCTCGTCTAGCGTTTCTCTAAACAGCCGGTCAAGCTCCTGCGTCAGATCTTCATGATCTGTTTTATATGCTTTGGCAACCGTCTGAAGCCGCTCCAATTCACGATCAATAAATGCGTGGAGGATAGGGTTTTGAGGTTCAAGATTGAACTCCTCCCCTTTCTTTTTCCTCTCAAGCAGCTGTTGGATTTCCGTTTTCAGCGGTCCATCTTCCGTAAGTTCGTCAAGCAAAACCTGAAATTCAATCGGAGGAACCGTCCGGCGGCTTTCAATCCACTGACAAGCCAGAATTGGGCGGAGCACATAAAAATATTTTTTGATTTTCACTTCTTCCCGCTGCAGATAGTGGCGGAAATTCCCTGATGCCATATTGAGATAATGGTACATGCAGGAGACTGGAGAAAAGGCGCGGCTTTTCAGCTGCCTCATGTTTTCCGCCAGCGAATAGGCTTCATAATAAACCGTTCCCGAGGAAAGCCATTCGAGAAGCGGAGGGTTTGATTTCCTAAACAGTCTTAACGCTTTTGTCAGCTCCCAACCGCTGATATCGAGAGAATCGTCAATCGGCAGTTCAATCACATCGCGCTTTGCATCAATTGACAGATACCAATCTTTTTGATGGACATAAATAAATCTGACATCGTAATCACTGTCCTGTGAGGGAAAGCCCCAGGCTCTGCTGCCCGATTCAACCGCATAGAGGATTTTAACACCGTATGTCGCTTCAATGTTTTTCAGTTCTTCTTGAATTCGCTGTTTCATAATAAGTGCACCGCCAGTTTATCGTTTCTATTATTTACATTATAGTGTCTGCTCAGGCATTAAGCGACTTTTTTGCGGTCGCAGAGCCAGAAAAGATCTTATCCAGAGAAGTGGCTGCCGTGTATCTTTGGCCTGCCCGTTTTTATGGCGGCGGGACGCCAAACGGTCAAACAAGACCGAAAGAGCCAATGATCAGACAAATCATTGGCTCAATATATTGACACAGCGATAGAAACAGCTTAATTAAACGTTTGTTTAAGATCAGGCAAGCCCCAGCATCTCCACAATGTAGTCGGCCGTTTCCTCGGCAGACCGGTGATCTGTTTCGACTTTCAAGTTGTGGAATGCATACATGCTCTTTCTCTCATTAAACAGCTGTTTCATTTCTTCGATTGAGCGGTTATGAAGAACCGGCCTGTTCTCAATCAAGAGATCCATCCGCTGCTTCCAACTCTCCCATGTTAAATCAAGAAAGATGACAAAGCAGTGTTCGAGACACTTCTTTCTGATGTCCTCCTGTTGGAAAGCGCCTCCCCCTAAAGATACGATGCTGCCCATTGTATGTTCGCACATCTGAAAAATATATTCTTTTTCAGTCTGTCTGAAAAACGCTTCCCCTTTTTGTTTAAACATCTCCGGAATAGTCATTTGAAAGTCATTTTCAATCTGCTGGTCGATATCGATAAAGTCGCGGTCTAATTTCTTTGACAGAAGCTGACCGATGGTTGTTTTCCCGACGCCCATAAACCCGATCAGCACGATATTCTTATCTCTCATTGCGGCATTCATTTCCAGCTTCTACTCCTCCTTGCATAAAGGAATCAAATATCTTAATTATATGGCAAATCCAGCTTGAATGATATAGGGTGCCTGTTAATAAAAAAAGAGGCTGAAGTCAGCCTCTTTTTTGCTATTTCCACCAGTCGTCAAACATTGAAGCAGGGACTTGGCGTTTGTGCTCGGATGCCTTATAGCGTTTTTCGATCGCCTCGGCCACCTCGCTGGAGACGGCTTTTCCTTCAAGGTAGTCGTCGATGTTATCATACGTCAGGCCGAGCTCTGTTTCATCGGATTGCTGAGGTTTTTCATCAAGCAAATCGGCGGTCGGAGACTTCGTATAAAGCCGCTCCGGCGCTCCCAGTTCTTCCAGCAGGCTTCTGCCCTGGCGCTTTGTCAATCCTGTTAGCGGCAAAAGGTCTGCCCCTCCGTCTCCGTATTTTGTGAAGAATCCGGTAACAGCTTCTGCAGCATGGTCTGTTCCGATCACCAGCAGCTGATTTTGACCCCCGATCGCATATTGGGCAATCATCCGGACTCTTGCTTTTACATTGCCTTTGTGAAAATCGGCAAGCGCCTCTCCCGTGACTGACTGATATTGATCAGCAAATGAGCCTACAGTTGAAGCAATGTCAAAAGCAAAAGACTTGTCAGGCTGGATAAATTTGAGTGCCAGCTGGGCGTCATCTTCATCCTGCTGAACGCCGTAAGGCAAGCGGACCGCAATAAATTCCGCCTGAACGCCTTCTTCTCTCAATTCTTCAACAGCCAGCTGGGCAAGCCTGCCCGCCAATGTGGAGTCCTGTCCTCCGCTGATGCCTAAAACAAAACCTTTGGCACCCGTTTTTTTCAAATAGCTTTTTAAAAAACCGACCCTTTTTTCAATTTCCTGTTTCGGTTCGATAGAAGGCTTTACATTCAGTTCCTGCATGATTTTTTCTTGTAAAGTCATCCGTCATTCCTCCTTTTGACTGAATGAACCGTAATGATTATGTCTTTAACTATAGCATATGTTTTATTTCAAAGTGAATATTGAGGTGCGCAGAGAGCCTTTCCTCCCTCTTTTCTTCGTGAATAAAAAAGGCGCCCCCTGGCAAAATAACAAGAAGATTTAGAGGGGTTGAAACGATGAAACGACAAGCGAAAAAAGGAGATTTAAAATGGTGGCAGCTCTCCATGATCGGAGTCGGCTGCACAATTGGAACGGGGTTTTTTCTCGGTTCAAGCATCGCGATTAAGAAAAGCGGCTTTTCCGTATTAGCCGCCTTTCTTCTTGCTGCCCTTGGCACTTTTCTCGTCTTTCAGCAGCTGGCGAAATTAACGGCGGATCATCCTGTTGAAGGGTCTTTTTGTTCTTATGCCAGGGAAGCCTTCGGCAATTGGGCGGGGTTTAGCAATGGCTGGGTCTACTGGTCATCGGAAATGCTGATTATCGGGAGTCAGTTGACAGCGATCTCCCTGTTTACACGCCATTGGTTTAACCAGGTTCCGCTGTGGGTGTTCGCCTCCATTTATGCGATTCTCGGGCTGATCGTCATTTTCACAGGGCGCAGCAGTTTTGAAAAAACGGAAAACATACTGGCCGTGTTGAAAACGGCGGCCATTTTAATGTTTATCATCATCGCTGTCTTGGCATTGTGCGGGCTGTTGCCAGGAAAAACGCCTGACGCGCAGTTCCCTGATCGGGTTCACGAATTGTTCCCTTTCGGCTTTATGGGATTATGGACGGGGTTGATTTACACATTTTACGCCTATGGAGGAATAGAAGTCATGGGTCTGATGGCGATTCACTTAAAAGACCCGAAAGATTCATCAAAATCAGGGAGCCTGATGCTCATAACCCTTGCTGTGATTTACGTCGCATCGATCGGGCTGGCCATGCTCCTAGTCCCCCACGGGGCATTTACCGAACAGAACAGCCCGTTTATTACGTCATTAAAAGACTTTCATCTCGATTTGATCATGGATATTTTCAACGGCATTTTCATTATCGCCGGTTTTTCAACGCTAACTGCTTCCCTGTTCGCTGTCACCACACTGATGGGAACAATGGCGAAAAATGGAGATGCACCGGTCTGCTTTGCGAAAAAAGAAAAGGCGAAAGTATCGTGGCCGGCACTCGGCCTGACGGTGCTCGTTCTCGCTGCTTCCATCGTTCTGTCGCTGCTTTTGCCGAAGCAGCTTTATGAACATATGACAACAGCCGCCAGCTTAATGCTGCTCTATAACTGGATGTTTATCCTGCTTTCCAGCAAAAAGCTCACAAAGCCAAAAATGAAAGGGAATGTCCAGATTATCACAGCGCTTGTCCTGATTTTATTTGCCGTTTCAGGTACGTTATTTGAAAAAAACAGTAGACCCGGCTTTTTTGTGAGCCTTCTGTTTCTTGCCGTTATTGCTGTTGTGACAATGCTGATGAAAAAAAGGTGGGCCCATCAGGAACAGAAAAACGGGCAGACATAATCAGCCTCCCGCCTTCAGCAGTTCGAGCATCCCCTGATAGCCGAAGTAACATCCGAAAACAATTAGACTGATGCCCGCGAGCCAAGTCGTTGCTTGGATCATCCGCGGGCTTAAAAATGTTCTGAATGTCCCCGCAAGAAAAGACATGGCCAAGTCCCACAAAAAAAGTCCGATTAAAATGCCTGAACTGCATATTAGCAGCTGGTATGATTCGTACGTCTCTACCGTTTTCGCCAAAATGCTTCCGTAAATGCCGAGCCAGAACATGATGCTCAGCGGGTTTGAAAGGGAGATCACCAGCCCCGAAAAGAAGGATTTGCGGTATGAACCTTTCTCTCCCGCACCTCTCATCAGCGATACTTCCTTCGCCTTGACCAGGCTCTCGATCCCCGTATAGGTCAAAACAAAAAAACCAAACAGCCATAAAAACGTTTTTAAAAATGGCGCTGTCAAAAATTGAGCGACTCCAAAATAGATCAAAGCCATATATAAGACATCCGCCGTCACAGCGCCAAGACCAAACAGCCGGGCATGAAAGAAGCCACCTTTCATCCCCCTGTCGATCTGCGCCGCATTCACAGGGCCGACAGGTGCGGCCAAAGACAAGCCCAAAAACACATAACTCAGGAAGATGTTTATCATATCTCGTCCTCCTTCCGCGGATAACTTGTACAATGTATTCAAAAAGAGGAGATGATAGAACAAACAGATTAAAAAGCCTTTTCCCATCGCGGGAAAAGGCTCTTCTTTATATGCCAAGCTTTGAAAGTGCAAATGTCCAAATGCAAATGATGAAAAGCAGGATCAAGCTATATTTAACGGTTTGGCTGAAAAGCTTTGATTCCTGCCCTGTCTCTTGGACCGCGGCTGTTGCAATCGCAATCGACTGCGGTGAGATCAGCTTGGCCATCACGCCTCCCGCGGTATTGGCGGCAAGCAGCAACGCTGAGCTTGTCCCGATTTGCGCTCCGGTGACAGCTTGCAGGTGGCCGAATAATGCATTGTTGCTGACGACTGAACCTGTGATAAACACGCCGATCCAGCCCAATACGGGACTGACGAACGGAAAAATATCCCCTGCTTTGGCAAGCGCCAGTCCGATGGTTGAACTCAATCCGGCATAATTGGCCAGGTTTGCAAAACCCATCACAAAGCAAATGGTCAGAACAGGAAGCCACAGTTCCTTGACCGTCTCTTTCAGGCTGGAAAGTCCTCCGCGGAAACTAATGTTTCGGCTCAGCACAATCGTGAAGATCACGGCGATCAGTATCGCCGTACCCGTCGCTGAAATGAAGTCAAGCTTCATCACGGCATCAAGCGGTGCCGGTTCCGGAGCGATTGGCGGCGTTTTCAGCACTTCCCGGTGAAGAAAAGGCATGTTGAATAAAATCGTCGATTGTTTCAGCCATCCGCCTTCCTGAAAAAGTCCTTTAAAACCGGGCAGGCTCCACACCGCAATGACAGCGGTCAAGATATAAAACGGAGACCAGGCTTTCATAATGTCTGCTGCATGATATTTTTCAGCGGGTTCATGTTCATTCCCGGTTTCTCTGTATATGTGACGCGGCTGCCACTTTTTCAAAAACAGCGCCAGCGCTCCCATACTGATTAAAGCGGCCAAAATGTCCGCAAGTTCCGGCCCCAATCCAATCATCGTTAAAGTCTGCACCGCCGTATAGCTTCCGCTTAATACAAGGAGAGCCGGCAGCGTTTCCCTTATTCCTTTAAACCCGTCCAGTATGAAAACGAGCAGGAACGGGACAAAGAAAGTGATGAACGGCAGCATCAAAGCGAGCGTTCTGGAAAGCTCAACTGGTGTCAAGCCTCCCATCTGTGCTCCTGTGATTACCGGAATTCCGATCGCTCCAAAGGCCCCGGATGCCGCATTCGCAATTAAACATAGAGATGCCGCTTTTAAAGGTTTAAAACCAAGCTCGACAAGAAGAACGGCGCTGATCGCAATCGGCACGCCGAAGCCTGCCGCGCCTTCCAAAAAGGCGTTAAAACTGAACCCGATCAGCAATAACTGAAGCCGCTGGTCAGACGAAATCCCGGCAATGCTCGCTCTGATCACTTTAAACTTTCCGGTTTTGACGGAAATTTTGTAAAGCCATACAGCCATCAGGACAATATATCCGATCGGCCAAAGGCCGTTTGCAATTCCAAGTAAAACGGCGGAGACAGCTTTTGCAGCTGGCATGTGAAAAAAGAACACAGCTACAATAAAGCTGACCGCCAGCGTCAAAAATGACGCGATGATTCCTTTCATCTTCAGCACGGTCAATGCAAGGAGAAAGAAAAGAATCGGCAGAATGGCGGCAAAAGCGCTGATAAACAGATTCCCAAACGGATCGTATATCTGCTGCCACATTTTCATCATCTCGCAATCTTCATGGTGTTAGTATCTTCATGATGTTCAGTTATGCCTGCAGTTCAAAATGCGGTTTTAAAATTGCTTTTAACACACCTGCGCTATGCTTGAATTGCTGTTTTTCCTTTTCATTCAGGTCGAGCTCAACAATTTCCCTCGCTCCGCATCGGCCGACAACCGCCGGAACTCCGATATAAACATCATTTTCCCCAAATTCGCCTTCAAGATGTGCGCTCACGGTTAAAATCGCTTCTTCATTGCGGTAAATCGCTTTCGTGATACGCGCGAGGCTCATGGCAACTCCGTAGTATGTCGCACCTTTTTTCTCGATAATGTGGTAAGCGGCGTTTTTGACATTGTCAAACAGTTCATCAAGATCTTCTGCTTTGTATTTCTCATTTCTTTTCAGCAAGTCGCTGACGGGAACTCCGCCAATATTCGCGTGGCTCCAGACAGGCAGCTCCGTATCTCCATGTTCACCAATGATGTAGCCGTGCGCATTGTGGGCAGCGACACCGAAATACTCGCTGAGCAAGTAACGGAAACGGGCTGTATCAAGTGTTGTACCGCTTCCGATCACGCGTTCTTTCGGAAGTCCGCTGAATTTCCAAGTCGCGTAAGTCAAGATGTCGACCGGGTTTGTAGCGACAAGGAAGATGCCGTCAAAACCGCTGGCCATGACTTCTCCGATAATTCCTTTGAAAATTCTCAGGTTTTTTTCGACAAGATCCAGACGGGTTTCCCCCGGCTTTTGGTTTGCTCCGGCGCATACGCAGACAATGTCGGCGTCTTTGCAGTCCTCATATGTGCCGTACCATGTTTTCACAGGATGTGGGGCAAATGCTTTACCGTGGTTTAAATCCATGACATCGCCCATTGCTTTGTCTTTATTTAAATCAATGATCACAAGTTCGTCTGTGATACCTTGGTTAATTAACGTAAATGCATAACTGCTTCCAACAAAACCCGCACCGATCAAAACTGTACGGTTTACTTTTTGGTTTCTCATGACTCATCATTCCTTTGCCGTTTGTTTTAAAATCTAAGCTGTTTGTGAAACTCTTCACATTCATATTGTGCAATACTTCACATACTTTTTCAAGTGATATACATTTTTATTTATGTCTATTTTGTGTCTCTACATACTTCTTCCTTAAATTTGTACATTTTTTGGTAAAAATATGCCTTACAGCTAAAGAAAAATTGGTAAACGTGCTGCAAAAGACTGCTTTATCTGCAAGTGCATCAGGCCCATTCCAATCTAAGTTTCCCCTTTTCAACAGTCATAACACCTCAAATCTTCAGCAACATTCAATCATCGCCGGGTATAATGCCGTCCAAATTAACATTTTAAATATTCAATCTTTTAGTTTGTTAGTAAAGCTGACAAAAATACTGCCAACCCTATTCTATTTTGTCATGATAAATTCTAGAATCTATCGGATGGGGAGTGTTGCAATTGAAATTGGCGGATTTGAGGAAGAGCGGACACGCGCCTTCCTTGTTGTCATCTTTTTTATATTTCGATGTCAGCTTTATGATTTGGGTGTTGCTGGGGGCGCTTGGTGTTTATATTACGGCTGATTTTGATTTATCTCCATCACAGGTCGGATTGATTGTCGCCATACCTACTTTGGCCGGATCGTTTTTCCGGATTGTGCTCGGCATTTTAACCGACCGTTTCGGACCGAAAAAAACGGCTATTGGCGGAATGCTGGTGACGATGATTCCGCTGATATGGGGGTGGCAGTTCGGTTCATCGGTCGCCGAGCTGTATATCATCGGAATTTTACTCGGTGTGGCAGGCGCAAGCTTTTCCGCATCCCTGCCAATGGCGAGCCGCTGGTATCCGCCGCACTTGCAAGGCCTTGCCATGGGGATCGCCGGAGCGGGAAACAGCGGAACACTGCTCGCTACACTATTCGGCCCTCGCCTGGCGGAGCAAGTGGGCTGGAACGGCGTCATGGGATTGGCGCTGATTCCTCTGATACTCGTGTTATTCAGCTATTTCCTTATGGCAAAAGAACCTCCGAATCAGCCGGCGCCTAAACCGCTCAAAGACTATTTTGCTGTTTTCAAAGAAAGGGACACTTGGTATTTTTGCCTTCTCTACAGCGTAACATTCGGAGGTTTTGTCGGCTTGTCCAACTTTTTAAGCTACTTTTTTGCATCCCAGTATGCCGTTCCGGCGGTAAGGGCCGGCGAATTTGTCACGCTCGTCGTTGCATCAGGAAGCTGCCTCCGCCCTGTCGGCGGGTTGATTGCCGATAAAATCGGCGGCGTGCGTCTGCTGCAATTCCTCTTTATCGGGGTGGCTCTGTGCATGTTCTCAGTCAGTATGCTCCCATCTCTTGGCGTTGTCACAGCCGCATTATTTATCGGCATGGGCTGCCTCGGGATGGGGAACGGCGCGATATTCCAGCTTGTACCGCAGCGATTTCAGCAAGAGATCGGGATGGTGACGGGAGTCGTGGGCGCTGCGGGGGGAATCGGCGGATTCTTCCTCCCGAATATTCTCGGAACGCTGAAGCAAATCACGGGTACGTATTCAAGCGGATTCCTCACCTTTACCGTTATCGCATTTTTGGCACTCGGACTGCTTTTGCTTGCTCAGGCCGGATGGAAAAAACAGTGGAAAACCGAGGAGAAATCAATTCGAATATAAAGGGAGCCGCTCGATTCTTTTCGGGCGGTTTTCTATTCCTGCCAGGACCGTGACGATTGGATGCTCGTGTGAATAGAAGCAGCGTATATCACCCTGATCCTCCCGATTGTTGAAATGAAGATTCAAGCACTTTTTTCGCGAATTCCAGCATCCCGCTATCGAGCGGGTAAAGCCCGTTTGGCTCTTCAGATTTGCGAACCTTCCAAAATCGATTGGCTAAATCCTCATGTCCCTTAAATGAGTGATCAAACAAGCACATGATATCCTCCGCGATTTTGCTGTTTTTCACAATCTTACTCGCATAATGCGGCGCGGGAAGCTTTTCAAAAGAGATTCGTCAAATTCGAATACCAGATATTCATCCATATCATGTTGTCCGTATAAAGCAGGATGCCGATGACGATCATCAGCGCGCCGCCGATTTTCATGAGCATATTCGAATATTTCATAAGCGGCCTGATGTTTCCGATAAAAAACGCCATGAGCAAAAAAGGAATGGCAAAACCTAGAGAATATGCGGTGATCATCATGAATGCGCTCCCAAAATCAGGGTTCTGAAAATTTGCATATGCGATCGTTCCGAATATAGGCCCGATGCACGGCGTCCATCCCGCCGCAAAAACCATTCCGACAAGCATTGAATTCAACAAGCCTATTTTCCCTCTTCTAAACGAAAGGCGCCGCTCCTTCATCATGAAAGCCGGCCGGAAAACGCCGAGGAGGAACAGGCCCATGACGACGACAAATATTCCACCCAGCATGCGGATCAAGTTATGGTATTGCAAAAACAGCAGGCCAAACGAGCTGGCGGAGAAACCCAATATGTAAAAAATTACAGAAAAGCCGACCAAAAAAGCAGCCGCGTGAATCATCACCGATTGTTTGATGCGCTTTGCATCTCGGTCTTTCAAATCGCTGACCGAAATCCCGGTGATGTAGGAAATAAATGATGGATACAAAGGCAGGCAGCACGGAGAAATAAACGACAGGAAACCGCCGCCGAATGCCAGCCATAAAGCGGCCATATACTTCCATCCTCTTCATGTTTATATATTTTTTACCATGCGATTCTCTTTCTCTAGCATAACATAAAAAACCGCCTATCATGGCGGTGATTTTTTGTATATTTGAAGCCGTCGCCAGATCATCCGGCGGACGGCT
>Ga0180431_10010003_pt1 | contig 10603 bp, 8 predicted proteins | sample SS_ome_11_FD_132459 | JGI IMG/M metagenome (GOLD analysis project Ga0180431, IMG submission 132459) | Hypersaline lake sediment archaeal communities from the Salton Sea, California, USA - SS_1_MS_1 metaG | ecosystem: Environmental > Aquatic > Non-marine Saline and Alkaline > Hypersaline >... | reverse complement strand
TGTACGCACCTGGAGATGTACTGGTGATTGGAGCTCAATCCAGTGTGGACGGCATAGTACGTGTCTACGTGGTGGACCCAGAGGGTGGGCGTGAGTTGTTGTTCGATGAGGACGTCCTGTCCCGCCGGGTTGTGGAGTGGGAGTGGTATGCACCGGAGTGGGGAGGGGACTGGATGCTGGAGGCCGACTTGAACGACGGTCAGGCTAGTGCCCGCTGTGACTTCGCGGTGGAGACGACGCCACCTGAGCTCGAGCTGTGGCTGGTGGACGGTTGCGGGGAGACGTATGCCCCCGGAGGAGTGCTGGAGATTCGGATCCGATCCAGCGTGGATGGCGCGGTGGACGTCTATCTGGTGGATCCACAGGGAGGGCGTGAGCTGCTGTTCGGCGAGGAGGTTTTGGCCGGACAGGTTGTGGGGCAGGATTGGGACGTGCCGGGCTCGGCGGGGAGTTGGGCGTTGGAGGCTGACCTAGACGACGGCCAGGCCGATGCTCTTTGTGACTTCGCGGTGGAGGAGGAGATAGTACCGGCACCACCCGAGATCCGGGATGTGTGGGTCGAGCCTGTGCTTGGTGGACCGGTTTGCCCCGGTGACAAGGTGATTGTGTACGTCGAGATCATCACTGAGAGTGGGTTACGGCAGGTTGAGATGCAGGCTCGCCTGGCTGGAACCGAGGGGTGGGATGTACTCGAGATGCGAGCGATTGACGATCAGACCTACGAACATCAACTGACGGCCCATGAGGAGCCGGGCACTGAGTTCCTCATCCGTGCTGTGGATACGTATGACAATGTTTTTGAGTCGAGCATAAGGGCGTTCATGGTGTACTTGGCTGAGTACGAAGAGTGTGTGCCGGTGCTGGAGGCGCGCGACATGGACCGCCCGGGGGCGGACTACACTTCCTTTGATCTATCCGAGGACGATCCAGCCTCCTGCCGGCAGGCGTGCGTCGAGGACACTCAATGCGTGGCTTATGCTTATGTCAGGCCAGGGGTTCAAGCGACAAGCGCGCGCTGCTGGTTGAAGTCCAGCGCGCTTTCACCGGTGTCGGACGGGTGCTGTATCTCCGGCATCAAGATCTCTGAGCAATAGGGGGCGAAGGAATCGCCTCTGCTTCCGTGTGAGTTCACACGTGAACTCACACGTGAACGAAGTTCACACTTGTGTAGAGGAAGGGAGAAACGATGGCTGAAGAGCAAGCGCTGGCTGGCTTCGAACAGGGCCATGCTCTGATCGTTGGTGTGGGGGCCGACTTGCCCAATACCGTGGAGGACGCTATAGGCCTGGCCGATATGCTCAAGGACCCGGCTCGCTGTGCCTATGTGCCTGACCAGGTTCACCTGCTCACCGGCGAGGGGGCCGGGCGCGAGCATATCTTGGGCGCTCTTGACGCTATTTCTCGCTCGGCTGATTCCCATTCCACCGTCGTCGTTTACTTCTCCGGTCATGGGTACCAAGTTGCCTCTCCCACCGGTGAGTTCTACTACCTCTTGCCCCACGTCTACGATATGGATCGGCTATATCGAACAGCTATCAGCGGGGCTGAGTTCATCGAGCGGCTGCAGGCCGTTCCGGCTCAGAGGCTCCTGGTGTTGCTGGACTGCTGTCACGCAGGCGGGGTGGGGGAGGCGAAGGCTCCGGGGCTACAGTTGGCCAAATCTCCTCTGCCGCCCGAGGCCCACAGCCGGCTGGCGGAGGGTGGCGGACGGGCGCTCGTCGCTTCTTCCCAGGAGGATGAGTTGTCCTTTGCTGGGAGGCCCTACAGTGCCTTCACCCTGGCCCTGATTGAGGCGCTGTGCGGTGTCGGTGTGTCCAAGAGGGACGGCTACGTGCGGGTGGCCGACCTGGCGCTGCACGCCCGCGAGGTGGTGCCCCAGCGTACTGGTGGCCGGCAGCACCCTATCCTCCATTTTGAGCAGGCCGACAATTTCGCCCTGGCCTTCTACGCTGGCGGTGAGGCGCAGCCCAAGGGGTTGCCTTTCACCGGCGAGCCCCAGATTGAGCCTGAGCCTGGAGCGTGGACTGTCCTCGATCAGCGCGGCCAGACCGTCTATGGCTCGCAGAAGAACATCGCTCCGATACTCTCGGGTGAGTTCGAGGGCCCTGTCGCCGTCGGCGAGCAGGTGGAGCAGCAGTTTGGCCAGCGGATTGTCATCAGCGACGTCAGCGGGCAGGTGGCGGTGGGAGAGGGGAATGTTCAGCTCGGCGAGGCCAGAGGGCAGGCGGTGTCGATAGGAGAGTCGCAGTCTTCCACCACTGACCAACCCACGGATGCTGGGAGGATGTTCTGTGCGTCGTGTGGGTCTCCGCTCCGGCCTGGCTCCAGGTTCTGCAGTCAGTGCGGAACGCCGGTTGACTCTTGAGTTGTGGTTGAGGGTGGGTCCAGATAGGCGGAGCGGGAAGAGGTGGGGCCTTCCTGTGGTCAGGAAGACCCCGACTTTTTGTGATTGCTAGATCGTGATCAAGGACAGTGAATGAGACCAGTGGGCGAACGCGCAGCATATATTCATCCTGCCAGGGTATTATTTCCGTTGGGCCTGGGCACGGCGTTTTCTCTTATGGGCGACGCGACGCTATACACCGTGCTGCCTACCCATACCGTTGAGGCCGGTGTTACGTTAGGGGGGGTGGGCGTGCTTTTGGGCGTCAATCGAGCGGTTCGGTTGTTTCTCAATGGGCCGGCCGGGTTGGCTTACGACCGCTGGCCCCGGCGGCGGATTTTTCTGCCCGCTCTGTTTCTCGGCGCGCTTTCCACAGCGATCTACGCCGCCACTCGAGGTTTCTGGCCTCTCTTCATTGGGCGATTATTGTGGGGGCTGGCCTGGTCTGGTATCTGGGTCGGCGGGGCGACGATGGTTCTGGACGTGGCCACGGTGCGAGATCGTGGACGGTGGATGGGTCTCTACCAGACCTGGTTCTTCTTGGGATCGGCTTTGGGTTCTCTTGGTGGAGGGGTGCTCACGGACTGGCTGGGTTATGCTCTGACGATGTGGATCGGTGCAGCATTGACGGCGCTGGGTGGCGTGGTGGCTTGGCTCCTGTTGCCGGAGACGCGCGGCGCTCGTGAATCTGCCGATGTCGCCCCAGTTGTCGGTGAGCATGTGGCGAACCCCAAGCCATCCCCAGGCAACGTGAGGCAGCCCGGGATACGTGCCAATGCTAGGCTGTGGCTTGCGGTGTCGCTGCAGGGGGTCAACCGTTTCACCATCTCCGGTGTGCTATCAGCTACGCTGGGGCTGCTGGCGGAGGAACGTCTCCGGCTCAGCGGAATGGCGGCTGGTGTGGCTACGCTGACCGGTGTGTTGATGGCCAGCCGGACGGTCCTCAGCATGGTGTCCGCCCCGTTGTCAGGTGTGCTATCGGATCGAGTGGAAAGCCGTTGGAAGGTGGTGGCTTGGGGGGTGGCTGCGGGGGTGATGGGCATGGCCCTGTTGGCGTGGGGGGTGCCAGGGGCTATCTTCGTCGGGGTTCTGGTTGTGGCGATCTCGAGGGGGAGCGTGCAGTCACTGGCGACGACTCTTACCGGTGACCTGGTCAGCCACGTACAGCGAGGGCAGGCGATCGGTCTGCTGAACACGGTGGGCGATTTCGGCAGTGCGATCGGTCCGTCAGTTGCCTATGCCCTGTTACCATGGATCGGTCTGCGTGGGTTGTATTTGTTCTGCGCGGCGATGTTCGCGGTCTCCTTGTTCTGGATCCTTCGGGATATCGTGATCCGAGAGCCTGAGATCCGCTGATTGGCCTGGCATGGCGCAATGTGATATAATCGCTCTGCTATGGAGGTCACCGCAGGAGACGGTTTCCATGTTGCCATCAACGCGCACCTCCTTTCAGGTCGGGCTTCTTATCGCAGCGCAGGCGTGCATCAGTACATCTATCATTTGCTGTGCTACTTGGGGCAGGCCGATGACGGGCTGCGCTACACCGTTTTCGTAGGGGAGGGTGTACTTCCGCCCCACTTTGCTCTCAATGTATTCCGCTCTCGCTGGCCCACAGATCGGGCTGCAGTACGGGTGCTATGGGAGCAACTGGTGCAACCGGGGGCGCTGCGTCGCATTGGGGCGGATCTGGTACATGGGCCGGTCTTCGGTGGACCGTTGCTCGCTTCCTGCCCTTGGGTCGTCACTGTCCACGATTTGAGCTTCATCCGGTTTCCTGGTATGTTTCGCCCCGCCAACAGGCTGTACCTGAAAGTTCTGACGCGACTCTCAGCACGTCGCGCAAGGCGGCTCATCGCTGTCTCCGCCCATGCCGCTGCCGAGGCTGTGAAGCTGCTCGGTGTTCTCCCTGAGCGAATTGACGTGGTCTACCATGGAGTGGACCCTGATTTCCGCCCATTGCCGGCAGGTGAGGTCGCGGCCTTTCGTCAGCGCCGGGGGCTGCCCGAGCGGTTCATCCTCTTCGTAGGGACACTGGAGCCGCGCAAGAATCTGGTGAGATTGGTGGAGGCCTTCGCTCACGTCCGCAGCGGCCAACTTGGACTGGTGTTGGCCGGCGGGCGGGGGTGGCTTTACGATGAGTTATTTGCCCGGGTGGAGGCTCTGGGCTTAAGCGAGTTCGTGATCTTTCCTGGCTACGTGATGCGTCAGGAATTGCCTCTTTGGTACAACGCTGCGTCCCTTCTGGCCTATCCTTCTTTATATGAGGGGTTCGGGTTGCCAGTGCTTGAGTCTCAGGCATGTGGTACGCCTGTGTTGACGTCGGATGTGTCTTCTCTTCCTGAGGCTGCGGGTGATGCGGCTCTGATGGTAGATCCCTATGACGTGAAGGCAATTGCGGCGGGCTTGAATCGGTTGTTGGTAGATGAACCACTTCGGCGTGAGTTGCGGGAGCGCGGGCTAGTACACGCCAGGGCGTTTACCTGGCTGAGTATGGCGCAGGAGACGGCGCGTGTCTATCGGCGGGCCTTGGCCGAGAGGAGGGAGGCGTGAAAGCACGTCACCGGGCCCCCTGGGGATTGGTGATCATCGATCTGGTGTTGATCAACGCCAGCATGGTGCTGGCCTATTGGATACGTTATGAGCTTCAGTGGTTTCTCGGCATCAGCTATTATCATACTCTGTCGGCGTATATTCCGTTTAGCCTTCTTTTCACCATTCTGATGCTGATCGCTTTCCAGATAGATCGGGTCTACCGACATTGGCGTGGACGTTCCTGGTTGGATCAGGTCTACCGGGTCATAAATGCAACGGCTAAGTCTGTGGTGGTGATGTTAGCCATTACCTTCGTTATTCAACCCCTGCAGTACTCGCGTTTGTTGTTTATTGAGGCCGGCGTGATCGCTGTGTTGCTGCTGGCCCTTTCCAGAATGGGACTGAATGGGATGTTGGGTTGGTTGCACGCTCGCGGCGTTGGTATTGACCGCCTCATCATCGTTGGCGCTGGTGAGGTAGGCCGTACCGTGATGCGAACCATTGTGGCCCGACCTGAGTTGGGGTATCAGATCGTTGGCTTCGTGGACGACAATCCGGAGAAAGGCCAGACCGACATCGGTCGCTTCAAAGCGCTGGGTGCAACGAACAACCTGGGCCGACTGATCGACGAGGAAGCGGTGGACGGGGTGATTATCACGCTGCCCTGGATGTTTCATCGTAAGATAATGCGCATTGTACGCGAGTGCGAGTGGCGACAGGTGAGTGCTCACATCGTGCCGGACATCTTTCAGATGAGCCTCAGTCAGGTCGATGTGGATGACCTGGGCGGAGTACCGCTGATCAGTGTGCGGGACGTCGGTTTCGATCGAGGCGCTCTGCTGGTCAAGCGCGTGATGGATGTTGTGGGGGCGGTAGTGGGATTGACCTTGGGCGCGCCGTTGTTTGCCCTGATTGCCCTGGCCATCCGCATCGATTCGCCGGGCCCGGTGATTTTTCGTCAGGCCCGTGTGGGTATTGGCGGAAAACTGTTTGAGATGTATAAATTCCGTTCAATGCGTGAGGGGGCGGAGGCTGAGATAGAGCAGTTACGTGGACGTAATGAGGCCGATGGCCCAATTTTCAAGATCCGTGACGACCCACGCCGGACGCGGGTGGGTCGGCTTCTCCGGCGTACCAGTCTTGACGAACTACCGCAGTTGTGGAATGTATTGCGGGGAGAGATGAGCCTGGTGGGCCCTCGTCCTCCTACGCCGACTGAGGTTAACGGCTATATGGATTGGCACCGGAAGCGGCTGGAGGTGTCCCCAGGGCTGACTGGACTGTGGCAGGTCAGCGGTCGCAGTCTTCTCAGTTTCGATGAGATGGTGTTGCTCGATATCTACTACATCGAACACTGGTCGCTATGGCTCGACTTTAAGATCCTGTTGCGCACCATTCCCCAGGTGCTCTTTGGAAACGGAGCATACTGACCGAGTTCTCTATCTGCTCATATACACGCGCAGCGAGGGCTACCGCTTTGGCCGCCACCATGCATTCAGCAGCCTGTTTACCTCTTGATATAGACTCAGTTCAGCGCCCAGCCAAGCCGTTATCTCCTCCTTCGTTGGTCGCGTTCCACTCCAGGCCCACCTTGTGGCCAGATTGGCGACTAGGTTTAGAAACCGGCCTTGCCAGGGTTCATCCAGGGAGAACAAAGCGTCCGTCAGTATATCGATCTTTTCTCCTACGATGATTCGCCCCTCTGGGATGACGGTGGGCATAGGAGACGGCAGCAGCGATGCAGTTTGTCGTTGAATTCTGTACGTCACGTGATTCTTCACTCTTGATTATTCACCTGCTCTCCTGCTGGATGACAATCCAGCAGCTTTGCAGAGGCTGAACGGGTTTGATTCTGCCTTCAGCAGCGGATTTTCATCCGCTGTGAGCGTGAGGTGAATAATTACCTTCACTCTTCGTAGATGTGGGTTTCCCCTCGAGCAAGCATATGGCACTCTATTTCACTCAGGCGCTGAACTGCCATTCGGACTGGAACCTCGAAATGTACGGCCACCTCCTGTGCGGACATGCCCTCAACATAGGCTCGCCGTATCCAGGGTGCTGGCATCAGCAGGCACCGGGCGAAGAGGTCGCCATAGGCGTAGGACTGACCGCGGTCAGGCCAGTTCAGTTCAGTCGCGCGCGGAGAATGACAGAACGCCACGTACAGCTCTCGCGCCATACTGGCGCGCTGAATGGGCTGAGGTTTGACAAGGTCAACCACAATCAGGTGGGAGCCGTCGAGGAGAGATCGATAGGCGGCATCATATAGCCCCAGATTGAGCTCCAAAAGTGTCAGGCGCTCAAAGATTGGAAGCGGATGCCTGATCATCTCCTGGACAGGTACCGGAGGCCCTTCAACCCCGTAAGCCTGCAGCAATCCCATTGCCAGGCATTCGACCAGGAAAGCCTCTGCAGTGGAGAATTCCTGATCAGGGTCTTTGCATTTCATGTATTGCGCTTTAGTTGCCCGGAAGAAGGGAATCTTTCTTAATTGGGTCTTGTTACGAGTTGCTCGTATAACCCGATCGCGAACTCCTGGACAGAGTTGGCCTTGATAGCCAGGGCGGCCGCCCGTTCTTCGTCGGTAAGGTCTAATCTCGCCAGAAGAGTGGGACGTCTCCCGTTCAGCAATTCCTCGCTGAACTCGCGATCTATCAGCGCGGTGCCGATGAGGGTCTGGAGCACCGGTGTTGACATAAAATTACCTCCATTGATGTGGACCTGAACGTCCCTATTGTGCTCGGCGATTCGATTGCGCAGTCTCTCTGTGCCAGGATGGACAGGACCGACTGGTCGGTATAGTCCTATCACTCTAGCGATCCTTTACTTTCAGAGTCGGCGCCGAGTTGGCGATACCAAGCCCGTTACGATCCTGCCTTCTCCATACCGTCTAGATCTGGCAAAGCGCACCCGCAAAGGCTTCCAGTGTATCGGCCTTCACCGCCATAACAGCTTGTCGCTCTGCCTCCGTGAGACTGAGCGTATCTAGCACCTCACGACGATGACCGTTAAGCAGCCGCTCGCGGAAGCTTGAATCAGTGAGGGCCATCCAAATCAATTCGTCAATCTTATCGGTCGGCATTGGGTACCCCCGTTGCTCAATTCACTACCCGTTGCTGCTGCCACCGGCCATAGGGTCCGCCCACAGGCCATGCAGTCCATCGCATACTTCCACTGTGCCGGTCTGAGGGTCCACTACCTGGGCAGCTACCCCAGGAGCTATGGAGCCGAGCGCCAGCACCAGAAGCAGCACCAAAGTTGTCACTACCAGAGCTGCCCTACTACGCTTGTGATTCATCGTTACCCTCCTTTGGGTTCTTTAGGTCAAATACGACATCAGCTTACCATAGACCTCTGAACAAACCTCTGACAATGGACGAGAAAAGAGGCTGCCTCAGCGGCAGCCTCTTGGGGCCAGGTTTGAGTTATGGGTTGATTGCTCAAGTCTCACCGCCGAAACATCAGGCAAGCGGCGAGTTCCAATCCTTGTCGTGTGTCGTTTGTGCTACAGTGGAGGAGAGTCCTTAGTCTAGTCTAACCTTTTCCAGCTATGTGCTCATAGAGTCTCTTGGTCTCGCTGGACGGTTCGACGTTCAATTCCCGTCTGAGAATCTCTTGTACGCGGTGATATTGGGCCAGGGCCTCAGATCGCCTGCCTGCCTTATCGTAGCAGCGCATGATGCGCCGATGAATGTCCTCTCGTAGTTCGTCTACCGTCAGTGCCCTCCTGTACCATTCGATAGCTCCTTCAAACTCTCTTCTTACCTCATGGCATTCACCGATGCCCACGAGGGCCTCAATGTACATCTCTCGCAGTGTTTCCCGCTTGGGTACACACCATACTCCGTCTATATCGACCAGGAAGTCCCCCTGATAGAGTTCTACTGCGTGTCGCCACAGTGTCTCCGTCTGCCAGTCCTGGGGGGGCAGTAGTCGGGCTCGCCCGACTAGTTCCTCAAACTCCTCAACGTCAAACCAATAGTCTATGTCGCCCAGTTGATACTTTCCCTCCTCTATGATTACGGCGTCAGACCCCACGGCGCCGCGCATCCGGTAGAGCGTGGTATGGAAGCGATCTGTGATCTTCTTGGAAGGTAGATCGGGCCAGAACACCAGGCCAATGGCGTCCCGATCCAAGGGTCCGTGCAGCAAGATGTAGAAGAACATCTCTTTGGCCATCGTCACCTTCCATTCAGATGAGGAGATCGTGTGACCTTCACGGACCACCTGGCCTTCTCCGAGAGCGTAGATCTCTAGACGACCCACCGCGTCATCTTTTTCCTTCGTCACGTCTCCTTGCATCTGTTGGCTTCTGAATGCCCTCAGTCGTCTTACTCCTTCAACGATATCTTGCAGAGCTTTTACGCCTTCGTTGATGCCGAACTGTAGGAAATCCTCGGCGTGTTGACCTTCCACGATCGCAAACTGTTTCGTACCGATCTCGCCTGCCAGCCCCATGGCCCGTCGTAACTCCATAGCGGCTTGGTGCTTGTCTCCATGGAAGAAATAGGCGCGGCCTCGCAAGAAGTGGGCTCGGGCCAATTCTCGTTTGGCCCCTCGTTGTTTCAGAAAGCGAATGGCCTCGGAGAGCAGGCGGATACCGGATTCGGGCTCGCTATCCTCCGCTAACGTGATTCCTTTGGCCATCAGCAACAGCTGTCCCTCAAGCTCTAACCCTCTTCTTTCCACCAATGTGTGGGCTCTTTCTAACGAATCCATTGCTCGTGCATAATCTCCCTGCCAGCGGTACATATCGGCCCTCGCTGTCAGGATGTAGACTGCCAGTCCTGGCTCGCTTCCTTGTGCTATATGCCAGCCAGCATTGTACATCGGTTCGGCGCGTTCGTAGATTCCCATGTCCCGATACAGGTCAGCCATCCCGACCGAGATGTAGGCCTGAAATCGTAAGTCGCCTCCCCGTTGGGCTGCAGCCAGTCCCTCCTTGTACAGCGAAAGGGACCTCTGATACTCCCCACGCGCGTAGTGTAGCCAGCCTAGATTGTTCAGCACTGCAGCCAGGGGGGTTGGGGCTCCAAGTCGGCGCCCGACGGCCAATGCTTCGCTCACGTGAGTCACCGCCTCCTTGGAGCGCCCCAGGTCAGCCAGGATTGTCCCCAGATCCTGTAACAAGTTGATCACGTCGTAGGGACTACCGACCTGCCGGAACAGCGTCAAAGCGTCTTGTAGTTGGGATATCCCCTCTCTAAAGCGTCCAAGTCCGACGTAGGCCTTGCCGATGAGTCGTTGTGCGCCGGCGCGCTCCAATATCTCCTCTGGACCTAGCATGTCCAGCGCTGCCTGCGCCTCTTTGACTGTGTCCTCGTAGCGACCTTCGAACAGTGCCAGCACTGCACGTTGGTCATGTACCCTGGCCAGACGCGCGGTGTCTTCTCGGGCGGCGAAACCCGCCTCGGCGTGAGCCAGCGCCTCTCGAGCTCCCTCATAATCGTAGCGGTCGGTAAGTACCTTGCTCTGATACAGCGACAACCGTGGGGCCAGTGTCTTGACCTCCCCCGGCAACTCCTCCCCCCAATGTAGAATCGTCTCTACCCGCCCCCGTGTGAACCACTCCCTTGCCACTCGCTCCATCAGCGTCGTTGCCTCTTGATGGTCCTGAGCAGCCAGGTAATGGTAGACTGCTTCTTCTGTGTCATTGTTTCGCTCAAACCATTTTGCAGCACGTCGGTG
>Ga0180431_10010000_pt1 | contig 10608 bp, 6 predicted proteins | sample SS_ome_11_FD_132459 | JGI IMG/M metagenome (GOLD analysis project Ga0180431, IMG submission 132459) | Hypersaline lake sediment archaeal communities from the Salton Sea, California, USA - SS_1_MS_1 metaG | ecosystem: Environmental > Aquatic > Non-marine Saline and Alkaline > Hypersaline >... | reverse complement strand
TCCGGGCGCGCCGCCAGCGCGTTCGGGGCGTGCGGGACCGGGGCAGCCCGGAGGAAGGGAGTACCAGCGATGCTGGCATGGATGCAGTTCGGTGGACCTACAGGTTCAATCGCGTCCGTGGTGATTGCGATGGTGGTCGTGCTCTTCGTGATCATCATCGTCTGGGCGTCCAGATATCGCAAGGCGCCGCCGAACAAGGCGCTGCTGGTCAGCGGCGGCATCGGCCAGCAGGTGCGGCTGCCCGACGGGCGGCAGCTCAAGGTGGGCTTTCGGCTCATCCGACCCGGCGGCGGGACCTTCATCTGGCCGGTCATCGAGCGAGCCGACCTGCTGAGCATGGAACTGCTGCCGGTCAGCGGTGAAGTGCGGGCGAACCTCAGCGGTGGCGGCCGGGTGCAGCTGAGCTACACGGCGCAGGTCAAGGTCGGCTCCGATGAAATCAGCATCGCGCTGGCCGCCGAGCGAATGCTCTCGAAGCCGCCGGGTGAGATCGTCGATATCGCGCGCCAGATCCTGGAGGACAGCCTGCGACGCACGCTTGAGATCATGCAGGTTGGCGAGGTGCGCGGCAGTCAGGCAGCGACCGCTGACCGCCTGCGGGCCGCGGCGGCAGCGACGCTGGGCGCGTTGGGTCTGGCGGTTGAGCATCTGGTCTTGACCGAGGTGGCGGTTGATCAGTGATGCAGGGACAGGCGCAACGCCTGCGCTGCCATGAGTGAATGACCCGCATCAGGCGGGGGACAGTAGTGTTTAGCGTATAATGCCTGCGAAGGCGGAGGTTTCGCTTCGAGCGGGCATTCAGACCGGGGCAACCCGGGGGGAGAGAGGAGTTCTATGATGCCACTGTTACTGGCGCTTCAAGATATAGGGCGGATGACGGAGGGCGTGAACCTGGCAAGCATCTGGACTTGGGTCATCATCGTCGTCGTCGTCCTCTTCATCATCATCATGATCTGGGCCAGTCGCTACACCAAGGTGCCGCCCAACGCCGTGATGGTGGTCACCGGCGGCCGCGGCCAGTGGGTCAGGCGGCCCGACGGCACCCGCGCCAAGCTGGGCTTTCGGATCATCAAGGGCGGCGGCACCTTCGTCTGGCCGGTGATCGAACGCGTCGATACGCTCAGCCTGGAACTGATGACGATCGACGTCAAGACGCCCGAGGTCTACACCGTGCTGGGCGTGCCGGTGATCGTCGACGGCGTGGCGCAGATCAAGATCAAGAGCGACGATGTCTCAATCGCGACGGCGGTCGAGCAGTTCCTGAGCAAGGGCGCCACCGAGATCAGCCGCATCGCCCAGCAGACGCTGGAAGGCCACCTGCGCGCGATCATGGGCGCGATGAGCGTCGAGGACATCTACAAGAACCGCGACGCCTTCGCCCAGCGGGTGCAGGATATCGCCGCCACCGACCTGGCCAACATGGGCCTCGCGATCATCAGCTTCACCATCCGCGACGTGCGCGACAACGAGGGCTATCTGGACGCCCTGGGCAAGAAGCGCACCGCCGAGGTCAAGCGTGACGCCACGATCGGCGAGGCCGAGGCCAGCCGTGACGCGACGATCAAGTCAGCCGGCTTCCGCCAGGAAGGTGAGACCGCCAAGTTCGAGGCCGAGACCAAGATCGCCGAGTCCAACCGCGACTACGAGATCCAGGTGGCGAACTACACCCGCGACGTCAACACCCAGAAGGCCGAGGCCGACCTGGCCTACGACCTGCAGAAGAACGTCACGCTGAGGCAGGTACGCGAGCAGGAGGTCGAGGTCGAGATCGTCGAGAAGCACAAGCGCATCGAGCTGGAGCAGCTCGAGATCCAGCGCAAGCAGAAGGAACTGGAGGCCACCATTCAGCGGCCCGCCGACGCCCGCAAGTACGAGGTGGAGCGGGTGGCCGAGGCTGAGCGCTTCCGTCTGGAGAACGTCGCCGAGGGTGAGAGCCGCTCGAGGAAGCTGACCGGCTTCGCCCAGGCGGAGGTGGTCCAGGCCCAGGGTGAGGCGGAGGCGGAAGCCGCCAAGGCCAGGGGCCTGGCCGAGGCCGAGGTGATCAGGCAGCGAGGGCTCAGCGAAGCCGCGGGTTCAATGGAGAAGGCGCGCGCCTGGCAGGAGTACAACGAGGCCGCGATCGCCCAGCTGCTGATCGAGAAGCTGCCCGACATCGCCCGCGCGATCGCCGAGCCGATGAGCCGCATCGAGAAGATCACGATCGTTGGCACCGGCGGGGGGACTGGCACCGGCGCCAGCAAGATCACCCAGGACATCGGCCAGGTGCTGGCCGAGCTGCCGCCGGTGGTCGAGGCGCTCAGCGGCGTCGATCTCAGAGAGTTGATCCAGCAGCTGCCCGACATCGCGTCAGGGCTGGCCAAGAAAAAGGGCACTGCCGGCGAGCCCGCCCCGCGCAAGACACCGGGCGGTGAAGGCGGCAGCGCCTAGGCCTGGGCGCGCCAGCCGTCCTCGAAGGCGCGCAGGATCTCGCCGAGATAGGAGATGCTGCCGCAGATCACGGTCGGCCGCTCGGCGGTGCTGAGCAGCAGGGCGTGCTCGACGGACTCCAGCCAGCGCGTTCGGTTGTCCGGCGGATCGAGTTCGGTCAGTTCGCCAATGGCGTACTGCCGACACTCGGCGGCGGGATCGACGCAGGCCGGTAGGCTGACCGGGAGACCCAAGATCTCGGCGGCGGCGATTATCCGGCTCAGCGGGCAGGGCCTCAGCACCGGCACCTCGATGGGCACCAGCACTTCGATGGCGGGCCTGAGCCGCGCCAGCAGCTCGGCGGGATCGCGCGTGCTCTGGCAGCCGAAGACCACCGGATGGCGGGCCTCGGGTTCGGCGGCGGTCAGCACGCGGGCCAGCCACCCCAGGCTGTCGACGTTGTGGGCGGCGTCGAGCAGCACCGGCCGCCCGGCCAGCTGGGTGCGCTCCATCCGCCCGCGGTAGTGGACGCGGGTCAGTCCGGCCAGCACGTCATTGGCTCCGACCCACAGCGTGCTGGTCTGCTCCGCCAGCGCGCTGAGGCAGCTGGTGACCATCCGGAACGTATCGGGGGGCAGGCCGGCGGCGCCGCCCGCCAGGTAGTGCTGCCACTCCTCGGGGGGCGGGGCGCTCAGCGGCCTCAGCCGCGCGCCTCGCTGGGCGCTGACCTCCCGCACCACCGGCGCGTATTCGTGGTAGGCCTCCTCGCCGCCGGGGCGTGCCGGCCCCAGCAGCAGCGGCCTGCCCTGCCGGCAGATCCGGGCCTTGTCACGGGCGATCTCAGTCAGCGTTTCGCCCAGAATCTGCTGATGGTCGTAGCCGACGTTGGTCAGCACGCTCACCAGCGGCTCCACCAGGTTGCAGGCGTCCTCCCGGCCGCCGAGACCGATCTCCCAGATCGCGATGTCGCAGTCTGCTTCCTGGAACAGCAGCGCCCCCAGCAGCACGTTGGCTTCGAAGAAGCTGATCGGCTCGCCGTGCTCTTCAACCAGATCGCAGCTGCGCTGGGCGGCTTCGGTGAAGCTCTCCTCGCCGACCGCTTGATCGTTCAGCCGCCAGCGCTCGCGGATGGTCTTGAGATGCGGCTTGATGAAGGCGCCGACGCGGTAGCGGGCGCTGAGCACGGCGCTGAGCGCGGCTGCCACCCGGCCCTTGCCATTGGTGCCCCCGATCAGCACGGCGGGTACCTTGAGGTGCGGGTCGCCGGCGCGGCTGAGCAGGCGCCGCAGCCGCTCGCGGCCCGGCTGCATGCGGCCCGGTCCGAGGGCGTAGAGGCGGTCAAGCGCCGCGCGGTACTGTCCGCCCGGCTCGGTCATCGTAGCTTCTATTCTACCGGCGGACACACGCCCGGCAGGCGGGGATTCATACCCGCGATTCAAATGTCGGCGGGTTGAAACCCGCCGCTACCGGGATGCTGGTAGGCGGGGATTCATCCCCGCGATTCTGGTCCCCGCGCAATCAATCAGGGGGCTGAAGCCCCCTGCTACCTACTCCTCTGGCGGCGTGCCCCTGGCGACCTTGATCATGCCGTCGTCCTCGTCCCGGAAGAAGAAGTGCGGCACCCCGCCAATCAGCAGCACGTCGCACATCCCGTCGAAGTCGGTGGTATCGGGCACCGAGATGCGCTCGTAAGTCCAGCCCGCCGAGTAACGCGCGAAGTGGTACTGGCCGCTGCCGTAGAAGATCGCGATCGCCTCCTCACCCTCGGCGGCGACGCGCACGTAGTAGCCCAGCCCGTCCGCGATCTCCTGCCCGGTCCAGGGCAGAGTGGTTCCATTCAGCACGTGCAATTCGTGACCACCGCTGTTGAACCCGGCCGCCAGCCACTCGTCCTGAAAACGCAGCAGATTGAGGAACAGCGTGATCTTGGGCGTCGAGGCGTCACGCACATCGCTGAATACCCATCCGCCGTCGCGGTCACCCAGCAGCAGCTCGTCCGTCAACGCATCGGCGCTGAGTACGAACAGGTTCGTTCCGAGAAAGGCGGCAGTGTGGTCCGGGGTTGTCGTCGGATCGAGGGCGCGAATACTGGTATTGGACCAGCCCCCGCCGCTGAGCTGCTTGGTGTGCATCCTCACGGCCCCGCCGGTGAGGTCGTAGTGCATCACCGCCAGTTCAGTGTCGCTGGCGGCGGCCGCCACGTACTTGCCGCTCTCGGGGTGGAACAAGCCCGTGTCGCCGTCCCCGTGGACGCGGTCATTGGTCCAGTCACCAGGCGAACCGTAGGCCGCCCAGGCGTCGCCTGCTGAGTTGTCACCACCTGCAACGACATAGGTTCCCCCGCTGTAGGCCAGGTCAAGCGTGTCGCTGAACACGCGGTTCGCTGCACCGACCATCGCCGTGTCGCTCGTCCACACTCCCGCGTCGCGCACGGCCACGTCGATTGAGTAGCCATTGAAGTATGCCACGGCCATCTCGTCTCCGACGCGAACCGCCCGGAATGGTATCGGTGCCTCGGCGATGGTCTCGACATCCGCCCAGGTCCAGTAGCCCGACGAGGATCCGGTGGCCTCCTCGCTGATCCGCCCCAACTCAAAGCCAGCGGCACGGGCGCACATCTTCCAGTAGTAGACGACACCCGGCTCGCGGCCGCTGATCGGAAGCTCCCGTGTGCCGCCGTACGTGATGCTCCTCGATTCCGCGGCGGGATCGGTGATCAGGAAGTCCGGCAGGGTGTGCAGGTAGATCACAAAGCCACCGCCGGGATTCGCGCCATCCCAATCCCAGGCCGCCGTGAATGATTCCGCGGCGCGGTCGGTGACCCGTAGGTTGGTCGGCGCCGGCAGGTTGTTTGCGAAGGCCCAGAGCTGGACAACGTTGCTGGGATCGGACTCGTCGCCGGCCACCGCCGTCACCCAGTACCAGTAGTAGCCCTTGGTCAGGCTCTCGTCGGTGTATTCGCTGGCCGCCACCAGGCCGTCACCGTCGTTGAGCCACTTGGGCGCGCTGAGGTCCGCGTTGCGGCTGCGGTAGACGTTGTAGCCGCTGGCGCCCTCCACGTCGTCCCAGTCCAGCTCCACCAGCTCCACGTCCACCACTTCGCCGGTCAGATTCTGTGGGGCCGCAACCTGGCCCGTGTCGCCGGTGTGGGTGAAGGTGACCGTGTCTACCAGTGCTTCGCCGGCTCCCGCCAGCGCGATGGCCACGTGCCCGGTGCCCGCCGGGCCGCGGTATTTGGGATCGCCGCCGGTGGCGTGGCTGAAGGGCTGCGTCGGCGGATCGAACCACTCCCAGGCCCCCAGCTCGTAGTTTGCCAGCGCGACGAACAGGGCGGTGCCGTCGCCGGGCCCGCCCGGCTGCTCGTCGAACATCACCATGATGCCGGTCAGTTCGTTGTCGGCGCTGAGCTGCGCCACGGTGTAGATCGCCCAGGGCAGCGCCGCCGCGCCCGACATCCTCAGCGAGGAGCTCTCGTTGACCACGCTGCCGCCGCTGGCCGTCCACTCGCTGCCGCTGAGCTGCGTCACGAAGTCGCTGGCCTGCCGTGACGGGCCGGGGGGCGGTGGCCACGGCAGGTCCGCCGGTGGGGCGGGGGCGAGTTCGCTGGTCCCCGCTCCGAGCCGCTGCGCTCCCCCGCAGGCCGCCGCGAGGATCATCAGGCCGCAGGCCGCCGCCAGTATCCATGGTGTGTTACGCCGCATCTGCATCGCTGCTCCTTGCTCCCCCGTGAGGCTTCAGCCGTGTTATAATGCCTGCCCTCGCTGGGGACTCGTCTAATGGTAGGACGGCTGACTCTGGATCAGTTAATCGTGGTTCGAATCCACGGTCCCCAGGTAAACGAGTCTCCACGTTTCCCTGCGCACAATTGTACCCGCGCGCACCGCGGCGCGCCATCACCCGGCTACCTCTGAGTTCGTGACCCCGCTCGCTCGGCTGAGGTTCCCCGCGGTCGGGATATAATGTCGCGTGCCCCGCATAGTGCCCGTCGTACTGCTTGCAGTCTGGCTGACGATGCTGGCCGGTCTGCCGGGGGAGCGCCGGGCGGCGGCCCAGAGCGGCCTGGGGCTGGGCGATGCCGAGGTGCGGATCAGCGCGGGCTACGGCGGCTACGCCCTGCCGGTGGCCAACAGCGCCCTGGCCCGCGACTGGGCGGCCAGAAGCGGGCTGGCCTGGCAGGCGGGCTTCAACTACTCGACCATCCCGGTGCAGGTCAGCATCGAGCACCGCCAGCCGATGGCGCGCACCGTGAAGGTCTCGGTCACCACGTCCTACGGCTATGCCGCCGAGGAGCTGGCGCAGGCGGACAAGCCCCCGCATGCGACTCCGCAGACTACCGTCTCACGCGAATTACTGGTACCGCCGTCGGTGCCCGCCAGGGCGGTCCTGCTGCCGCGGGTCTGCCCGCCGTCGCAGCCCGGCGGGATGCTGAAGCTGCAGGTGGCCGTGGAGGTGGAAGGCCAGCCCTGGGGCGCCCTCCGCTACGACGTGACGCAGCTGGAGCCGGCGCACCTCTACTCCCTGTGGCTCGACGGGCCGCCGGACCTGCAGTTTCAGGATACGCTCAACGCGGACAACCACCTGCGACTGATGCCGCCCGTGGACCGTGCCGGCGTACCCGCCTTCGAGCCGGAGCAGCTGACCAGCCGCCACTACATCCTCGGTGTCGATCGCCGCGATCTGACCCTGGCGCCACTGGCCGCCCGCGACTTCGCCTTCGCGCTGGCCGATCTGGCGCAGGTGTCGCTGTGGCCGGAGGCCGAGCAGCGGGCGCTGGTGACCTTCATGCTCGGTGGCGGCCATCTGTGCCTCTACGGCGCCCGGGGCAGCTGGCAGGGACTGGATCTCAGTAGCGCGGTCCGGCCGGTCGGACGCGGCAATCTGCTCTCTGTCGGCGGCGGCCCGGACGAAGCCCGCGCGGCGATTGCCCGCTGGCTGGAGGGGGAGCTGGAGGAGCTGACGCTCTGGCTGGGGGGCAGCAGCGGCGGCTGGCGCGCGCAGCGGCTGCTTAACGCCGGCGATCTCAATGACCAGCTGAATCTGACACCGCTGCTGGCGGGAGATCCAGAGCAGCCGGACGTCATCAGCCATCGGGCCGGCTATCTGCATCCGGTCTGGATCTACCGCGAGACCTGCCGCGCCGGAGCGCTGGAGCCCTGGGACTATCCCGAGTTCAACACCGGGCACGGCGACCTGTCCGACAGCAACCGCAACCTGCGCGCGCTGGATGAGGAGCTCACCCAGCGGCTGGTGCCGCTCCAGCACAGCGTGGTCGAAGCCCGGGCGTGGCCCGCTGAGCTGTGGCTGCTGGTGCTGGGCCTGCCGCTGGCACTGCTGATCGGCGGGACAATCGCGCGCCGCCCCTGGCTGGCCCCCTCGCTGGCCGTGCTGGCGCTCGGTGGCGGGGGCTGGCTGTGGTGGCAGACCCAGCCGCTCAGGACGCCACCGCTGCGGCTGAGCCTGATCGACAGCGAGCTGGGACTGGAGGAGGCCGTCGACCGCCAGGCCCAGGCCGGCCGCGCGGATCGCGACGGCGACCTCAGTCTGGCGCTGCCCGCGGACGCAATGCTGCGCCGGTTGAGCTGGTCGAGCCCCGGCGACTGGCGGCTCAGCGCCGACCGTCACGGCGCCGTCTGGCACGGGCGCCACGGCGGACCGCTGCTCACGCTCAGCGCCGAAGGGGCGCGCTCAGCTCCCAGGCCGCCGGTGACGATCGAGCGCAGGCGGCGGGGCCCCTCGACGCTGGAACTGACCTGCGACACCCGGGGGCTGGCGGGCGACGAATGCTACCTGCTGACCCCGCTCGGCTGGCAGGTGCTGCCCGGCGGGCAGGAGTCGCTGCGGCTCGAACTCGCGCTGCCGGAAATCACGCCGTGGCCGGGCCGCGCGCGCCTTCAGGGCTGGGAGGAGCACCTGGCCGACTGGCTGCCGGGGGCGCCGCGTTCGCCCTCCCCGCTGGGCCGGCGCACCGTCGAGCTGCTGCGGCACCACGCGGACCCGGATGAGTGGTCGGCGACGACCCCCGCCCCGGATCTCGCGGCGCAAGGCCGTGACCGACTGGCGTGGCTGGGCCTGCTGCAGCTGCCGGTCGGGCTGCGGGGCGGGCTGAGCGGCCAGGGCGTGTTGCTGGCCCCGCTGGATGCGACCGCCGAAGCCGAGGGCGGAGCTGAGACGCTTGAATACCTGCGCCTGACGTTCCCGCTGGAGCCGCCGCCATGAACAGGCCACTCAGCCCCAGCCAGGTACTCCGCCAGCCGGTGCCGCCGGCCCCGCAGCCGGGCGTGCTGGTGCGGGCGGCGGGCGAGGTCTGGCTGCTGCTGGCCGCGCTGGGACTGCTCGCCGGCCTGATCTGGCGCGCGGGCGGCGACGCACCGCCACTGCCCAGCGTGCTGGACGCCGCCGGGCTGGCGCTGTGGCTCAGCGCGCTGTGGCTCGCTCCGGCCTGGCGGGAGCTGCTGACGCAGCGCTACCACTATCTGCTGCCGGCTCTGATGCGCTGGGCGCTGCCCCGCCAGAGCGCCGCCTGGCTGGTGGCGCTGGCGCTGCTGCTGTCACTGGCCCCGGCCGCGCTGCTGCTGGGCTATGACCCGCGGGCCACCGTGGCCGAGTTCTACCTGTTCGACGACTTCAATCTCTACCTGCCGGTCTGGCTGTGGGTGCTGGGCAGCCTGCTGCTGATCGGCCCGACGGTTGTGGTCGCGGCAACGCTGGCGCTGCACGCGGCCCGCGGCCTGCTGGGGCGGCAGTGGGGCACGGCGCTGTGGCTGGCCGTCACCGTCGCCGTCCACGCGCCGTTGATCGCCGGTACGGCGCTGCTACGCTGGCCGCTGACGCTCGGCTCCTACGCCGACTGGGTCGCCGCGACGATCGCCCATACGCGCGTCGACACCACCTTCCTCGACCGCCTGCTGGGGACGCTGCTCAGATTTCCGCTGCTGGCGCTGCTGCTGGTCGCGATCCTGGCCGTACTGGCGATGTGGCCGGGCGGCCGGCGCAGCGGACGGCTGCGGGCGGGGTGGCTGGCGGCGCTGGCGGCCACGCTGCCGGTGGCGCTGCGGGTGGCGCTTGAGACCTGGGGCTGGGCCAGCGAGCCGTCGCAGCTGTCCCCCGGTGACTGGCAGGTGACCTTCAACCTCGGGCTGAGCAGCCTCTGGCTGGCCTGGTGGGTGCTGCTGGCCAGCCGTGACGATCAAACACCCGCGCGGCTCGATGGCGTCGCCTGGACATGGTATGCGGCGAGTGCCTGGCTGTGCCTGACGCTGCCGCAGGTCGTAGCCGATCAGGTCGACCGCCCGCTGCTGCTGTGGGCCGGCCTGGCCGCGCTGCCGCTCGCGACTGCGGGGGTGCTGCTGCTCGGCCGGGCCAGCGCCCTGAGCGGCCGGCAGCGGGGAGTGCTGGGTACGATCACGAGTACCGCGCTGCTGGCGATTCTGGTACTGCCCTGGCCCTTGGCCGGCGGCTTCAAGGCACCGGCGCTGCACCTGCACCACTGGCTGGCCCTGGCGCTTACGGAGCCGGCCGCGGCGGGGGCGGCACGGCTGGCGCTGGCCGCGCTGGTTTTGCTGTGCCTGCTGCTGTGGCCCTGGCGGCGGCGGCAGCGTCGCGCGCGAGCGGTGGTCGGCCCGCCGGACAAGGGCTGACTCAAGTCGCCCGCCCCGCCGCCGATATAGGCCCCAGAGTCCGTTTCGTTTGCTTGCGCGCGGTTGGTTGGACCGCGACAAATGTTGGGGAGATGACTTGACCCTCCCGGGGTTCAAGCAGCGGCTTGGCGCGCCGATAATCCTCCTAGCTTGACAGCGCGGCGATGCGAGCGTCGCGCGAAGGAGGAGACGCGGCACTGCGCCGGGCACCGCCCGGCCCCGATCCAGTCACCCCGTGCTCAGCTGCCCTTCACGGAGGAAGGAGCGGCCCGGCGCGGCGGCATCTTCGCCCGCCCGCTTCGGGCAGGGCCATTCTGCAATTACACGTTCAAGGAGGAATGTGTAGATGAGTGTTCTGCGAATTTACCAAAACCCCGTGGCGATCAATGCCAACCGGAATCTGTCGATTACCGGCATGGCGATCTCCAAGTCACTGGAACGACTGTCCAGCGGACTGCGCATCAACCGTGCCGCCGACGACGCGGCCGGCCTCTCGATCAGCGAGAAACTGCGTGCGCAGATCCGCGGACTGAACCGCGCCAGTGCCAACGCCCTGGACGGCATC
>Ga0180431_10009997_pt1 | contig 10610 bp, 21 predicted proteins | sample SS_ome_11_FD_132459 | JGI IMG/M metagenome (GOLD analysis project Ga0180431, IMG submission 132459) | Hypersaline lake sediment archaeal communities from the Salton Sea, California, USA - SS_1_MS_1 metaG | ecosystem: Environmental > Aquatic > Non-marine Saline and Alkaline > Hypersaline >... | reverse complement strand
TTCTGTTCGAATGTTTTAAGTAAAAATGGCACTATATCTAATGAATGTGAAATTACTTCTTATGAAACAAAGATAAAAGAGAAATGGTTGCCTTATAATTCAAAAGATATTCCTAAAGGTAATATAAGAATAGGTATAGAAACAGAAGTTAAAATAAATGATTATGTTGATGGTGTATGGACTATTGCAGGGAAGAAAGTTAAGAAACATATATCTTGGTCAGCGGATTTAAATACTGATTTAGTTGCTTATTATAAATTAGAAAATTTAGAAGATGCTCATGCAAGTTATGATTTAACAAATAATGGGGCTACTGGGGGTGTAAATGGAAAAATTATTAATGCTTATGATTTTGATGGAGAAACAGATTATATGGTAAATATTCTTTTACCTTTTACTAATGATTTTTCTTTTTCTTTATGGATGAAACCAGAGGATATGAGTGGAACTTATGCAGGAGTTTTTGCATCTAATTCAAGTATTTTTTATAATGAGTTTGGATTCAGAAGAAGTTCTGATAATTCATACGAGTTATTAGTAGATGATGCATCAGGAAGAGCAATTATTACTGCTGGAAATTTTACAGAAGATGGGAATCATTGGTATCATATTGTAGGAACTTATAATCAATCTCAGATAGCATTATATTTAAATGGGGAGTTATTAAGTGTTGCAGATGAAGTAGATGCTATTAATGTTGAAGGAGTTTTTATAGGTAAATTTATGGATGGAGGGAGTTATGAATTTAAAGGGGTTTTAGATGAAATAGGAATTTGGGATAGGAGTTTAAATCAAGATGAAGTTGAATATTTATATAGTTCAGGTGATGCCTGTGCTTATGGAAATGATAATTGTAATTTTTGCCCCACTACTTTAAATTCGCCTGAAGACAATGCTAATTTAACCTCTCAAACAACAATATTTAATTGCACAGGGTCGGATGATATTAATTTAGTTAATGTAAGTTTATACCTTAATGGTATTTTAAATGAAACTAATAGTAGTGGGGCAAATAATACAGATTATATCTTTACAAAAATATTAAGTCCTGGGAACTATAATTGGACTTGCTCAGCTACAGATAATGAAAATTCTACAAAAACTGCAAGTTATAGAGATTTTAATGTATTAATAAATAGCATCTCTTATATTTATAATACCACAACCTATGAAACAGCAGAAGAAACATTAAAATTAAATCTCTCACAACTTACTGATACTATAACAAATGTAAAATTATTTTATAATGGAACTGAATATTCTACTACTGAGGATGAAGGAATTTATGCAAAAACATTACAAATTAATAAAGTTTCAACAACTACAAATAATTCATTTTACTGGAGATTTACTAATGGAGGAAATACTATAAATACAGAAAGTTATAATCAAACAATTAATCCAATAATTTTAACACTTTGTAATGCGACATATAATGTGCCTTTCATTAATTTTACATTTAAAAATGAAGGAGATTTAAGTACTACAACAGGACAATTTACTAATGCAGAATTTGAATATTGGTTAGGTGATGGAAGTATTACAGAAACATATCAATATATTAATAATACAAATCACTCAAGTTATGCGTTTTGCTTTTCACCAAGTGAAAGAGATATTTATGTAGATAATTATATCCAATATAAAAATGATGAATCTCCTCAAAGAATTTATGACCCTTCTGCGATTACACTCACAGATACAACAACAAACCAAATACTTTATTTGCTTTCAACAGAAGATGGAATATATGTGACATTTCAAGTTGTAAACACAGGAGATGTAGTGCTTAGTGGAGTAAGTGTTAATGCAACAAGATTAATTAGTGGTGAAACTGTAGTAGTCGGAAAGGGAATAACTGGAGATGATGGTTCAGTAACATTTTGGTTAAACCCTGATTTTACACATACATTTATTTTTAGTAAAGTTGGATATACAACATATACAACAAGTTTTGCACCAACACAACCAAGCTATACTATTACCTTGGGTGGAGGAACAATAGTACCAATAAGTTTTTACAAAGGAATAACAAAGTATATCCTACCAAAAAATGAATCATTAGTTAATGACACAACATATACTTTTGGATTTCAACTTAATTCAAGTTATTGGGATGTAGAAGAGTATGGGTTTAATTTAAGGTTAAATAATGGTACTGAAATAACTGGAGGAAGTACTGTAACAGAAGGTATACTTTTAACTAAGAATTATAATACAGCTAATTCATCAAGAATTTATTTAGAATATTATTGGATAATTAATGGTACAACTATTAGTGATTCTCTTTATTGGAATATTTTTAATACAGCATATACACAATGGTCTATAAAAACATTTTTTACTGATTTAAATTTATATATTAATAGTGGATTATTTGGAATAGATGATTTTGGAAAGAAATTGTTGATTTTCTTAATATTATTTATTTCTATAGGAACTTTAAGTTATAAGTATGGTATAAATGACCCAATATTTTTATCAGCATTAACTTTTGGAGTAATATTTTTCTTTGATGTGGCATTAGGAATAATACCTCCATATACTCTTATGATGGGTGGAACAGAAAAAGTATTTGAAAATTTTTATACCTTTATTGCAGGATTAATTTTAGCAGTATTTGTAGTTAGGGGGGTATCAGGATGAAATTAGGTGGGTGGATTGTGATGATTACTACAATGATTATTATTTTATCTTTTATTGGTGTAAATACATCATTATCCCCTTTAGTAAGTAATTTAGGAATTAATATAACAGATGCAGAATTACAAAAAGTAGATATAGAAAGTTCATCTTTGTGGGAGAGATTATTCTCTGAATCTGCTATAGAAATATTTGGAGTTGAATTTGATACTGGAGGAATTTTAATTGCTTTATTAGGGGGGACTATTATAATAGGTTTCTTAGCAAAAGGTTATGATGTTAGTTTAATACTATTACCTATAGTAATATTCTTTTTAAGTATATTTGTATCATCCTTTGCGAGTATTATCTCTTATATAAATGATTTTCATAATTGGTGGATGACATCAATGGTTGTGATAATATTTGGAGCATTAATGGTAGGATTTGTTATGTCTGGCATTGACTACTTTGGAGGAAGATAAATATGACATGGATAGAACCTTTACAACTTGAAACATGGTTAATACAAGTATTTAGTGGAACAAATGAGATATTTACAGCAATAGCTTTATTAGTTATTATGTCAATAGCAGGATATTTTAGATTAAGGGGTGCTGGATTATTTTTTATGATAGGAATTTTATTATTTATGTTTACAGGAGTTGTTCCTTTATCTTTAATAGCACTTGTTAGTATTTTTGGAGGATTAGCTATTGGGTATTCAATGGCAAATGTTATACAAAGATAATCGATATTTAAAAACACAAAATACATGTAAAAGTATGGGATTATTAAAAAATTTGGTAAGTGGAATAGGTGAAGACAAGAAAATTCTAAAAGCAAAGTTCAAAGATGCTGAACAAGATTTAAAAATTCAAAAGATGCTTGAAGAAAGAAGTATGTCTGCAAATGAGAGAGACCTAAGAGATAGATTAGAGAAAAAGAGACAAGCAAGAATAAAAATTGAATTAGACCAATTAAGACAGGAAGATACTAAAGAGTTATGGAAATCTTCTCAAAACATCTTAAAATCCCAAAAAAACATATTACAGAATGGAAGGTCTATTCTTAAAGAAAAAAATATATTCAAAGATACCCCACACATATTTGAAAATAATAGGAGTATGTTTATGAAATGACTTTAACAAAAAAACAAAAGATTGAATTTTTTAAGGATAAACCAAAAAGAGATGGAACTGGAAAAGGTATGAGAGCAAACAGAGGTAGAAGTGGATGCGAAGTAACAAGAGATGTTGGAAAGAATATTAAAAACTTACTTATTGGAACTGGAGCAGTAATACTTGGAATTAAAGGAGCAGAATTATTAGGAGATTTATAATGAAAATATTATTTAAAGATATGTTAGGAAATAAAATTGTTGAAGAATCAGGTGGAATTGGTTTAAAAAATGATAAAGGAATTTATTGTAGAGAAAAAGATTTTAAAGAATTTATTAAAGAAAATAAATTAGGAAATAAAATAAGATTAAAAAAAGGAGGTATGTTGTGGGTTCATAACAATTTTTTAAAATGAAAAAAAGTAAATCAAAATTAACAAAAAAAGATATAGACAAAGCAAAAAAATCTATTGAGAAAATTCGTTCTGAACAAAAAGCAAGAGAGGAAAAATACAAAGGTAAAATAGAAGATTATAAAGAAAAGAAAGAAGGTTATATTGAATCTATTAAAACAAAATTGAATACTTTAAAACAATTAGAGAAAAACAAAAGGAGATTACCAGCAGATATAAATTTAGGAATAAAAAAAAGATTTGAATATAGGGCAAAAGGGGAAAAATTAGAAAGAGAAAAAAAATATTTACAAAGAGCAAAATTAAAACAAACCGCAAAACAAGTAGGAACAAAAGCATTAATTTTAGGTTCAAAAGTAGAAGCAGGAGTTAATGTTGCATTAGAAAGTGGGATGAGAAAATTAGGACAATTAGCAAAAGCAAAAGTTACTTCAAAGAAAATACTAAAGAAATCTAAAACATCTTATAAGATACCAGACAGACAAGTAGAAAATGTCTGGAATGATGAAAACAAATTCTTTAGAGGAGCAGTCTCAAATGGAATGCTTTAATTTAGTTTATGGAGGGTAGAAAATATAAGTAAAAATGAATAATAAAGGACAAAGTATGCAGGTTGTACTATATGTGTTCATAGCAGTTATTGTGGGTGTTATTCTATTTCAAGCAATCGCACAACAAGTTGGAACAGCAACTAACACATTAACTGTAAATTCATCTGAAACATTAGGGGCTAATGGGGCTTCAATTTATGTAGAAGAATATAGGGCATTAATTGGAGTTACTATTTATAATGCTACAGATTATGCAGAAATAGATTCTGGTAATTATACAATAACTAATAATGTTTTAAATAATGGGGCATTAGCAGTTAAAATTACCACTGATGATGCAGAATTTGCAAGTAAGGCTGTTTATGTTACAGGAACAGGACAACCATTAACATACATAGCAGATGCAGGTGGAAGGTCAATGGCAAGTTTAGTAGTAATTTTCTTTGCTCTAGCTGTTGCATTAGTTGCTCTATACCCTGTATATTCTAATAAATTAATGGAATTGTTAGATAGATAGAATTACTTATTTTTTTATTTTTTTATTTTAAGTTAACTGAATAGTTACTATTCAGAAAAAATAAATGTGAGGGATTAAAGATGGCAAAAAAGAAAAAGAAAGTAGGAAGACCTAAAAAGAAAAGAAGATAATTATAAAAGGATAGTTGGGTAAACAGCCCAGATTGACTTTAATTATACTGGATTTACCACTATCCTATATGTAATTATTAAATAGTTACACCTTTATAAATCTTTCTTTTTTTAATTTTTTAGTGAAAACACCTTTATTTAAAGATTAATTATTTTTACTTGTTAAGATGGGAAAAAAAAAGTTTTACTTGGTGGTATTAGAACTTCTTAAACAAAATAAAAAACCATCAGATATTGCAAAACAATTAAACATTTCTAAACAAAAAATATACTATTATACGAAGACACTAAAGGAATTAGGATTCATAGAAAAAAAAGGTTATGGAGTTTGGAAAATAATAAGAAGTAAAAAAGAAGACCTTGAACACGCACTAAATTGGAGAGATAAAAAGATAAGGGGACACGCATTTATTTGGAAGGTAAAATCAAAGAAATTTAACTGGATAGAATTATTAAAGAAAAAAGGGATAAAATATAACTTAGTAAGGGGTTACACACCAAGAATAATAATTAAAGATATGAAGATATGGTTAGGAAAAGAAAGTATAATAATTTATGATAATCGTTCATTCTACGGCTCAAATGCAATAGAGTCAAGGAAATATGCAGTTTTTGGAATAAAATCGATTTTAGAGTATCTACAAAAGCGATTAGGCATATCTCTTGGAAGGTATCTATTCAAACCAGTAAGAGAACACTATGGATTAATTAAAAATGAATTAGCAAGACAAGTAAATGATAAAGGAGAAAAAATAATAGTAAGAGATGATTTAGATGGAGAGTGGCTTTGGATTGATGATTCTATAGGTATGGAGGGAGAATTAGAAACAGGAGGAAAAGGGATAACTAAAGATAGAGTTGCACTTAATTTAGAAGTTCAAAATTGGTATAATGATATGAAACAAACAAATTTCAAAGTAACACCTTCATTTCTTATGGAAAGCATTTTTAATGTAACACAGAATCAACTAATGTTCAACCAAAATTTTGAATCTCATGTAAAATCAATAATGCAATTAGGAAACTCAACAGAAGCAAACACAAAGTCAATAGAATTACTAGCAGATGTTGTAAAAGAACTATCAGAGGAGGTTAAAAAAATAAAATGAAAAGAATTAAATGTGAAAGATATTCAAGAATAGTAGGTTATTTAAGACCACTTCAAGATTGGAATGAAGGTAAGAGAGCAGAATTTGAGGATAGGAAGGTATTTAAAATTAAAGAAGAAAAATGTTAAAAAGTTTAATAAAAGGAATAATTTTTGGAGTAGGTTTTATTGCAGGAATTTATATTTGCTCTAAGATAACTTTATTAGGATTTGGAGGGTCTATAAAAGAATTTGCAACATCTATAGGAAATATGTTTATCCAATTAGGAACTTAAACTTTTCGTGCAACGCCAAACAAATTAATTATTATATAATAGTTACAAATATTTAAATAGTAATAATTATAATAAATGATAATGAGTGTGATAAAAAATAAAAAATTCTTTTATACGGGACTAACTTTACAAATAATTCAATTTAGTATAATAGGAATTTTATTGTTAACATTAGTCCATTGGGAATGGTTCACATTCAAAAAAATAGGATTGATATTTTTAGTCTTGTATAATATAATTTCAGCATTATTAATATTAAATGGATTTATTAATGATAGTAAATGTAAAAAGGAGGTTAAAAAATGAGTTATGGAACAATAAGTTGTGGAGCACTTTCTAATGTATTACTTGTCGAATTTCTATTATATTTTATGATTTTATTATTTATAATATATCTGATAGCAGAGGGTTTAAAAATGAGAAAGTCAAAACAATATAGAAAAGAGATTGTTGACATGTATGTATCATCTAAGACAAAGAAATTAGCTTCAGAAGAAGGACTTGATATTGTTAAGGAGTATGATTCATTCAAGAAATGGCTTAAAAAACAAAGACTTGAAAGGTCAGAGCTTGATAATGTTATTGAGAATGAATTAAGCGAGAAAATTCAAGAACCAAACACTTCAGATAAAAAGAAGTAAACATATTTTATCTTTTTCGTTTTTAATTAATTTAGGAGAATTATAATGCCAAAAGACAAAAAAGGAAAACAAATAACTTGGGAAGAATTTTTTTCAAGATGTAAAGATGGAATAAAACAAGTAGTCACACAACCAACACCTTTAGAGAAAGTATCAATAGAATTAAGAGCAACTTTCATTACATTGATTGGTTTAATAATATGTTTACTTACTTTAATTATTTTTAGAGATAAATTTCTTGTTAGTTGGTTTGCTTATGGATTAATTTTAATTTTTGCTGGGAATATTTTGACAACAGGATTAAAGTATTTTGGATTAAGAGAACAAAGAAAATTTTTGAAGGGGTTAGAAATTAATAGTCAGCGAAAAGAGGATGAGTCCGACACTCCAAATGAGACTCTTCTGGAGACACGAAGCAAAGCAGGGGAAGATAATAAATTAGGAGATATGCCTGTGGATGTGGATAATCACGCTGACGAAAATGTTTTATTAATTGATGGAAAGGAAAAAGGGATGGGAGATACGGGAATGAAAGTAGAAAAGTTCTTAGACAATAAAGAGAATACAAAAGGAGGTGAAAATGGACATAAGTGAAGTTTTAGAATCGACTGGATTTTGGATTTTAACAGCTGTAGGGGTTGGAGCATTTAGTATTATGTTAATTATTCTAAAGAAAATGGGGCAATCAGAATTAATGCCATGGTGGGTAAAAATTATAACATTTATAGCAATTATTATAATATCTGCTTTGTTATCTGGTTGGGCAGAGGGAAATTAAGATGAAAATAAAAGAAATTGAGATAGATGGAGAAAGAATATTTTTAAAAGATTCAAATATATTTGGATATAAAGTAATTCATCCTTATAAAATAGATGGAAAAATTAATTGGAAAAATGTAATTACTGGAGGAAGTTGGTGGAATATACTAATTTTAGGGGTAATAATTTTATTAATATGTGGGTTAGTTTCAGAATATTCAAATGCAGTGCAAATAGCAAACGATTGTTTAGCAAAACAAATTCAAATATTACCATGAGATTAGATAATAAAATACTTTATTTAAGTTTTCACAATTCATTAAAAAGGAAATTTGGTACAAATAGATTAATACAAAAAAAAGAATTATTAACAAAATTAGGTAGGCAATTTTTAGTACCAAAAAGATTAAGGGAACAAGCAATCAAAGAGTTAATATCTTTAGGTTTATTTAAAGAAGAAGATAACAAGTACATAAAAATTCTAGATGGAAATTTTAATATAGATGATAATGAAGATAAATTCTACAAACAATTATTAATGTTTTTACTTTAATATGATTACAAGTATTTATAAAATATAAATTATAATAATTGTTAATGAAGAAAAAAAGAGTTTATGATATATGTAAAAAAATACCAAAAGGAAGGGTTAAATTAAAAAAAATTAATGGTTGTTGGCGGTGTTCTAAATGTAATCAACAAAAAAGAAAAGAGCATAGAGAATTTCTAAAAAGAAATATTTGTGGAATAAGAACAAAAGAACAACAGATTAAAGATTGGAAAAAAGCAAGAGAAGAAAAGAAAATTATTATTCCAAAAATAAAACCAATAAAAAAGAGAGCACACTCAAAACAGTTACATATGTATTTAACGAGAGATGAAAAACTTATTTTATACAAAAAATTTATATCTCATGGCTTTTCTGAGGATGTGGCAAAAAGGAGAATAGCTAATATTGTGTGTGTGTTAGAGAAATTAAAAATTAAACTAAAAGAAGAGTTTTTAGAAAACACAATTACAAAAGAAGAAATGCAAAAAAAATTTATAGAAGGTTTAGAAAAACACTCTAGGATTATATAAAGATGAAAAACTGTCCTTATTGTGGAACAGAATTATTAGAAACAAATTATGGAAGAAAATGGTGTCCAAACCATGGCATAATTGAAGAAGAAAATAATCAAGACAAAGACAAAACACGGAGGTATATAGGATGATTGAACCACCAATGCAAATAGTAAAAAAAGGATTAGACCCAACACTTTTAAAAAAAAGAGGAACAAGTAAAACTTATGGTGGATGGTTAATTCAAAAATATCAAGACGCAAGAAAAGATAAAAACTTTGAAATGGCAAAATTACTTGAAACACTATATAAAAAATATAAAGAATTTGAAAATTCTGAAAAAATTATGTTAAAAAGATGGAGGGGAAAAAAAGGAGAAATGAAATTTTGGAATAAACCAGATAGCATAGTAATTGAATTTGCACAATCAAGAAATAAAGACCAAGAACCAAGAAGAGCAACTAAAGAATACAATAAGTATGATATTAACAGAATGATTTGGTGTTTAAATAAATTAAAAGAAGAATCAAACAATAAAATTCCTTCAAGAAAATTAGGAGAATTATTTTATAAAAGAGATTGGGATTCTAAAATATTTAGTCAAAGAGGCGACCATACTTCATTCACCCACATCCTTAATATACTTGATTACTATAAATTGATTCATTATTCTGGTGGTGTTTCTACTATTCTAAAAGAAGTTAAAGAAATTCAAGAGATTTTGAAATGATAAAATATTCAAAAGCATTTCAGGTAAGGGTAAGGAATACAAAAACAATTTTCCACGATTGTTGCAAGTTAATTTTAGTAAGTCTATTAAAAGAGAAAAACCCAAACACTCCAATCTATACAGAGTATAATCCAGAATTTCCAAACAATTCTTACCCAGATATTTATATGAAAAAGAAAAATAGGGTTTATATTTTTGAATTACAAAAAGGGGTAACAAAATCTTGGATGGAAAATATTTACAACAAATATGATTTACCAAACTACGATTTAATAATTATTCCAATTAAGGATTTACCAACGGAGATTAATAAATTAATTAAGGAATTAAAGAAGTATGTTCTCTAAAATTAAGAAATCTAAATATATAATACACAATACAAATCTTTATAAACTATTGTTTATTCTATATTATATATAAAAATGATTAAAGTAAAAAAAACAAAAGAATACTTCCAAGAAACTTGTGAATGTGGAAAAGAAATAACTGGATTCACAGAAGCACAAGTAAATCAAAGAATGCAAATGCACAAATTAAGTAAAGAACATATTAAAAAAATAAAATGAAAGAAATAAAAAAATCAATGAAAGAATCACTAAAAAAAGATTTTAAGGAAATGAATAAATTATTCATTAAATTAGAAATTAAAATAAAGAATATGAAGAAGTTTTTAAAAGAATT
>Ga0180431_10009996_pt1 | contig 10611 bp, 11 predicted proteins | sample SS_ome_11_FD_132459 | JGI IMG/M metagenome (GOLD analysis project Ga0180431, IMG submission 132459) | Hypersaline lake sediment archaeal communities from the Salton Sea, California, USA - SS_1_MS_1 metaG | ecosystem: Environmental > Aquatic > Non-marine Saline and Alkaline > Hypersaline >... | reverse complement strand
GTTTTATCATCAATTCCAGGAGCAACTGGAGCAGCGAAAATGGTTTCAGCATTAGCAGCTGGATCTAGAATTGACTTTCCAATGTTATGGAAAACAAGTGGTTTTCAACCATCGTATACCATGACTATTCGATTATATAATCCAAATCCTGGAAGTGAAGAATCAACCAAAAAGTATATTATTGGTCCAATTGCAGCATTGATGTTGCTTGGTATCCCAATTTCAGCAGATGGTAAAACATATAGTTGGCCATTCATACATAAGATTCAATCGCCTGGTATCTATGATTTAGATCCTGCTTTTATTTCTAATATAACAGTAATAAAAGGTGGAGATCAGCAACAAATTTCATATAAACAAAAATTGGGAGTTGTAGATGTAAGAATTGATTTTGGAAGTTTATATAATAGTATTTTAGCTGGGAGTAGTTCAGCAGGACGTCCCACTTTATCATCTTATTTAAAAGGAATGGAATCAGAAAAGAGTGGAGTCAAAAAATTTAGTAGCACAGGTTTAACTACTTCTGAAGTTCAATCTCGTCATGGAATTGATGTAGGTTCTATAATAACATCAATAGTTAAAAATCAAGCACCAACTGTAAGTGAGACGACAGATGAAGAGAAACAAAATCCACCTGATAGAATAGCACAAACAGTTAAAGATATCGCTGATGATTTAATTGACTCAATACCAAGGGGATTCAAAATCTAAATTGAACAAATTGAATTTCTGAAGATTGATGTAATGTAAAACGCAAGAAAGGAATTTATAATGAATTGAGTTTGTTTAGTATATCTTTTATAACCTTCTGATAACTTAAGATTTTTCAAAATTTCCTGTAATAAAATATTAACTTGTGATTTAAAATATAGTTGTGCAGTAGTTCGTTTAATTGCCATAAGTTTCTTCACATGAGAATAGTACTCATTACCACATACCATTTTAATATCAGTCAAACCTTTCACATACAACTGCAATAAAATTTTAACATTATCAAAGTATTTCTCGTTCGCCACTTCATTTGAAATCAGAGTCGCAATTGATGTTTTAGCTTTGCTAATTCTTTTAGCATCTTCAAGTGCTTTTTTGTCTACGCTTCTATAAATAGTTATTTTTTTAGTGACCTCGTCAACTGCTTTTTGACCTCTTTGTAATACTTTATACTGATAAACATTCGATTCGTCGTCTGTTTCTTCCTCTTGTGTCTTGATAGCAGCTCCTGCTTTTCTGTTTTTATAATAACTCGCAGCAAAACTTTTTATACTTTGAGATATTCTACTACGAGCTTCAGACATAAATGCAAGAATACCATCTTTATCCCAATTCTTTATGTCATCTGTAAATGATTTTTGTAAGGCAGTAGATAAATAGAATAAACTGTTGGGTATAGTCTTTTCTCTAGCAAATAAATGTGTTTTTGTCATATTATCTAAAGTATATTTGAAAGTATCTTCATAACAATATTTCATTTGCTTATTCATTAATCTAGAGTATTGGACAATTAAGAAATATACTAAAGCAGCTGAGTATGTAGAACGATCTCTATTTTTTAAGAATAAATGCATAACAAAAGTAAGCAAAAAAGTTCCAAGATCATTTGGAAGGAGCCATTTTTCAGCTTTTGTTCCTTTATTATTTCGTTTAATAAATGCTTTGAAATCTTTTTCAGATACCTTTAGTAGATGTAAAATTTCATATGGAAATTTTTTAGTTTTAGGATAATAGCAAGGTTTAGAGAGAGCAGATAATTCGGCAGCCGCTTTACCCACAATAAATCTCTTAAGAGGGTTTAAGTTGCTGGTAACCTTATTTAATATTTCTTCCATATTTTTAGTAAATCCTTATAGCAATGGAATCCTCAGTAAAATATACATACTCAGGACCATATGTAAGTAATTCTTCTTGTGTAAAATTATTAACATTAAAATTAAAGAAGATGCTTGATTCAGGTTTCACCAATCTACAATGTTCGACTCCGTCAACTCCTTGAACAACATCAATTATCTCTGAACGATAAATATCTGCATTTATTCCAAAACGATCAGTAAAGGCATCAACGATCGCTTCACGAATAGCTTGAGTCAAATCTCCTAATGTACCAGAATATTCACTTGAAGTAAAAATGTCAACTTCAATCTCTAGTGGAATATTATATGATGGAACTCTCCAACCAGATTCACAGTATATATATTTTAATCCTTTATTTGTAACATAGAGCATCTGTTCAGTTTTTGGTTCTGTAAATACCCAAGTCATAGCTGTCGAATCAGCTAATGTAGCAATATAATCATTATATCCATACCAAGAACCAGTTCCATTACAAACAATATATCTATCACCTTCAATTCCAGAGGTGGGTGGGTCACATAACATATCTATCACAGCTAATAAATCCACTTCATTTAATTGCATATTATCTAGTTTACCAGTAGTATTAGCAAACTTAAAATTAATAAAATCAGTTAACATCCTATAATCTTTAAATGTCATTGTCGTAAGCATGGTCTGCAAAACTTGACTTTCAAAATCTCTTTGTACAACGCTATCATAATAACTCTTACGTACAACTGGTATATCATATACTATATACGATGTAGAATCAGGAGCCACAACATTTGACATCTCAAAGTCATCTAGTGATAACCTAAAAATAAATTGTGCTGAATACTGTCCTATTGGTCCAGAAGGATGAGTAATAGTAAAGAAATAAGTAAGATTTCCTTCTGGAATAACTGTGTTATCTGGGAAAGTTAAAACAAAAGCAGTACCATCATTAACCATATTATAAGTTACGCCAGTTTCTGAAATCTCCATTTGACACTCTGTCGCCAAATAGTCAGATTCTGTAGTTTTATATTGTAATTCATAAGTTGCTTGTGAACCTGACCTTGTAACAGTTAAAAGATCAGTATATAGATCGTATTCTGAACCATAACTAGTAACTAAAGTTGGAATCTGTTCAATCTCATATAGAATATAAGTGTATTCAGCAACAGAATTTAAAGAATCTATTTCCATATCAAAGACAGTATAATAATCAACAGAATCTTTAGTAATAACCGTTTGTCTTGGAATAAAAGTAGTGTAAAAAGTTTCGTAGACATTTTTAGTTGGAACTAAATCAGAAGCAAATAATATAATTGAAAATAAAGCAATCTCATTAACTTTAATATCTGATCTTTTCAATACTGGAAGTGAATTTTGCCCAATTGGAGAATCATCAATAATAATATTTGCATTAATGAAATCATTCTCACTTACTAATCTTTCCAATGCTGTTAAATTTGTAATGGCGTTTTGTCTTATCTGTTCTAGTGATTCCTCATCTTCTCCACCTACCGCAGGAGAAGGGTTAGTTATTGAATAATTCACAACTTCTGTAATTCCACTCAAAGCTGTATTATAAATTCTATCTCCTGATGTTATTGAACCAGCAATTACATTTCCATCAGCTCCATCTGTAAGTTCAAGTGTAACTCTTACTGTAGCGCCTGCTTCTGGTTGATAACCTATAAGTCCATTTCCAAATTGTAAACTTATTCCATCATCTGTTCGTCTTGAAACATATCCTTTTGTAGATTCATCCATTAAAAAAAGACTGGCAACTTCAGAATATAATTGCCAAGATGTAGAACCTTCTGGTCTAACTTCTACTGTTTGAGTTGATATTTGACCAGAGAATGGAACTTCAAATGAAACAAATTGATATTGTTGAAGATCTTCTGATACTTGAAATTCTTGCTGAGATGAAGAGGTTTGTCTAAAAGGTAAAACAAAAAGACATTGACCAGATTCAATTGTTACAGGAAGGTTATATGTTCTATTACCTTCACGTACAACAATTGAAACTTGTGAATTATTTGTGACCGTTATAGTTGTAGTATAATATGTATTAAATTCAACACCACCTTCAGCGGTTACAGTCCAGTCTTCACCAATTGTAAATGAAACAGTAGGATCTTGAAAAGATAATGGCATTGTGAATAAAACATTTACTTCTGATGGGGTAGCATCTTGTGGATTATAACCTAAAAATGCTGCTAAATTATAGATAGATGATGGTAGTTGAGCTTGTGTTAAAAAGAATTCTCTATAAGCAGAGATTTGATAAAATAATAGGTTACTAGTATTAGTTGAAAGAACTTCAACAAGGAATGATAAAAATGAAGATTTTGTTAGATCCACATTCTCTAATTCCATATACTGCTTAAGCAATGTTATAATTTGATTTCTTATTTGATCACGAGATTTATAAATTTGCTCTGATGGTAGATCTGCCATTTTTTATTCTCCACTTAACATGGAGCAACTACATTATTTACAAAGTAGTAACCACTCCTTGAGTCATATAAATTATTTTTAGCTATTTCCCTTAAATCTTCATTTTTTGCTAATAATTTAGATAGAAATTCTGCATCTGGAATAGTATGAATTTTTTTGTCATACTCAAAGAAAGTATAAACATCTGAAACTTGTTGTTCTAGCTGAGTTATAGTAACACTTTGTTCAGTATGAACTTTCATTTTCCAAAAAAGTCTATCTGCGTTAACAGATTTCTCGACACCACCAATATTGAAAACAGGATAAATATCATTAGTGGGTCTTAAATATGCTTGCTCAAATTTAATCTTATCATTTGGTAATGGGGTAAAACCATATGTACTTGGTATAACTAATGTTGAATCATTTTCTTTAATGTATCCAATATCTTGTGCGTCAAATGCTGTTGATACTTCTTCAATATAGTAAACAGGGAGTAAAAGTATTTTATTCCATTTTACACCTGAGTATTCTCCAACACGGTCATAAGAACCAGCAAATACATTTTCATCTTCCCAGATAGTATCAGCAACATCAATATGGTAAAAAGTTGTAAGAAAAGCAACAACATCTTTGCTATAAAAATCATATATTAATTGTTGATATTCATGAATATAATCATAAATACGTTGATACTTTTGTGTACTCATTTTTATTCCTTATGCTGTAAGTAATGCTTGATTTCCTTCTTGACCCAAAACAGTACTATCGTCAAATTTAACAGAAAGAGAAGCTTCTTCGCCTTCATATTCAGCTAAAATATCTACAGTGAAACCTTTACCATTTGCCATTAATGAAACAGTTATATCAAGAATTGTTGCGCGATCATCATAATAAGCTAATCTATCTTGAACTTCTTCCTTTATCCGTTCAACAGTTGAATCATCAACAGGATCAAAAACAATTAAATATAAATCACTCCCATAATCTGGATCGTGAATATATGTTCTTCTGGGTGTTAATAAAATATTATTCCATGAATTAATAATAACATCAATATCTTTTACTCGTTTAAAATCTCCACTAGATGTTACCTTTGCTAAAAAATCGTATATATTAACGTCAGAACCCACTACTTGTTTTCTAAACCTATCTAATAAATTTGCCATTATCCTGCTGCTCCCTCAATGATGAATAAACCAGCAAAACCAGCAATAACAATTCCAATTAACAAAGTGAAAAGTGATACATTTGCCAGTGCTGCAGCTCCAAAAATTCCTGCTAAGATAGCTAGAAACATCCCAGTAGTTGCTTCACCGCCACCGAACTTTTTAGCATTTTTTGATAACATTGATACCTTATCTTTTGAGGTTTTTTCCATATTTTTACTTACAACTACAAATGGCGTAACAATGAGTGAAAAATATTTTAGAGAATCGCCTTTTAATTTTGGAAATTTTTCTTTACATTCTTTTTCTGTTATCTTGTATGCTTTATCAAAATCCTTATTAGCTTTTTTACCAATAATCCTCAATTTATCTGGATCGATCTTTGGAACAGCTGATAAAATTCTCCTGATAGAGTTTAAATCTTTTGTTTTACTAGCTAACTGAAGTTTCTTAAGAATTTGACTTTTTCCAATATTTTTGGCTAACGACACAAAACTCTCATCTATGAAACTTATTTCTTCGTAAAGATATAACTCATTTAAATATTTTGAAATTGCACTCATTTATCTTTTACCGACCTCCTCAAGAATCATTTTTCGTTTTTCTTCTTCAAGGTCGCTCTTCCATTTTAGATAATCGTAGAACTTTTTAACTGGCATCTTCATCACATCTGAATATGATTGTTTACTCATCTCCATACAAGAATAAACATTTTTGTCAAGTCCACTACGATAATTATTAATTGTATTAGATTGAGTGCACCATACGAAAAAAGTTGTCCACCAAATCAATATCAATTTCTTCAGTTTTACCACAGTGAATACATGTACTGACCATTCTTAAAGTAATCCCGTATTTACCGAACTCTTCTCTAAATCTGTTATAGATTGCTCGTTTATCTCTTGCTGGTAATGATTTATAAGCATCAATAATATCTTCTCTATCTGAATATACTACTGTATCACCCTCATCTGGTTGATATTGAAATTTGGTAATAATCAGAGTTTCCATAAGAAGATCCATATTATCAGGTGTTATTCCACCACCTTGGAAATGAATCATCTCATCAAACAACGTTGGTTGTTTAAAGAAGGCAGTTACTTTTGAAACTGGCATAGTTTCATTAACTTCCTTTTTAAGAATATCATCCCCTCCAGGATATGGATTCATATTGAATGTAGATGATGCTTTTACTGTAACTGGATATTGCCTTCTACATGACATACAAAAGACATCATAGTTTCTTATTTCTTCATAAGTAATATGGTATAAACCATACAGAAGAGCATCACGATCTTTTAATGTAGTATTCTTAAGAAATGAGTCATAAGTTGTAATACGTTCTGGTTTTTTTGTTAACGCTTCATAAATACATTTATTAAGATGCTCATTAACTTTAACTGGTGATAATAGACTTCCTTTTAATCTTTCTTCTTCCTGAACATTCAGTGATCTTATATTATAAGATAAACCAGTTTGTGGTGTAATCACTTCATATTCAGGGTATTTTATATCGAACCCTTTAAACATTGAATCTATCTCCTTTCAATTCACATTTATTTTTATCTTGGTTTTTTCTTCATTAAAGTTGTCTGAATCTTAGCTTTAACTTTGTTAATTCGTTTATCCAGTTTAGCTTTACATTTTTCTGGATTTTTAGAGTAATCACAAGCTGCTTTATTTTGTTGTAACTGAGCTATTTCCGCTTTAATAGCTTCAATCTTAAATTTTCTGATACACTCATTCTTAGCTGGACCAGTCTTAGTAATACAAGCTCTAGCAGCTTTACTTAAATATGCTCGGTAAGCTTTTCTCGCAAGCAAGATAACTAGAGTTGCCATAACAGCAGCAGCAACAGCAGCACCAGCTTGCACTCCAGGTTGTTTAGCTGCCGCACTTGCTTTCTGAATTGCATCCACAGCTTGCTTATAACTAGAAGACCAAGCACCTGTATCAGTAGAAAATTTTAATCCAGCAACATCTTTTGTTGGGACTCTTAAACTGGCATATTTTGAAGCTAATTTAGCTATAATACCTTTACCAGGATGTACCTGACCACCTTTGACCAAGGCACTTCCAATTTTTGTTACATCAACTTCACTAAATACAGCTTCAGTTTCGCTCAATAATTGACCCATACCAGATTCTTCAAATAATTCTTGAACAAACTCACTTTCGCCTTCTTCTAATTTTTCCTTAAATTCGCCGCATAACAATAATGCCTTAACTTGTTCCTCTGAGGCATCCTTAACTAATTCTCCTAAAGCTAACTTCTCATCAGACGTAAGATTATCATGAAGAAGGATATACTCATATGTAAACTCCTTTAAAAATAATTCCTTCATTTTAATTTATTCCTCCTTAATAATTATGTGGCAGAGTTGACTGTATCACCGTATTTTTCAATAACGTCTGCTTTAATTGAGTAGACACTATTAGCAAGTGATTGACATTTATCTTTCACCCAGTCTTCATGCCAAATATAATCAACATTAAATTCAATTTCTACATCAAGTCTTCCAACCGTTTCTACATCACTTGTAAACAAATCTTGTGGATCCTTAGTTGGGAAAACTCCATCATAACAAGCGTAGTATTCAACTGTCTTAGCATCTGGTGCTGTTGTCCAGTAGTACATCAAACATGCATATGTAGATTTTGAATAACCAACTAGCTGTTCACCTTCGATTAAATCAGTTGTACCTGATCTATAATCTCGAATCATTTTTACCCAACCATGCATAATATTCAAAAGTGGGGTTCCATTAAATTCTAAGAACTTAACAGATACAGAATTTCCATAATCAATATTTGCTGGAACTGCCCACTTTACTCCACCAAGTCCAGTAAATTCAACTTTGTTTAATGTTCCACCAGGCGGAGTTACAGATAAACATGCACCAGCTAATAGATTTTGAATAGTTCCGACATCTGATAATGAAGCATACCCTGGCAAATTACTAGGCAATTTTGCAAAATACACAAAATGATAACCTGTAATATAAGGATCTGCCACACCAGCTACAGTTCCACCAAAATTTCTCGTTAGTCGATTATTTGGTACATTAATAAATGAATTTTTTATAGCCATTATTCATTCCTCCAAGTTAATGACGATACCCTATTATTTTTTTAATGGTATTCATAACATCCTTCCAATTGCCGTCTCTAATAAAAACTGCTCTATCATCAATATAAAAATCAGCAGCTAATTTTTCAGCAGTAATTCGATCAAAATAAATATCATTGTCATTTAACCAAGTTTCAACATTTTTAATCTGTTTCTCAACATCATAACCCATTTCTAGAGCATTTTCTTTAGATGCTCTAGTAGTGAAAATAACAATTTGAAACCCTTGATCTTTTAACCAATTAATAGCTTCTCTGGCTCCCTTAAACGGTTCATCATAAATAGAACCATCTTGGAATCCTTTTGAATACTTATGAATGGTCTCATCAAGATCAATCATTGCTCTTCTAAACGTAATTGACTGATTTTCATTTGGGTAACTAACTCTTATAAGTTTTTTCTTTTTCTTTTTCTTTTCTCCTGGAAACGAATCAATAGCAAAATCTCCAACTGATTCCACAGATTGGATTCTATCCAAATATCTTTCAAGAGTCATATTCAAATACCAATAAATTATAAACGATAAGATTTATATTTTGTTCTAAAACTTGGAGCATATCTCGTCATTTATTTTAGACACTAACTATATATATAAATTAGTGAAAGGAAATTTATTTTATTTTTAAGGAGGTTACTATGTCTAAAGAAAGTCAAGTAGAAAGATTTGGTTTAAAAGCACAATTTTGGCCTAACGTAATAGAAGAATCAGAACAACTGGAGTTTGATTTCAAGGTTGTTGACGAACTACCCAAAGAATGGTTGAAGAAAGCAAGAAGATTATTCTTTTGGGCATTCATCGACAAGAAGAGATTTAACAAATTTCAAATTGTGGGTTTTGATGAGATGGGCGGCGGTCAAGTAACAGTATGTCCACTAAAGATATATGTAACTTTAAACTGCATGGGTGCTACAGATCAAATATTAGTTATAGATGGAGTTCAATCATATTTATTATTGTCAGGAAAGTCAGCATCAAATCTTTATTTTATTCTGAATATGCTATACCAAGAGAAGTTTCTTATGTATGACTCACGAAGTGTTCATGATTTTATACTTGCTTCTATATCAGAAATACCACCTTTCGAACCTGAAAAGGTAAAAGAAATGCTTAGTAAAAAAAATAAAGAAATGGAAAAAGAAAGAAAACGAAGAAATTTGGCAGGATTTTAACAAAGGAAAAAATCATGAAGAAGTACTACTATATTTTGACATTCTCACCATATCTCAATTTTGTACGAGCTAAAAATAGAAAAGATGCTTGGAAAAAAATCAGAGGGATTTGGCCAGAATATAAAAATCTTAAAAAAATAATTATTTGGTAAGGAGGTTAAAATGGCTAGAGGTGGCGAAGGAGGATTTGGGATAGGTTCACTTATCTTTGCGGCATGGATTGGTTACTTAATCTTTGGTGGTGATAGTGATAATAAGGAGAAAAAAGTAGAAAAACCAAAAGAAGAATCTGCTGTAGTTGAAACTGTTAAAGAACACACTAAAACAATAAAAGAAGAAACAAAAAAATTAATTGAAGATGCAAAAGAGTCATTGGGTCCAGAGGTAGCAAAGATCACTAATGAACTAAAAGAAGCTATTAAAGAAGAAAAAGAAAAAATTAAAACAGCAGAAAAAGAAGAGAAGAAGGAAGATAAGCAATCAGATTTACAAGATTTAAACAAACAAGAAAAATTTGATATAACAACACTCAAAGAATTATAAGGAGTTATCATGTCAAAGAAACGAGCTCTAATTTTTACAAAGAAATTCTCAAATGATAAATACGAATTATTATTTAATGAAATGACAGGGTTTGAAATCTTACAAGGTGTCAATGGATACCCTGACCCCTTTTATTTGGAACTCCCTTCATTACTTGATATTGGTGTTATGGGGACATGTCAAAATAAGTGTAAATTTTGTTACCAAGGGCATATCAACAGACCAAATATGAAATTAGATGATTTTAAAAAGATCATAGATCAAACCAAACATCATGTTAATCAAGTAGCATTAGGAGGCAGGGGAGATCCAAATAAGCATGAAAATTTTAAAGAAATT
>Ga0180431_10009995_pt1 | contig 10612 bp, 10 predicted proteins | sample SS_ome_11_FD_132459 | JGI IMG/M metagenome (GOLD analysis project Ga0180431, IMG submission 132459) | Hypersaline lake sediment archaeal communities from the Salton Sea, California, USA - SS_1_MS_1 metaG | ecosystem: Environmental > Aquatic > Non-marine Saline and Alkaline > Hypersaline >... | reverse complement strand
GCCGACTGGGTCGCGATCATCACCGCGATGGGCGCCTATCACCTGGCGATGCTGGGGCTTCTCTACAGCTGTTGGGTGCTGTTCACCGGCTCGGTCCTGGGCCCGGTGGTGCGCGAGACCGCCAAGGTCACCTCGATGGTGTTCACGATCCTGATCGGCTCGCAGCTTCTCAACCTCGTCGTGATCTCGTTCGGCGGCGAGCATTACATCCAGGAATTCCTGCGCGCCTTCGACAACGAGATGGTGGTGTTCCTGATCGTGATGGCCGTGCTGTTCATCCTCGGCTTCGTGCTCGACTTCCTCGAGATCATCTACATCGTCGTGCCGATCGTCGGCCCGGTGATCTACGGTGGCAGTTTCGATCCGGCCTGGGTGACGATCATGATCGCGGTGAACCTGCAGACTTCGTTCCTGACGCCACCATTCGGTTTCGCGCTGTTCTACTTGCGCGGCGTCGCCCCGCCGGAGGTGACGACGGGCCACATCTACCGTGGCGTGCTGCCCTTCGTGCTGATCCAGGTGCTGGGTCTTGCGATCCTTTGGCTGTTCCCCGGTATCGTGACGATCGTGCCCGACCTGATCCCCACCGGCTGAGGCCGGCGCGACACCGCGAGAAACGGCGCGGGCCGCCCCGAGAAGGGGCGGCCCGTCGCGTTCGGTCCCCAGATCGCGCGGTCAGGCCCGCACGGGCCGGGTGTCGGGAAGGTTGATCCGGGCGACCTGTTCGGCGATCGGATCGACCGACAGCGGGTGGGTCTCGGCCGTGTGGCTTTCGGGATCGCCGATGTCCTGCCAGGTGCCGCCCTTGTAGATCTCCAGCGCCGAGAACCGCGCCTTGTAGCCCATCTTGCGGCTGCCCGGCACCCAGTAGCCGAGGTAGACATACGGCAGGCCGGCGGCGCGCGCGATCTCGACGTGGTCGAGAATGATGTAGGTGCCCAGCGAGTCCTCGACCCGTCCGGGTTCGTAGAAGCTGTAGACCATGCTCAGCCCGTCATCGAGCACGTCGGTCAGGCAGACCGCCGCCAGCGGCTGGGTTCCCTCGGCGCCGGCCGGGTCGCGGTACTCCACGACCCGGCTCTTGACCGGCGTCTCCTCGATCATCGCGGCGAATTCGAAGATGTCCATGTCGGCCATGCCGCCATCGGAATGGCGGCTGTCGAGGTAGCGGCGAAACAGCGCGTATTGCTCCTCGGTCGCCCAGGGGCTGGTCGCCTCGCGGCGCATCGGGGCATTGCGGCGCAGGGTGCGGCGCTGGCTCTTGTTCGGCACGAAATCGGCCACCCGGATCCGCGCCGAGAGGCAGGCGCAGCATTCCGCGCAGGACGGCCGGTAAAGCACGTTCTGCGACCGGCGAAAGCCCTGCTTGGACAATGCGTCGTTCAGCTTTTCCGCGTTCTCGCCCTGCAGCGCGGTGAACAGCTTGCGCTCCGCGCGCCCGTCCAGATAGGGACAGGGCTGCGGTGCCGTCACGTAAAACTGCGGCGCGATGGGAAGCGTATGGCGCATGGATCCGCGAAACCTGTTTGCGCGCGGAGGGTAGCAAGGCTGGCGCGCTGCGCCAAGATGTCAATGTAACAGTTTTTCAGCGGCTTGGACGGTTGATCGCGGCGGTGCCCATCACCAGGTCGGTCAGCCCCTGTCCGCGCCCGCCGCTGGCCATCAGGAAGATCGAGATCAGTTGCGGCAGGACGAAGGCCACCGAGAGGCTGAAGCCCAGCGTGTGGAACAGGGCATGGGCGGGGTCGAAGCGGTGACCGTCATGGCGGCGCAACTCGATCGACATCAGCGCCATGCCCGGCGTCGCCGACCATTGCATCAGCGTCAGCACCCGGTAGACGAATCCGATGCCGAGGTAGAAGACCGGCAGAAAGAACAGCGCCAGGAACCCGGTAAACGGCAGAAGCAGCAGCCCCAGCAGGCCGATCAGCACGGTGTCGACGGCCCAGGCCAGCAGCCGCTTGACCGGCACGCTGGCATAGAACTCGGGCTGAAGCCCGGGGTCGGGCAGGTGGCTGGCGGGGGTGGTGTAGGTCATCGTCGTTCCTGAGCTCGGGCCTGAGATCGGGTGTCGGGCCCGGCCCGTCAAGGGCGGGGCGCGCGGGCGCGGGGCCGGGGCGCCTCGCCACCCCGGCCGGTTGCGGATGTCCTCAGGCCTCGGCCCGGGGGGCGGCCTGGTCGTCCCGCGGAACGTCGCGGGCGGCGCGGGCGCGTTCTTCCATGTAGGCGTCGAATTCCGCCTTGTCCTTGCTGTCGCGCAGGCGCTTGAGGAAGGATTCGAAATCGTCCTGCTCGCGCTCCAGCCGTTCCAGCGTATCGGCCTTGTAGGCGTCGAAGGCGGTGTTGCCGGAGGTCCGGAACCGGTGCCGGTTGAGCCGGACATCGACACGGTATTCGTCATCGCGGTGGCGGCGGCAGGATTTCGAGAACATGCGCTTGCTCCAGATCATGTAGGCGAGAACGGCGAGGCCCAAGGGCCAGAAGACGATGAACGAGGCGACCATGAGCGCGATCCAGGCGCCCTTGCCGCGATCGTCGAGCCAGCGCTCGGCCTGCGTGAACCAGCCGGGGGCGGCGGCGGTGGTGGTGGGGGACATCGGGTTACCTCCGTGGGTCAGGGATGTGAATTCGTTTCACATACCCAAGATCGGTATCGCGGGGGCGCGGGTCAAGGGCCAATGTCAAAGAAATTTACATCGGGGCGGATCAGGCCGTGAAATCAACGATCTCGGCGCCCGTAAGCCGGTGCAGATCGGCTGGCGCGATGGCGAAGATGTGGCGCGGGGTGCCGGCCGCGGCCCAGACCCGGTCGAAGCCCGTCAACCGCGGGTCGAGGAAGCAGCGCACCGGCGACAGGTGCCCCACCGGGGCCACGCCGCCGATCGCGAAGCCGGTTTCGGCGCGCACGAGGTCGGCATCGGCGCGGCCCAGCTCTTGCCCCGCCGCCGCGCTGGCCTTGGCGGGATCGACACGGTTTCCGCCGGCGGTCAGGAACAGCACCACATGGCCGCTGTCGGCGCCGCGGAAGACGATCGACTTCACGATCTGGTCGAGCGCGCAGCCCGCCGCCGCCGCGGCCTGTTCCGCCGTTCGGGTTTCGGCCGTGCATTCCATCACCGGGCAATCGAGGCCCGCCGCCTCCAGCGCCGCGCGGACCCGCTTCAGGCTCTTGCTCATCGTCGTCTCCCGCCATTTCTTGCGAGGGAAGCGTTTTGCCGCGCGCCTGTCCAGTGCCGGGCGTTGACCTGCCCGGCCGGGATTGTACTGTCGCGGCGATGAGCTTCGCCGCCCGCCTCAGCCGCTGCCCGATCGCCTTCGATCCCGATCGCGGGGCGGAAGGCGCCGCGGCCTTCGCCGATCTGGCGCCGGACCTGCGCGACCTGATCGCCGGGGCGGCGGGTTGCAGCCCCTACCTTTCCGGCCTGATGACCCGCGAGGGCGACTGGCTGCGCTCCGCGCTTGCCGGCCCGCCCGAGGCCGCGCTGGCCGGGGTGCTGGACGAGGTGCGCGACCACCCGTCCGAAGGCCTGGGTGACGGGCTGCGGCAGGCAAAACGGCGCGTCGCGCTGCTGGCCGGGCTGGCCGATCTCGGCGGTGTCTGGGCGCTGGAGGATGTCACCGGCGCGCTGACCGCGCTGGCCGACCGGGCCGTGCATCGCGCGATGGTCGCCACCGTGGCCGAGGAAATCCGCCGCGGCAAGCTGCCCGGCGCGGTGCCCGGGGATGCGGAAACGGCCGGCGGCATGGTGGCGCTGGCGATGGGAAAGATGGGCGCGGGGGAGCTGAACTATTCCTCCGACATCGACCTGATCATGCTGTTCGACGAGGCGCGCTATCCGCCGGACGAGGTGATGGAGGCGCGCGCCAGCCTGATCCGGGCGACCCGCAAGACCGCCGCGCTGCTGTCGGACCTGACGCCCGAGGGCTATGTCTTCCGCACCGACCTGCGGCTGCGGCCCGATCCCTCGGTGACGCCGGTCTGCATCGGGATGGAGGCGGCGGAGCACTACTACGAAAGCGTCGGGCGCACCTGGGAACGGGCGGCCTATATCAAGGCGCGGGCCTGCGGCGGCGATATCGCGGCTGGGGCGCGGTTCCTGTCTACCCTCACGCCCTTCGTGTGGCGCAAGCATCTCGATTTCGCCGCGATCCAGGATGCCTACGACATGCGGCTGAGAATTCGCGATCACAAGGGGCTGCACGGTCCGGTGGTGCTGGAAGGCCACGACATCAAGCTGGGCCAGGGCGGGATCCGCGAGATCGAGTTCTTCACCCAGACCCGGCAGCTGATCTCCGGCGGCCGCGACCCGTCGCTGCGCGATCGCGCCACGTTGCCCGCGCTGGCCGCGTTGGCCGAGAAGGGCTGGGTGCCGCCCGAGGTCGCCGCCGAACTGGCAGAGCACTACCGCGCCCACCGCGAGGTCGAGCACCGGGTGCAGATGGTCGCCGATCAGCAGACCCAGGCGCTGCCCGCCTCGGCGGAGGGCTTCGACCGGCTGGCCCGGATGATGGGCGAGGGCGATACCGCCCGGCTGCGCGCGGCGCTGCGCGCGCGGCTGGAACGTGTGGCGGACCTGACGGAGGGGTTCTTCGCCCCGACGCGGGCCGCGGAACGGCCCGAGATGTCGCGGGCCGCGCAGGAGATCGTCGAGGGCTGGCGCGGCTATCCGGCGCTGCGCTCGTCCCGCGCCGTCGAGGTGTTCAAGCGGGTGGAGCCGGAAATCCTGTCACGGATGCAGCGCGCGGCGCATCCCGACGAGGCGCTGGGGCAATTCGACGGCTTTCTGGCACGGCTGCCCGCCGGGGTGCAGCTGTTCTCGCTGTTCGAGGCCAATCCGCAACTGATCGACCTGATCGTCGACATCTGCGCGACCGCGCCGGCGCTGGCGCAGCACCTGTCGCGCAACGCCGGGGTGCTTGACGCGGTGATCGGCGGCGATTTCTTCGCGCACTGGCCCGGCACCGCCGCGCTGGCCGAGGCCGCAACGGCGGCGATGGCCGGGGTTTCGGATTACGAGCGCAAGCTCGACGCGCTGAGGCGCTGGCGCAAGGAATGGCATTTCCGGATCGGCGTGCATCACCTGCGCGGGCTGATCGAGGCGGCCGAGGCGGCCCGCCACTATGCCGATCTGGCCGGCGCGGTGCTGCGCGCGCTCTGGCCCGTCGTGGCCGCCGAATTCGCCGCCAAGCACGGGCCGATGCCGGGGCGCGGTGCGGCGGTGCTGGGGATGGGCAGCCTGGGGGCCGAACGGCTGAACGCGGCCTCCGATCTCGACCTGATCGTGATCTACGACCCGGCCGGGGCGGAAATGTCCGAAGGTCGTCGGCCACTGGCCGCGCGGCCCTACTACGCGCGGCTGACGCAGGCGCTGGTCACCGCGCTGACCGCGCCGATGGCGGAGGGCCGGCTTTACGAGGTCGACATGCGGCTGAGGCCCTCGGGCCGGCAGGGGCCGGTGGCCACCGCGCTCGCCTCGTTCGAGGCTTACCAGATGGACGAGGCCTGGACCTGGGAACACCTCGCGCTGACCCGCGCGCGTCCGGTCGCGGGCAGCGAGGATGTCGCCGCCGAGGTCGAGGCGATCCGCCGCCGGGTGCTCGCGGCGAAGGCGGTCGGCGCGGCGATCCTGCCCGATCTGGCGCAAATGCGGCGGCGGATCTTCGCGGCCAAGGCCCCCGACGGGGCGTGGGAGGCGAAGATCGGCCCGGGCCGGTTGCAGGATGTCGAACTGCTGGCGCAGAGTTTCGCGCTGCGCAGCGGCGATCCGGCCCGGCGGGTCGAGGCGCAGTTGCGGATCGGTCCGCGCGCCGGGCTTGTCACGCCCGAGGCGGGCGAGGCCCTGGCCCGCGCCTACCGGTTCCTGTGGCGGTTGCAGGCGGGCGGTCGGCTGTTGACCGACAGGCCGCTGGACATGGACGCGATCGGCGAGGGCGGCCGGGCGTTCCTGTTGCGCGAAACGGGGGTGGACAGCCTCGCCGCGCTGGCGGATCGTCTGGCGGCGGAAACCGCGGCGGTGGCCGGGATCGTCGAGGCGGCCCTGGCCGCCGGCACCGGGACGGCGGCGTGACGGCACGGGGTGACGGCACTGGGTGACGGGCGCAGAGGATGGCGAGGAAGATCATGGACATGAAGCTGGCCGACCCGAAGGGCCTCGTGCGCGAAGCCTACCGGATCGAGGGCATCACCGAGGCGGAATGCCGGTCGATCTTCCTCGACTGGGCGCTGAGCCTGGCGGTGGATACCGACCAGCGCGAGGCGATGCGGGTGCTGATCGGCCACTACCTGCCCGGGCAGGAGGATCATCCGATGAGCGTGACGCTGGTCGCCGGGCTGGGCACCGCGCCGGAACCGAAGCGCCGCGGCGGTCGCGCGGCGCGTCTGGGCGGCGGGGCCTGAGCCGGGCCGGGCCTATCCCGTCGCGGCCAGTGCCTTGCCCAGCCGCGGCAGACGCGCCCGCTTGAGCAGCGCGCGCACCGGTTGCGGCCGGCCCGACAGCCGCTCGGCCTCGGTCCGCACCGCCTCTACCGCCGCGGCGACGGTGTCGGGATGGTGCGACCAGAGTTCCCAAAGAAACCCGTCGGGATCGCGCCGGGTCACGCCTTCGCCCGCCAGAACGCCCTGCGGAAAGTCGGCCCGGTTGAAGGTGATGATGGCATCGGCGCTGCCGCCGATCGCCGCGGCCAGAACATGCACGTCGGCCGGATCGGGCAGCGTCAGCCGCGCCTCGATCCCGGGCTGCGGCGGCACCGCGGCACGCGGGAACGCGCTGCCCAGCAACGCCGCCGCGCCGCGCGCCTCGGCCTCCGCCACCGGGCCCGCGCGGGCGGCGGCGCGTGCCCATTCCTCGAGGATGCGGGCGGACCACAGCGGGTCGTAGAGCCCGGTGCGGGCGACGCCGATCAGGATTTCCCGCAAGACCGTGGGATAGAGGACGCAGGCGTCGAGAACCGCGCGCATCACCCGTCCAGCCGGAAGAACAGCGCCTTGAGGTAGCCGGTTTCCGCCAGCTGCGGCAGCTGCGGATGGTCCGGCCCCGCGAAACCCGTGTGCAGAAGCTGGCCGCGACGGCCGCCGCGCCCGATCCCGCGCGCCGAGGCGTTGCGGAACGCGCCGAGATCGGCGGCATGCGAACACGAGCACAGCACGAGGAACCCGCCGGGCGCGACCAGCGGCGCGGCCAGCCGCGCCACCCGTTCGTAGGCCCGCAGCCCGGCCGCCAGCGCCTGCCGCGAGGGCGCGAAGGCCGGCGGATCGCAGATCACCAGCTCGAAGCGCGCGGCCTCGTTCGCCAGCGCCTCGAGCACCGCGAAGGCATCGCCCTGCCGGGTCTCGAACCGGTCGGTCACGCCGCCGGCCTCCGCCCCCGCGCGCGCCAGTTCTAGGGCCGCGGCCGATCCGTCGACCGCCAGCGCGCGTTCCGCGCCCGCGGCCAGCGCCGCCAGGCCGAAGCCGCCGACATGGGAAAACACGTCCAGCACCCGCGCGCCGCGCGCCAGCCGGGCCGCGAAGGCGTGGTTGTCGCGCTGGTCGAAGAACAGCCCGGTCTTCTGGCCGCCCAGGAGGTCGGCAAGGTAGGTCGCGCCGTTCATCGGCACCCGCACCGGGCCGGTGACGGCGCCGGACAGCACGGTGGTTTCCTCGGCCAGGCCTTCCAGCCCGCGGGCCCGGCCGGTGCCGTTCTTCACGACATGCGCCACACCGGTGACCTCGGCCAGCGCGGCGGCGATCCGGGGCAGGGCGGTTTCGGCCCAGGCCGCGTTCGGCTGGATCACGGCGGTGGCGCCGAACCGGTCGATGACAAGGCCGGGCAGCCCGTCGGCCTCGGCATGCACCAGCCTGTAGAAGGGGTCGGGATAAAGCCGCTCGCGCAGGGCGAAGGCACGGGCCAGCCGATCCGCGATCCAGCCCTGGTCGATCTCTGCCTCCGGGTCGCGATCCATCATCCGGGCGACGATCTTCGAGCCGGGATTGACGGTCACCACGCCCAGCGGCCGGCGCTCGGCATCCTCCAGCAGGGCGAAGCTGCCGGGGGCCAGCGCCTTCGTGCGCCGGTCAAGCACCAGTTCGTCGGCATAGACCCAGGGAAAGCCGTGCCGCAACGCCTGCGGCTTGGCATTGGGCCGAAGCCGCACCACCGCCCGATCCGGCATTTCGGCATCTTGCGCCCGACTGTCCGTCATTCGCCGCCTCCCATTGCGTGAGCGGTCTAGCCCGGCGCAGCCGGAAACGAAAGAGGCGCGCCGCTGGCGCGCCCCTTCTGTCGTCCTGCGGTCGCGGGTGTCAGGCCTGCGCGGCCTTGCGCCCGGCGCCGGTCGCGGACAACGCCATGCGGCGCAGCGCGCGCCCGAGTCCGCGGATCATCTCGCGCGCGGCTTCCGCCCGCAAGGCCCGCGCACGGCGTTCGACTTCGGCCACGGTGACGGGGGTGATTTCGACGATGTCGGTCATCTCACGATCCTTTCGTATCTGTCCGACCTCCCTGCGCCGCAAGATAGGTAAGTCCCATTGACATGACCATGCTTGCCTCCGTAGCCCCGCCATGCATCAGGCGCATGACCGGCGCGAGCGGTTGTTAGCGCTAACGAAGCATGATAAACCCGCTCTCGCGCCGCGGTGTCACGCCGGCCGGCCCCGTTTCGACCATCTTCATCCGAGGTGTCCATGCCGCTCGATCCCGCCATCGCCGAGGTCACCGACCGCATCCGCCGCCGGTCCGAAGCGGCGCGTGCGGCCTATCTCGACAAGATCGGCCGCGCCGCAGAGGCCGGGCCCGCCCGCGCGCACCTGTCCTGCGGCAACCAGGCCCATGCCTATGCCGCGACCGGCGAGGACAAGGCCGCGCTGGCCGAGGGCCGGGCGCCGAACATCGGCATCGTGACCGCCTACAACGACATGCTGTCCGCGCATCAGCCCTACGAGACCTATCCGGCGAAGCTTCGTGCCGCGGCGCGTGCGGCGGGCGCCACCGCGCAGGTCGCGGGCGGGGTGCCGGCGATGTGCGACGGCGTCACCCAGGGCCAGACCGGGATGGAACTGTCGCTGTTCTCGCGCGACGTGATCGCGCTGGCGGCGGGCGTGGCGCTCAGCCACAACACCTACGACGCGGCGCTCTACCTCGGCATCTGCGACAAGATCGTGCCGGGGCTGATCATCGCGGCGGCGACCTTCGGCCATGTCCCGGCGGTCTTCGTGCCCGCCGGGCCGATGACCAGCGGCCTGCCGAACGACGAGAAGGCGAAGGTGCGCCAGCGGTTCGCCGCCGGCGAGATCGGCCGCGACGAACTGATGGCGGCCGAAATGGCCAGCTATCACGGGCCGGGCACCTGTACCTTCTACGGCACCGCCAACACCAACCAGATGCTGATGGAGTTCATGGGCCTGCACCTGCCGGGCGCCAGCTTCGTCAATCCCGGAACGCCGCTGCGCGAGGCGCTGACCGAGGCCGCGGTGAAGCGTGCCGCGGCGATCACCGCGCTTGGCAACGATTACCGCCCCGCGGGCCGGGTGCTGGACGAGAAGGCCTTCGTCAACGGCATCGTCGGGCTGATGGCGACGGGTGGCTCCACCAACCTGGTGATTCATCTTCCCGCGATGGCGCGGGCGGCGGGCGTGCTGCTGGAGCTGGAGGATTTCGCGGCGATCTCGGCGGCGGTGCCGCTGATGGCCAAGGTCTATCCGAACGGCTTGGCCGACGTGAACCATTTCCACGCCGCCGGCGGGCTTTCGTTCATGATCGGCGAATTGCTGGCGGCCGGGCTTTTGCACGACGACGTGTGCACCGTCGCGGGCGACGGGCTTGCGGCCTATGCGGCGGAGCCGAAGCTGGCCGATGGCGCGCTGACCTGGGCAAAGGGCCCGCGCGAGACCGCGAACGACAGGATCCTGCGCCCCGCCTCCGATCCGTTCCAGCCCACCGGCGGGCTGCGCCGGCTGGCCGGTACGCTGGGCGAGGGGGTGATCAAGACCTCCGCCGTGATCCCCGACCGGCATGTGATCGAGGCGCCGGCGCGGGTGTTCGAGGATCAGGAGCAGGTCAAGGCGGCGTTCCGGGCCGGGGAATTCACCGCCGATACCGTGGTCGTCGTCCGGTTCCAGGGGCCGCGCGCCAACGGCATGCCGGAACTGCATTCGCTGACACCGATCCTCGCGGTGCTTCAGGACCGGGGGCTGCGCGTGGCGCTGGTCACCGATGGCCGGATGTCGGGCGCCTCGGGCAAGGTGCCCGCGGCGATCCATGTCGCGCCCGAGGCGGCGGCGGGCGGGATGCTTGCGAAGCTGCGCGACGGCGATATCCTGCGGCTCGACGCGGTTGCGGGCCGGCTTGACGTGCTGACCGAAGGCGTGGCGGAGCGCGCGCCGCTGGCGCCCGACCTGTCGGCCAACGCGGTCGGTATCGGGCGCGAGTTGTTCGAACCGTTCCGCCGCAATGTCGGCCCGGCCACGCAGGGCGCGGCCGTCGTCGTGTGACCCCGCGCAAGGAGATTGCCATGACCCCAGCCGAACAGAGCCGCCGCGCGGCCGAGATTTGCGCGCTCGCCCCGGTGATCCCGGTGCTGGTCATCGAGGATGCGGGCAAGGCCCGCGGACTGGCCGAGGCCCTGGTCGCCGGTG
>Ga0180431_10009994_pt1 | contig 10615 bp, 7 predicted proteins | sample SS_ome_11_FD_132459 | JGI IMG/M metagenome (GOLD analysis project Ga0180431, IMG submission 132459) | Hypersaline lake sediment archaeal communities from the Salton Sea, California, USA - SS_1_MS_1 metaG | ecosystem: Environmental > Aquatic > Non-marine Saline and Alkaline > Hypersaline >... | reverse complement strand
GGACGCTTGACCCCGCGATTGAACTGGGTCATGTACTCTTCGGGCAAGTACAGGTAGTAGCTGCGCTTCGTGGTTCTCTCCGTGAGACGCCACAGCTTGCCCTTGCCCGGGGCCTGGGGCACCACGCATCCGGTGCTCAGGCAGACCAGCAAGCCTGCCGCCAGCAGGCTGGGATACACGAATTTCCTCATCGGGACCTCTCGTCAAAGAAACCGGCCGAAATAGATGCTCCGCTGCGATCCAGGCGGCCGGGAACAGCAAATCCAGGCGGCCTCGCGCCTCACGCCGCCCTGATGGCCAACAAAACCCCCTCCCCTACTCCCGACGGCCGATCCGTCACCGTCGAGCGTAGGCCTGCAAGTTGACCAATACCAATAAGCTTGAGCATTATAACCCTCCCCCGCCGCCAAACCAACCCCATTTTCTGGAGGACCGGCGTCGGCCCGCCCGAAGCCCAGACCGCCGCCGCCCACGCCCGCTGTCTCATTAGACACCGTGCCCGGGCCAGGGTTGGTTGCCGATCTCGGTTCGCCGGCCGCCCGCTCCCCAATCGAGCCGCAGACGACCCACCGCCCGGACCTTCGGCGTTTGGGCTCCCCAAAGAAGCGGACCGTTGGACCCATGACGCGTACCCGCCCGTCCCGAGGCGCCACCCGAGCGCGGGCCCAAGCGCTCACATCATTAGTTATCGGTCCTTATCGGCCGGTCTCATCAGCCCGATCTGGACACAAGGGGCCCTCCCACCGAAGGAAGATGGGCAGGCCCAGCTGGAGCAGCGTCCCACCGTTGAAGCTCGGTACCGCTGCCCTCACCAACGACGAGATCCGGTAGGGCGTCATCATCCCAGTACACGAAGGACGGCACGGCGTAGCCGGGAACACTGATGTCGGCCCCCCGGGCTTAGACGAGTCGTTCAGAATCGAGATTGAGCTGGCCAACGGCGGCCAAGCAGATGTCAGAGTCCTACTTGACTGCCAGGACGTTGATGCGCCGAAACGTTTCGAAGTACGTCCCATCGTTTTGAATTGTCTGGGCGACCATCGCTTCGACGACGGTATCGCGGAATCGCTGCTTATCGCTTTCGTCGACACACTTCAAGAACGGCACGATGCTCGGCTGGTCTATCCATCCGACCAGCGCCTCCGCGTCAGGGAAGTTCCGGTCGGCGTTTTCGCCCCACGCCCTCGCTCGCCGGAAGGGGAACTGTTTCAGTAGTGCCGCGTATTCATCTACCCGGGGCATGGTCCAGGGCCAGTCGAACCCGTTGAAGTAGCGGGCATACTCCTTTTGGGCCATCGCCTCCCTGATCACCTTGAAGAAATGGAGGCAGTTGCCGTCCGCGCCGAAGTTGAAGCGGAGCATCCCATTGTCGGTCAGGGCCTCGAACACGTTGGCCAGCAATCGGTGGTGATCCTTGACCCAATGGAGCGTGGCGTTGGAGAACACGAGGTCGAACTCGGCCTCGAAACGCATGTCGTTGATGTCCATGAGGACGAAGGTCAGATTCGGTCGGTTGTGCTTGCCGGCTGCCTCAATCATTCCCCGAGAGGCATCGATGCCGAGCACACGGCCGTCGGGGACGAGGTCCGCCATTTTGGCCGTCAGGGTACCGTCACCGCAGCCGAGGTCGAGGATCTGCTCGTCCCCCCTGAGCTCGAATTCGGCGATGAGTCTCGCGCCCCACTCTTTCTGATGGGCGGAGGCCTTGGTGTACTTCTCGCCGTTGAATTCGTGCGGCATCGAGGTTCCTCCCGGCATGGGCGGCGTTTGCCCATGCGCGTGGCTGGGCCACGCGATCAGGTGCGGCGGGCCGGCGCAAGAAAGCGCCGCCCAACGGGCGGCGCGTCCGTTCGAGTCGGACACTGTGAACAGGTGCGGCTACGCCTTGCGCACGTTGGTGGCCTTGGGACCCTTGTTGCCCTGAATGATGTCGAACTCGACCGCCTGTCCCTCCGCCAGCGACTTGAACCCCTCGGTCTGGACGTCGCTGTAGTGGACGAAGACGTCCGTGCCGTCGTCGGCCACGATGAACCCAAAGCCCTTGGAATCGTTGAACCATTTCACCTTACCGGTCGTCATCGAACGGCTCCTTCTTGCAAATTGGCACATCGGACTTGCGAAAGATACGCAGGCATGTGTAGGGGTCCCCTCCCAGGGAAGGGCCGGTAGGGCCTAGAACGCTCATGAGGCGGTGACACTGCCTGAAGAATCCTGCAAACACGCCCGACTGCCGCCCGGGCCTGTCCGGCGGCGTGGGAAACACATCCACAGAACCACCGCCGGTCCTCTTAACCTCAGTATCATCCCTTGAAGAACCAGAGTTGTCAAGAGTCCTTGAGCGATTTTGGTTTCGGTGTTTGGGCCCCATCGGGCCCGGTCGCCAACACCCACGCACGATCCGGTGAGGCGTATGGAACGGACAACGGGCCAGCGGAGCCCACCCGCTTAGTCGGGCGCGTGCCCCTCTTGCCGCCTCTCCTCGACCAGCGCGTTGACGTGTTTGAAGCTGGCTAGCGTAAGCCCATCGTGGAAATCCGCGTTTCCCAGAACGACGACGCCGAGCCCTGCGGACCTGACGAATCCGACAAAGGACGAATAGCCGCCCGTTCCGCCGTTGTGCCAGCAGATCTCCACCTTATTCGCTTCCGTGAAGTGCCAGGCAAGTCCGATCTCTCCGACGGGAGGTGCCGCGTGCCTTTTCTTGATGGTCAGTTCGACGGCCTTGGCGAGCTTCTCGTGCGTGGGCCAGAGGTGCTCCCTAACGAAAATCATGAGATCCCTGACGTTCGATTTCAGCGCGCCGGCGCCGGCCAGGGCAGCGAGATCCCAGTTGGCCGCCTTCTTACCGTATCTCAAGCACGCGGGCGCCAGATCGGCCTTGGCGTCGTCGGACAGGTGGACCATCGTATGTGTCATGCCCAACGGCTTGCAGATCCGCTGCTTAACGAGCGAGTCATAGTCCGTCTCGGCCGCGTTGGCCAACAACTGGCCAAGCAAACCGGCGCCGAAGTTCGAGTACGCGCACTTGGCCCCGGGCTCGGTCTCCAGCTTCACCTGGCCGACGGCCGTGTAAAGCCTCTTGAGGTCGAACGACGCGTAGGGATTGCCGTACGTCAGGACGGTCAGCCATGCGGGCATATTCGGCGGCAGTCGTGGCAGCCCGGACGTGTGCGTCGCCAAGTGGACGAGTCGTATCTGCTTCGAGTTCCTCGTCGGCGGCGAGACGTTGTCGGGAAGGTACTTGCGTATCGGATCGTCCAGGCCGACCTTTCCCTCAACCACCATCGTGGCCAGGGCCAGGCTGGTAAACACCTTCGTGACCGAGCCGATCTCGAAGAGGGTGCGTCCGTCGAATTTCACATTGCCCAAGACGTAGACCTCGCCGCCGCCGCGTCGGACGACGCCCACCACGATCCCGATGGGCGTTTTCTTGGGGATCAACGCCCTGAAGAACTTGCGAGCCAGATCTTCGTCGGAGGGCCCGGCGTTGACCATCGCCAGCGGCCCGGCGAGCAACAGGAGGCCAGCACACGCTGCGGGTTTTCCAAGGGGACGGACCATGAAGGTAGTCCTGTGGCGGATGGTGTCGAGAAGGCGTCGGATCACCTGACGCGACCCGCCGACGCAAGATACACCGTGGCGCGGGCGTCGGCAAGGACGATCGGAGGGTGGCCATCATGGCAGGACGGCTGGGGGGTGGCGGGGCTCGTCGGCGGCTGAGGATTGGCGCTGGTGTGATCTCGAAGGGGCCGGTATGATCTAGGCGACCCGGCTGCGGATGGGATCGGCCGGGGGCATGCCAACCTTACGAACGGAGTCGCCCGCCCATGTCTGATGCGCGGTTTGTTCATCTTCACTGTCACACGCACTATTCACTGTTGGACGGGGCCAACCATATCAAGGCACTGGTCGAGCGGACCAGGAAGCTGGGCATGGACAGCCTGGCCATGACCGACCACGGCAACCTGTTCGGGGCGGTGGAGTTCTATACCCAAGCGCGGGCGGCGGGCGTCAAGCCGATCCTGGGGTGCGAGGTCTACGTCGCACCGGGCGATCGGGCCGACCGATCGGGCAAGCCCGGTTCGACGGCGACGCACCTGGTCCTGCTGGCGAGCAACGAGGTGGGGTATCGGAATCTGATCCAGTTGATCACGCGGGCGTATCTCGAGGGGTTCTACTACAACCCGCGGGTCGACCGGGAGATCCTGGCGGAACACAACGAGGGCCTGATCGCCATCAGCGGTCACCTCGGGACGGACCTGGCCGACGCCCTGCTGGGCGACAATACAGTGGCGGCCGAGCAAGCCGCAACCTGGTACCGCGACGTGTTCGGGCCCGATCGCTTCTACATCGAGCTGCAGCGTCACGGGCAGGCGGCGCAGGATCGGCTCGACCCGCTGTTGATCGATCTGGCGGACCGGTTGGGGCTGGGGCTGGTGGCCACCAACGACGTTCACTATCTGACCGGCGAGGACGCGTTTGCCCAGGAGGTGCTGATCTGCATCAACACGAGCAAGACGCTCGAGGACGACAACTCGCTCAAGCACGAGACGGACCAGCTCTACCTCAAGAGCCCCGAGCAGATGGCGGCGCTGTTCGAGGATCGGCCTGACGCGATCGAAAACACCGTGCGGATCGCCGAGCGGTGCAACGTTGAGCTGGACCTGGGGAGCCGGCACGCTCCGGTCTACCAGCCGCCAGACGGCAAGAGGGACGACGAGTACCTCCGCGAGCTGGTCTACGAAGGGGCGGCGCGGCGATACGGCGAGATCACACCCGAACTCCGCGAGCGGATCGACTACGAGCTGGAGGTGATCAGCTCGAAGGGGTTCAGCAGCTATATCCTGATCAACTGGGACTTCGTGGAGTGGGCGCGATCGCGCGGCATCCCGTGCGGGGCACGGGGCAGCGGGTGCAGTGCGGTCATCGGGTACTGCCTGGGTCTCAGCGCGCCAGACCCGATCCGGTACGGGTTGTATTTCGAGCGGTTCATGGACCCGGACCGCGACGAGATGCCCGACATCGACATGGACATCTGTCAGAACGGCCGGGCCCAGATCATCGAGTACGTGCGGCAGAAGTACGGTCACGTGGCGCAGATCATCACGTTCGGGACACTCAAGGCCAAAGCGGCGATTCGTGATGTCTGCCGGGTGATGGGCGTGCCGCTGGCCGATGCCGACCGGCTGGCCAAGCTGGTGCCCGAGCAGCTCAAGATGACGATCGCCAAGGCCCTGAAACAGGAGCCGGAGCTGAAGACCCTATATAAGGAGAACGAGCAGTACAGGAAGGTGATCGACATCGCCCAGCGGCTGGAGGGCATGGCCCGGCACGCGTCGGTGCACGCCGCGGGCGTGGTGGTGGCCGATCAGCCCCTGACCGATTTCCTGCCGCTGTACAAGCCCGCCGACAGTGAGCACCCGATCACACAATTCGACGGGGATGGGGTCATGGCGGTTGGGCTACTGAAGATGGACTTCCTGGGGCTGCGGACGCTGACGATTCTCGAGCGGGCGCGGGAACTGGCCAAACGACGCACGACCGACCCCATCGATCTGGAGAAGATCGACCTGACGCACCAGAAGGTCTACGGCCTGTTCGCCCGGGGCGAGACGAAGGGCGTGTTCCAGTTCGAGTCCGGCGGGATGCGCGACGTGCTGATGAAGATGAAGCCCAACCGCATCGAGGATCTGATCGCCGCCAACGCGCTGTACCGTCCCGGTCCGATGGTCAACATTGACGCGTACATCGCCCGCAAGCACGGCGAGCGGTGGCGCACGCCGCACCCGGCCATGACCGAGGTGCTGGAAGAGACCTACGGGATCATGGTGTACCAGGAGCAGGTCTCGCGGCTGGTTAATCGGCTGGGGAGCATCGACCTGAAGCGTGCGTTCCGTCTGGCCAAGGCGATCAGCAAGAAGAAGACCAAGATGATCCAGGCCGAGCGGCAGCCCTTCATCGAAGGGGCGGTGTCGAACGGCCTGGACCAGCAGACGGCCGAGCAGATCTTCGACGAGATCCTGCGTTTCGGCGGCTACGCGTTCAACAAGGCGCACTCGACGGGCTACGCGTTGGTGGCGTTTCAGACGGCGTACATGAAGGTCTACTGGCCGGTGGAGTTCATGGCGGCGTTGCTGACGTATGAAATTCCGGCCGCCAAGCCCGAGGACCGGGGGCTGTACATCGACGAATGCCGCCGGATGGGGATCGCGATCCGTCCGCCGGACATCAACCAGTGTGAGGCGGCGTTCACGGTGGTCTACGAGGGTCCGGCCGAGCGTGCCGGCCCGGACGGGTCGGGAGACGGCGAGGGGAAGAAGGGGGGTGCGTACATCCGGTTCGGGCTGGCGGGGATCAAGGGGGTCGGCGAGGGCGCGGTCCAGGCCGTCCTGGACGCCCGCGCCGAGGGCGGGGCGTTCCGCGACCTCTTCGATTTCTGCGAACGCGCCGATCATCAGAAGGTGAACCGTTCGACGATTGAGGCGCTGATCAAGGCGGGTGCTTTCGACGAGACGGGCGCGGTTCGGAAGGCATTGATGGAGGTGTTGGACGCGGCCATTCAGGTCGGCGGTGAGGCGCAGCGCGATCGCCGGGACGGACAGCTAAGCATGTTCGATTCGTTCGAGGCGGCCGACGGCCGGAAGGCCGACGTGAGCATCGGCACGAGCGAGTGGTCCGAGTCGGAGATGCTGGCGCATGAGAAGGAGGCGTTGGGGTTCTACGTCACGAGCCATCCGCTGACGCAGCACGCCGGGCTGCTCGATCGGTACGCCACGGCGGACACGGTCGATCTGCGCCGGCCGGAGTTCGCCGACGGGGTCGAGGTGATCCTGGGCGGGATGATCACCAAGATCCGAACGGTCATCACGAGGGGGGGGCGGCGGCCCGGTTCGAAGATGGGCATCGTCACGCTCGAGGACCTGAAAGGCAGCGTCGAGGCGGTGCTATTCCCCGAAGACCTGGAGCGGTACCGGCCGATGATCGCGGCGGACCGGGTCGCGTTTTTCCGAGGCCAGGTCGACCGCCGCCGTGAGGAGCCCAATCTGCGCGTCAGCGAGGTGGTCCCGATCGACCAGGCATCGGAGCGGCTGGCGCAATGGGTCATCGTCAAGCTGCATTGCGTCGGCGCAGAGGAGCGGATGCTGCAGCAGATCAAAGACGTCTGCACAAGACACGCCGGGCGAACGCCGTTGTACGTGCAGTTGACCACGCCGACGGGGATGCAGGTGTTGGTCCGAAGCAATCAGCCGGCAGGGGTCAAGCCGGATGACGCGCTGGTGCGCGACGTGACGGCGCTGCTGGGCGAAGATCACGTGGTCGTCGCGGGCCCGCCCCGTCGCGTGCCGCGCCTGCGGATCGCCCCGTCAGAGCCCGTCGAGGAAACGCCCGCGGCCGTCCCGTCCTACGATGACCAGGTTGGGGCTGAGATGCCCGTCTGAGCGGGCGGCCAACGATGTAGCGCCGCCGCTGGCGACACCCGAAAGGGGGTGGTCTGACCGATGAGTGACGTGCCGATCCGCGAACCGCAGCCGGAATTCCAGCCCCAGCCGTCCGATCCGAAGTGGCTGCTCGAGGCCGTGCGGATGCATGGTCACCTGGGCCCGTGGGCGGTGGTCGGGCTGCGTTTGGGCCAGGCCGTCCTGGCCGATCTCGACTGCAAGGGATACTTCGACGTCCGGATCGAGGTGGCGGGTCCGATCGCCAAACCGCCCCCCCGCTGCATCATCGACGGCCTGCAGTTCTCCACTGGGGCCACGATGGGCAAGGACACGATCCACATCGAGCTGGCCGACGAATTCGAGATCCGGGCCACCCACACCCACACCGGACGGAGGGTCCGCTACCGGTTGCGCGAGTCGTTTTTGGCGGCCGTCAGCGATCTGTCGGGTCGCGATCAGGTTGAGGCGTTGGCCCGTCGGGTCGCGCGGGAGCCGTTTGAGGCGCTTGCCGTCCGTAAAGACTGAATCGCCGCGTCGTCCGGCGTCCCGTCGCCAGTGCGGGGCGGGTTGTGGTATGATCCGCGATGTGATTAGCGAATCAGCCAGCGAGGATGCGGAGCCGGATGCGGCCGAGGTGTTGGCCATCGATGTCGGTAACAGCCGCGTCAATCTGGGTGCCGTCCGCGGCGGTCGGGCAATCGAGACGGCGATGGTGGCCTCAACCGAACTGGACGGCCTCGCCAAGGCGGTCGAACGGGTTTGGGGCCGACTCGAGGAGGCCCAGCAACGGGTGGCCGTCGCCGGGTCCGTGGCCCCCGAGGTGCTCGAGCGGGTCGACATGACCGTGGGCGATGTGACCGGCCAGGAGTTGCTCGTCATTCGCGACCAGATTGACCTGCCGATGCCCGTGGCGGTCGAGAATCCGGAGGCGGTCGGTGTGGACCGCGTCTGTGCGGCTGCGGCCGCCTACGCCGAGCTGAATCAGGCGTGCGTGGTGGCGGATTTCGGGACGGCCATTAAGATCGACCTGGTCAGCGATGACGGGGTCTTCATGGGCGGGGCGATCCTGCCGGGCCTGAAATTGTCGGCGATGGCGCTGGAGGAACACACGGCCGCCCTGCCGCTCGTGGACATCGTCGAGCCCACCCATCCGTGGGGGCGCGACACGCGCGAGGCGATCAGCAACGGCGTGTTCTACGGGGCGGTCGGCGCGCTGCGCGAGATCGTCGAGCGCTACGCCACCGAGGTGGGCAGGTGGCTGCCGCTGGTGGCAACCGGGGGCGCGGCCGAGATGATCGCCCGGCACGCCGAATTCATCGACCATGTCGTTGGGGACCTGACACTTCGTGGGATCGCGCTGGCGTATCACCGCGCGCGTAGCTGCCAAGATGACTGACGCGGAACCGCCGAGCCCGGGAGCCAGCACCCTGGTTGCTGCCATGACGCCGATCGGCGCGGCCGGCATCGCCGTGGTCCGCATGGTGGGCCCGAACGCGCTGCGGATCGTCGAGCAGGTCTTCGAGCCGGGCGGTCGCGGACCGCGAGACGGGCGAATCGAGCCCGGGCGGGTCGTCTACGGCCGGATCGTCGACAACGGCCGCGTGATCGACGACGTCGTGGTGACCGCTCGACCGCAGAGCGGCCGTCGCGGCGGATCGCCGAGCGACCTGGTGGAGATCAATCCCCACGGTGGTGTGCGTGTGGTTCAACGGGTGTTGATGCTGCTGGTCCGGCAGGGCGCCTGCCTGACGGACCCGCACGAGATCGGGGCGCTCGGTTGGCCCGCGAACAGCGCGATCGAGCCGGAGGTGTGGTCGTCGCTGATCCAGGCCCAGACCCATCGTGCGGCGATGTGGCTGGCGAACCAGCAGACGATCCTGCCGGCGCTGCTGCGAGATTGCATCGACCGGTTGGCGTCCCCGGGCGCTTCGGACGTAGGGTCGGTCGTCGAGGAGCTGAAGCGCCTGTCGGATTGTTACGAACCCGCGCGTCGGTTGGTCGAGGGGGCGGGCATCGCCATCGCCGGGGCGCCCAACGCGGGCAAGAGCACGCTGGCGAACCGTCTGTTCGGACAATCGCGAAGCCTCGTGACCGAACAGCCGGGCACGACGCGCGACTGGGTGGCCGAACCCGCCGCCGTCGAGGGCGTGCCCATCGTCCTGATCGACACGGCCGGTCGGCGATGGAGCGACGACCCGATCGAGCGGGCGGCCATCGAACGCGGGTTGGGGAGGATCGCATCGGCGGATCTGGTGTTGGTGGTCCTCGATCGGTCCGAACCGATCGGGCCCATGGGCCGGTACGCAATGGCGGCCGTGGCCAAGAGGATACCGCCCGATCGGACGCTGCTGGTGTTGAACAAGTGCGATCTGCCGGACCGGCTGGGCGGGGCGCCGTCGTCCGATGCCGGTTGGGTCGGTGAGGTACGCCTCAGCGCGACGACCGGGGAGGGCGAGGACCGATTGGGCCAGGCCCTCTGCGAGGCGCTGGGGTTTGCCGGCTGGTCGGATCAGACGCCGGCGGTCTGGACGCGACGTCAGAAGGCGGGTATCGATCGAGCGATGTCGATGTTACCGGACCGCCCTGCGGAGGCGGCTAGTGCCTTGAGGGATGTCGTGGAAATGTAGTGTGAGGGGTTGATATGGTCCCAGAATGCACCTACAGTCTGGTGGGTACGGCACGTCACTTTGGGACCCGTCTGTCCGGGTAAGCGTTGGGACGACGTAGGAACGTCGGGTAGGACCCTATGGTTAAGGTCACGGAAGATACGTATTTCGCGCGGTACGCGATCGATCACAAGCTGGCTTCGGAGGAGGAGGTGCGCAAGTGCCTGGTCCGCCAGCGGGACCTGGTCGACCGGGGCAAGAAGGTGTCGCTGGCCAGCGTGATGGTCGAGCAGGGCGTGTTGACGGCCGCTCAGGTCAAGCGGTTGGAGTCCGCGGAGGACTCGGCGACGCGACCCGCCCAGCAAATCCCCGGCTTTCAGATCCTCGAGCGGATCGGCGCGGGCGCGATGGCGACGGTGTACAAGGCCAAGCAATTGAGCCTGGACCGGATGGTGGCGATCAAGGTCTTGCCGAGGCGTCTGAGCGAGAACGCCGAATTCGTCGAACGGTTCTACAAGGAAGGCCAGGCGGCCGCGCGCCTGAACCACAACAACATCGTTCAGGCCATCG
>Ga0180431_10009991_pt1 | contig 10617 bp, 4 predicted proteins | sample SS_ome_11_FD_132459 | JGI IMG/M metagenome (GOLD analysis project Ga0180431, IMG submission 132459) | Hypersaline lake sediment archaeal communities from the Salton Sea, California, USA - SS_1_MS_1 metaG | ecosystem: Environmental > Aquatic > Non-marine Saline and Alkaline > Hypersaline >... | reverse complement strand
GGTGCTTGGTCGGTCATGTTGCGTTCCTCGATGGTATCTCTTCAGTGTGTCTTTGGTCGTTATGTGTTTGGTTGGTCTTCAGTTCGCGGTTTGTATGGTGCGTCGCGACGCACCATACGGGCTTTGAGCCGTGAGCCATGAGCCAAGCGCAAGCGGAAGTCGCGTTTGTCATAGCTCACTGCTCAAAGCTCATCGCTGATAAATCGGCAACGCCGCGTCGGGCAGTTGCAGTATGGTCAGGTTGATCGACGTCGTGTACACGGGGCCGATGTACCCTTGTGCCCAGGAGCCGTCGTCGGACGCCTCGGAGAGGATTCGCTTGTAGATCTTCTCCTTGTACGTCTTCCAATTCTTCCCGCCGCGGCGGTATTGCACCTGGGCGTAATAGTAATGGGCATAGTGCCAGTGGCCGAAGCCTTGCGAGGAGATGTTGTCGAGTTTGTCCTCGCAGAAGTTCATCAGCTTCTTCGAGTACTGGCTATCGTACTCGCCGGCGTTGAACAGGCATGCCAGCGACGCGGCCGTAATGGCCGGGCGACCGCTGCCGCCTCGCGAGTTATATTGTACACCGCCGTCAGGACCCGTGCATTTCTCAATATATTTAATTGCTTTTTCGATTATTTCCTTTGGGACGGGTATCCCGGCGTTTCGACAACCTCGCAAGGCTTGCACCTGAGTGATGGTGGTCGAACCTTCGTCAAAATTGTTGCCGTCCTTCGCGCTGACATAACCCCAACCGCCGGCCGGCGTTTGGGCACGACCGCTGAAGACGACCGCTTTCTGCAAAACTTCGATAATCCGCTCGCGCCGCTGGGCGTCTTCTTCCTCGCCGAGCACTTGCGAAAGGAACAGCATGGCGAACCCGTGGCCGTAGGTGTATCGGTCGTCCGACGAAGGGTCGCCGATCAAGCCGTTGCTTCTGGCGCGGCCGAGCAGGTCGTTTACAGCGCGTTGGATGTTTGGCGCGTATTTACCCTGCGTGGTCGTGGAGCCTTCGCTCAACAGAGCCATTCCGGCCATGGCGGTCATGGCGGTCGGATAACGGCCGCCGTTGCCTGTCCAACGTCCCATGCGAGTCTGTCGGCTTGCCAGCCAGTCGAGTCCGCGCGAGATGGCCTTCCGCGTTTGCGGATCGTCGGCCCCCGAGGCGACCGAGCCCGGCAGCAGCGCGGCAATCGCCACGACGGCCAATGCGGCAAGTTTCAATTTCATCTCTATACCTTTTCCGTAGTAGTTCACGGTATCACTAAGACTACCGGCCTGGCTGCACGGCTCACTTCTTCACGGGCACCGGCACGGCTGGCGGCGGGTCGTTCCGCGGTGGAATGAATCGCGATTGGTAGGCTTCCGTGGCGGTGATATTGGGGACCGGGTCGTTCGCTTTCAAATCCGCCTTGTCCGTCTTCGACGGCGAGGCCGGATTGTCCGAATACTTCAGCAGGATGCTGCTCCGGTGCATGTTCAGCGTGACCGTCTTGTCCTCGGCATCGCCGGATATTTCAATGCTGTTGTACGAGTAGGGCACGTTCCCCTTGTACGCTTCCTTGCCGGTCCGTCTGTCCAAGCACAAAACGGACACCGTGTTCCGTTTGTTGGAAGTCTTTGTCTGGTCGTAAACGCGGCAGGCGAAGGTTATCACCGGCAGGTTCGACGGTTGGTTCGACAACAGCGATTGGTGCTCGATGACGGCGGGCTTGTCCCACACAAGGCGGCCATCGGAGTCGATCAAGTACACGTCGCCGCTGCTGATGACCGCCGGCCCCATGCCGGAAAGCGGCGTCACCTGCACGCCCTTGGGACGATCGTCCTTGACCCGCAACATGAGGATGAATTGGTCGCCGGATCGCAGGAACGCCAAGCCGGTGAGCTCCTTGTCGATCTTCAACTCATGTTCGGCGATCATTCGACCGTCTTCCAGAGCTATCATCGCCAGCTTTCCGTTGGGCTCGACGACGACCGCCACGCTGTCTTCGGAAATGGATATCTTCGCGTCGGAGGAGAATTGCCGCGATTTCCAAACCAGCTTCTGCTCCCAGGGGTCGAATAACTCCAAGGTATAATGCTTGCCGTCCTCGCTGGGATACCAACTTAGCAGGTTCCGCCCGATGGTGGCCTTGCATGTGGCATGGAAAGGCAGCGGCGTCGCGACGTCCACCGTCTCGTCACTCTTCTCCGGCGCGGCGTCCTGGTTCCCGGCATCCCCGGCTGCCGCGGCATTGATGGCGAAGGGATTAGTGCCGTCGTCGAGTGACATAAACAAACGAACGGGCCGGGTTCCAAGGAAAACGCCGTCCAACGCCCGATAGACCGCGGCTTCTTCCTCGCCCGGGGGAAGGGCGAAAACGTACTCATCGTCGCCGAACAGCGCGCAACCCGCGGGAACGTCGCGACGGGTCCAAATCTGTTTCCCGCTCGCCGTATCCACGGCAACGAGGTTGCGGTACCGTTGGAAACAAGTATAGGCGTCGGTTACCGGTCCCAGCCCGTCGAAAGTGTTTGCGGAAGCCATCCGCGTGTGGAAGAAGGGCAACCTGATCGCCTGCTGAAGCATCCCTCCCATATTGCCGGAACTTGTTTCCAACTTGGCCAGATCTTCCTGCCAGAGAAGTCGAGGCCCGGGCTCCTTGCCGCCGGGGCCGTCTTCATCCTTGCCCAAGGTGTCGATGGCAACCACTTGGTTACCCAACTTCATCACCAACAAGTGTCCGTTTGCGCGAATGCCGCTGCTGGGCGACATGTAGGGATAGTAGTTCTGCCCGCTGGTCCTCGGAAGCGCCAAGGTCCAGCGATCCTTCCCCAAGCTGTCGACGCAGGAGACTTGCGATCTGCCGCGGTCGAAGCGGATAGACGAGTCGGTGAAGAACGGTTCCGAATTCCCGCGAAATGCCATTATCCATCTTTGGAAGCCGGAGACGTTTCGGTTGGACGTCTTCTGCTGCGAATCAACGACTTTCGGCGGCCAGACGACCTTCTCGTCGACCACCGTTTCGGCCTTCTTGTGTCGGCCGGAGAGCAGTTCGGCGGCCAGCGGTTCGCCGCCTTTGTCCAAGAGGGCGACCAACTGGTCGCGTACCCTGTCGCTACCCGGCTGGCCGTCGAAGTAATCGAGGAAGTGTCGCGACAACAATTGTTCGTTGGAGCGAAGAACCTCTTCCCGGCGTTTGCCGACGACCGAGTCTAGTTCGGTCTTTTCGCTATCGGGCATTTCGTTTCGCAGCGCGAGCAGATCGGCCCGGACCCAACGGTCGCGGCGAAGCGTATAAGCCTTGCTGATTTGCTCGAAACTCAAGTCGTTTCCGTCGCGAAGACTGCCGCCGGAATCGAGCATCTTGGCCATTTGTTCCGGCCCGATGTTTTCGCCCTCGTTAGGACTGCCGAGGCGCGGATCGCCGTCGAAGTCGATCAACTCAACGTATTTCTCTAGAGCCGACTTCCATTGGTTGGTCTTCCGAAAGCCGGCGGCCATCAGCCGCAAGTAGGTCGCCTTTCGCCCGGTGGTTTCGATTAGCTTTTCGAGCCGCTCGGCGTATTTGCGATGCGTCGGGAAATCGTTATCCAGACCGGCGATCAGCGCGTCGGTGAGCGTTTCCTTGGTGCGGGGACTTTCTTCGAGTTCCAGCGAGCGGAACAGGCTGATGATACCCTTTTCGCTATCGGCTTGATCCAGCAGTATCTCGCCCCGCAGGGCCAGCGCGGCCGGGTCGTCGGGATTGGCGGCCAGGGTCTCTTTTACCTTCTTGCCGGCCATGTCCAGTTGATAGAAGCAGCTGAGTCCGTCGGTTCCTTGGGAAATCACGCACCCCTGATAGCAGATCATGTTGCCCGGGACGTTCCCTTTGCGCGACTTGGCGACACTTTCCAGCTTTCCCTCTTCCAAGTTCACGACGGCCACTTCCGCCGAATCCAGCGGCACGAAGTATCGCTTCTGGCCGGCGAATCCGCGTCCCGAGGGCATTCCGCCGGCGGGCAGCTTCACCGCGCGGCCGTCCCAGGCCGGTTCTCCGTCGCTTATCTTCAGGGCTCGCAACTGGCGGCGGCCGACCAACACGACCTTGCCCTCATGCACGCAACCGACGTACAGGTCCTCGCCCCGATCGGCTTTCCACTGAAGCGTGCCGTCGAGCAGATCGAGACAATGCACCGAGTTGGAACCCACCGGCGTTATCAGCACGCGACCGTCGCTGATGGTCGCCGTGAAATCGATCCAACTGCTGGTTTCCCCGGTGCCGGTAAGCTGTGCCAGCCGCATGTTGGGCATGGTATAGCGGCGATAGGGATCTACCTTCGCGTAGCGGTATCCCCAGAGAAACGACTGCATCGCCAAATCCAACGCCACAACCGCGCCGTTGGAGATGGGGCAAACCAGAACGCCGTCGGCATAAGAGGGCATCGCGCCGGCCAAGCGGCGTTGGGAATCGACGTAGATGTTTCGTTCGACCATCGACAACGGTTGTCTGCGAAGCACTTTGCCGGTCGCCGCTTCAAGTTCGAACAAGTTTATTTCGTCGCCGACCTCTCCCAATACGTACAACTTCCCCTGCAGCGGCAGCGGAGGACCGAGGAAGAAGGTGCCCGCCTCTTTGTACGCTCGCTCGCCATTTTCGCCGCCGAGATGCCACTTCACTTTTCCGGTCTTAATATCGTGGGCAACCAGGAGATTGTGCGGTTGGGCGGCCTGCCGAGTGCCTTGAGGGCCGGCGACGATCATATTCGGATGCCTCGAAGTCGGCTGCGAGGGGAGCCCTTCGACACTGAACACCCGGACGCCGTCGCTGCTGAGTTTTCCGAATACGGAATCGTCCCACATCCGCTGCCCCAACTGGCCCGCCAGGTTCGTCTTTGCCCGCATGTCGGCCGAGGAATTGCCCGTCGGTTTCGCCGAGGGCATGTCCACCGGGTAGTCCCACAACCGCTTGCCGGTCTTGAAGTCCATGGCCATGATGGTCTTCCACGTTCGCATCAGCACCACGTCGTTGACGGCCAGGGGATGCAAACCGCTCAAGGTGGCCATGCCGCGCTCGTCATTCACGCGCTTCAACTGATTGAGCATCTCGCGGATCATCAACTCGTGGGTCAATGGTATGTGCCATCTCACGTTAAGCAGCGGCGCGCTGGAATCCGTGGTCGCGTTTCGCGCGGCGCTGCCGCGGAACATTCGCCAAGCGTCCATGTGCCGAGAACGCTCGGACGCGGAGGGCTGCGGGCCGATCAGGCCGGCCAGCCAGTCGGCGGCCTCCACGTCGACCTTGAACAGCGGAACCTGCTTTCCGGCGACGGTGACTTCCGTGTCGGGATGGCTTCGCTTTAGCGCCGAGAGAGTCTGCCGAGCATTTTCCGGCATTCCTGCTTGAAGCCAACCGGTGGCCAACGTCAAGGACAAGTTGGGCTCGAATCGATTGGCGTCGTGGTGGGTGTCTCGCAGACGCTGCAGAAGCAGGGCACCGCTGAGCTGATGCGCCCGATCCATGTTGTGAAGCCCCAGCAGAAACGTGGCATCGCCGCCGGCCCGGGTGTGGAAGTAACAGCGCGAGACCTTGGTCAGCAGTTCGTTGTCGCCGGTGGCAATCGCGCTGTCGAGCGTTTGCCGCGCCTCGGTGCCGAATTGCAGTTCGTACAACTCGCGCGCGGCTCGAGGCATGCCGCCGATCAGCCGCTGTGCCTCGGACTTCAAGCTCGGTTGTCGCTTTGAGTTCTTGTCGGGCTGAAAGAAGTAATCCACGCAACCGCCGTCCTCGGCATCGCGTAGGATATTGCCCAATAGCCCCACGGCTTCACCGTGTCGACCGGCTTCCAGCAGGGCCTTGGCCCGCGACATGCTCTTGAGAATGTTGCGGTCGGCTGGGAGGAAGACGTTGCCGGACGGGTCGTCGGAGTCGGCGGCGGTGCCACCGCGACCGGCCGGCACACCGGGAATCAGCAATTGCGCGGCCGCCGGTCGGCATGCGGCCATCCAGGCAGAGCACGCAACGGCGACTGCCAATGCCAGCGGAATAGTTGCCCCTTTGGCTGAGCCCATCACACGCATCCTTCTCTTGTTCTTTGCCCAATTTCTTCGCGCTTCGTCCGCCCCCGGGGAAATTGGCCGATCGCGACCCCCGGGCAGAGGGTCTCTCGATAGCGCAAACCATTATCAAACAATATCTTACATAAGAATAGGTCCCAAGACAAGCAAACGCCACCGAGGCGGCCAGTTTGCGCCCCGAATTGCTCTGCCGAGAGGTCCTGGGGGGTGCCCGAACCGCCACTGAGACAAGAGCCCGGCGGCGGTGAAACGGTGGCGTCAGATCGCGCGCAATCACACCACCCGCTACATCACTATGGACGAAGCTCGGCACGATTTTGTTCCCTTGGCGGGCGCGAAATCCGCCCATTGCTCGACGGCTCACAGGGCGCACTGCGGCGCAACCGAGTCCAATGATGTCTGCCGATGAACGGCCGGCCAGCACGCGGAATCCGGCCGATTGCCGCGCATCCCACGATTCGACGGTTCCTGTTACCCCAAGGTCTCGAAACGCCCTGAAAATGCGTAAATTCCGGTACTTTCAGGCCGTTGGGATGGGGAAAACGGAGAAAAATTGGCGATTTGCGGTCTTTTTCCCGGTTTTTCCGGCAATTAGGACGATATTCGGGTTGTATTTTCCGCCGAAACGACTTTAATCAGCGGGTCCAACCTACACTTCGCTGGACAAGTCCTCACCCCTAGAACCCCGCATGGAGGGATAGATATTATGGCAAAAGCGAAAAAGAAACCGCCCACAAAAACCGAAATCATGACCGCCATCTCCGAGACCACCGGCCTGCCGAAGAAGGACGTGGCCGCCGTGTTCGAGGCACTCTCTGGCGAAATCCAGAAGGCTCTCAGCTCGCGAGGCGCCGGCATGTTCTCGATTCCCGGTCTGCTGAAGATCGAGAAGAAAAAGGTCCCGGCCCGACCGGCCCAAAAGAACTGGCTGAACCCGTTCACCAAGGAAATCCAAGAACGGCCCGCCAAGCCGGCTTCGGTCAAGATCAAGGTTCGCCCGCTGAAGAACCTCAAGGACATGGTCTGAGCCATCGGCCGAGCGACTTGAAACAGCGCGATTCGCGACGGCCCGGATAGTAATCGCTATCCGGGCCGCCGAACGCTGCTGGTGTTCGTACCGAGATTGCACGGGTTGGCCCAGGTTCTTGAACACCGGCGGCGCAGCCACAAGAGGCCCCGAGCGCCGCTTTGTCTAACCTGACAGCCATGCCATACTGTTGAACAGACCGCACACGAGGCCTCTGGTGCTTCACACCTCGACTGAAGAATCGAGGCTACCCGGTCACAGACAACCACTACGCCCCTACTCCGTGGCGTCGAATCTCTCGAAGGCGAACTCGCCGTCTTGGCAATCGACCTTCACACGGCTGCCCTCGGCGAACTCGCGCTTGAGCAACTCCACGGCCAACGGGTTCTGGATGCGTTGCTGAATCACCCGCTTAAGCGGTCGTGCACCGAACTTCGGGTCGTAACCCTCCTCGGCAATTTGATCCACGGCCGCTTCGCTTACTTCAAGCCCGATACCCTTCTGCTCAAGTTGCTCGCGAAGTTTCACCACCTGTAGCTCGACAATGCGGCGAATTTGCTCGCGCGACAGCGGGTGGAAGATCATCGTCTCGTCGATCCGGTTGAGGAACTCGGGCAGGAATCGCGAATGCAACGACTCTTCAACCGCCTCGCGAATCTCCTCCTCGCTGCCGCCTTCGCGGGAAATCTCCTGGATCAACTGGCTGCCGATGTTGCTCGTCATCACGATGATCGTATTGGTGAAGTCGACCGTGTGGCCCTGGTTGTCCGTCAGGCGGCCGTCGTCCAAGACCTGCAAGAGGATGTTGAACACGTCGCGATGAGCCTTTTCGATTTCGTCCAGAAGGATCACCGAATAAGGACGCCTGCGCACGGCTTCGGTCAACCGGCCGCCCTCCTCGTAACCGACGTAGCCCGGAGGGGCACCGATCAGGCGGCTGACGGTGTGCCGCTCCATGAACTCGCTCATGTCGAGTCGCACCATGGCGTTCTCGTCGTCGAACATCACCTCGGCCAACGACTTGCACAGCTCGGTCTTGCCCACGCCGGTGGGACCGAGGAATATGAACGAGCCGATCGGTCGATTGGGGTCCTGTAGGCCAGACCGGTTGCGTCGCACGGCGTCGGAAACGGCCGTGACGGCTTCGTCTTGGCCGATCATTCGCAGGTGAATACGATCTTCCATGACCAGCAGCTTGGCCCGTTCGGTCTCGACCATCCGCGCCACGGGAATGCCCGTCCAATCGCTGACGACCTCGGCGATTTCGTCCTCGGTGACCTGTTGTCGCAATAGCCGACGGCGGGCGGGAGTTTCCTCGTCGTCGGCGTCTTTCGTTTCGCTTTCTTCCGCCGCACCGTTGTCGGGCGTTTCCGCCTCGATCTGTCCGGCCAGTTGCTTGCGTTTGACATCCAATTCGTAAAGCCGCTGGTAATCGCCCTCGGGAATGGGCATGCCGGAAGCCTGCTTTTGCTTGATCGAAGCGTCGAGTTGCTCAAACTCAAGCTCGACGGCGGCCAGTTCTTGGCGAACCTTCTGCACGTCGCCGATGCCCATCTTCTCGGCTTCCCATTGCTCGCGCAGACTGGCCAACTCCCGCTTGAGCTCTTCCATTTCGCTCTCGATGTCGGCCATCTTCTTTTTCGTAACATCTTCGCTTTCCTCAGCAAGCTGACGATGGGCCAACTCGAGTTGCGTAAGCCGACGCTGAACGGCGTCGATCTCTTCCGGCACGCTCTCCAGCTCCATCGCCAAACGGCTGGTCGCTTCGTCGACAAGGTCGATGGCCTTGTCGGGCAAGAAACGGTCGGCGATGTAGCGGTGCGACAGATTGGCCGCCGCCACCAGGGCCGAATCCTTGATCTTCACGCCATGATGGGCTTCGTAACGGGCCTTAAGTCCGCGCAGGATGGCAACGGTGTCCTCGACGGTCGGCTCGCCGATGGTAACCGGCTGGAACCGCCGCTCCAGGGCCGCGTCCTTCTCGATGTATTTGCGATATTCGTCCAATGTGGTTGCGCCGATGCAGCGCAGCTCGCCCCGTGCCAATGCCGGCTTGAGCAGGTTGGCCGCGTCGCTGCCGCCCTCGGCCGCTCCGGCGCCCACGACGGTGTGCAACTCGTCAATGAACATCACCACGCCGCCGCCGGCGTCCTGGACTTCCTTAAGCACGGCCTTGAGCCGTTCCTCGAACTCGCCGCGAAACTTGGTCCCGGCAACCAGGGCGCCCATATCCAGGGCAATGACGGTCTTGTTCTTAAGACTTTCCGGCACGTCGCCGTCGACGATCCTCAGCGCCAGCCCCTCGGCGATGGCCGTCTTGCCCACGCCCGGCTCGCCGATCAACACGGGGTTGTTCTTCGTTCTTCGCGAGAGAACTTGTATAACGCGGCGGATTTCGCGGTCGCGGCCGATAACCGGATCAAGCTTGCCTACGCGGGCTTGCTCGACAAGATCGATGCCGTAACGCTTCAGCGCCTGGAACTTGTCCTCGGGGTTCTGATCGGTCACTCGGGCGCTGCCGCGGACTTCTTGCAGGACCTTCAGCAGATCGTCCTCGCCGATGGAGTTTAGCTCCAGAACGTTCTTCGCCTTGCTGTCGACTTTGGTCAATGCCAGCAGGAGATGCTCGGTCGAGACAAACTCGTCCTTCATGTTGTCCGCTTCGCTGCGGGCAGTTTCCAACACCTGGCCCAACTCGCTGCCGATACCGGGAGGCGAGCCGCCGGAGACGCGCGGGAAGTGCCCCAACTCGGCTTCGGCGATCTGGTCCAACTGTCCACGGTTGACGCCGATGCGTTCGATGATCGGTCCGACGATACCGCCCTCTTCCTTGAGCAAAGCGACCAGCAGATGCAACGGGTCGATCCGCGCGTGGCCATGCTCGGCGGCAAGTTCCTGAGCGCCGGCCACGGCTTCTTGAGCCTTGATCGTGAGTTTGTCCATGCGAAAAGCCATATTATCACCTCGCGTTGAAGGTCAGTGATGAGAAAAGGTGGGATCGATGAGCGCGGCATTGTCGCCTTTCGCTCCGCGAAAGTAGCGTGCGCATCGGGCAGCCCTGTTTCTTGAAACATGGACCGCGCAGCAACAAGAGGCCCCGGGCGCCGTGTCGTTTCACCTGGCAATACCGCCATGTGGTTGAACAAACCGCACACGAGGCCTCTTGTGCTCCGCACCCCGATTCGAGAATCGGGGCTACCCATTGTGGCAATCTCTGCCTGTATTACGAATCCTTGACTTCGAACTCCGCGTCGATCGCGTCGTCGTCGCCGCCGGAATCGTCGCCCGAGGGGGCTTCGCCGGCCGGGGCTTCGGGGCCGCCGGGAGCTTCGCCGGCCGCGGCCGAGGATTCGTACAGGCTCTTACTCAATGCGTGCGAGGCCTGCTCCAATTCCTCGATGGCCGATTTGATCTTGGCCGTGTCGTCGCTCTTGCTCGCCTCGCGGGTCTTCTCGATGGCCGCGTTGACGGCCGACTTGTCGGCGTCGCCGAGCTTGTCGTCGTGCTCCTTGAGCAACTTCTCAAGCTGGAAGCACATCGAGTCGGCTTGGTTGCGGGCTTCGGCCAG
>Ga0180431_10009990_pt1 | contig 10617 bp, 10 predicted proteins | sample SS_ome_11_FD_132459 | JGI IMG/M metagenome (GOLD analysis project Ga0180431, IMG submission 132459) | Hypersaline lake sediment archaeal communities from the Salton Sea, California, USA - SS_1_MS_1 metaG | ecosystem: Environmental > Aquatic > Non-marine Saline and Alkaline > Hypersaline >... | reverse complement strand
GCTGCCCACGCTCCGTCGACTGCTCGGTGACCGGGCGAGACTGGGCGAGATGCGAGAGCGGATGGGGGCGCTGGCCCGCCCGGACGCGGCGGCGAGGCTGGCGGCGGAGCTACAGTCCGTTGGACAAGTTGGCAACTTGTCCTACCGTTGAACAAGGCAACTTGTCCTACCAGAGGCCAAGTGATGAGGAGAGTCCGATATGATCCCGCTCAACACAGTGTTCTGGGGCCTGGTTCTCTTCTTTGGAATGATCGGTGCCCTGCGTGGCTGGGCCAAAGAGATCCTGGTATCCTCGAGTGTCTTTCTGGCGATGTTCATCCAGCAGGTATTCGGACAGTACGTCCTGGGTGCAGACAATCCCTATCTGCCGATGCTTCTGAGAGGTTCGGAGGGAGTGGTACCACCGGCCGAGTACAGCCCTACGCAGTTTTACGTCTGCACTTCGTTGCTGCTCCTGCTGACCTTTTTTGGCTACGCTGGCCCGACGTTGGTCGGGAAGGTGGGAGGCAAGGCAGCCCGAGAGCAGTTGCAGGATGCGCTGCTGGGTTTTTTCCTGGGCTTGCTCAATGGGTTCCTGATCATCGGGACGCTGTGGTTCTTTGTGCACAAGGCGGGCTACGTCGTTGGGGGGATCGAACGGCCAGGGCCGGACTCCCCTGCCGCGATCATCGCCGGTAGCTATCTAGTGCCGGTCTGGCTCACGGTACCAGAGCTCTATGTGTTGATTGCCGTGGCTTTTGTGTTCATCATCATCGTGTTTATCTGAAAGGCTAGACCCTGCAAGCAGGGCGCTTCTAGAGGCGACCGCGGGGCAATCATGAGTTTTCGCGACAGGCACGTGCACTTAATCGGGATCGGCGGGGCGGGGCTTTCGGCCATCGCTCGCGTGTTGATGCAGCAGGGGGCAGAGATTTCTGGCTCCGATCTGGTGCTTTCGCCGGTCGCGGAGGAGCTGGCTCGCGATGGCGCTCGAGTCTTTGCCGGGCACAGGACTGAAAACGTGGCCGGGGCCGAGTTGGTCGTCGTGTCCTCGGCGGTACCTGCGTCGAACGTCGAGGTGCAGGCCGCGCGAGCGGCCGGAATCCCGGTCTTGAAGCGACCAGAGTTTCTCGGTCGCTTGATGGGAGGCCAGACTGGGGTGGCCGTGGCTGGCACACACGGCAAGACGACGACGACGGCGATGGTCGCCTCTATCCTGCTGGCGGCGGGATTGGATCCCACGTTTGTCGTCGGTGGCGTGATCGCCGGGCTGGGGACGAACGCCCGTGCCGGAGAGAGTCCGCTCTTTGTCATTGAGGCGGACGAGTACGACCGCACCTTTCTCAGCCTGAGGCCAAGGGTGGCGGCGGTGATGAACGTCGAGCACGATCACCCGGACTGTTACCCCACGTTTGTCGATTTTCAGGCGGCGTTCGAAGAGTTCGTGGCCCTGGTTCCGCGCGAGGGGCTCTTGGCGGTATGTTGGGACGACCTGGCAGCACGGACGCTTGGCGAGCGGCGGCGAGCCACAGGGGCGGGCGTGGCGTTCTTCGGGCTGGGGGAAGGCGCAGAGATGCGGGCGGAGGAGGTACGGCCCAACTTTGCCGGGGGTGTGGATTTCCTGGCCACGCACGATGGCCAGGTGCTGGGATTGGTCCGCTTGCGGGTGCCCGGCGCTCACAACGCATCCAACGCAATGGGGGCCCTGGCGCTGACGGATTTCCTCGGCGTGTCCTTTCGCGTCGCGCGAGAGGCGCTGACCGAGTTCCGGGGCGTGGGGCGCAGGTTCGAGGTCAAGGGTGAGGCTGATGGGGTCATCGTCGTGGACGACTATGCGCATCATCCGACAGAGATCCGGGCCACGCTCCAGGCGGCGCGGGATCGTTTTCCGGGGCATTCCCTGTGGGCGGTCTGGCAGCCACACACCTACAGTCGCACGATGACGCTGAGGGAGGAATTTGCGGAGGCGTTTGGTGCCGCCGATCACGTGATCGCGCTGCCCATCTATGCCGCGCGTGAGACGGACACCCTGGGCGTCAACAGCGCCGACGTCGTAGCCGCGATGCACCACCCCGATGGCCGGTGTGCGCGTTCGCTCGACGAGGCGGTGGTGTGGCTGGGCACCGAGCTGCGGCCTGGCGATGTGGTGCTGACGTTGGGCGCGGGAGATGGGTATCGAGTGGGGGAGTGGGTGCTGGAAGCGCTGCGGACGGAGCAATGAGCAAACTGCAAATGACAAAGTCAGAATTCCAAATTCCAAATTCCAAATCCCTAAAAGTCCAAGCTGATTCGGAGTTGGAGCGCGCTGATATGGCGGAAGAGGGACTGAGGGAGGTCGTGGAAACGGATGGAACAGGGAGCAGAGGACCCGGGCGGCTGGATGCGAGGCTGAAGGGCGTGCGCAGGCGCAAGCGTGCCCGGCACGGGGCTGGATGTGAGGTACTAGCTTCCAAGTTGCGACTGGTGGAGATGGAGTCGGATGGGCGTGAAGAGTAGCGCACTTTTTTGTCCCGCTGTAGTGACGTACGAGAGTTGTGTTTCTCCGACTTTCGCGCGATGAAGGGAGCTAACGGTATGAAGAGCACTTTCGGGGGAGTCTTTCAGGGGATGCCAGTTTTGGTGACTGGCCATACCGGTTTTAAAGGTTCGTGGCTGAGCGTCTGGCTGACAGAGCTCGGGGCCAAGGTGGTTGGCTATAGCCTGGATCCCCCGACTATTCCGAGTAATTTCGAGACATCGCGACTGGCTCAGCACGTCGTTGATGTACGGGACGACGTTCGCAAATTGGATGCGCTCTGTAGGGTGATCGACGAGTTCAAGCCTCAGATCGTATTCCATTTAGCAGCTCAGGCGATTGTACGAGCTTCCTATTCTGACCCGAAAGACACATTCGATATCAACGTCGGCGGTACGGTCAATATTCTGGAGGCAATACGGCTAACTGACTCGGTCAAGGCTGCGGTTTGCATCACCAGCGACAAGTGCTATGAGAATCAGGAATGGATCTGGGGTTATCGGGAGATCGACCGTCTTGGCGGGCACGATCCATACAGCGCGAGCAAGGCTATGGCTGAACTGGCCGTTGCCTCGTACCGTCAATCGTTCTTCTCGGTGGAGAGATATGAGGAGCATGGGGTCGCTACTGCCTCCGTCCGGGCAGGGAATGTGATAGGAGGAGGTGACTGGGGCCAGGATCGTCTCGTGTCGGACAGTGTGCGCGCCTTGGTGGAGGGTCAGACAATACGCATCCGCAATCCCCACTCTGTGCGTCCCTGGCAGTTTGTCCTGGAGCCGTTGAGCGGCTATCTATGGTTGGCTGCCAAGCTTTTTCGAGAGGGAAGCAAATTCGCCGATGCCTGGAACTTTGGCCCATCTGAGCGGTTGGCTGTCAATGTCCAGAACTTGGTGGAGAGGCTCATAGAGCTGTGGGGCACAGGAGACTGGGAAGATGCCAGTTCAGGTCAGGCACCTCACGAGACAGGCCTCTTGAGGCTGAGTTGGGAGAAAGCTGCCAATCGCCTGGGTTGGCGGCCGGTCTATGTGTGGCATGAGGCCTTGGCCGAGACGGCTGCCTGGTACAAAAAGTATTATGCGGGTGGCACAAGCGGGGATATGTATGATACCTGTGTTGAGCAGATCAGGCGCTACGTAGGTCGCGCTCGTGAGCTGGATTTGGCCTGGGCACTGTGATTGAGGTGATGTGAGAGCACGGTCGGATGCACAGCATGCGTTGACATCGAGATGTGAAGGGGAATATGACTGTTAGCAGCAGCCTAGACGCGTTGGCCGCGGCGTTGGGGCCGCACGTGCGGCGCGATGAACCATTGGCCCGCTACACTGCCATGCGCGTCGGTGGCCCGGCCGACCTGTTGATCGTCTGTGGAAGCACGGACGAGATCGTCCGCGCGGTGGGGCTGGCGCGTTCGTATGGCGTGCCGTGGCGGTGTTTTGGCGGTGGCTGTAACGTGCTGGTCGCGGATAGAGGGATGCGTGGGTTGGTGATCGTCAACCGGGCGGCTCGGATCGAGTTCGACTCGGCTGGTGGGATGGCCTGGGCCGAGGCCGGCGCGTTGGTGGCGGTGTTGGCCCGTGAGGCGGTCGAGCGCGGGTTGGTGGGATTGGAGTGGGCGGCTGGGCTCCCTGGTGCGGTCGGCGGGGCGGTCGTCGGCAACGCAGGCGCTTTTGAGGGGGATATCGCCAGCGTGCTGTGCAGTGGGATGGTGCTGGGGCCCGAGGGCACGGTCGTGGAGAAACCGAACGAATGGTTCGAGTTCGACTACCGACTGAGCCGGATCAAGCGCGGGGCAGAGGGCGGGGAGCGAGGGGCGGGAGGCGGCAGATACCTGGTGCTCGCGGCGACGTTTGGCTTGCAGCCGGGTGACCCGGAGAAGCTGGCGGCGCGCGCGGATGAGATCCTGGAGTGGCGCAAGACCCGCCATCCCGCTGGCGCGACGATGGGCTCGACCTTTAAGAACCCGCCGGGCAGCCACGCAGGCTATCTCATCGAGCAGGCTGGGCTGCGGGGGTATCGTATCGGCGGGGTGCAGATTTCAGAATTGCATGGCAACTTTTTCATGAATACAGGCGACGCGAGCGCAGCCGACGTGCTGGCGCTCATCGAGCATGCGCGGCTGGAGGTGGAACGCCAGTTCGGGGTGACACTGGAGTTGGAGATCGAATTGGTGGGAGAGTGGGATACTGAAATGACAAAAGCGACAATGGAAGGTGAGCTATGCCCCTAAAGATCCGGGTAGGCTTGATCTTTGGTGGGCGTTCGGGTGAGCACGAGGTTTCGCTGGCCTCTGCCAGGTCAGTGATGGGCGCGATAGATAGGGACAAATACGAGGTCGTACTGGTCGGGATCACCAAGGAGGGGCGCTGGATTGCCTCTGGCGACCCGATGAGAGCACTGGAGGCAGGCGACGCGGGCGCGAGCCAGCCCGCTGCGCTGCTGGGGGATCCCTCCCGGCGTGGCCTGATGCGCCTCAAGGACACGGAGCGCGCGGTCGAGGCGACACGGTTGGCGGAACTGGACGTCGTCTTCCCGGTCCTGCACGGCCCGTATGGTGAGGATGGCACGGTCCAGGGGCTGCTGGAATTGGCAGGCATCCCCTACGTGGGGGCGGGCGTGACCGGCTCCGCCGTGGGGATGGACAAGGCCATCTTTAAGGACGTGATGCGGGCCCACGGCCTGCCAATCGTGGACTCGTTGGTGTTCAAGCGCAAGGAGTGGGACGCGGACCCCGAGGGGGTGATGGAGCGGATTGAGGAGCGGCTGGGCTACCCAGTCTTTACCAAGCCGGTCAACCTGGGTTCCAGCGTGGGCATCAGCAAGTGCCACGACCGGGCCGGGCTGGCGGCTGGTTTGGCCGAGGCTGCCCGCTACGACCGTAAATTGCTGATCGAGGCGGCCGTGCCGGCTGCACGCGAAATCGAAGTCAGTGTGTTGGGTAACGATGATCCCATCGCCTCGGTGCCAGGCGAGATCCTCCCCAGCCGCGAGTTCTACAGTTACGATAGCAAGTACCTGGACACAGGAAAAGATGCCTCCCAACTCTTGATCCCCGCACCGATCTCCTCGGAGCAGGCCGAGTTGGCGCGCGATCTGGCGATACGGGCGTACAAGGCGATCGACTGTGCCGGGATGGCGCGGGCTGATTTTCTGCTCTCTGGCGAGACGGAGGAACTGTACGTCAACGAGCTCAACACGCTCCCGGGCTTTACCGTGATCAGTATGTATCCCAAGCTGTGGGAAGCCACGGGCATTCCATATCCAGAGTTGATCGATTGCCTGATCGGGTACGCGCTCGAGCGCTATGACGATAAATCCCGCTCGGAGACGTCGTACCAGCCGGGTGGCAGTGATCAATGACTCGTGTGGAATGACCAATGACAAATGACAAATGACCAAATCTCGGGGGCAGCGCAAGGGGAATAGTCGACGGTTTGAAACGGCAGGCGCGCTGGTTATTGGCCGGGCGCAGGTGAGACGAACGTCATCGTCGTTCCTTGTGCGTTGGCGTCGACTGCGGGTCATATTGGTTCTTTTGTTGGTCGTGGTCGCGGTGGGGGCATTGTGGCTGGCGCTGGATGGGCGCTTTTACATCTACCACGCGGACGTGAGAGGTGTGGAGCGGTTGTCGGCCGACGAGGTGTTTCAGGCCAGCGGTCTGCCGGGGCTCCACGTGCTGTGGGCACGCTCTGCCGAGGTCGAGGCCCGCCTCCTGAGGGCGCTGCCGAGTGTTGAGAGCGCACGGGTCACCTGCAGCCTGCCGGCCAGGTGCGCGATTACCATCGTGGAGCGACAGCCGCGCGTGGCGTGGGAGGAGGAGGGGCGCTGGTGGTGGATTGACGTTGAGGGCGTCGTCTTCCCGGTCACTACCTCTTTCCCCCCCTTTGAGGGGGATCCAGGGGCGGCGGGCGGCTGGACGGTACGAGGCCCACTGCCGCGGGACGAGGATGGCCGGCTGGATGAGCGCGTGCGCATTGCGTTGGCCGAACTGTGGACGGCAGCGGTAAACGTGCCGGCGCCACTGACCTACAATCGAGCCCGAGGGCTGGTTTTCGTCGACGAGCGGGGCTGGAAGGTCATTCTGGGACAGGGACCGGGGATGGACCGGCGGATGCAGGTGTTGGATGGACTGGTGGTTGACCTGGAGGCCCGGGGATTGACGCCCCAGTTCGTGGATGTGCGTTTTGCGGATGCGCCCTATTATTCGCTGATTAACGATTGGTAATTGCTCCTCAGGGATCGGAAAACGAGGCTGATCATGGGACGCACAATCGTGGGCATAGACGTGGGCAGCAGCAAGGTGTGCACGCTGGTGGGTGAGGTGGACGACGAGGGAGACGTCCACGTCATCGGCGTAGGCCTGGTGCGCTCGCGGGGCGTCCGCAAGGGAGCGGTGGTCAACGTGTCCGATGCCACGGCAGCCATCGCCGCCTCGGTCGAGCAAGCCGAGCGTACGTCGGGGTACAAGATCGAGCGGGCATACGTAGCGCTCAGCGGCACGCACGTCTCGTCTCTCAACAGCCGCGGGGTGGTCGGCATCTCGCGCCGTGAGCACGGCATCGCCGTCGAGGACGTCGACCGCGTGCTTGATGCCGCGCACGCCGTCGCCGTGCCCCACAACCAGGAGGTGGTGCACGTGATCCCTCGGGGTTACGTGGTCGACGGGCAGGACGACGTGCGCGACCCGGTGGGGATGCACGGCTTCCGGTTGGAGGTAGAGGCCCACATCGTCATTGGCTCCTCTACGTTTATTCAGAACCTGGAAAAGTGCGTCGAGGGAGCTGGCGTGGAGGTGGATGAGCTGGTGTTGGCGAGCATCGCCGCTGGCGACGCGGTTCTGATGGACACCGAGCGCGAGATGGGCGTCGTTCTGGCTGACATTGGCGCGGGCATCGTCGACATCGCGATATTCATCGACGGTACCGTGTGGCATACGGTCACGCTCGGGCTGGGCGGCGAGTATATCACCGGCGACATCGGCATTGGCCTGCGGTTGCCCCCCGACGTTGCCGAAGGGGTCAAGATCGAGCACGGCCACGCTCGGGCAGCGCAGGTGCCACCCGAGGACCGTTTCACCGTCCCATCGTTCGGTGGGGAGAGCCGCCAGGTCGTGCCGCGTTGGAAGTTGGCTGAAATCGTCGAAGCGCGGGCGGAAGAGATGCTCTCGATGATCCAGCAAGAGATCAAGCGCTCAGGGTATGATGGCCTGCTGCCCGCCGGCGTCGTGCTGTGCGGCGGCACCGCGCAACTACCCGGCATCCAGGAGCTGGCGCGAGATATCTTTGGCCTGCCGGTGCGGGTGGGGGTACCGCAGACGCTTCATGGTCTGGTGGATCAGATCTCTGGGCCGGACCACGCCGTGGGCGCTGGGCTGATCCAGTGGGGGGGGACAGCGGATACACGGCCCCAGTTCCGCAAGTCGGGCCCGGGCTTTGGCAAGCGCTTTTTGAATTGGCTGCGCGTTTTCCTGCCCGGCTGAACCATCATCACGTATTACGCATTACGCATCACGTATTACATATGCATCACGTATCACGAATCTTGGACAGGAGGAGTAACATGCAAAGATCATCCCCAATGGAAAGCTTTGCCCAGATCCGGGTCATCGGTGTGGGCGGCGGCGGCAGCAACGCTGTCAATCGCATGATCGCCGAGGGTCTGAGCGGCGTTGACTTTGTCGCGGTCAACACCGATGCCCAGGCGCTCATGCTCGCCGATGCGCCCAAGCGTGTGCGTATTGGCGACAAGCTGACGCGCGGGCTGGGTGTCGGCGGGGACGCGGATGTGGGCCGCAAGGCGGCCGAGGAATCAGCCGACGAGCTATACGAGGTCCTGCAGGGTTCTGACATGGTGTTTATCACCGCCGGTATGGGGGGCGGTACGGGCACCGGGGCCTCGCCGGTCATCGCCCGCGTCGCGAGGGAAATGGATGCGTTGACCATCGGTGTCGTCACCCGTCCGTTCGGTTGGGAGGGGGCGGTCCGTGGAGAGACAGCCCGGGCCGGGATTGAGCAGCTCAAGGAGGAGGTCGACACGCTGATCGTGATCCCCAACGACCGGCTGCTAGAGATCACCGACAAGCGCGTCAGCCTGCAGTCTGCGTTCTCGCTGGCCGACGACGTGCTGCGCCAGGGCATCCAGGGAATATCGGAGCTGATCACGGTGCCTGGCCTGATCAACCTGGACTTTGCCGACGTGCGAACGATCATGTCCGAAGGAGGCGCGGCGTTGATGGCCGTTGGGCGTGCCGGTGGCGAGAACCGCGCGGTCGAGGCGGCGCAGCAGGCGATCTCCAGCCGGCTGCTGGACATCACGATCGACGGTGCGCGTGGCATCCTATTCAACGTGACCGGCGGGCCGGACCTGAGCCTCTTTGAGGTCAACGAGGCGGCCTCGATCATCAAGCAGACTGCGCATCCCAACGTCAATCTCATCTTTGGGGCCGTCATCGACGAGGCCATGGGCGACGAGATCCGCATCACCGTCATTGCGACCGGATTTGATGGGGCGGAGCCACGGCCGCGCACTGCGCGCGCGACCTTTAGCGAGTCGGTCGAGTTCCCGCTGCCCACGTTCGACAAGGATGACCTGGAGATTCCGGCCTTCCTGCGTCGCCGCAACTAGCGCCGGCTCCCGCGTTCGGGTTCCCGGGATGCCTTGTCGGGTTCGGATCAGAGCGAGCTCGTCATCCCGGGCATAGTCGAGCTCGTCATCCCGGGCATAGTCGAGTTCGTCATCCTGAGCATAGTCGAGTTTGTCATCCCGAGCCTGGTCGAGGGATCTCTTCCGCTGCGACCCTGCACCGGAGGCTGGTTTGCACCGTGTGCAGCGCGTCTGTACGCCCGAATAGGGAAGATCACTGGCCGTCACGGGCGGGGGACGGCCAGCCCCCGGTATTTTAAGATTCTTTTCACCGTTTTTTAAGGTTTTGCCTCTAGTCCCGCTTGCCTCCTCCGCGTGTGTGTGGTATAATCTGCCCACGCAATAACCCCCATAACTGGGGGTTTTCTTGCCCTCGTCCCCTATATCTGGCGTATCTTCGTAGCCCCGATCCTGAAGAGGAGGCCAAAGCGATGAAGTGTCCCTTCTGTGGCGATATGCGCACGCGGGTGATCGATACGACTCGTAACGCGCGAGGTGTGCGCCGCCGTCGTGAGTGCAAGGCTTGCGGGCAGCGGTTCAGCACGGTCGAGCGGGCGATCCTGACCACCCCGCTCGTCGTCAAGCGCGACGGCCAGCGGGAAGAGTTCAGCCGCGAAAAGTTGCTGGCCGGTCTGCGTACTGCCTGCACCCGCCGCCCCATCTCGGCCGGTGAACTGGAACGACTGGTCGACCGGGTCGAAAGCCACATTCGCCAGATGGGCAAGACAGAGATCCCCAGCCGGGTGATCGGCGACCTGACGGTCCAGGAGCTCAAAGAGTTGGACCCGGTCTCGTATATTCGCTACGCCATCGTCTATTTGGGGTTGGAGGACCTGGAAGCAGTGCGGGGTGAGATCGATCGTTTGTTGGGTGAGCGGGAATAGGGCGGTCCCGGTAGTTGAGTTGACGATGGAGGCGGCTGTGCGACACATGGATCAATCAGTGGCGGCGGCGATGTCCAGGGAACAGATGGGGCCGGAAGTCAAGCTGAGTGAGAACGCGTTTGCTGTCTTGAGACGCCGCTACCTACGGAAGGGCCCGGACGGGGAATCGGTCGAGACGGTGGAGCAGATGTTTCACCGGGTGGCCTCCCATATTGCCGCGGTGGAGGAGCGGTGGGGGGTGGACGTGGCGAAGACCGAGGCAGTGTTCTACGATCTCGTGACCAACTTTCGCTTCTTACCCAATTCACCAACCTTCACTGGCGCTGGCACACCATTGGGGCAACTGGCTGCCTGTTTTGTCCTCCCGGTTGCAGACGATATGGGGCGCAAAGGGGACGGCATTTTCCAGACGCTACGCGACGCAGCGCTCATCCAGCAGACGGGCGGTGGGACCGGGTTTGCCTTCTCCCGGTTGCGTCCCCAGGGAGCAGTCGTGCGCAGCAGCGGGGGCCAGGCTACCGGTCCGGTGGGCTTTATGCAGGTCTATGACGTGGCGTCGGGGATTGTCAGCCAGGGAGGTGCGCGCCGTGGGGCCAACAT
>Ga0180431_10009987_pt1 | contig 10619 bp, 10 predicted proteins | sample SS_ome_11_FD_132459 | JGI IMG/M metagenome (GOLD analysis project Ga0180431, IMG submission 132459) | Hypersaline lake sediment archaeal communities from the Salton Sea, California, USA - SS_1_MS_1 metaG | ecosystem: Environmental > Aquatic > Non-marine Saline and Alkaline > Hypersaline >... | reverse complement strand
CTACGAAATATTTATTTTTTCTTTTAGGTAAACAAAATACTTTTTTAAAAGTAAATGAATGATTTTTATTATTAACTTTTCTAAATCTTAAAGATGAAAAATAATGGTATAAGTGCCAATCATCTGTATCAAAATATATATCTATTTGTGATACTTCTTGATTTAGCGTATAACCAAGTTTGCCAATTCTATTGATAAATTCTTTTAAAGGTATTTTTAGGTTTAATTTTATTTCTCTTTCTTCAGCCATATTAAGCTATAGATCTTTAACTAAGTAAGCATAAACATTTATATTGAAATCCGAGAGTTCGATCATTTCATAGTCTTTTCTAACAATTAAGTCGTAACCTTTATCAAGAGCGATTTTTCTTAATTGGGGATAATCTAAACTTTTATAAATTAAATCTGCACAACCTAATTCTTTTCTATGAATATCAGGTTTTCTCACTCTGATTAATGAAATAGTTTCTTTTTTGTAATTTATAGGTTTTTTTAGTAAGTATTTAAATCCGTTATTTGCAATTTCTTCTTTGCCAATTTTTCTTAATTCTTTTTCCAGATTTTTAAAATCATCTTTGGATTCCGAAAAGATTGTAAGATAATTAATTTTAAAATTGAAGTTTGGATAGCATATTCTTTTAAGTTTTAAAATTTCAAGAATTATTTGTTCTATACGATTAAGTAGCTTCATTTGAAGTATTATTTATTTAGTGACATGTTATTCGTCTTCGTAATCAATCCCATCAACTAATTCAATATCGAAATTACCATTATCCTTACTTTTTAGTAAAATAAAACCTCCATCATAAGCTTTTATATATTTTTTCTTAAGAATCTCATTAAATAATTGAGTCATAAATCCGCCATGAGTTACTGAAATGACATTATTATAATTCATTTTCTGTATTTTACTTACAGCAGTTTTTACTCTTTCAAGAAAGTTTTTTTTAGTTTCGGATCCAAGAACATAACCCCCTTCTAATTCTGCCTTAAATAATTCTGGATATTCTTTTTGAGCTTTTTCTTTATTCATTCCACTTAATAAGCCATATCCATTTTTCTCCTTAAGATAAAGGTAATTTTTTTGTGGAATAGAAAGTAGGTTTGCTATGATACGTCCGGATTCCACAGCTCTTTGTAAAGGAGATGTTAGTACTATATCAAATTTAATTTTAAGATTTGAAATTTTATTTACTGTTTTTTCAAGCTGAAGATATCCTTTAGGAGTTAATGGAAAGTCAGCCCATCCTCCATACTGGTTTGTTAAATCATCTACTGATTCACCATGGCGGACAAATAATATTTTCATATTATAAATGCTAATAATTAACGCCTTTATTTTACTCAATTGGGAGGTTTATGTAAAATTGATATAATTCTATTATATACTACAATAATAAATATATTAAGGTTTACTGATTATATTGTAAGATACTTAGATATTAAATTTGTTAATTCTCTCCTTGCTTTACCTTCAAAATTATGATTTCCATCTATTTCAATAAGTTTAATTTTCGAATTTTTGGAAATTTTACTGAATTCAGTCTCAGTTATTACTTGATCAGATAAAGCTCTTATAAAAATTACTTCAGAGTTTTTAGCAAGATGAGAATATAGCTTTGGTGGATTTACGCTTTTCATTTCTTTCCAGAAATTTTTTTTAATATAAGTTAAACTCCCATCAGATCTTTTTAAGATGCTAGTTCCATTTTCATCTATTTTTGTTCCAGATCGGTTAGAAAAATACTTTTTTATTCCTGAATATGGAGATGAAGGAGGACCGGATAATAAAAGTACTTTATTTAGATTTTTAATTCTTGCAAGCCCGACTATTAAACATCCCATTGAATGAGCAATTATGTTAACTTCATTGGGGCTGAATTTGTTTTTAATATAGGAATAGACTTTTTTAAGCATTTTAGATTGAATGCTGTAGGGGTAAACTTCTGTTGAATTGTCTTTCTCATTTATAAGGGAATAGTCAAATCTAACAATTAGGAATTTGTTTTTTAAATTATCTCCCAAATCATTAAACATACCGCGATCGTCTCTTTGTACACCAAAACCATGTGAAAATATCACTACCTTACCTGTGTTTTCATTCCCTTCATATTCTCCTTTAATAGAAATTTTAGAAGTTAATTTGCATTTAAATTGGTTAAGGTTCATAGTTTATTATTTATACTTTAGATACTTCTTGCCATATCGGGGTAAAGCCTAATAGTAGTGAAGATATGTTGGCTAGGAAAGATAATTTTATTGCTAGTTTTACGTTCTTAAAAAATAGATATAATAAAAGACTTTCAAGTAAAAAAACAGATAATTCTGATACTATAAAGCAGAACAAATTATTTTTAATAATTACTGGAAAAAGAAACCATACCATGGGTAGAGTTATAACATTAATTATCAATGATCTAAAAAGAATATTTATATTGAGTCTTTTAAGAAGTATAATGTAAATTAATGATTCAATTACCCATGTTATTATTAGAGCCTTACTGAATAAGGTATTCATTTCTTTTTCTTAGCAAGTAATACTATTATAATTATGATTACTATTATGGTTGTAAATATTCCACAGCAACAGACCCCACAACATAAATAGCTGCCTATACCATTATCATAGAAATCAGGGAAATATGGATAAGGTGCTAAATCTAATCCGATTTGTGCAATAGTATCTAGTAAGTAATTCATGAGTTATAAATAAAAATTTAACTAAGATATTTCTTTTTAATCTTATTAATTGTTGGTCTTATGATATCGATTAATTTCAGTCTTTTTTTATAATATTTAGTATTAGTTTTTTTCAGATTTTTAAGAAACTCTTCCTTTGTGGAAAAGTTATCCATTTCGATAATAGAATTAGAAATTTCTCTTGCTATATGGGCATCTGATCCGATAAATGGTGTTATATTGTTATCTTTTGCATAGTTTTCAGCTTTTATATTAAATATATTTATTTTAGTTCTTGAATTGAAAATTTCTATAGCATCAATTTCATCTTTAAATATATCTAAATTATTTTTCCCAATACCTAATCGCATAATATCAAATGGATGAGGTGCAAAAACTAATCCACCCTGTTTTTTAATTTCATTAATAGCAGATTTTAAAGAGATCAGATCTCCATTTTCTTTTTTACAGTTAATAGTCTTTTTAATAAATAATCCTATTATTTCCCCCTGTTTTGTTTTAACCTCTTCCCCAACTATTACTTTAATATTATTTTTATTTAGTTTTTTCTTATATTCAAAGCCTGCATCTGCATTACAATGATCAGTAAGACCTACACAGTTGATATTATTCTTATAGCATTGATTAATAATATCATTTAAGGTAACATTTGAATCGTGTGAAAATTCAGTATGTATATGTAGAACAATTCTATTTGGCATAAAAGTTGTATTTTCGAAATTATGTATATATATTGTAAGATAGAATTTATTTAAATTCAATTATATTTGATAATAATAGAATATGTTAGAAAAAGTAAGAGAGCCTACAAAGCCGATAGCAGATAATTTAGCAAAAAGATTGAAGTGGTTATCGCCTAATGCTATTACTATAATTGGTTTTTTATTAACAGCTATACCAGTATTTTTCTTTTGTAATGGTAAACCTAGGTTGGGTGGAATTGGGATTCTAGTTACCTTTTTAGATTTTCTAGACGGAGCTGTTGCAAGGTATTCTAAAAAAGTGAGTTTATTTGGGGAAGTATTGGATGCCTCACTGGATAGAATTGTAGATGCTTTAATAATTTTCTCCATAGCACAAGGAGGTTTTATTAGTTGGAGTTTAGCCTTTTTGGTATTAATAGGTTTTTATATGGTAAGTTATATTAGGGCAAGGACTGGAGAAGCAACAGCTAAAAAGGTTAAATTAGATGTAGGAATCGCTCAGCGAGGTGAAAGACTAATATTAATTATGCTGGCTTCGGTATTATATATTGATAAAATTACATTACCTGTACTTGAATTGGAATTAAACAGTCTTAAAATTATCTTCGGTGTTTTAATGTTTTTAACATGGCAGACAGCAATTTGGAGATTTATTATGGCTTATAAAAAAATTAAGCGATTAAATTCAGATAATTAATGTAATGAGTAACTTTAATCCAAAAACATGTGATTTGAATTTCTTAAAAGGTACTGTATATAAGGATATGCGGAAGATTGGAGGAAATGCATTTAGAGATATTAAAATGAGTTTAGATTTAGGTACAAGCTCCGATTTAATATATTATTTAAAGTCCCATTCTAAATTATTAAAAAATTTATCTGGTAATGAGACAGCTGAATTTATAGCAAAAGGAGGATTTTCTTGTGTGTATCTAATTAAAGATGGAGATGAGAATCAGGTCGTTGTTAAAAGGAGTCATGATGGTTGGGCTCCTTTACAAGTAGGAAAAAATATATATTTATATTTCCCTATTTGGATGGTTGAGGTATTTATTTCAAATTATAGAATAACAGATGAGTCATTGCATAGGGATGTATATGATTATGAAGAATTGTTAAAGCCTTGTTGGGGGAAAGATAGGGTAAAAATTGAAAGTAAAGAATTTTCAAGATATTTAAATATGGCTTTGTATATGGTTGATCACTTTCTACCCGATTTCTCAATTAAGAATATTTATTCACAGGAATTCTGGGATAAGTTACTTGAAAGGAAAATTCATAAAAATTTTGATAAATTAAAAAAATATTTGAAAAATACTAAAACAGAAGTGTCATTAGTTCCAGAAGAGGAAAGATATATTTTGTATGATGAATTTTCGAGTTCTCTACAAACGATATTTATTCAAGATGCTATGAGAGGTAAGGAGGAAATTATTCCTGGTAAAAAGATGGCATTTCCCTTTGAACTTATTTCTAAAGGTGTAATTCCGAAAGAGATGCCGAAAATTATGATAGAACATCTACTTAGAACTATTGAGATATTTGTTGAACAAATAAATCGTGATTGTGATGTAAAAAAAGTTCCAGATTTTAGGCCACTTGAGAGTTGGAAAGCTTTTCCTCCTACACCATCTGAGATGTATATAGCTGAGACTAGTAATTTGGTAGTAAATAATAATAATGGTAAGGATATAAATGTATCTTTAGTAGATACACATTTTATGCTTGAGCCTAAAGGTAATTTGTTGTACAGGTGGACAGAGCTTAGGTTCTGGATCAGTTTGTTTTTAAATATTCGTTTTTGGGTTAGAAAAGCTTTAGAGTTCAGTGATAGATAATTCCCCTGAGATTTAATATTGTTATATATCAAAATTCTTGTTAGTATATTATGGTCTATATTTATTTATTTGTTTAAATAATGAAAAGAAAAAAGTTTTTTTTAACTATAATAATATTGTTTTCTATTGTTGTAGTAGCTGTATTAGTATATATAAATTTAAGTAATAATGACTTTGATATAAGGGATAAAGCAGCAGAAGGAGAATTTAATATTGATACATATAGAGGAATGGCTAGGTTTGGATTAGGAAGATTAGCTGAGTGCTTTGTTAGGGAACAAGATTTGCATGAATATGATGATTTTAAATTTGGTTGGTTTCATAATTGGACATATACAAAAGACTACTGTGGGATGGGAAGTTTCCCAGTAGAGATTCCAGAAAGTATAGATTATTATGGGCTAGTTGGAGGAGCTAGTCCTTCAACAACAAGTTGTCCAAATAATTTAAAACAAAAAATAGCGTCATATAAAGATGGCGATATAATATGGGTTGGAAATGAAATAGGTTATGATGATAAACGTGATCCTACAACTTATGCTACTCAATATAAAAGCTGGTATGATTGTATAAAATCTGTTAATCCAAATATAAAAGTAGCTCCAGGAGCAAATCCTGGTTATCCGAGATTTACATACCGTGATTATACAGTATCTGACTGGGAAATTAATACGGATCCTAGTGGAAGATGGTCACCAACAAAGCTAATTAATTATATTGAGTACATCAGTTATGCTATGAATGATTATGTATCTATTTACGGGGAGCAGATGCCGATAGATGCATTTGTTATACATTTGTATCCATGCAATCATAATGGAGATTGTCATAACATGAGTTTTGTAGAAGAAGAGCTTCGTAATTTTAGAACGTTTATGAAAAGTGTGGGAGGTAGTACAAAGCCATTGATAATAGATGAAATGGCGACACTAGATAATTCTGAATTTGACGATGAACAAAAATCATCAATGTCTAATTTGTACAATTTACTGCTTAATCTGAAAGATGCAGATATTGGAAATCCTAATGATAACAATAGGTTGGTTCAAAGATGGGCATGGTTTTATGGACCCGATGATTGTAGCCCTCCTGATTATACAGAATGTACTTGGAGTTGGACTAGTTATTTTAAATGTTGCAAGATAGAGGATCAGTGGTGGACAGCCAATTGTTCAGTATTTAGGGAAACAACTGAAATAGGTGAATATCATAAAGAGTATGTTAGTCAGATATTTCCTTACTATGATTACTATCCTCCAGAAGATCCTGTCATAAATTATAGTTTGAGCGGAAATACAGCAAATGTTAATTTTAGTGCAGAAGATCCTGGGAGGATAAATAATTATGAGATATCAGTAGGAAGCAGTAGCGGGGAGACAGATGTGATGCTATGGACAAGTACAGATACAAGTACAAGTTATACTATTAATAATGCTATAGGTAAGTATGTGAATGTAAAAGCAATAGATGACGGTTATAATTGGTCGAATGTATCATCAATACTAATTGAAGAACAAGAGGAGGAAGAACAAGAGGAGGAGGAACAGGAGGAAGAAGAGGAAGATGGAGAAGAGGAAGAAGAAGAACAAGAGGGAGATGAGCCGGAAGATGAAGATCAGGATGGAAGTCAAGATCAAGAGGAAGGAGAAAATGGAGGAAGTTATGATATAGCACCGAAAAATAATCCTGATGGAAAGGTAGATATATATGATTTGCAAGTAATACTAATAAACTGGAAATGGAAAAAAGAAAATAGAGATGAAGAAGCCGATGTAAATGATGATGGAGAAGTAAATATATTTGATATGACAGAATTATTAAGGCATTGGACTAAAAAGTATTAATAAGGAATCTATGATGAAAAAGAGATTAATTTTGATAATAACATTTTTATTCATAGCTGTTACTATTGGTGTAGCTATATATATAAGGGATAATAATTTAGATATAAGAGATAAGGCAGCTGAAGGAGATTTTAATATATCTGAATATAGAGGAATGGCAAGATTTGGAGCAGGAAGATTAACTGAGGCGTTTCAAACAGAAGATGTATTAGAGGAATATAATGATTATAAATTTGGATGGTATCATAATTGGATGGCAAAAGGGGATTATTTTGGAGATGGAGAGTTTCCAGTAGAGATACCAGAGAGTCTAGATTTCTATGGATTAATCGGGGGCTATAATCCAGGAGAGACTGTTTGTCCTGATATTTTAAAAAGTCAGATAGAAAGATTTACAGATGGAGATGTTATATGGGTAGGAAATGAAATAGGATGGGATGATGATAGGGATCCAACTACATACGCAAGACAATATAAGAGTTGGTATGATTGTGTTAAATCAGTTAATCCAAATATAAGAGTAGCTCCAGGAGCAAATCCTGGTCATCCAACATTTGATTACTCTACTGAAAGAATAACAGGATGGCAAATATCTAATGATCCTCAAGGGAGATGGAATCCAAATAAACTGATTAATTATATGGAATATTTAGAGTATGCGAAATCTGATTATATAATCAGATATGGTGAAGAGATGCCTATAGATGCTTATGTCATTCACGTATATCCTTGTGGTGGAGGAAATTGTTTAGACGTAAATTTTGTTGAAGATCAGATTAGAATATTTAGAAGTTATATGAAGAATACTGGGGAGGAAAGATTACATTTATATATTAAGGAAACTAATGTTGTTATTGGAGGTAAATATGATGATGAACAAAGAGATGCTATTTTTAATTTGTACGATTTATTTCTTAATTTAAAAGATTCAGAGATCGGAAACCCAAATGATAATAATCGATTGGTACAGAGATGGGCTTGGTGGTGGATGGCTGCAAATCCTGGTGTTGATTATTTATATAATGTGCAGTGTCATTTATATGAATGCGATCCGTTCTATAATTCTGACGGAACTATAAAGAATGCCTCAACACATGATTGCAGGACAAAAAGAATAGAAACACTACTTGCTGAATATCATAAACAATATGTAAATCAAGTTTGGAATACATACGATTCACAGCCACCAAATAATCCAGATATAATTTATAATTTAAGTGGAAACACAGCAATTGTAAGTTATAGTGCAGAAGATAATGGAAGGATAAATAACTATGAAATATCGGTAGGAAGTACAAGCGGAGAAACAGATATAATGCTGTGGACAAGTACGGATATGCAAACAAGTTTTACGATAAATGATGCAGTTGATAAGTATATAAATGTGAAAGCAATAGATGATGGTTATAATTGGTCAAATGTATCTTCAATATTAGTTGAGGAACAAGAAGAGAGCGAGGGAGAAGAAGATGAACAAGAAGAGAGTGAGCAAGAAGAAGATGGTCAAAATGAAGAGGCTGGAAATAATTATGATATAGCACCGAAGGTTAATCCGGATGGTAAAGTAAACATATATGATTTACAGATGATATTAATAAATTGGAAGTGGAAGAGGGAAGATAGAAATGAAGAGGCTGATGTGAATAAGGATGGTGAAGTAAATATATATGATGTAACAATGTTGTTAAGGCATTGGACAAAGAAGTATTAAGTATTTATTATATATAATGAGAAAAAAAGTTATTTACATAATTATTTTTTTTATAATATTAATAGCGATTCCAATAACATATCTAGCTTTAAGCAACGAAGAAGATGATTTTGATATAAGGGATAGTGCATCTACGTCTACATCAAGTGATACAAGCAGTCCGAATTTAATATCAAATTCTAACTTTGAGAGTGGAAATGTAGGATGGGTTTTTAATCCAGGTACTGCCGGAAGTAATAGCTCCGGTGCTGTGACTAGTGAAGAATCAAAGAATAATGATAGTTCGTATAAGATTACCATAAATGATGCCAATGTTTGGGCTGTAGCGCAATCTGATTCAATAGGGAATGTTAGTAATGGTCAGATATTTACATTCTCTGGGTGGGTAAAAACATCTGGAGACATAGTAGCTATAATAAAATGTCAATCTACAGATGATTGGACTGCTTATGGAGTTAAACAATTGAAGAATTCAACAGATTGGCAATATGTAACAAATACTTTTGCAGTAACGAATGATCATAGTGGTTTTCAAATTGTTATAGGAGCAAGTAATTCGCAAGGTACTGTTTACTTTGATAATATAAGATTAATTCAAGGTATTTATAATCCAGATACATATAGGGGTATTGCTAGATTTGGTATTGGGAGGCTTACTGATACTTTCACAAATGAGCAAGAAATGAATGAATTAGATGATTATAAATTTGGATGGTTTCATAATTGGTTTGACCGGAAAGATTTGTATACAAGTTTAGGGCGGAATGTTTCAGTAGAATTACCAGAATCTCTGGATTTTTATGGTTTATTCGGAGCGTGGCCACCATTAAGTACTGATTGTTCTCAAAGTGTTAAGGATAAGATAGCTGATTTTAAAGATGGTGATGTGATATGGATAGGGAATGAAATAGGTTGGGGAGAAGATACTAGAGATCCATATACATATGCTTCACAATATAAAAGCTGGTATGATTGTATCAAATCAGTTAATCCGAATATAAAAGTAGCACCTGGTGCTAATCCTGGAAATCCTTTATTTCTTTATGAGCCAGCTGGATGGATTAACAGTAGTGATCCTTCAGGGCAAGGCAAATGGATATCAACATCTGAGTTAAATTATATTGACTACATTATTTATGTTAAAGAGGAATATTATTTAATATATGGACTAGAAATGCCTATAGATGCTTATGTAATACACAATTATCCTTTTAACTCTCCTTCATGGCATGATGTTAGTTATATGGAAAGTACTATTAGAGCTTTTAGGCAATACATGAAAGATTGTGGGCACGAGAAGAAAAATTTATATATAAAAGAGATGGGAATGTTGCTTGACACTGAAACTGATATGCAAAAAAATAGTGAAACTTTAATAAATACATTTGAGATGCTTTTAAATCTACGGGATAATTCGATAGGAAATCCAAATGATAATAATCGATTAGTACAAAGATGGGCTTGGTATCAAGCACCTACTCCTTGTGCTTCTCCTGATTATGATTATAGTGGGTGTATGTGGCCATATACCGGATTTTTTAAATGCCATCAAATTTCTTCATGGAAATCTGATTGTACTATATATAGAGAAGAAACATATTTAGCAAATATGTTTAAAGAATATGTAAGGCAGGTATGGAATACATATGATCATGATCCTCCATCAATGCCTGTAATAAATTATAGTTTGAATGGAAGTAGTGCCTTAGTGACATTTGAAGCAGAAGATAATGGAAGGATAAATAACTATGAAATATCGGTAGGAAGTACAAGCGGAGAAACAGATATAATGCTGTGGACAAGTACGGATATGCAAACAAGT
>Ga0180431_10009984_pt1 | contig 10620 bp, 8 predicted proteins | sample SS_ome_11_FD_132459 | JGI IMG/M metagenome (GOLD analysis project Ga0180431, IMG submission 132459) | Hypersaline lake sediment archaeal communities from the Salton Sea, California, USA - SS_1_MS_1 metaG | ecosystem: Environmental > Aquatic > Non-marine Saline and Alkaline > Hypersaline >... | reverse complement strand
GTCAGCTGATCCCACACCTTGTTGGACGGCATCTCGCCCGTCCAGGGGGCCCTCCCACCAACAGACTGGGGACTCGGCGGTGAGTGTTAGGCAAACTCGATGCCGTGGGAATCCAGGCTAGCCAAACACCGTGATTACCTGGCGGCCCAGCGCCGCCAGCCGTCCGGCCGGGTCCCACAGCGCGGCATGGGCGTGGACGTAGCCTGCGGCGGCGTTGTCGGCGATGGAATGGAAGAACCACCAGTCGTCGACCGAGGCGTTCGGATCGAGCTGGACAAACTCGATCGTCCAGCTCAGCGAGCTGGTCGGCGTCGGCTTGTCGAACATCGGGATAATCGGTGCGGGCCAGGCGTCGACCAGAGCCAGAACCCACTCCTCGGTGGTGGGCCGGACCTGCTCGCGGAAGCGGCACCAGCCGCCGACCTCGCTGGCCTCGACGCCGGTGAACGGTTCCGCGCCGATCGTCCAGCGGAAAGCGACGTGCTGAGTGAAAGTCGGCGTGACTCCGGGCAAAAACGTCAGCTCCGCGAGGCCCTCCGGTCCCGCCGCATGCGGCCGCGGCGGCGACGGGACCGAGATGCCGGATTCGCGGTCGGAGCCGAAGCTGCCGAGCACGACGCACCGCACCGAGCCGTTCTGGATCAACCTGGCTTCGAGATGGGTCACCGCGCGTCCCTTGCGAAGCTCGTTGACCTCGATCTCCACCCACCCGACCTCCACCGGACCGACAAACGACACCAGCAGCGATCGCGGCCGGCGGGACTCGTCCACGTACGCCCGCATGGCGCGTAGCGTCACCGCCGTCGGCAACCCTCCGAACATGGAGCGGCCCTGGGTCCAGTCCTCCGGCATATAGGCCGACGCGCCCCCGTCGGCGACTCTCACGCGTTTGAGCAATTCGCCAAACCCATGAAGCGTTCTCGCCATCTCAGTGATTCCTGGCAGGAAGTTAAGTCAAGTTCGAATTCTGCAGTACCCAGATCATGAAATCGCTTTCCCCTTCCTTGAACGGTGAATAGGAATAGTCCCCATAAAGTGCTTCAACCCGGAATCCTACAGCCTCTGCAAGTGCCTCGAAAACGGCCCTGTCGTGAAGGCAGAACCGGATGTCCACAAACGACTTGGACCGCAAAACATTATGGGCATCGTACTCTTCGTAGAACTGATATCCTTTGACCGTACGCTCGGCCGAATCGTAGTTCTCCATCGACCAGAGAAAAAGAGTGCCCTGCTGGTCGCTCAGGGGAAACCTACCCCACAATCGCAGCTGGCCGTCGATCGACCGCAGACGGGCCGGAGGATTGTGCAAGGTGCACACGAAGCGTCCATCGTCCGTCAGATGCTCGCGGATCCGGCGGAGTGCCCTCTCCTGATCGGTTCGCGAGAGCAGTTCCGCAAACGAGTTGAAAGGCAAGAGGATCAACTCGAATCGCTGGTGCAGATCCAGATCGCAAACGTCCATTTGGTGAACACGCGCGGAGAGCCCTCGTTTCTCCAGCTTCTCCCGAAGAACAGCGAGCATTCCTGCGGATTGATCCACACAGGTCAGGCGAGCTCCCGCCTCCGCCAGCGGAATGGACAGGCGACCGGTACCCGCCATCAATTCCAGCACTTCACCGGAAGCCTTGCCCGCCTCCTCAAGGAAAAACGCAAGATCGAAATCGACCTGGACGTAGGTATCGTAGAGGTTCGCAATGCGTTCATAGTCCATGGCTACCATGTTTCTCTCCTCTTCCGCGACGCGCCATCCGCGGCGACGGGGTCCGGACCGCGGCGACGGATCCATGGAGGTGGCCTCCGACGTGGTGAAGCATGGCATCTCGGGATCGAGGAGGTCAAGGATCTCGAGAGAAAATCCACGCCCCTCGCCGGAATCGGGTATCATGGACCGGTGGTTGGCCCGAAGGTAACGTTCACCATCTTTGAGAAGGGAGTGCAAGGCATGAAGAGGTTTCTCGAAGGATTCCTGGCGCTCGTTCTGATCGCGTCGGCAGGGTCGCGCCCCGCCGCGGCGGCGGACGGGACTCCGGTACGCGTGGCGGTCTTCAACATCCGGGAGCTCGGACGCGAGAAGCTCGACGCGGTCGACGCCGACGGCCGCGGCACGCACGCTCAGCTGCGCCGTGCCGCGGAGATCATCCAGCGGATCGCGCCTGAGGTCCTGCTCGTCAACGAGATCGATTTCGACGCCGGCAAACGGGCCAACGCCCGGCTGTTCCTGGAGCGGTATCTACGGGTCGGACAACGGGGGCAGCAGGGAATCGACTACCCCTACCTCTTCTTCGAGCCGGTCAACACCGGCGAGCCGACGGGTCTCGACCTCGACCACGACGGCCGCCGCGACGGGCCGGCCGACAGCTACGGCTTCGGGAACTACCCGGGTCAGTACGGCATGGCGCTCTACAGCCGCTTGCCGATCGACGCCGACGGCGCCCGCACCTTCCGGCTGCTGCCATGGCATACCGTGCCCGGGCACCTGATGCCCGACGGCCAGGGCGGCAAGCCCTCCTGGTACTCGCCTGAGGTAGCGGCGAAGCTGCGGCTGTCGAGCAAGAGCCACTGGGACGTGCCCATCACCGTCGGCGGCGCCACCCTGCATCTGCTGGCCTCCCATCCCACGCCCCCGGTCTTCGACGGCGACGAGGACCGCAACGGCCGCCGCAATTTCGACGAGATCCGCCTCTGGGCCGACTATCTGAGCGGTGGTGAGCGGGCGGCCTGTCTCGTGGACGACAGGGGTCAGCACGCCGCGCTGCCCGAGACGGCGAGCTTCGTGATCCTCGGAGACCTGAACGCCGATCCCTTCAACGACGAGACGCCGTACGGCTCGACCGCCATCGGTCAGCTGCTGAATCATCCGCGGGTCCGCGACCCCAAGCCCCGCAGTGACGGCGGTCGCCGCGCCGCGGGACCCTATGACGGTCCCAAGGAGCTCCGCACGTCGGCCTGGGGCCGGCTCGACTACGTGCTGCCGAGCCGCGATCTGAAGGTGGTGGACGCCGGAGTCTTCTGGCCGGGGCCCGACGATCCGCTGCGAGACCTGGTCGACGGCGAGGCCGCGGCCAGCGACCACCACCTGGTCTGGGTGGACGTGGTGATTTCGCCCCCCGTTCAGAAATAGAGCTTCCGTCCCTACCCCTCCTCCGGCCGGCCAAGCCCGGCCAGGGTGATCGAACGGACAAACTCCGAAGCCGGGCGGTGGATCAGATCCTCGACGCGGCCCTGCTGCTCGATCCGCCCCTGGTTGAGGACCACCACCGTGTCGGAGAGCGCGCGGGCATCGGCCCAGTCGTGGGTGACGATGATCGCCGTCAGGCCGACCTCCTCCTGGAGATGGCGGATCATCTCGCGCATCTCGCCGCGCAGGCTGGCGTCGAGGTTTGAGAGCGGCTCGTCGAGGAGCAGGACCCGGGGCTGGCCGACCAGGGCGCGCGCCAGGGCCACCCGCTGCTGCTGCCCGCCCGAGAGCTCGTCGGGCATGCGCTTCTCGAGCCCGTCGAGCCGGACGCTGGCGAGCACCTCCGGCACCCGCTCGCGGATCCGCCGGCGCGGCACCCTCGCCACCCGCAGCGGAAAGGCCACGTTCTCGAAAACGGTCATGTGCGGCCAGATGGCATAGCTCTGGAACACCATCGCGACCTGGCGCCTCTCCGGCGGCACGAAAGCGCCCGCCTCCGCGTCGACCATCACCTCGTCGTCGAAGGTGACGCGCCCGGCGCTCGGCCGATCGAGCCCGGCGAGGATGCGCAGAAGCGTCGTCTTGCCACAGCCCGAGGGGCCGAGAAGACCCGTGAACTCGCCGCGGGCAAAGCTCAGGTCGAGCTCGTCGAGCACGGGCTTTCCCGCCTCGAAGCACTTCGACAGCCGGATGGTTTCGATCCCTACGGTTTCCATGATCACCCCCGGATTTTCTCCGCCACGATCCGGAATACGACGATCACCCCGAGAAGCAGCGTGCCCACCACGGCGGCGGAGGAACGGTCGGCGTACTCCTGCAAGTTGAACAAGACGACCCCGAGGGTCTCGGTCCCCGGCCCGTAGAGCAGGATGCTCATGGTGAGCTCCGAGAAACAGGGCATGAAGACCAGGATCGCCGCGGCGAATAGCGGCGCCTTGAGAAGCGGCAACCAGATCCGGTAGAAGCGTTGAAAGAACCCGGCCCCCGCCAGCTGCGCGGCTTCGAGCAGCGACGGATGAATCAGAAACGCCGAGGGGCGCACGGTCTGGAACCCCAGCGTCGCGTATTTGAGGCCGTAGGCGACGACCAGGATGGTCAGGGTGTTCATCAGCGAAAACCGCGTGAGCACCACGATCAGGCAAAGCGCCAGCACGGTGCCCGGGATGGAAAAACAGAACATCGCGCCGTGCTCGGCGGCGCGGCCCACCAGGCGATGCCCCCGGCGACCCTTGTGATGCCCCTGCCAGGCCACGATCGCCACGAGCATCGCCGCCAGCAAGACCGCGAACGCCGCGGCGCCGGCGGTGAGCAGACTGTTGCCCAAAGCGGTCTTGAACTCCGCCAGGGTGAAGAGAACGTACTTCCAGGCCCGCAGGCTCAGGTTACTCGCGCGCAGCACCCCCGGCTCGGCGAAAAAACTCGACAGGACCAGCGCCGCGAGCGGCAGCGCCACCAGCACCCCCCAGAGCCCGTAGAGCCCCACCGCCAGGGGATAGCGCCATCGCCCCAGCTCGACCCGCGCGGCCCGCGACGCCTTGCCGCTCACCAGGCCGACCCTACGTTTCGACCCGCGGCCCGCGAGGATCACGAGCCCCAGGGTCACCGCCGCCATGCCGAGAGCGATCACCAGGGCCTCGTTGAATGCCTGGGGGCTCCCCTCCTGGATCTTGGCGTAGATCGCCGTGGTGAGCACGAACTTGCGCGCCGGCGTGGCCACGATCGCCGGCACTCCGAAGCTCGCCAGCGAGGCGAGCCCCACGGCCACCAGCCCCGCGAAGATGTTGCCCCGCAGGATCGGAGCGGTGATCGTGAAGAAAACCCGCCACGGTCCGGCTCCCGCCAGACGCGCCGCCTCCTCCAGGGCAGGATCCATCTGCCGCAGACCCGACCAGAAATTGAAGAACAGGATGGTGAAGACGACCGAGGTCTCGATGAAGATCACCCCGCCGAGGTGATAGACGTTGACCAGCTTCCCGATGCCGAACCATTTCTCGGCCCAGAGGTTGATCCAGCCGACGTTGGGATTGGCGAGCACCACCCAGGAGATGGCCAGCAGATACGACGGCAGGGCGTAGGTGAGGGTAAAAACCTTGCGCAGTACGCGGGCCCCGGGCAGATCGGTGCGCTCCAGGAGCCAGGCGCCGGGCACCGCGATCACCAGCGACAGGGCCGAGACCCCGGCCACGATGAGCGCGGAATTCGTCGCCGCCCGCAGCCAAAATTCCGTCGACACCGGATCCCGACCCTATTCGAGCACGGTTTTCTGGAACCGCGTCTTGACCTCCTGGCGCCGGGTGCCCCACTGCTCGAAGGTGGCGAGGTCCCAGGGATGAAGCTCCAGTTCCGCGAGCGCGGGCGCTCCGGCCGGCGGAGGATCCCCGGGGAAGACGGAGTGGATCCACCCCTTCACCACGATCGCGCGCGCCTCCTCGGAGAAGAACCAATCGAGGACCCGTCGAGCGAGCTCGACGTCGTCGGTGCCGCGGAAGATGGCGAGCGGTGCCGGCACCGGCAGCGCGCCTTCCTCCGGATAGACCCACGCCACCGAGCGCAGCCCCATCTCCTCGGCTTTGAGCAGGTTCTCGAGCAGCACGATCCCCACCGGCCGCTCTCCCGACTGGATGCGCGACAGGGTGGCCCCGTTGCCTCCCGCCGCCAGCACGTCGACCCGGCGCAAGGCTTCGAAGTAGGGAGGGCCGAAGCGCTGGTGGAGGTAGAGCGCCGTGGTCAGGGCGCTGCCGCTCTCGAGCGGCGAGGGCATGGTCAGGCGGCCCTCGTAGCGCGGATCAAGGAGATCCGCGAAGCTTTTCGGCACCTCGTCGCCGGTGATCTTCTCGCGGTTGTAGGCGATCACCATGAGCGGCAGCCGGTTGATGGCGAAGGCATGGTCGGGATCGAGGTAGACCGCGGGCACGCTCTCGACCCCGGGGCCGGAGAGCGGCAGCAGCAGATCGAGCTTCTTGAGCTCCTGATAGAAAAAAAGGTCCGAGGTCATCAGCAGATCCGCCTGGGCGCCGCCGCCTTTTTCCTCGGCCAGGATCTTGGCGGCGATCTTCTCGGAGCCGCTCTGGTACCAGCGGAAGGCAACGGCGGGAAATGCCTCGCGCAGGCCGGGCTCGTAGAGCGGATAGACCTCTTTGTAGGTGCTGGTGTAAATCCAGAACTCCTCAGGCGGCGGAGCGCACGCGACCAGAGGCAGGAGAAAGAGGAGAAGCAGGGAGAATCTGGCAGTCTTCATGGCTGTCCGTCGTCGAGTGGGTAGTCGGTTGGTTTCCGTGCCGCATGATACCAGCGTCAGCCAGGGTTGACCCTACGAGATCTTCTGGCGCTCGTGAGGGACCACCAGGACGAGCCACATGAGCCCGCATGCGATCTGGATCGACGCGAAGACCAAAAACCCGGAGCGCAGGCTGAGGAGCTCGGCTTCCAGCAGCAGGCTGGCGGCCAGAATCGCCAGCGCATCGACCAGCATCAGCAACAGCCACTCGGTCGAGAACACCCGGCCACGGTAGCGATCGGGGGTGCGCTCCTGGAGGAGCACCGTCGACAGGACCCAGTTGGCGCCGCTGGTGGTATGAGCCAGCACCACCAGCGCGATCACCCAGACAGTCCAGTCGAGACTGCCGACCACCAGATAGACCACGCCGCTCGAGACGATGCCGCAGCCGAAAAACGCCGGCCACCATTGCCGCGCCGGGAGCCAGGCGCGGGCGGCGATCGGTCCGACGCCGGTGCCGAGACCGCGCGCCGCGAACAGGAGCCCGATGCCGACGGCCGGAGACTCGGGCACGATGTGCTTGCCCAAAAGCGCCAGCATGTAGACCAGCGCTCCGCCGGCCACGGCCCAGGATGCCTTGACCATGGCCATGCGTCCTATCCGGGCATGGGCCAGCATGTAACGCCAACCGCTGACGACGCCGGCGAGCGCCGTCGTCACCAGGGGCCCGGGAGCGGATTTTGCCGTGCTCTGGGGGATGACGGTGCGGAAGATGAAGAAAGCCGACACGCAGTAAGTGGCGCTGTCGATAAGAAACACCGTATCGGCGCCGAGCCAGGCGGTGGCGACGCCGCCGAGCGCCGCCCCCACGGCGAGCAGCGTCGACCACGTGATCGCCATCAACGCGTTGGCGGTGAGCAGCTCGCGGGGTGTGGTGATGTTGGGGATCGAGGCGCTGCGAGCGGGGACGAAGGTCGCTCCGATCGAGATCTGGATCGCCGTCAGCGCATAGAGGAACACCACGTCGCCGGCCTCATCGATCAGCAGGAAGCCGAGGACGACCACGGCGCGGGCGAGATCCGCGGCGATCATCAGCCGCCGGCGGTCGACCCGATCGGCGATCAGACCCGCAAACGGTGAGGCCAGGGCCCAGGGCAGGGCCTTGGTAATGAACACCCATCCCAGCGCCAGCGGCGAGCCCGTGAGCCGCTCGACCAGGGTGTAGATGGCGATGGTGTTGAACCAGTCGCCCAGCAACGACGTGAGGCCGCCGAGCCACAGCCGCCGCAGGTTGCGGTTGGTGCGGATCAGCTCGATATAGCCCACCTGGGCCCCGGAATCCGTCTTCATGCGTGCGTAATCCGTCCCCCTTCGCGAAAGCCTGGTACGGATCCTCCGGGATATCCCTCACCATCAGCGGGATGCCCGCCGGGATGCCGCCCTGAAGCTCGGAGGAGATCATACCGCTGATACCGTTTTCCATCGGCCGGGCACAGGGGGGGCCTTTGGTTGAGGGAGCCTCGTCCGGAGAAATCGGCCGGCGAGGATCTGATAGGGTGACGATGGAGGATTCCCATGGACGCCCCTGCCCTCTCGTCGCAGATCACCGCCGTCACCGTGTATCAAACCGGAGCCCGGGTGGAGCGCGCCGCCCCGCTTCGCCCGTCGGCCGGAGAGTATCCGGACTCCGTGCGCATCCCGGGCCTTCCCCTCAGCCTCGACGACCGATCGGTCCGGCTGCGCCTCGAGACCGACCCGGCCGGAGCCGCGGTCCCGGTCGCGGTGAGCGATCTGCGCGTCGGCCTCGAGCTCTCGGGGCCGGAGCCGGGGCTCGCACCTCCCCGCAACGAAGAGCTCCGAGCCGCCAGGCGGAAGGTGCAGCGCCTGGAGTCCCACATCGCCCAAATCGAGGGCATGAGCGCTCACCTGGAAAAGCTCGAGCCCCCCCCACGCCCGCGCGGCGCCTACGGCTCCCCTCCCCCTCCGTCGCCCGCCGCGGCTCGACTGGCGCTGCTCGACTTCCGCGGCAGCCAGCTGGAAGCGATCGAGGAGGAGATCCGGGAACGCAAGCGCGAGCTCGACCAGGCCCGGGAGGAGCTTCACCTCCTCGAACACCGACATCGCCAGGCATCGACCGCCCGCCAGGCCCGCGAGCACGAGCTGCGCAAATCGGTCATCGTGCGCCTGCGCCGGATACCCGAAGGACCTGCGGTGCCCTGCCGGGTGATCGTTGAGTACCTGGTGCCGGGGGCGCGCTGGGCCCCCGGCTACACGCTGCGCTTCGATCCCGAATACCGGCACGCGCAGCTGGCGATGCGGGCCCTCGTCTGCCAGGCATCCGGGGAAGACTGGAACGGCGTCGACCTGACCCTCTCGACCGCCGAGCCGCAGCGCTGGCTGGAGCTGCCCGAGCTCGCGTCCCTGCGCATCGGCCGTCTCCAGCAGCCGCCGGCCCGGATCGGCTGGCGCGAGCCGCCCGCGGACACGGCCCGGCTCTTCGCCGACTATGACCGCGCCAGGGAACGGATCGCGGCCGCCATCCCGGTCGCGGCCGAGCCCACGGAAGAGCCCGAACCAGAGCCTGAGCAAGAGCGCTTCGACGAAGAGGTGGAACAGGCGCTCCTGCTCGACGCTGCGGGCGAGCCCGAGCTCACGTCCGTAGCCGAACCGGTCCTGACCGAGGAAATCACCCCAGGACCTGACGATGGGTTCCTGGGTGGGGCAGTGGCCGCTTTGCCAGCGCCACCGATGGCGGCTGCCGCTGCCGAACCCTCCTCTCCTCCGACCCGGGTGAAGGCCCTCCACGCCAAGCGATTACGACGCGTGAAAGCACGTGAGAAGCCCTCGGAGCCGGAGGCCATGGGCGAGGTGCGGGCCCCCGATGAGCTTCTGGACTACGGCAACCTGCGCCTGGGCGGGATCGACGATCCGGAGCGCGGCAAGCTCCGGCCCGCCCGCGCCGACGAGTGGTACCTCGAGCTGCTCTCCTCTCTCCACGTCGAGATCCGAATCGACGTTCTCGTCGCCATCCGAATGGCGCAGGAGAAGGCCGCACGGATCGGCACCCGCGAACCCCCGCCGGCCTACGCCTTTCCGACACCGTGGCAGGATTTCGCTCACGCCTACGCGGCCGAGGCCCCGGTCGACGTGGCCTCGGACGGCAACTTTCACAGCGTTCCCCTGCTGAAGCGTACGGCCGAGACCGAACTGCGCCACGTCGCAGTTCCGCGCGAGTCTCCGGAGGTCTTCCGCTTCGTCACCCTGACCAATCCGCTGCCGCGGCCGCTGCCGCAAGGACCGGCCGATCTCTACGCCGGCGACGATTTCCTGCTCTCCTCGACGCTGCGCACCGTCGCCCCGGGGGGTACGGAAGAGCTCGGACTCGGGGTTGAAGAGGCGATCAAAGTGGCGCGCAACACCCGCTTCGCCGAGAGCTCGGGTCTTATGGGCGGACGCCTCAGCCTGGAGCACGCGATCCGCATCGACGTCGCCAACCACCTGCCGCAGACGGCCCGCGTCGAGATCCGGGAGCGCGTGCCCGGCAGCCGGCACGGCGACGAGACGGTCAAGGTCGAGCTCACCGAGGTGGAGCCGCCGTGGGAGAGCTTTCACCAGACACGCAGCCCGATCGAGGGCAGCTACCGCTGGCTGGTCGACGTGGCCGCGGGCGGTAGCCGGAGCTTGCAGGCGCGATATACGATCCAGCTCGCGGCCAAGCACGAGCTGGTCGGCGGCAACCGGCGCGAGCCCTAAACACCATCCGAAACCGGCTGCACTGCGGAGTTCCCCCATGAGCCGATCCAACGCTCCCCAACCCACTGCCTCCCAGGAGATCGTTCTCGAGGCGCCGGTGACCGAGGTGACCCTGTTCGAGGATCGGGCCCAGATGCTGCGCTGCGCAACGGTCGAGCTCCCGGCCGGCCGGGTCACCCTCCGGATCGGGGACGTCGCCCCGATCCTCAGCGACAAATCGCTGTCGGCCATCCTCCGCGGCTCCGGCCAGGGGGCTCAGGTGACCGACGTCCGCGTGCGGCGTGAGCGGCGCTCCGAGAGCGAACGGGAGCAGCGCGCCGGCGCGGAGGTAAGAGAGCAGATGCGCGAGCTCGAAAGGGAGCGGGGTGAGCTTGCGAGCCGCATGAAAGCCCTCGGAAAACAGCGCGAGATGGCGGATCGCATCGCCCGCCAGGCGATGGACGACCTGGCGATCGACGCGGCGTGGGGCGCG
>Ga0180431_10009981_pt1 | contig 10626 bp, 10 predicted proteins | sample SS_ome_11_FD_132459 | JGI IMG/M metagenome (GOLD analysis project Ga0180431, IMG submission 132459) | Hypersaline lake sediment archaeal communities from the Salton Sea, California, USA - SS_1_MS_1 metaG | ecosystem: Environmental > Aquatic > Non-marine Saline and Alkaline > Hypersaline >... | reverse complement strand
GGTTCGTAGCGCGACCTCAGTTGTCCTGGCAGATCTTCCACTGGTCATCCCGGAACTGCAGATCGAAGCTGCGGGTCGATGTGGTGGCCGGGTCGAACGCCATGTAGGAGGTGACGTTCACCTCCGCGCGATCGCCGTTGATCACCACCTCGTCGATGCTGGCGATAACCGGATATTGATTGGCGGCCAGAATCCGGGTGGAGGCCTCCGCCCATGAGGTGTCGTCGAATTTCGCGTAGTCGGCCCGGGTCCGTCCGCAGGTGATGTCGCGCAGGGTGGCCAGGTCGCCGTCGCGCACCGCGGTGTCGAAGGTCTCGATGGTCGAGCGCACCATGTTCTGCTGCGCCTCCCGGGCGGCGTTGGCCCGAAGGACCAGTGCCAGGGCGATGATCGCGGCAGCCAGTAACGCGGCCACGACCACCAAACTCGGGATCAGCCAGGCGGGCCGCCGGGCTGCGCGCGGCGGGATGGCCTGCGGTGCCGCGCTGCGGGGAGCAGGGTTGGCTGGGGGGGTGTCGTCGGCGGCGGTGGCGATGAATTCGGTCTCGTCGTCGGGCAGCCGGTCGATGATCTGCGTCGAACCCGCATCGAATCCCGGAGCGGTATAGCGGCGCTCGCCGGTGGCCGGCGCCGCGGAATCGCTTTCCGCCGGGCCCGTCTTTTCTGCGGCTGCGTCCTTTTCGGCGGCTGCGTCCTTTTCGGCGGTTGCGGCCTTTTCGGCGCTGTCGGCCGCTTCGGCTATTTCGATCACTTCGGTCACCGGATCGTTGTCCGCCACCGGCTGGGCGGCGGCGTTCTCCCGGCCGCCGTGCGGCCCGTCGCCTGCGTCGGTCCCGGATGGCTTCGACATGGTGTTTTCGGTGTCCCTCCTGGTGCTTCTGCCTGCTTGTGTCTTCTGATTCCTCCGGCATGACCCTAGCTGGTGGCGGGGACAACAGGCCTGCAGCAGGCCTGCCGCGTACCTTCAGCCGGACCTTCAGCGGACCTTCCGGTGTCCCCGGTCAACACCGGCACGGTATGCACCGGCACAATGGCGTCATGACGTCGTTTGGTGACCTGCTGGGGCCCGCACCCGTACTGCTGCCCGGTGATACCGAGGCCGAGGCGGGACTGGGGGCCGGAGATACTCCCGCGATGGTGGCCGCAGCGCACCCCGCGGCCTCGGTGGCCTGGGCATGTCTGGCAGAGGAGGCTCTCGACGAGGACAAGGCGGTCACCGCCTACGCCTATGCCCGCACCGGCTATCACCGCGGCCTCGATCAGCTGCGCCGCAACGGCTGGAAGGGATTCGGTCCGGTGCCGTTCAGTCACCAGCCCAACCGCGGCTTCCTGCGCTGTGTTGCGGCCCTGGCCCGCGCCGCCGACGCTATCGGCGAGACCGCGGAGTTCGAACGCTGCCGGGATCTGCTCGACGACTGCGATCCGGATGCGCGCGCCCAGCTCGGTCTGAGCTGACAAACGCTCTCAGGGCGACGCCGATCCTAGATATCGCTGTTGACCGGGCACTGGCCGGCCGTTCCCGGCGACTCGATCTGAACGGTGGCGTGGTCAAGACCGCGCGCGGCCAGCACCGCCCGCGCATCATCGAGGATGCGGTCGGAATGGCCGTCGCTGGCGAGGTGGGCGGTCACCATGTCTCTACCGGGCGCCAGCGTCCACACGTGCAGATCGTGAACTCCGGTCACGCCGTCGAGAGCGGCCAGAGCCGAGCGCAGTTCGGCGACGTCGATATGGGCCGGAGACGACTCGGAGAGGATCCGCAGCGCGGCCCGGGCCAGGGCGAACGCCCGTGGTAGCACCCACAGTGCCACCAGCACGGCCATCAGAGCATCCGCGTAGGGCCAGTGCGTCGTCACGGTCACGATGCCGGCGATCAGCACCCCGACGCTGCTGACCGCGTCGGCCATCACCTCCATGTAGGCGCCCTTCACCGCCAGGCTGCCCTGGGCGTGCGACCGGAGCAGCAGTACGACGGCGATATTCGCAGTCAGGGCGGCCAGGGCCACCAGGATCATCGGCCAGCCGGGGAGGTCCGGGGTCTGCCCGAGACGTGCGATCGCCTCGTAGACGATGAATGCGGCCACACCCAGCAGCAACACCGCGTTGGCCACCGCGGTGAACACCTCGGCCCGATGCCAGCCGTAGGTACGTGCCGCGGACTTCGATCCCCTCCTGGCCAGCAACAGGGCGGTCAGGCCCATGGACATCGCCACCAGATCGGTGAGCATGTGGCTGGCATCGGCGAGCAGGGCCAGCGAGCCGATCATCAGCGCGGTGGTGATCTCGACGATGAAGAAGACGCCGAGGATTGCCGATGCGATGACCATCCGGCTCACCCGCGCGTCGGCAGTCCCGTGGCTGTGGCCGGCTCCCATCAGCCGGATTATTCCAGCTGCCACCAGACCGGTCTTTCAGGTGGTGAGGTTGCGAACGGCCCTGTCCGGAACGATCCGCAGGTCGGTAGCGTGCAGTGGGCATGGCAGCGACGGGAGTGCTGCCGCGCCCTTTCGGGGCTGGCTTCAGGCCCAGGCCGACCAGAATCGGGTCAGATCCATCCCGGCGAATACCAGCCCGCGCGATACGCCGAACAGGTCGAAGAGCCAGAACACCGTCGAGAAGAACCATCGATTGGGCCCCGGCGCGAGCAGTACCACCAGCAGGATCAGGAATCCGAACTGCTTGGCCGGCTCCAGTGCGCGCCGGGTGGCCGGACTCAGATGCGGTTCGAGGGCGGCGAACCCGTCCAACCCGGGGATCGGCAACAGGTTCAGCGCCAGGGCGGTGACCTGCAGGAAGCCGAGGAACGCCACACCCGCCCAGAAAACCGCATGGTCGGGTTGGAAGAACAACCGTGTCGCGGTCAGCAGCCCGAGCGCCAGCACCAGATTGGTCAACGGCCCGGCGAGGTTGACGATGGTGCGCTGCCGCGGAGTCATCGCCCCGGTCCGCAGGTACACCGCCCCGCCCGGCAGGCCGATCCCGCCGAGGGCGATGAACAGCAGGGGAAGGCCCAGCGACAAGAGCGGGTGGGAGTATTTCAGTGGATTCAGCGTCAGGTACCCGCGGGTGGCCACGTCATCGTCGCCGAACCGCCAGGCGGTGTAGGCATGCCCGAATTCGTGCAGGCACAGCGATACCAGCCAGCCGCCGATGACGAACACGAAAACCCCGATGTAGGCGAGCGGGCGGGCCGTCTGGGTCGCGGACCACGACAACACGGCGCCGACCGCGGTGATCGTCAACAGCGCGAGGAAGACCGGGCTGGGACGGACCGCCTGGTGCGGCGGACGAACGCTCATCGCAGAGACGGTACCGATCCATTCGCGGCGCAGCTCGTCGTACCGATTCCCAATCCGGCTCTGCTGTGCCCTTGAGCGACACCACTGGGTCCGTGGTCCCGGCGATGCGCCTGTGCCGCAGCGCCTCGCGTGTTTGCGAAATGACCGCCGCGCGCACCGCAGGGTCCGCTGGCCGCTGCAGCACCGGCTTCTCCTCCGGGCTGCCGGCGGCGGCGAAGCCGCCGGAGCTCGATGCGCAGGAGAGCGCGTCCAGACTTGCCGACACTCGGCGCAACCGGTGTGCGAGGAAGCCGCCCGGCCGGTCAACTCGGTCCGGCCAGCACCAGCCTGTCTCGCGCATGTCGGCATCCATCGCTGCGCAAATCTGGGCGGCAGTGACCGCTGTGGGGTCGCCGTCCTCAGTCAGCGGCGGCAACTAAACTCAGCCGCCATGACCCATCCCAACCCAGGCGTGTACCAGCCGCACGGGCAGCCGCCCTGGAATCCCCCGCCGACCGCACCACCACCACGGCCGTCGAGCGGCAACACATAGGCGCGTATCGGACTCGCCGCCGCGATCCTCACCGCAGGACTCGGCGGCGGCATCACCGGCGCATTACTCACCAACCGAACCGACGCCGCTGCGCCGCCCTCAACGTCGGAGACGGCGACGGCGACGGCGACGGGACAGGTGCTCACAGCCGACGATGTCCGCGCCGCCGACATCAAACTCTGCACCGAGTACGCCCTCGTCATCGCCGCGACACCCAAACCGCTGACCGCCGAGAACGGCCTCGTTGCCACGATGGCAGCGGTGAGAACGTCGTTGGCAGCTCACCCAGAAGCGAGTTCAGACCTACAAGCAGTACTCAATGACGTCGTGGAAGGCTTTTTCGCCACGCTTTCCGATGATGTTAATAACGAACTAAAAGGCCTTGTCGAACCCCCGGAATACGACAAAGGAGCGGTACAGGCGACGTATGACCGTGCGTGGGCGCGTTGCGGGTTCAAATGAGAGTTTGGTGCGTCCGTGGTAGCCGGTGATGTGCCGCGTCCGTCGGGGCCTGCGGCGCAGTTGCTGATCGGGTCGGCGTGGCCGGGGATGAGTGAAAGTGCTCTGGGCGATTTGGCCGGCGAGCAGGCCCGTCTGGCGGCTGCTGCCAACGATCGGATGTAGGTGGCGCGGCGGACCCCTGCCTTTAGGCATGGGGGTGAGCGCATCTGTCCGCTTTCAGAGGACGAATCCGCGACTTCCCGCGTGCTGGACTGGATTAGATAGCCGCAGGCTATTTAGTTTGTCGGTTGTGGGTGTTACGTTGCGGTCGAACGCGAATATCGCGTTGCAGTGCGCTTATCACGTGGTGTGGTGCCCGAAGTATCGCCGCAGCGTGATCGGTGGTCGGATGGAGCAGCGGCTCAAGGAGATCGTCGCTGAGGTGATCGCGGAGAAGGGGGCGTGGTTGATCGAGATGGAAACCATGCCTGATCACGTTCATCTGTTGGTCGAAGTGGATCCGCAGTTCGGGGTTCACCGCCTGGTCAAGGCCATCAAGGGCCGGTCCTCGCGGGTGCTGCGGGAGGAGTTCCCGTGGTTGAAGTCACGGCTGCCGTCGTTGTGGACGAACTCCTATTTCGTCGCCACCGTGGGCGGGGGCCGTTGTCGGTGATTAAGCGTTACGTCGAGACGCAGAAGGACCGCTAGCGGTGTTGGCGGGCAGGCGTTTCCGGGTGGAGTTCACCACCGAGTAGCAGGTGTTCGCCGAGCAGATCGGCGCGGCCTGCCGGGCGGTGTGGAACGTGGCCCTGGAGCAGCGCCGCGAGTACCGCCGCCGCGGGGCGTGGATGAACTATGTGCCCCAGGCCAAGGAGTTGGTCGAGGCCAAGGCCGAACATGCGTGGCTGACCGAGGCGCCGGGGCATTGCCTGCAGCAGACCCTGATGGATCTGGATAAGGCGTGCCGCGAGCATGGCACCTGGAAGGTGCGGTGGCGTTTGGGGCGGCGGTGGGCGCCGTCGTTCCGGTTCCCCGAGGGTTCGAAGATGGCTGTCGAGCAACTCAACCGCCGGCACGCCCGGATCAAGCTGCCGAAGCTGGGGTGGGTGAAGTTCCGGGCCTCGCGCCGGCTGGACGGGGAGGTCATCCGTTCGGCCACCCTGACCCGCTAGGGGCGGCACTGGTATCTGTCGGTATTGGTTGACGACGGCGTCGTTGCGGTGGAGCATCCCGCCCCGCAGAGCGTGGTCGGGGTGGACCGGGGTGTGGTGGTGGCGGTGGCGACCAGCGCCGGCCAGCTCATCGACGCCGCGTTCAGCACTCCCGCGGAGCGCCGGCGGGTGGCCCGGTTGCAGCGGCGGCTGTCGCGGTGTGCGAAGGGCTCAGCCAACCGCAACAAGGTCCGTGCGCAGCTGGCCGATCTGCGGGCCCGTGAGCGCCGGCGCCGCGAGGACTTCTGCGCCAAGACCGCCCATGATCTTGCCCGCGATCACGCCCTGGTGGTCCTGGAGGATCTGCGGACCCGCAACATGACGCGGCGGGCTAAGCCCGTCGCCGACCCCGACAACCCCGGGGCGTTCCTGCCCAACGGGGCCTCGGCGAAGTCGGGGTTGAACAAGTCCATCCTCGGCAAGGGATGGCACCGGTTGGAGTTGGCCTTGATCTCGGCGGCCCGGTACACCGGCACCGAGATCGTGAAAGTACCGGCAGCGTGGACATCGCAACGCTGCTCGGTGTGTGGGCAGGTGGACCCGAAGTCCCGCGAGAGCCAAGCGGTATACCGGTGCACCCACTGCGCATACTCCGGGCACGCGGATGTCAACGCTGCCAGCAACATATTGGCCGCAGGGCTTGCGGTCACAGCCTGTGAAGCTCCCCGACGGCCCGCGGGCCGAAGGGGAACCCTGAAGCAGGAACCAGCAGGAAACCGCGAGGAATTACTGCTCCACACCGCCTAACCGCAGTTTGGAATCCCCCAGCTTCAGCTGTGGGGAGGACGTCAAATCTGCCACTGTTTTATGTCGCGTTCTGATGTGCCATGGTTTCGTCATGCGTCCTCCGGCCCTCCCGGCACCGGGACCGCTCGCTCCGCTCTTCGGGGGTGTGTATGCGGCCGCCTACGGTGTGGGTGGTCAGCAGTTGGTGGCCCAACTCGTCCGCCGCCTCGGCCCGGTGGTGGCGCTGCCGGTCCTGGGGTTCGGGCCCGTCGTCGCGGTTGCTGATCCCGTTCTGGCCAGACAGGTTTTCGCGGCCAAACCCGACGTGCTGCTCGGCGGCGAAGGGGTGGGTCCGGCCGGGGCCATCTACGGGTCGCGGTCGATGTTTGTCCAGGAAGAGCCCGAGCACCTGCGCCGGCGACGGCTACTGACGCCTCCGCTGCACGGTGCCGCGCTGGCCGGGTACGTGCCCGTGATCGAGGAGGCGACCCGCGCCGCGATGGCCCGATGGCCGGTCGGGCGGCCGATGCGGATGCTGGAGGCGGCCCGCGAACTGACCCTGGACGTGATTGTGCGGATCATGTTCGGGGTGGGTGAACCTGGCGAGGTTCGCCGGCTGGGGAGGCCGTTCGACGAGTTGCTGGTGCTGGCGATCTCGGAGGAGACGCCGGTGCGCTACGCCGCGCGGCGGCTGGGCGCGTTGCGGATGTGGGGCCGGCTGGGATCGATCAACCGCCGTATCGACGCGGAGATCCTGCCGCTGATCGCGGCCCGTCGCGCGCATCGGAGCCGCGATGCGGGGATTCTGGGGATGCTCGTCGATGCGCGCGGCGAAGATGGGGAAAGTCTGTCCGACAGCGAGATTCGCGATGACCTCGTCACCTTGGTGTTGGCCGGGCACGAGACCACCGCCACCACGCTGGCCTGGGCGATGGACCTGCTACTGCACCATCCGGACGCGCTGAAAAGGGTTCGGGCCGAGGCGCATTCCGGTTCGAGTGACTACACCGAGGCGGTGATCAACGAAACCCTGCGGCTGTGGCCGCCGGCCCCGATCACCGGCCGAATGACAGCCGGCCGCTACCAACTCGGTGACTATGTCCTGGACGCGGGTACCCGGATCGTGTTGTTACTCGACGCGGTCAACCGTGATCCGGGGACCTATCCCGATCCGGACGCGTTCCGCCCGGAGAGGTTCGGCGCGGCCAAGCCGCCGCCCTACGCGTGGATACCATTCGGTGGCGGGGTCAAACGCTGTATCGGTGCGGCTTTCGCGATGACGGAACTGATCACCGTCCTGCACACGGTGCTGCGCGAGGGGGAACTGGAACCAGCCGACCGCCGTCCGGAGAGTCCGCCCCGCCACGCGGCCCCGGTGCTGGTGCCACGGAATGGCACACAGGTGTTGTTTCGGTTGGCCGAATCGCAGCGGCAGGCCGGGGCCACCGGGCACTGACGCCGCCGCCGACGCTGTCATGTCCGCGGTGCCCCCACCCGCAGCCAGCCGGTGGTGTGCCGGTAAAAAGTCGACCGTTTCACCTCCCGTGTTCCGGCGGCGCCGTCCCGGAGCACCCGGGCGCCGGTGGTGCCCAGCTGTGCCGCCCGCCCGCTCACCCAGCGTCGCCGGCGCCCGCCGAGGACAGTGGCCCGCAGTCCCGGCAGGACATGGGTCGGCTCGACCCGAACCCCGGCGACACCACCGTCGAACAGCACCGTGTCATCGACCACAGCCTCGCCCCGCAGTCGGTCCGAGCCCGCCGGTGGCAGCCACAGCGCCGTGCCGACCAGTGCCGTCCCCGTGTCGTCGCGGATCAACGGAACTCGCCGGGCGGTTCCGGTCACAGCCCTGCGGGAGCACCACCGGCCCCGCAGGTGAGCCACCTCGACGTCGAGCAGCTCCGACCTCAGCAGGCGGGTCAGGACCGCGGCCAGGTCGACGTCATTACCGGCCACCACCACCCGCCGCGCGATGCGGACGGCCTCGTCGATCGCGGTCGCATCGTCGGCCTCGCGGCAGGGCAGCCCCGCCAGTGCCCGGGGCAACCGGTGGTTCCGGAAACGCAAGACGATAATCCCCGTCGGCTGCATCGACACTCCCTCCGTCCCCGGTTATGCGCACCGCCCAGCGGTGCTCCGATAAGGTAGGTCTCCGGCTGGACACAGTAGGCCAGGAGCGGAACGGGGTCAGGCCATGCCGGCAATCGTCCTCATCGGCGCCCAGTGGGGCGACGAGGGCAAGGGGAAAGCCACCGACCTGCTCGGTGGTCGAGTGCAGTGGGTGGTGCGCTACCAGGGCGGTAACAACGCCGGGCACACCGTGGTCCTGCCGAACGGGGAGAACTTCGCGCTGCACCTCATCCCATCGGGCATTCTCACGCCCGGGGTCACCAATGTGATCGGCAACGGCGTCGTCGTCGATCCCGGGGTGCTGTTGACCGAGCTGCATGGTCTCGATGAACGCGGCGTCGACACCTCCGGGCTGCTGATCTCCGCGGACGCCCATCTGCTGATGCCCTACCACGTCGCCATCGACAAGGTCACCGAACGTTATCTGGGCAATAAGAAGATCGGCACCACCGGTCGCGGTATCGGCCCGTGCTATCAGGACAAGATCGCCCGGATCGGCATCCGGGTCGCCGATGTTCTCGACCCCGATTTGCTGGCCGCCAAGATCGGTGCGTCGCTGGAGTTCAAGAACCAGGTGCTGATCAAGATCTACAACCGCAAGGCGTTGGACGCGCATGAGGTCACCGATGCGCTGCTGGCCCAGGCGGAGGGTTTCGCGCACCGAATCGCCGACACCCGGCTGCTGCTGGGCAGCGCACTCGAGTCCGGCGAGACCGTCCTGCTCGAAGGTTCCCAGGGCACCCTGCTCGATGTCGATCACGGCACCTACCCCTACGTCACTTCGTCGAACCCGACCGCGGGCGGCGCGGCGGTCGGCTCGGGTATCGGGCCCACCCGCATCACCACGGTGCTCGGAATCCTGAAGGCCTACACGACCCGGGTGGGCTCGGGGCCGTTCCCCACGGAGTTGTTCGACGAGCACGGCCAATATCTGGCCAAGACGGGCGGGGAAGTCGGCGTGACCACCGGTCGGGGGCGGCGCTGCGGCTGGTTCGACGCCGTCATCGCCCGCTATGCCACCCGGGTCAACGGCATCACCGATTACTTCCTGACCAAACTCGACGTGTTGTCCAGCCTGGAGACCGTTCCGGTGTGCGTCGGCTACACGGTGGACGGTAAGCGCACCGACCACATGCCGATGACTCAGAGTGATATCGCCCGCGCCGTGCCGGTGTACGAGGAACTGCCCGGCTGGTGGGAGGACATCTCCTCAGCGCGCGAATTCGGTGACTTGCCGGCCAACGCCCGCGATTATGTGCTGCGGCTGGAAGAGCTTGCCGGAGCGCCGGTTTCGTGTATCGGTGTCGGTCCGGGGCGGGACCAGACGATTGTCCGCCGGGACGTGCTGGCGCCCCGGTGACAGACGGTCGCGATCCGCACGAAGTCGACCCGGACTATGACCGCAAGGGTGGGTTTCCCCGGCTGAGCCCGGTCGAAGAACCGCCGGGCTTCGGACGGTTCGTGACGGCCATGCGTCGCGCACAGGATCTGGCCGTGTCCACCGAGATGGCGGACTGGAATGCCGCCGCCGAGCGGGTCGAGGAACTGGCGGGATTCCTGGCACCGCATCAGGTGCCCGGTGGTGTCGGTCCAGCCGGACGTGTCGCGACGCTGCCCGGTGCGGGCAGTCTGCTGATGCCGCCGTGGGAGATCCGCCGCTTCGACGCCGAGGAGGTCGAAGCCGGGGTCCGATTCAGTCGCTATCACGTCGGCGGCAACAACGCGGTGCACGGGGGAGTCGTGGCGATGATGTTCGACGTGATGTGCGGCATGCTCCTGCACGCCCTCGGCCGGCCGATCAGCCGCACCGCTTTCCTGCACATTGATTACCGCAACATCACTCCGATCGACGTGCCGCTGACGCTGCGCGGACGGGCTCCGAAAGTGGAGGGCCGCAAGACCTTCGTCAATGCCGAACTCATCGCCCCGGACGGGACGCTGCTCGCCGAGGCCAACGGGTTGATGGTGCGCCTGCTGCCCGGCCAACCGTGAGGTCTGCAAACATGGTGAGATGGCCGTCAACCTCCCGCCTTCCCTGCACCGTCTGACCACTCCACGCGCCGCCGCTTTCGCCGGCGTGCTCTTCGCGGTGGTGTTCGCGACTGCGATGATTCTGATTCGGACCGCGCTGCCGGAGGGCGCCGAGCCCGGCTCGCAGTGGCTGGAGTCAGGCGGCCCCAGGATCCGGGTGGCCTCGGAGTTGATGCCGTTCGCCGGCATCTGCTTCCTGTGGTTCATCGGGGTGGTCCGGGCCAACTTCGGTAAGTACGAGGACCGGTTCTTCGCCACG
>Ga0180431_10009980_pt1 | contig 10627 bp, 10 predicted proteins | sample SS_ome_11_FD_132459 | JGI IMG/M metagenome (GOLD analysis project Ga0180431, IMG submission 132459) | Hypersaline lake sediment archaeal communities from the Salton Sea, California, USA - SS_1_MS_1 metaG | ecosystem: Environmental > Aquatic > Non-marine Saline and Alkaline > Hypersaline >... | reverse complement strand
GCGGTTCAAGCAAGCGATTGTCGATAAGTCGCGTCCCGTCGATCGTGACGGCCACAGCGGCTATCGTGCGGCCCTTGATCCGGGTGACCGGTTCCAGCGTTTCGGGGTCGGCCAGCGCGACGTAGTCGATCTGGGCATCCTCGGCGGTCATGATCACCTCGCGCATCTTCCGGCCGATGATCTCCGTGTCCCGCTCGCCCCCGTCGACCAGTTCGTTGGCCAGGCAAAGACTCTTCCACAACACCAGCGACCGCTGCCGGCCGCCGGCGCTGAGATAGGCGTTGCGCGAGCTCATGGCCAGGCCGTCCGGCTCACGAACGATCGGGCAAACACGGATCTCGATCGGCACATTCAGATCCTCGACCATCCGCTGAACTACCAGGGCCTGCTGATAGTCCTTCTGCCCGAAATAGGCCACGTCTGCGCCGACCATGTTGAAGAGTTTGAGCACGATGGTGGCCACGCCGCGAAAAAACGTGGGGCGACACCGGCCTTCCAGCGGCTCGGCCACCGAACCCACTTCGACCCAAGTGGCGTGGCCCGGATGATACATCTCGTCGTTGCCCGGCACGAACGCAAGTTGCGCCCCGCAGGCGGCCAGCTTGTCGAGATCGGTTTCCAGGGTCCGCGGATACTCGTTGAGGTCCTCGCCCGGGGCGAACTGGCTCGGGTTGACGTAGATCGAGACAACCGTGTAATCACACTGGGCGACCGACGCCCGGACCAGGCTCAAGTGTCCCTCGTGCAGGGCGCCCATTGTGGGTACCAGGCCGATCTTTTTGCGGGCGGCGCGGACGGCGTCGAGTGTCGCGCGCAACTGTGCAACGCTGTTCACAACTTGCGGTCGGTGGGGTGTGGTCACGTTTACTCCATAGCCTGGATTGCCGCCTGCACCTCGCAGAGCGCCGCTTCGTGGTTGTCGTACGTCAGCCGCAACATAGGTCCCTGTTCCGGTTTGGCGGCCTGTGCCAGGATAGCCTGGCGGATCTTCTCGAGCACGTCCGGTCCGAGATGCCGCTCACACCGGCGGCCGCGACGGCGCACCCGCTCCAACAGTCGATCAGTCGACGCATCGAGCAGGACGGTCAGCCTTGGCCGGACCACGCCGGCTTGAGCCGTTTGCCATCTGCGGCGGAATTCAGCTTGTTGCTCCGGCGGAAGCCATACCGCGGCAAAAGCCAACGACTGGTTGAACCAGAAATCGCTTGCCACCCACTCGGGATCAGACCACTCGGGGCGCCCGGCCTCCAGCAGTCGGGCCCTCTTGCGCAGGAATTCTAGCTCCATACTCCAGGCGTTACCAGACGGATCGCTGTAGAACGTTTCCAGTTGATCTGAGTCGACCTTTTCGGAAACCCACCGGACGAGTCTTTTTCGGGCCAACCGCCGGGCGAGGTGGGTCTTGCCGACACCGATCGGTCCGGCAATCGCCAAGTAGGGGGCCGTCGTGTTGAGATGATCCAAGAGCCGGGCGATTGTCCAGCCGGTAGTGGGATGAACCATGCAGCCGGCCACCTCGGCCGCCGGCTCCAACACGAAACGCCGCCAGGCCATCCTCGGATGAGGCAGCACGAGCAAAGGCGTGTTGAGCACCAACTGGTCGTACAACAGCAGGTCGAGGTCGATTGTCCGCGGAGCCCAGCGCTCGAGCCGGCGGCGGCCCAACGCATTCTCAATCCGCTGGAGAACCGCCATCAAGGCAGGCGGCTCCAGCGAGGTTTCCACCTTCACTACCCCGTTGAGGTAAGGTAGCTGCCCTGGCGGTCCGCCGATCGCCGAGCTCTCGTGCCAGCGACTTTGGGCAACTACGACCAGTCGAGGATCCCGGGCCAGAGAGGCAACCGCGGTGTCCAGCGTCTGAAGTCGATCACCCAGATTAGCACCCAGACCGATCAGGCAGGTGTGCATGAGTTGCTGCCACGATCAGTATAAGCCCTGTGTTCGCTGCCAGGTACGGCGTCGGGTTTGACCATCGTCGACCGGTTTTGGCGGGGCTGGCTTCGGCTGCGGGCTTTCCCCCGGCATTTGTTCCGCCTCCGGGATCGGCTGAACGCCCTGCTGTTCGACCGCCTGCTGTTCGTAAGTGAAGTACCCCATCGGTTCATGTGGCGCGGCGTGCCAGGGATAGTCAAACACCATCCGGTAGTTGTACGGATCGCGGTAGTAGTAACCGTGGAAGGCGGGAAACCGGTGTATCGTGCGGCCGCTGCCCGGATAACATCCAAACCGCGGTCCATAGCAGGTCTGGGGCATCGGCCCAAACCAGTCGCAAAGGCAAGAACGGCCTGTTCCTCCGCGGCCTCCCAAGCGGCCACCCGCGTAGAAATCATCGCACTCCTGGCATGCATCGTCCATGACAACTGGTTCTGGTTGCTCCGCGGGGACTGCTAAGGCTTGATCTGCTCCGGTGACCATCAACAGGGTCAGGAAAACGGCGTGCATGGTGTGATCCTCCAAATCACTTGGGGTTATGTTCTGTGGGTCTCGAGCTAGCTGGTATTTTGGCTGGTTTCGGGATACAGCGGTCCTTAAGACCGACATGTATACCACCCATAGGATGGCGATATTGTCGCTAGTTGGGGCGCACGACGCCTCGTAATGCTGGATCGGCCCGAAACAACCCGTCGATCAAGTTAGATCCGTGCGACTATTACAAGCCGTGCACATCCTCCATATCGCGCATACCACCCATTATATTGCGCAAATACGAAGTGCCTGCGCAAACCTCCTTTTGCGCATAGGCGATTAGATATTTTTTCCCTGCCAATCCAGTTTAACACTTGAGACCTTGGGGCGTTTGACTAGACTGGAGTTTCTGGGGCGGCTGGGAGACCGATTGTTTCGTTGCACCGATCTGCATGACAGCACAAAGTGGTTGGACGTACGCCGCGTTACGGCGGCAAGTTCGGCCACAGGTTTGAAGTGGCATTACCACGGCCAGAGCTGTGACCAAGAAACCCGCACCGTAGAGAGGCAACAAAGAGATGACTCCTGGTCTTTTTGTATTGAGCCGCGACAAGGTCTTCGCAAACCAGGTTTGTTCGCGGCTTTCGTCACGATTCCAACTGGTGGTGGTCGATTGTCTGGAGACCGCGCAAATGCGGCTTGAGACCGTGCCGATCCGGGCGGTGCTGGCTCATTTGAGCGAAGAGACACTCAATGGTCACACAGCCGAGAGCTTTCTGACGGAATTGCAGCAGACTGTAACCGTGGCGCCGATATACGGGCTGGTCGATCCGGACTGTCCGGCGGATTTTCGGCAGTTGGCGGCCGACGTGGTACGGGAATGCCTGCCTATGCCAATCGATTATGATCGTCTTGAGCAACTGATCGAGCAGTGTGAGCTGCCGGCGATAGACTTGACCGGGTATTGCACCGGGTTACCCCATCGCGCACTGCAAGGAAAAACCCGCCTGTTGGTAACATTCACGCCCTCCATGTTCGCTATGTTCGAGGAATTGAGGGTAGCGGCCGCGCACGACGTCACGATATTGCTGATCGGCGAGACTGGAAGCGGCAAGACCTACCTGGCTCGGCTGATTCACGAGCTGTCGTCGCGTCACAACGAGCGTTGCCTGACCGTCGGTTGTGGGGCACTGCCTCCCGACCTGATCGAAAGCGAGCTGTTCGGCTACGTGAAGGGTGCTTTTACCGGGGCCGACACGAACAAGGAAGGGAAATTCGCCGCTGCCGCCAACGGCACGCTGCTGTTGGACGAGATCGACGTATTGGGTCCCAAGCAGCAGGCGAAACTACTGCGAGTGCTCGAGACGGGTGAGTACGAACCCGTAGGAAGCAACGATACACAGACCTCCAGTGCCCGCTTGGTCGTAGCCTCCAACTACGATCTCGACAAGCTGGTGAAGGCCGACAAGTTTCGCATCGACCTCTATTACCGGTTGAACATCTTGAGTTTCCACTTACCGCCGCTCCGCGAGCGACCATGGGATATCGAGTATTTGGCGCGGAAATTCGCCGTGGAACATAGTCGGGTGCACAATATCGAGTTGAGGCACATCGAGCCGGAATTCCTTTCTGCTTTGCGACAGTATCATTGGCCGGGGAACATCCGGGAACTGGAGAATGTGATGCGTCGGGCAGTGCTGTATTGCCGCGGCGGCGTGCTTGCGCCGGCCGATTTACCCAGCGCGTTGCGACCGGCCAACAAAGGGAATACCCAAGGTAACGGCAGTCGAAGGCCTCTCACGCTGGAAGAGCGCGTCAGCGAAATCGAGCAACGGATCATCGAGGAATCACTCCGGCGACACAATCATCATCGCACCGACACCGCCAAGGAGCTGGGAATCAGTCGCGTCACCCTCTATAACAAGATGAAAAAATTCGGGATGCTCAACTGAACGACCATGCCCGATTCTTGCCCAAAGGAATCAGGAACCCCTCGCTTGGAACGGCCTGACTTTCGTTTCGTACAAGAGGTTCCTGATTGCTCTTCTTGCAGCTATCCGATATAAGGCCGACAATCGAGGGCGTTGCGCGCCTGCAAACGGCACCGGTGTTCAGACTTCCTCATGATTTGCACTGCATGCAACCAAGCTGATTCGATGAAAGAGTAGTACACGTACTGTCTCCTCTCGACAAGCCGACTAGCCGTTTGCCGAACCATTGCCTTTTTGCAGTCCTCAGGATGAACACATCTCCAACACCAACCGTCGACATTGAGGCTCCCAACGGAACTCGGATCGTGCTCAGGCCGGTGGTGTCGCTTGCCTTCATTTCGGGCGTAAGCCGGTCAGCCTTGGCGGTAGTTGTTGCGTTGTGTGCTATCTGGTTGATTACCAGCTTCAATCGCATCAATCACACCGACATATGGGGCCATCTGAGTTTCGGCCGCTGGATTGTGGAGCACGGCTCGTTGCCTTCGGTCGATCCGTTTCGCTCTTGTGTTCCCGAACCGATCATTAACATCCCTTGGCTGAGCCAAGTGATCGGCTACACCTGGCATCAGGCACTGGGTTTGGAAGGATTGGTGCTGGCACACGCCACACTGGTAACCCTGACGGCTGCCGGTCTGATGTTGGCCGTGCGAGGCCGCGGGGTTTCAACCCCATGGGCCGTCGCCGCCGCGGTGGCCGGCTATCTGCTGGCGCTGCCGATCACCGGGACGATCCGGCCCCAGTTGTTCGGCATGGTCGGCTTCGTCGCCACGTTGTGGGCAATAAGCCGACTCCCAGCCCGCCGCCATCCTTTGCTGTGGCTGCCCGGGGTGTTTGCCCTATGGGCCAACCTGCACGGCTCGTTTGCCGTGGGTCTTGCGGCCTTAGGATGTTTCTCGCTCGGGGCAACCTGGGAGGCACACCGTGTCGCCGGGAGTTTTGGAGCCCTCGGGCAGGACCACGTGGTGCGTCGGGCCTGGCTGGCCTTGCTCCTGACAACGACCGCTTCGTGTATTAACCCCCTGGGCGCCAAGTTGCTGGCGGTGGTGGCCGGTTTTGGGGGAAATGTCAATCTTGCGGGCATTTCCGAATGGCAGCCCATGACCATTACAAGTCTCAGCGGGGGGCTCTTTATCTGTTCATTGTTAATCACAGCCGTGTTGCTTCGCTGGAGCCCGCGCCGGATCTGGGTCACCGAAGTCCTGCTGATTCTATTGTTTGGTCTGGGGGCCCTGCTGGCAATCCGGATGCTGATCTGGTGGGCGTTGGTTTGGCCCTGGGTCGTGGCCCCTCATGCGGCGGCCACTTGGCTGTTGTATCGCCGGGTCGAGCTGGTGGAGTCCTCGGATGAGCCTCACGAACCGGATACTGCCCCGGGGCGGACTTTGTTGGTCGTGGCAATTGTTTTCGCTACGGTCTTGTGGTCGCCGCCCACGTTCGGCCTGATCACCGGACGCTGCCGCCCGGAAGAGTCTATCCTTTCGACCGATACGCCCAGGGAGATGGCCGAGCAGGTTGCCCGGCGACACCTGACAGGCCGTATCTTTACGCCCATGGATTGGGCCGACTATTTGCTCTGGCGAAACCCGGGCGCGATCGAGCCGTTGGTCTATTCTCATGTCCATCTGACAAGTCCCGAACTGTGGCAAGACTTCCTGCTGATCCGCAGAGGGGACGAGAGGTGGTTGCGAGTCGCGGACCACTACGGGCTGAAATACCTGGTGACCAGCCGGGCCCGCAACCGGCGGCTGGCCGAGTCGGCGGCACGCCAGACGCGTTGTCGGGTCTTGCACGATGACCGGCAGGGGCTGCTGATCGAGATTCAGTAATTCCCAATTTCAGTAGTTCCAAATTCGGCAACGTGGACCTTGCGGTGGCTGGGGTCGAGCGCAGCGAGCCCCCAGAAATCCAACGACCTGCCGGCTCACTCAGTATTAAGCCACCGCCTCTGCCGTCTACTGCGCGTGATTGAAAGACCATGCACTGTATTGAATATCGAACAAGGAATGATGAATTCCGAAGAGCCCTGCCGCTCCTCCTCTTCCGTACGTCAACGTCGATTGTGTGGTCTCATGTACCAGAAAGACTTCTTCCTTCGACATTCCTTGTTCGATATTCGATATTCGGAATAAGCCTGGCGTATCAGTGGCTTTTAGGGACCTTCCTCATGGCACCGGCTCGGGCGGTGGTCATTGAGTTCGTCCGGCCGCGGCCCCTTCGTCAAGATCGCCGGGCTGCTGAATTGGAATGGGACGACATCCGCCGTGGAAACGAAACGGCCTCCATGCCGAAGCATGGAGGCCGTCAGTCTGTATCACCAGTAGACAACGAGAGTTATTCTCTTCGGCCCACGGCCGTCAGGTTCTTGCGCCATTTCCGGACACCCAGTAGACACAAGCCACCCAGGGCGATCAGGCTGAGGGTCGAAGGTTCGGGGATCCAGGGTGGTGGCGGGGGATCCGGCGGAGGATCCGGGAGTTGGCCCACGATGTATACGGCGCCGGCATGCTGCGGGCCGGCACCCTGATCATCCTGCTGGTTTGCTCCAATAGCCGCCGTTTGACCGCTAAGAGCAACAGCGATCCCGAATCGGTCATACATGTGCTCGTCGGAAGCCCGCAGCTTGGCGATCTCCTTCCAGGTTGCGCCCTCATCCTCAAAGATGTACGATGCCCCGGAGTCGTTTCCCACATCATTGTTGCTATACGCTCCGACGTGGGCAAGCTCGCCGTCAACCGCAACCGAACAGCCGAAATAGTCCTTGTTCCCGGGATCTCCGGGCAAGAGTTTCTGTTCCTCGGTCCAGGCTGAACCGCCGAAAACGAATCTGTACGCGGAGCCGGCGTCGGCCGTGGTCGTATCGTCGCGATTAGCGCCGATGATGGCGGTATTGCCGTCGATCGACACGGAGTAACCAAACCCATCTCCCGCGGCGCCGTCGGAAGCAGTCAGCTTGGCAAACTGGGTCCAGCCCGAGCCGGTGTCTTGAAAGATGTACGCGGAGCCGGAATCGGTTCCGTTGTCGTCATCGCCATGCGCCCCGATGATCGCAAAAGCACCGCTAATGGAAACGGATGAGCCGAAGTGATCGTCCGTTGCGCCGTCGCCAGGCAACAGCTTGGCGACCTGAACCCATCCCGTTCCACTGTCTTGGAAAATGTAGGCGGCGCCGGCAGCAGGACCGTTGGCCTTGTCGCCCGGTGCGCCGACAATGATCTTGTCACCCTTAATCTGCACGGAAGAGCCGAAAAGCTTCTGATTGCTGAAATCGCCCGGCGCCAGCTTGGCAGACTGCGACCATCCCAGCGTGGTTCCTTGAAAAACGTATGCCTTGCCCGCATCGATATTCTGGTGCGAGGGAGCGCCAATAACTGCGGTATAGCCCTCGATCGAAACGGCGCTGCCGAAATGGTCTTCCGTGTCATGGTCGTTAGCTATCAGCTTGGCTTGCTGCGGCCATGCGTCAGCGGGCGGGGCTAGACCGTTGTATCTATAGACGTATGCCGCGCCTTCCTGAGTGGTATCGAGATCAACGCCCGGCGCGCCGACGATCACTAGGCCGCCATCGAGCGCGAGACTCGTCCCAAACCAATCGGACGCCGCGCGATCGCTGGCGATGAGTTTGGCTAACTCATCCCAGTCACCCGCGCTTGCCACCGCGGTCAAAGAACAGACCATTGCAAAAGCAACCGCCAACACCGCAGCAAGTCTGTTGTTGCACAACATCGTGTCCGGCTCCTTGTCAGCCCGTTTCCACCAAAGCAGTCAATGTCTCATGTGATGATGAAGCCGAGTAAGTCAAACTCCCTTTGATCCTCCCAACACCTACAGACTTCCCCAATCCACCGACAGACGCTTTGATTCTAATTCTGCTTAACAGCCGTGTCAACTACCTAATGTCGTTTTGTTGCCCGTTTTTTGGGAACGTCTGCGGAATCCGCGATCCCCCCCTTAAGGCTGGCGCCGATGGGCAATTGGTCCCTATCAACTCGGTCGGCAAGCATGTACACCTGAATACACTCCGACACAGCCTTACAACCCTGGGGATCGGCGTCTGTTTGCTGTGGCCGTATCCAGGGGTTGCAGTCGACCCTGCGTGGTGTTTCGCAAAAGAAACGTTTCAATCCGGACTTCTGACCTTCGTGTTTAGAAACCGAAACACCGCATCGGAGGAGGTGGCAGGCACTAGGAAAACGGCGTAAACATAACTCACGGTGGCAGCAGGACTAAATGCAAAAAATGAGAAGACAGGGGGGAATGGGCTGAGTTGGTACGGGAAGTGCTAAAAAAACGCATGGAGCTCTCCACATTGGGCACATTACCACGTGGTGGAGTGGCCGGTCCGGCGTAGGGCCGGCTGTAGTAACTTCCGTAGTGCAAGGCACAAGGAGCTACAGAGTGAAGAGTTTTTTGAACCGAGTATGGCGGGAGGACGAAGGCGTTCTGACCTTCGAATGGATCCTCCTCATCACGGTCCTGGTCATTGGGATCGTGGGCGGTCTCAGCGCGGTCCGCGATGCGGTTATCACCGAGTTGGGTGACGTCGCGGAAGCGGTGATCTCGCTCGACCAGTCCTACACCATTCTTCCGCCCTGGGAGGTTAAGACTCCCGATTGCGCTGAGGATGGTGCTTCGGACTCGAACTATCTGGACACTGCGGCCCTGACAAACGAGCGGTCGGAGGGTCCGAACGACGACCAGACCGCGATCGGGGACTGCGAAGATACGGACGAGAATCCGTTGCCGTAGTCGCGCGTGTCACCGATGCCACGTTGTCTTAAGAAATTGCTGGCATTGCCCAGCAGAAACGTGCCTCCGCGGTACGGTCGCGTACCGTGCCGCGGAGTGCCTTTCAGGTGCAACAGGCATCGCGTGGCGGACTGCGTGAGAGTAGAGAACCAATCCTGTCGGGTCACAGGCGTTTGGAACAGGGACTGTACTGTGAAAACACTTTGCAAGCGTATTTGGCATCAGGACTCGGGTGTGCTCACCTTTGAATGGATTCTGCTGATCACGTTGGTCGTGATCGGTGTCGTCGGTGGGGTGTCGGCCGTGAGGGACGCGGTCATCAGCGAACTCGGCGACGTGAGCGGCGCGGTGGTGAACATCGACCAAAGCTACACGGTCACGACGGATGCCTGCGGCGGAATCGGAAACGAGTTCGGCTTTCAGGACACGCTGCCCACGTGTTTCGGGGAAGGCAGCCGGCCTGATGCCCAGGTGACGCAAGGACCTGTCGAACCTTGTACTCCTTAAATTGTGAGCGGCATTGTGGGGATTGTGGTGAAACGCATCTGGAACGAAGACGAAGGCGTGTTGACCTTCGAGTGGATCCTGCTGATCACGGTGATCATTATCGGCATCGTCGGCGGGTTATCCGGTGTGCGGGATGCCGTAGTCGACGAATTGGGGGATCTCGGCGAGGCTGCCCTGCACATCGACCAGAGTTGGACCGTCGAGCAAAGCACGTGCGATCCCTGCCAGATGGATTTTGGCAGTTACACGGATCCGCATGCGGACACGGCACCCGATACGAGCATCATGAGCCGTGAGCGACCTGACGATCCCCCGATAACGCAAAACTAGAGCGGGTCTCAGAAAGCATCGGTGAGTGGAAGAAACTTTGAAGCAGACAACTTGGCAGCGAAGCTAGAAAAGAAGATGAAATGGTCGGGATGGTGATTTTTGTCTTAGCGGTTGGGCTGTATGTCGCACTGGCGGCTGCGACCGACATGCGGATGCACCGTGTGCCGAATTATCTGACCGTCCCGACGGCCCTGTTGGGCCTGGCTTACCATACGCTGGCACCGGCCGGTTGGGGAATTTGGCTGTCGTTGGCCGGGTTCGGCGTCGGGTTTGCGTTGTTGTTCATCCCCTGGTTGGCTGGCGGCAGCGGCATGGGGGACGTGAAACTATTAGCCGCACTTGGTGCATGGCTGGGACCGAAATGCCTGCTGGTGGCGTTTGTCGTCAGCACTGTTTTTGCAGCGGTGGGGGCCCTGGCCATCTTGGTATATAACGCGACGACACGGGGTACGTTGAGCACAGGGAAAAGATTTGTCGGAGCACGGCGGTCGGTGAGTAAGTCTGGAAAAAAGCGCCCGGCACGGATACTACCCTTCGCTGTGCCCGTGGCCATGAGTACCTGGACTGTATTGGCTTGGCTCGTCGCCCACGGGAATTTGTGATTCGCTAGACGTGAGCTGATTTTGCCCATCGGAAAACTTGCCCTG
>Ga0180431_10009979_pt1 | contig 10627 bp, 15 predicted proteins | sample SS_ome_11_FD_132459 | JGI IMG/M metagenome (GOLD analysis project Ga0180431, IMG submission 132459) | Hypersaline lake sediment archaeal communities from the Salton Sea, California, USA - SS_1_MS_1 metaG | ecosystem: Environmental > Aquatic > Non-marine Saline and Alkaline > Hypersaline >... | reverse complement strand
GTCGGGGTGTGGGAGACTGTCCGTCCGGTTGATTCCGGGGCCGGGGGGCCGGCAGGGGGGTCAGGAGGTGCCGATTGCGTAGGGATCTGACCACTGTCAACATGTTTGCGGACCAGGGCGTGGAGCTGCCTGATCCGCTGACCGAGCGGGACCAGGACCGGGCGCGCAAGCGAGCGAAGCGCGCGGAAGAGCGCGACCTGACGATCCCGCCATGCCGCGACCCTGAGCGGCGTGAGCGGTGCAAAGATCCGATCGAGTTTCTGAAAACCTATTTCCCGCATCACTTTTACCTGCAGATGAGCCGGGACCAGAAAGAGACGGTCGCGGTCACGGTCCAGGTGATGCTGTACGGCGGCAACCAGGCGATGGCCAGGCCGCGCGGCACCGGCAAAACAACAACCCAGGAGTTTCTCAGCCTCTGGGCGGTCCTGTACGGGGTGCTTGATCTGCTCCTGTACGTGGCAGCCTCAAAGCCGGAGGCTGACGCGCGCCTGGAGGAGCTGCGGCTTGAGTGCATGCAGAACGAGCTGCTGCTGGAAGACTTCCCGGAATTCATGTATCCGATCCATGAGCTGGACGGGAACGCCCAGCGCGCCAAGGGGCAGACCGTCGGCGGTGAGCTGACCCACGTCAGCTGGACCGGCGACCGCATCGTCTTTCCGGCGATCCAGGGCACGGCGGCGACGGGCCAGGCAATTATCACGCGCGGCATTGAATCAGGCATCAGGGGCGTCAAACACCGCGGGCGCCGCCCGCAGTTTGTCCTGATCGACGATCCGCAGACCAGGGAATCGGCATACTCAAACACCCAATGCACAGCGCGGCTTGACATCGTCGAGCGCGACATCGGCGGCGCCGGTGATAACCGAGCGAAAATGGCATGCGTTGCCCTGGTGACGATCATCACCGAGGGCGATGTCGCAGACCAGCTCACAGACCGCGAAAAATACCCGGCCTGGCAGGGCATCAGGTCGCAGCTCATGAAAACGAAGCCGGAGCGGATGGATCTCTGGGACCGGTACGTCGAGATGTATCGCGATGACCAGATGCGTGGCGACCGGTTCGCGCGCAAAGCACACGCGTTTTACCTGGCGCACCAGGCAGAGATGGACCGTGGCGCGGTGGTCGCCTGGGATGAGCTCTATTTCGGGCGCCACACCACCTATGCCGGAATCGACCAGGATGACGCCGAGACCGGCAACAGGCACCGCGCCGACATTATCGAGGCGGTTGCCCGCAGCGGCCTCAACAAATTTCTCGCAGACGACAAATTCCGCGAGCTCGACCCGGAGACTGCCAGCAGCCTGACCGAGGCCAACATCCTGCCAGACGGCACCGAGATCGAGGTCAGCGCCCTGCAGCACTGCTTTAACATTATCGCCGAAAAAGGGCAGATGGTTTTTGACTCTGAATATCAGAACGAGCCCACCGACGCCCAGGGCGATGCCGACAAGCTGACGCCGGCCAAGGTCTGCGACAAAATCAACAACCAGAAGCGCGGCGCGATCCCCAGCCAGGCCGACAAGCTGGTCGCCTATATCGATGTGCACAAGTCGCCGCTCTATTACGTGGTGATGGCTCTTGAACCGTCATATCCGGGATATGTGATCGATTACGGCACCTGGCCCAAGCGGGTGGACCTGCAGACCGCGACCAAAGCCAGCAGCCTGGAGGGCTCGATCTACGCGGGGCTGGATGAGCTGGGCAAGCTGCTGCTCGACCGGGTCTGGATCAGAGACGACGGCCTGGAGATGAAGATTGACCGGTGCCTGGTCGACTCGCGCTGGGGCGACACGACGCAGACGGTCTATGACTGGTGCAGGATGTCAAAATGGTCAGGCGTGGTCAGGCCAGCCGCCGGCGTCTTTATCCGCGCCACCGGCACGCCCATCACCAAAAAGGCCCGCCCCAACCGCCGCGCCCGCGAGGTGGTCGGCGACAACTGGAAGATCGCGCCCGCGCCCAAAGATCCGAAGATCCGCCTGGTCACCATCGACGCCAACCACTGGAAGAGCTTTGCGCACAATCGCCTCCGCACCGCGATCGGCGAGAAGGGCTGCGTCAGCATTTTCGGAAAGGAGCCGTCGGCGCACCGCGTCTTTGCCCAGCACATCACCGCAGAGCGGGCCGAGAAGGTGACCTCAAAATCACGGGGCGAAACCGAAGAATGGCACAGCATCAGCGGGCGCGACAATCACTATCTCGACTGCCTGGCAGGCTGCATGGTCGCCGCCTCGGTCGAGGGCATCAGATACACCCCGGTAGAGCAGCCGGAGGAGAAGCCGAAAAAACGAAAACGGCGGTCGCTGTCACAGATCCAGGCATCGCGCCGGCGCTGACCAGCCAAAAAAGGAGGGCACAAAATGACAGAGGTGCAGACATACACAGGCAGAATGGTGGACATCCTCGCGCCGCAGCCTGACGAGATCCTGATCGAGGACATCGCCCACGCGCTGGCCAACCAGTGCCGGTTTAACGGCCACACGTCCAGATACTACTCGGTCGCGCAGCACTCCATCCTGGTCTCGGACCTGGCTGAGGAGCTCACGGAAAACAAGCAGGCCGCGCTGTACGCTCTGCTGCATGACGCCCACGAGGCATACCTCGGCGATGTGGTCCGCCCGGTCAGAGGCCAGCTCAAGAATTACGACAAACTGGCAGCAACCATGCAGCACGCGATCGACGCCTGCAGCGACATCTGGATCGACTTCAGATGGTCACCGCTGGCCACAGAGGCGCTCGATCAGCTGATCAAAGCATGCGATGACATCGCGCTGGCCACCGAGGCCCGCGACCTCATGCCTGGCGGCCCCTGGGTCGACCAGATCGACGCCCAACCCATGACCAGGATCATCTCGCCGGTGTCGCCGGATATTGCAAAAATCATGTTTCTCCGGCGTTTTGACGAGCTGACAGCCGGCGACCAGCAACCAGGAGCCAGCAACCAGTGACCAGCAGCCAGCAGCTATCCGTTTTCACGCCTGAGGAGGTGGCGACCGTGCGCGCACGATGCGACCGCTGCGGCGCCATCGGCCCGGCGGTGACCATCGACCAGCCGGTGCGCCTCATGATCGGGTCAACCAGCATCCCCAAAAACAGAGCCCAGGCAAAGCACCTTGCTGTGATGCTCGCATATGACAGAGAGTGGCGCAATTACTGGCGCGAACTGCTTTGTCGGAGCTGCAATGTCATGCGCCTGAGAAGAGAAGCCAGAAGCGAGGAGGCCAGACACCAGTGACCAGCAACCAGAAACCAGAAATCTACGTCCACGGCAAACCAGGCTGCGATCTCTGCGACGCGGCCAAGGAGAAGCTGGCCCGGCTGGGTCTGGCGTACACCTTTGTCAACCTTGAGAGCGCGCCCACCGACGCCGCCCTCAACTGGCGGGCAACCGGCTGCGCCGAAGCCATGGCCCACTACGCGGAAAACGGCAAACTCCCCGTCATTGTCATCAACGGGGCAGGCTACGCGTACGCAGCCGCCATGAAGCGGCTCAAGAAAATGCGGAAGAAGAAAGAGGCTGCAGAATGAAATGCCCACGCTGCAACGCCGATGCTGACCGGTTTCTCGGGTATTGCTACTGCGAAAAATGCGGGGCGGTCTGGCCGGGGTTTCTGGCGTACGCGGTGGTGTTTTACGCGGCGCTGCTGGCGCTGGGTGTCTTTATCAAAGCGATTATAGGGGGCTGAGAAATGGAAAACATTGCAAAGACAGATTTTTACTGCTGGATCACCGGCAAGCCGCGGGAGACCAGAGAGCGGATCAGCCTCAACAGCCTCTCGATCTGGGAGCCTGACGCCCAGATCGCGGCAGAGACGTACGCGGAGCGGATCGGGATAGAAGACACGATCACGGTCACGGTGATGGACCACCAGGGCGAGCCCACGGTCTGGGAGGTCTCGCCCATCGCCGAAACCAGATACACAGCCAGACGCAGGAGAGGGGGCGCGCGTGTCTGAGGAAGAAACCACCACCACAGAACAGCCGGAACCGGCTGAGCAGTACGGGTGCCCGGGCTGCGGGTGCAGACACCTGGTCAAGCGCTCGCCACATGGAAAGTGGGGCTACAAACGATACCTGCCAAAAAACAAGGGCGTCCGCAGAATCCGATATTGCCGAAACTGCGGACGCCGTGTCAGCACCATCGAGCGGGTCGAGGCGTGATCGACTCACAAAAAAAAGAGGGGAAAATAGCATGTCAATCACAAACGTAGTCCGGCGCGGCTGGCCGTATCACCAGATCAAGGACCAGCCAGACTTTTTCGACATCTCGGACAAGGCGGAAGAGCTGCAGGCGATCAGGATCAGCAATATCAGAAACGCGCTCTACATGAAACTGAAACGTGATGCCGCGATCAGCAGGCGATACAAGGCGATCCGGAGCATTGAGGTGGCAACATCTCCACCGATTGTAAAATTCCGTGATGTTGCACATGAGATTGAAGCTCTTATTTTGAGAAAGGAAGGGGGGGATGAGTGATGGGAGCAAACAGCAAGATAGGCTGGACTAACAACACATGGAATCCGGTAACAGGATGCACTCAGGTCTCTCCAGGGTGCGACAACTGCTACGCCAAACGCATGGCGACTCGTCTACGTGGTCGATGTGGGTATCCGGCGGATGATCCGTTCCGCTTAACTCTGCATCCTTCCAGCCTGACAAATCCGCTACGGTGGCGAAAGCCGCGCAGGGTGTTTGTCTGCTCGATGGGAGACTTGTTCCATGCAGATGTGCCAGATGAAATGATAGCAATGGTTTTCGCTGTCATGTGCCTGTGTCCGCAGCACACGTTTCAGGTGTTAACCAAGCGCCCTGGTCGCATGCGCCAATTCTTGTCTCGTGGATATGCTGATGTTTGCGCGGCGATACACGCCCTTGGGATCGACCTGAACAAGCTGCCATATTACCCACTAAAGATTGACGATCCCGGAGGATGGCCACTGCCTAACGTCTGGCTGGGGGTTACAGCAGAGAATCAGGAGCAAGCCGCAGCGCGGATTCATCTGCTGCTGCGAACACCGGCTGCGGTCCGGTTCGTTTCGGTCGAGCCTATGCTGGGGGCGGTGGATCTGACCAGCGTCAAGTTTCCTCATGGCGGATATGAGAACGTCTTGCGCTGCGATGTCAGCCAGCGGGCGAAATGCGCTGGAATTGACAAACTGAACGGCATCGATTGGGTGATCTGCGGAGGCGAGTCAGGACCGAAGGCGCGGCCGATGCACCCAGACTGGGCGACCGCTCTACGGGACCAATGCCAAGAGGCTCGCGTTCCGTTCTACTTCAAGCAGTGGGGCAATAAGGCCGCAGGCAGAGTGCTTGATGGTCGCACATGGGATGAGTTCCCGGAAGGAGAGGAAATATGAAAACACCATTTGAGCGATACAAAGCCGCAAGCAAAGCGGGCTGGGACATAAGAGAAGAAGAAAGACAAGCCAGGAAAGAGATGGACAAGTCACTTGCCAAAGAAGCTCGCCGGCTTCAGACTATCGCAAGACGGGCTGCTAGGTCTGCAAACCAGGAGTGCAATTCATGGATTATGTGTCGCGGTCATATGTATATTGATCATTCGCGGTGGGTGTGCATGCCAATGGCCACCCTGTCGATTGAGTGTAATCAGACCAAGCTGGCTACAGATATTTTTATTCATGATCCTGATGAAAACGCAGAGCAGGCAAGAGAGTTTGGCAGGCAATGGGCGGCTATCTATCCAATGTCTCAGCGATACGATGGTGATTATCATCGACTGATGGAAGAGAAAGGCGGCGAATGATGAGACTCTGTAAGTGCAGAAAGCCGCAGCCGAAGCAGAACCGGAAAGGGGCTGACGTGTGTCAGGTCTGCGGGCGGTACATCCTCCCCAGGTCTGGCCAGCCTTTCCCCGCAGGGAATGCCGACGCCCCGATCGCGGCGCACCGCGACCCGGACCACTGCGACCGCTGCGGGGCCAGGGTGCGGCGGACGCGGTGTCCATTTTGCGATTAATTAATAGCTCACACAGAGACACAGAGACACAGAGAAAGGGCGAAGAATGAGAGCAGAGGTTTATGTCGAAGGACACTACGCAGAGGCAAGTATTGATATAATCGACATAATACAGCAGATGCTGGACAGGCGCAGCGAGGAAGACATCAGATCTGTAGAGTGCGCAATTTCAGAGTTCTATTCATTTCTGAAAGAGGTTACTGATTGCGTCATTGCAGAGATGAGCGATCCGCATAGGGCAATCATTGTTAACGCATTGCGAGAGCAGGCTCATCGAATTGAGCAAACGAAGGACGGTAAATCATGAAATCACTGGCATACGAAACACGCGCCATGCTGCGCGCGCTTGACAGATACTGGGACAAGTGCAGCGAGATCGGACCGGTCGGGAATTACTTTGACTTGCATGATGACGAGGCATACTGGGCGCTGTTTGAAAAGCGGCGCGAAAGGGTAGAGTCGCTAATCGATAAAGAGAAAGGCGGTGAGTGATGCACGGAGAAAATGATTTCACACCAAAAGATCAGATCATACCGACTGACGGGCCAGACTCGCAGATCGCAGAAAAGCCGACTAACGTCTGCCTTCGTGATGGCGACGAATGCGAAGCCGTAAAGCTGCTGGAAGAGGTGGAGCGGCTGCGTATATGGGAGTGGTCCGAAAATTCAGACGATGGCAGCAACTATAACCCAGCGCTTGATAGAATTTGTAAGGCCGTCCGCCTGGCTGGCGGCTGCAATGACTGGTTGAGACTGAGGCAGGCATTGGCAACTGCAATGTATCATGAGTTTGTTGGACGTCATTTTAATCCCGAAAAAGACTGAAAGGCGGTGAGTGATGCGACTCTGTAAGTGCAGAAAGCCGCAGCCGAAGCAGAACCGGAAAGGGGCTGACGTGTGTCAGGTCTGCGGGCGGTATATCCTCCCCAGGTCTGGCCAGCCTTTCCCTGCAGGGAACGCCGACGCCCCGATCGCGGCGAACCGCGACCCGGACTACTGCGATTAAACTCACACAGAGACACAGAGCCAGCATCCAGCATCCAGAAACCAGCATCCACCACCCCCCTGTCAAGAAATAAAACCCTCCCGACATTCCCCATGGGGAACTATTTTTGCTGAAAAGTTCCCCATGGGGAACTTTTTCGCAGCGAACGTACGAATCTGAAAATCACGCCAAAATACGCCATATAATGACCATATCGCACTATCCAGCGGAAGGTTTTGTATGGCATCGACATCAGAAATACAGGCAATTCTTGACGCGATTGACGCGGCGATCCTCGCCGGCGTCAGCAAGCCTGGCGAGATTGATGTCGCAAACAGGCGCATCAAATACCGCGATCTCAAAGACCTGATGGACACGCGGAAGATGTACCAGACCCTGCTGCAGGCATCACGCAGCGGCGGTCGCGGGATGACGATCTCACGCACAAAGAGCGGAAACTCTTATGGTTAAATCGCGCAAAAAGACCAGAAAGCCAGCCGGTACCACCCAGGCAGCGCCAGCCCCGCAGCTGGCAGCCTCTGGCGTGATCAGAGGCTTTTCGCCTGTCAGAGCCAACACCTACGACGCGGCCCAGACCACCAGACTCAACCAGAACCACTGGCTCGACGCCGACACGATGGCCGCGGCAGCAGACGCAACCCCGGAGATCCGCAAAAAACTGCGCAACCGCGCCCGCTACGAGGTGCGGAATAACTCATACGCGAGCGGCATGGTGCAGACCAAGGCAGAGGACGTGGTCGGCAGGACCCCGCGCCTGCAGATGGACACCGACGACGGCGCTGTCAACCGCGAGATCGAGCAGATCTGGGCCTCCTGGGCCAGAGCCGTGCACCTGGGGGAGACCCTCCGCCTGGCGCGCGAAGGCATCAGCGACTCAGGCGACGCCTTTGTGGTCCTGACCACCGACATGGCGGTGAAGCACCCGGTCAAGCTGCGCCCGGTCCTGGTCAATGCCGACCGGGTAAGATCGCCACTCAAGCTTTCATGGGGCACAGTCTGCAACAGCGGCGCGCATTATGACGGCATCGATTATGACGCAAACGGCAACCCGCTGCGCTACTGGGTCACAAAAGAAAACCCCGACACCTGCATCGGATACGATGACGAGTTTGTCACATACCCGGCCTGGCAGGTGATCCATCTTTATAAGCAGCACCAGGCAGGGCAGCGGCGCGGCATCCCCGAGGTGACAGCCGGCCTGCCGATCTTTGCGCTGCTCAGGCGTTTCTGTCTGGCCACGGTCAACGCGGCAGAACACGCTGCCAGCTTCAGCGCAGTGATCGAGCAGATCTCAGACTATTTCAAGAACGAGGACCAGGACGCCTGGCCAGAGCTGGACCTGGTCGACATCGAGCGCGGCAGCATGATGACCCTGCCGGTCGGCACGGTTCTCAAGCAGTTCAAGGCCGAGCACCCGAACGCCACCTTTAAAGAATTCAAGCGCGAGATGCTCAACGAAGCAGCCCGCACGCTGGGCATGCCGCTCAACATCGCCCTGGCAAACTCGGAAGGCTATAACTACAGCTCTGGACGCCTGGACCATCAAGCGTATTTCCGCACCATCGCGGTGGATCAACACTGGCTGGGCGAACGGTGCCTGGACCAGATCCTGCGCGCGTTTCTGGCTGAAGCCGTACGCATCCCCGCCCTGATCAGCACCCGCACCCGCACCATGATGCGGCAGATCGGGTCAACCATCACCCGCGTGGTGCATCGCTGGTTTTTTGACGGGCATGAGCACGTTGACCCGCAGAAAGAGGCGGTCGCCCAGCGCATCCGCCTTGAGAACAAGACCACCACGCTGGCAGCCGAGTACGCGCGCGCCGGCAAAGACTGGGAAACCGAGATGCAGCAGCTGGCCCGTGAGCAGGAGATTGCCGACGAGATGGAGTTTGCCCAGCTCAAGCGCCGCAAGGCGATGGCCGAGAAGCTCGGACTGCCGCTTGAGCAGTTTATGCCGGCTCAGGCAACAACCCTGCTGCAGCTCCCACTTGACGAGGATGACTCAAAATGACCAAGCCAATGATGCAACCACTCCAGGCAAGCGCCATCCCGCAGCGCGATGAGATCGACCGTACGTACCTGATGGAGCTGCAGGGCTCAGACATGACAAAACCGCTTGAGAGTATCACCGGCGGAAACGTCAAATTCATCGAGGCGCAGGCCGCAGGTGATGAGGATGGCGAAGGGAAGACCCTGCCAAAGTACGAGATGGATCTCTACACCGGCGGCGTGATCTTTGTCGCCTGGTACGGGCGGGTGATTATCGACCTGGAAGGCGGCGGCGTTGTCATCCAGGACAAAGACATACCCACGCTGCTGGACCATTACGCGTTCCAGGCGATGGGGCACGGGCGATCAAGACAGGTTGGAAACAAGATTATCAACGCCGGCGTCTTCTCCGGCACCGGCAAACACGTCCCGGAGGTGCTGGAAAACATGGCCAACGGCATGCCGTACCAGGCATCAATCGGCATCCAGCCACTTGAGGGCGGCTGGGAGCGACTGGGCGAGAATGAGACAGCGACGGTCAACGGCCAGGAGGTCGAAGGCCCGATCCTCATCCTCAGAAAAGGCATTCATCACGAAGCGACAATAACGTTGTTCGGGGCGGACTCGAACACATCAACACGGTTGGCCGCAATGGCCCAGAAAAAGGAGAGCAATATGCCTTTCAGTGAATGGCTCAAGGCAAAAGGGTTTGTCGAGGCTGACCTGAGCAAAGCACAGCTCGAAAGCCTCAAGGCAATGTTTGAAGAAGAGAAGAAAGCGCTGGAAGCAGGCGCGGTCAAGCCCGGCGAAGAGCCGGAGAGCAAGCCCGCACCGGTTGGCGCAGCCGACGCCGGCGGAGAGATCCGCGAGGCGCTCAAGGCAGAGCGTCAGCGCCTGGCAGAAATCGAAGCAGCCTGTCAGGGCGACTGGACACCAGAGCAGCAGAAGCAGGTCAACGAGATCCGCGCCGCTGCGATCGCCGGCGAAGAGGACGGCGGAACCGTCGCAGCCAAAGTGCTGAATGTGATCCGCGCCTCCCGCACCAGCGTGCCAAACGTCACCGCAGGCGAGAGCAACCTCAACGCCAAATCCCTTGAGGCAGCACTCTGCATCCAGGGCGGCATGGACGCTGAAAAGGTCCAGAAAAAGCTGGGCGAGAAAGCGGTCGCCGCATCGGTTGACATGCAGCAGATGGGCCTGCAGGACTTCATGCGCCTGGCAGCCCGCTCAGCCGGCGCCAGCCTGCCGATGATTGTCGGCGACGGCACCGCCTTCCTGCAGGCATCTCTCAGCATCCTCGGCATCACCGACATCCTTGAGAGCGCAGCAAACAAGATCCTGCTCGAAGGTTTCAGCATGAATGAGACCTACTACCAGGACGTAGCAGAGATCGCCAGCGTCAACAACTTCCAGAGCCACAGCCGCTACCGCCTGAGCGGGACCGGCGCGTTCCAGGATGTCGGCCACGACGGCGAGCTCAAGCACGGTGACCTGGCAGATGACAAATTCACCATCCAGGCAGATACCAAGGGCTCGCACCTTGGCATCAGCCGCAAAGACGTGGTCAACGACGACCTCGGCGCCTTCCTGCAGCTCCCGCGCATGATGGGCGAGGAGGCAGCCTGGACCATCGACGACGCGCTCTTT
>Ga0180431_10009978_pt1 | contig 10627 bp, 7 predicted proteins | sample SS_ome_11_FD_132459 | JGI IMG/M metagenome (GOLD analysis project Ga0180431, IMG submission 132459) | Hypersaline lake sediment archaeal communities from the Salton Sea, California, USA - SS_1_MS_1 metaG | ecosystem: Environmental > Aquatic > Non-marine Saline and Alkaline > Hypersaline >... | reverse complement strand
TACAACGTCGGTACGATCTTGACATGCTAGAGCACCGGTTCGATCGTCAGGGGCTTCTGGTATGTCGGCGGCCTTGTGGGAGAAAACGGAGGCAGGATTCTGGCGAGCTACAGCACCGGTTCAATGACCGGTGGCGCCTACGTCGGCGGTTTGGTGGGGGACGAATACTTCATGGGTGTTATCGCGACGAGCTATAATGCCGGTCCGGCCAGCGGTGCGTATTATTTTGACCACCCCGCAGGGCACGATAGCTCCGGCACGGTCTTGAGCAGTTTCTGGGACGTGACTGTATCCGGCCAAGCCACCAGTCTCGGTGGAACAGGTCTGACCACGGACCAAATGCAGGTCGCTCAGACCTTTCTGGAGGCGGGCTGGGACTTTCTGGGTGAACGTAAGAACGGTACCTGCGAGTTTTGGCAGATGCCCGCAGAAGGCGGCTATCCCGTGTTGAGCATCTTCAGTGGGCATGTGCCGCCCCTGCTTCAGGGCGAAGGGACGCTCGACGAGCCGTACCGCATCGAGACAGCGAATGACCTGGGTACGGTTTGGTACCGTCCGGCGGCTTGTTACCAATTAGTCGAGGACATTGACCTGTCCGGGATCAAGTGGAGCATGGCCGTGATCCCTTCATTTGCCGGGCGGTTCGACGGACAGGGGCATCGGATCCGAGGTCTGACGATCTCCGGCATCACATGTCTGGGTCTCTTTGGGATTCTTGGCGAAGGGTCGGCGGTATTGGATCTTGCTTTTGAGGACGCTCAAGTCACTGGCACGGGCAGCAATGTCGGCGGCCTGGCTGGAGAGAATTATGGCATGATATCGCGGGTCGTTGTCTCGGGCTCGGTCTGCGGCGCGTATTATGTCGGCGGCCTGGTGGGATACAACTCCGGTACGATCCTGGCGAGCTGTAGCAGAGGTCTGGTCAACGCTACCGACGGGTATGTCGGCGGCTTGGTGGGGAACAACAAGTCCGCCACGGTCAGGAACAGCTTCAGCACGGGGTCAGTCAAAGGGACGGACCATGTCGGTGGCCTGATAGGACACAACGATAGCAGCAAGATTGTGTCGTGTTACAGTAGCGCCACAGTCTTTGGCGAAGAGGCTGTTGGTGGACTGGTGGGAATGCATCAATTCGCGAGCATCTCATCGTGCTTCAGCACGGGAGCAGTCAGCGGTTGCCCGGGAGGTGGTCTGATCGGGGACAATCATCAGGGCAGTGGCCATGCCTCAGCGAGCTTCTGGGATGTCGAGACCTCCGGCCGGATCGAGAGTAAAGGTGGCGTCGGCAAGACCACCGCCCAGATGCAGACGGCAAGCACGTTCATTGAGGCCGGGTGGGACTTTGTGGACGAGGTGGAAAACGGCACGGAGGAGATTTGGTATATGCCGGAGGGGGACTATCCGCGTTTGACCTGGGAGTTTGGTCAAGAGCCGCCGTAGATCAAATATCAAGAGGCAAATCGCAAAATGACAAGGTAGAATCGAAAAGGAAGGGAGGTACTTGCTGGGACAGACTGATTCTGTTTTTCTCCCCACTTGGGAACCTGGGTCGGGGCAAAAAAAGCGGACCCCGCACTCAATCGGTGCGGGGCCCGCGAAGATTTCTCGGTCGCAAAATGCGCTTATTCGCTTTCGTCGGCCTTTTTGTGGGCCGCGACGATCTGCTGCTGGACGTTCGGAGGCACGGGCTCGTAATGGCTGAACGACATGGAGAAGCTGCCGCGACCGCCGGTGACGCTCTTGAGCTGGCTGGTGTACTGGGTGACCTCGGCCAGGGGGACCTGGGCCTTGACGGTGATGAAATTACCGGGCAGCATGTCCTGGCCGACGACGCGCCCGCGTTTGGAGGACAGGTCGCCGGTGATATCGCCGACGTTCTCGGCCGGCACGGTCACTTCCATGTCCACGATGGGCTCGAGCAAGGAGGGCTTGGCCTTCTGAACGGCGTCGATGAACGCGCCCTTGCCGGCGGCCCGGAAGGCCACTTCCTTGGAGTCCACGGGGTGGTGCTTGCCGTCGTAGACGGAGACCTTGACGTCCTGGAGGGGGTATCCGGCAACGACGCCGGTCTGCATGACGTCGTTGACGCCCTTGGCGATGGCCGGCTCGAACTGCCGCGGAATGGAGCCGCCGAAGATGTCCCAGCTAAACTGCATGGGCGGGTCGCTGTTGCGCTCGGCGGGCTCGACGCGGAGATACACCTCGCCGAACTGCCCGGCGCCGCCGGTCTGCTTCTTGTGGCGGTAGTGGCCCTCGGCCTTGGCGCCGATCGTTTCGCGATACGGAATCTTGGGCTCCTTGGTGTTGACCTTAAGCTTGAAGCGGTTTTCCATCTTCTCCAGCATGATCCGCAGGTGCAGGTCGCCCATGCCGTGGGCGACCAGCTCCTTGGTCTGGGCGTCCCGGCTGACCTTGAAGCACGGGTCTTCTTCGCACAGCTTTTCCAGGGCGCCGCTGATCTTCTGCTCGTCGCCGCGCGAGGCCGGCTCCAGCGCCAGCGAGAACATCGGTTCGGGCGCCTTGAGCATTTCGAACGTGCCTGATACACGGCCGTCATGCACGAGATCGCCGACCTTGAGCTCGTCGACCTTGGCCAGTGTCACAATGTCGCCGGCGACGCCGGCGTCGATCTCGGTGGTTTCTCCGCCCTGGGTCTTCATCACGTGTCCCGGACGCAGGCCCTTCTTTTCGTCGTTGCGAATCAGATTGGTGTCGGACTTGAGCGATCCGCTGAAGATGCGGATGGTGGAGCACTTCATGTTCGAGCGGGGGTCGAACGTGATGCGGAAGACCAGACCCGCCAATGGGCCGCTGCTGTCGGCCTTGGCCTCGGTGACGTTCTCGCCGTCGGTGAGCTTGGCCGGCTCGGTCTCGGCCGGCGACGGGGTGTATTTCGTAATCAGGTCCAGCAGTTCGGTAATCCCCACTTCGTTGCGGGCGTCGGTGAAAATGATCGGAACCAGGGTGCCCGCCTTGAGGGCCTTCACGAAAACCGGCGCAATCTGGTCGGACGCAATTTCTTCGCCGCCCAGGTAGCGCTCCATGAGGGCGTCGTCGGCTTCGATAGCGCTTTCGATGAGATTCGTATGGGCCTGTCCGACGTTGCCCAGAGGGGACTCACCTGCGTCGTTGGTGATGCAGTCGATCACCGACGCCTTATCGGCGCCGGGGAGATTCGCGCAACGGCATTGAGAGCCGAAACTCTCCTGGATGGCCTTGATGAGCTCGGGCATCTCGACGTTCTCGGCATCCAGCTTGTTAATGACGATGACGCGCGGCTTGCCGGCGTCCGTGGCGAGTTGGAAGAGCTTTCGGGTATTCGTCTCAATGCCGGCGGGAGCACTGATGACGACGACCGCCGTCTCGGCCGCTGGAATGGACATGATGGCCGGACCGCTGAAGTCGGGATAGCCGGGCGTGTCGATAAGGTTGATGAGCTTGCCGTCGTGTTCGGCGTGCGCGACCGCGGCCAGAATGGAGTGCTGGTGCTCTTTTTCCTCATCGTAATAGTCGCACGTGCTGGTCTTGTCATCGACGCTCCCCAGCCGGCTGGTCGCGCCGGTTTTATGCAGTATCGCTTCGGCCAACGAGGTCTTGCCGCTGCCGCCATGTCCCAGGAGTACCACGTTTCGAATGTCGCCCGTTGCTGCCACTGTTCAACCTCCAAAAAGGTTTTCCAAGCGATTTGCCGTTCATCTGCTCTCAAAAACCTCCCATGTTACAGCAGGCCCGGCGCGGTACTCAAGCTCTTTTTGTCCGATTTGGCCTGTTCGGACGACTTTTCGGACGAAACGGTGGTGCGGTGCCGACGCGACGGCCGCGATTCAGCCGCACGCCGGATACGTAGGCTGCTTCAGGAAGCCTCTACCATCCGGTGCGCCTTCGCATACGCCGGTAGCAGCAAGGCAGTGACCGCACAGCCCCGGCACGCCCAATGGAACAGGATCTTCTGCTTTGCTTCCGGCAGGTCGTTGGGGGCGTACGGCTGTTGCACGTATTGCTCCACGCAGCAGGGGGGGTATCCGAATAAAAATCCTTCCACCCGCACGGTCTCGGGGGATTTGTCCACGGGACGGCCGGCGAAACGGTCCAGATAGATTTGCAGACGGGCGGGGCGGCGGCTAAAGACCGCTTCGACGACGCTCTTGCCTGTCTGGACGGTGCGCCGGACGAGCCTCGTTTGCAGGCCCATCTGCTGGAGGGCGTCGAGGTCCTGTTCGCTCAGCGGCTTTTCCCAGCGACTCAGCGGCTTGAGGCCCTCACACGTGAGCGCCGCCAGATACGCCAGCTCGAAATCCGTTTCTTTCAGGGCTCGAATGTGCTGGATAACCGCTGTGTCCAGTTCCACTGGCACTCCTTTGGTCGTTGGGGGCATGCGTCACTCGGCCGCCGGGTCGGTGGATTCCAACCAGTGCGCGGCCATTTCGGCATAGTCGACGATGTTTACTTTGCAGTCGTTATTGACGTCGCCGGGCAGGTGCAACGTTCCGGGATCGCCGCAGCGACCGGGCAACTCGAGAATCTCCCACAGCCGGGCCACTTCCGCTCGACCGGCGCCGTGGACGTCCCCGAGATAGCTGAAAGACCCGTGCTCCATGAAGTGCCAGGCAATCACGGGCACATCGATGGAGTCGCCGGAAGAGGCGTTGACGATCCGCCAAAACCCCATGTTGATCGATTCGCCGCAGATATCGCACCATTCCAGTCCGCGCTGCATGAAATCGATCTTGTAGACGCCCTTGGCGTCGGTCGCGTCGGGCGCGAGCGCGGGCAGGCGCTCGATGATCTCGGCACAGCGCTGGGCGATCTCAACGCCGTCCGCCAGCAGGTTCTCGTTTTGGTCGGGATCGAAGAGAGGCAGACCGATCGCCAGCTCTTCGCTGTCGGCCAGAAGGTCTCCGTCGTGGTCGTTGGTGTCCGGGGCGGCCGGCTCGCCGGTGTCCGTGACGTAGTCCAGCGGCAATTGGTGGTCGCTCGCCTCATACGGCAGCCGCAGTTCCAGGGCATGCAGAAGGGCGGCGATAGGGACGCGGCCTTTGTGAAGGTTGCCGGAATAGCTGAACGATCCGTGCTCCATGTAGTGCACCGCCAGGATGGGAAACGGCACGTCGAGCCCCAGGCGGGGATTGACGATGTGGATCTCTCCCATGTTGACCGTTTCGCCGCAGATGTCGCAGTATTCCAGGCCGAAGACGAGCATTTCTTTCTTGTACGTCTGGCCCGGATCGGTCACGGCGTCTTCGGTGGGTAGCTGCGCTATGGCGTGAGCGCAGCGTACGGCCAGTTCGGTGCCGTCGTGCGTGCCGTTGCGGTTCTGGTCCGCCCGAAACGGCCGGTAGCCCAGCGCGATTTCCTCACGGTTGGTCAAGAAGTCCCTGTCGGCGTCTTCTGTGACGGCCAGTTCGTGTTTGTCTGTCGCCGCAGCGTCGATCGATTGCGCTACGCTTGTGCCCGCCGCCAGAGAAATGGCCGCGGCCGTACCGACCGCAACTACCCTTCGTTTGAAGAGCCGGTTTGCTCTGGCGTACCGCCGCTGTGCCCTGCGGATCCTCCTCATTTCATTTCCTCCCACACGAGGTTTATCAAGGACGCAAGTTTTTCACACAGGGTCATTGTATCAGAATGCGGTCTTCATGTCTACCGACGGGTGTTTGCGCCACATTGCGGCCGGAGACGCTCCTTGGCGTCAGCGGCGAGCGCCCGTGTTTGCCTTTTCCAAGATTTTTTTGCCGGGGCGCATCGCTCCTTATGCATCGGTTTTTATTGGACAATCAAACGGTACGCAAAGTCCGCCGCGCCAAACGCTCTATATGTTGTGCTTCGATGGCTCGGCGCGTCGGTATGTTGTAGCGTTGTTTATGGGGCGTTTGGGGGTCCGGCGCCGGCGGCGCTAAAGTAATGGCCAGGTTGCAACCGATATGGCCCAAGTCGTTTTTTTCAGAAATTTTCTGGGTCATGAAGGGTGCTTGGGGATGGACAAGAACGAATTGATCGAAAGGATCTGCGAGATTAACAAGACCGCCAAGCCGGAGTTCCTCGCCAAATTCTCCGAGCCCGACCTGGCCGCCTACCTCGAGCACCTGATGGAACTGGACCTCGATAAGGTGGGAGTTTGCAGTTGAGGAGGCGTCACCGTCCTGCCGGGTCGCTATTCCCCGGTCGCGGGATGTCACCGTGCTGAGCTCGTGGGCTGGGTAGTTCTCTTGTGTGACATGGGGGGCTTTACATCATACTTGTCATCTATCGGGACGGAAGGGTTGCATCGCAGCGCTGCCTGGACATCTGTGCGGGCCAAGGTTGAATTCCTCGCGGACGCGGCGTTGTGATTTCGCGTGACGCCGCAGCCGGCTCGCAGAGTTCGCACCGCCAGACGTGTCAATTCTCCCCGAGGGGGCCGGTGATGCTTTTGCTCAGGTCACTGAGTCCACGTCGGTCGCGCTCGCTGTCCGGCGCCGGTCGCGTGGTGGAGCCGGTGTCGCCGGCTTGCGGCTTGGATTTGGGCTTTTCAGCGCCGGCCGCACCGCCGAATGGAACCATCGTCGGTGTGTCTTCCGTCGAAGCAGGGGCCGGCAACTGAACGGCGTTGTTGAGCTTGAACTCCAGGACGGCCGGCGTGAGGTTCGTCGGCACGGGAAAGACCAGATCGATGGTTTGGACGTCCCCCTGCGTCTCGGACGCCGTCATCGTGAGCACTTCGTCGAGCGTCTTGCGTTCCAGGCGGGCGCCGGCGCCGATATAGCCGATGGGGTACACGGCTTGCCCCTGTCCGGCCAGAGGATCGGTGGAAGCGCCCTTGGGGTTGCAGATCATACGGATTTGAGCCAGCGTGAATTTGCCCGCCTCGTGCAGCACTCGTTTCTTGATTCCGAGACGAGCCAGCATCAGGCGTTCGCCGGCCGGCGCCGAGACCGCCTTGCCCTCCGTGTCGCGCAGGGCGTCCGGGGCGTACCACACGTGGTCCTTCTTCACCTCGATCGCCGGCGCACTGGTGATCAGGCCCACGTCCTGGGACAGCTTGAGGCGATTCAGATAGAGCTGATCCAGAAAATCGGCTCGCAGCACGGCAAAGCTCCTGGGGCTGCCCATCGCGGCGAAGCTGCCCTTGCTGAGCGTGGCGAACAAACCGGTGACAAAGCCGTCCGGACTGAGGAACGGCTTGTTGGCATTGGCCGGGTTCGGGTTGCGCTCGGGGAAACGCTGATACGGGTATTGGTTCAAGAGAGGGTGGGGGACCAGGGCCAGAGCGACGAGCAGATGGCCCGTGACAATGTAGCCCAGAACGACGCCGCAGAGGATTCTGCCAATTCGTTCCGGCAACAGCCCGAGGTCGGACTTCTCCTTGCCAAGCTGCATGGCGACGGCCTGGAAGACGGCGAAGACAAGGATGAACAGTGTCAGGAAGCCAATCATCGGCGCCCAGACGGCGAGGCCGGGAGAGTACTTGGTCAGGAAACGTGCGAGCGTCTCGAAAAAGCCGAAAGCGACAAAACCGGCGGCCAAGGCGTTGAAAACCAGGGCGACCCCCTGCACCAGCGTGCCCTTCAGGTACAGGAGCACTGCACATCCGACCATGATAGCGAGCATAACCAAACTGACCATTATGTTGTCTCCGAATCCTCAGGTTGATGTCAAAAAGCGCTGTATTCTTCTTCCGTTGAAGCCCGGCGATTACGTTTTGCGGCGTTGTTTCTTCGAGGCGGCCAGGACGCGGACCATCTCGTTGATCGCTGTGGTGCCGGCGATGACCTTTCGTAGCGCCTGCTCCTGGAGATAGAGCATCTTGGCACGTCGGAATTGCATGCCGAGCTCCGGCAACTGCTTGACGTGCCTAAGGGCTTTGCGCAGCTCGTCGTTGAGGGTGATCATCTCAAAGACACCGGTTCGTCCGACGAATCCCGTTCCCTGGCACGCTTCACACGTAGACGGCTTGCCGCGTTTGTCATAGACCTCTTTGCCGGGGCGGAACAGGACCTTCGCCTTCTCGGCCGGCAGGTTGAATTTCTTGAGCAGCTCGGCGTTGGGAGCGTAGCCCTGTTTGCACTCCTCGCACAGCATGCGGAGCAGCCGCTGATTGCTGATTCCCAGCAGGGTCTCGGCCACCAATCTTCGGTCCCCGACCATCTTGAGCCATTTGCCCAGCGCCTGGAGGACGCTGTCGGCCCTGAGGACGACGTAGATGATCTTGCCGTCCTTGGCGGCGGCACTGGCGACCTTGGCGGTGTCCTCGTCCTCGCATTCGCCGATGCCGACAATGTCCGGCCCCATTCTCACGATGGTCTGGAGCCTCTTGCTGTACGTGTTCGTTCCGGTATCGGTCGGGGAAAACACGTTCTGCGTGATGTTGGGCAGTTGCGAGGACGGCTGCTTCTCGATGGTGTTGATATTGTTCATGAACGCGTCGTGGTTGCGCGCCAGGGCGTACATCGTTGTCGTGATGCCGTTCTTGCGCGGGCCGGTAACGAGGAACAGGCCGGCCTTCATCTGCGAGAACTCGTTTAGCCGCTCGAACTGGTCCGGGGCCAGACCCAGGTCCGTCAGCCGCAGTTCGGTGGACTTGGAAACATGTTTGAGCAGGGCTTGTTCGCCCGCCGTTGAGCCGGCTGTGGTGACCTCCCAATCCGTGTTTTCCTTTTTTTGCCGGGTGCGAAATTTTCCTTTCTGCGGCTTGCGTTTCTCTTTGGCATCGAGCCCGGCGATTTCTTTGCAGAACCCGATGAAGTACTCCATCTGGTCCCGCGCCAGCGCCGGCTGTTTCGTCGGCGCCCCGTCGATGTTGTACATCACTTCATAGCTCTCGCCCTTGGGGGCGAAGGTCACCGTGCTGGCTCGGCGGTACTCGGCGTCACTGAGGATCTCGTAGGCCGTGCGGTAGCCGAAGAAAGTGGGGGTCCTCGGTTCCGGAATGGGAACTTCGTTGTTGCGGGTCGTGATGAACGTGAAGCCTTCCATGGCCTCGAGCTTTTCCGACTTGCTGAACAGGCTCTTGATATGTTCGGCGGTGAGCACCTTATCGAAATCCAGGACGCGGGTGTTGCGATGTTTCACGTAGACCAGCGCCGTGGCGCCGACGGCGACGGCGTAGGCCAGCAGCCCGGCAATGAAGATGGGGATCAGCCACCAGAGCAGGATGCCGACGACTCCCGCGCCCAGGAGAAGGCCGATCCATTGTCCCACGTTGGTCTCCACCGCGTGGGCATCCTTGGCCGCCCAGGTGACGAGCCGGAACCAAAGAAAGTACAGGATCAGATACACGAGAAGCTTGACGATGGACACGTAGCCGCCGTATTCGACGGACATCAGCAGAAAATCTGGCATTTAGGGCTCCGTTACCATAGAAATTACGATCATGGGTCGCACGGTTCGGGCGATCGCGGTGTCCGCCGCTACAGGATGCCTTCGGCGGTCGTTCGTATCCCTTTCAGCGCCATCTTCAGTTCTTCGGCGTTCGGTGCGTACTTATAGGCGTCCTTGGGGTCGATCCATCCTTCTTGCACGAGCCGGCAGAGATTGTCGGTCAGGTTCAGCATGCCTTCCCGCTGCGAGCTGCGAATGACGCTGGGCAGGTCCGCTTCGCGTCCGTCGGAGATCAGCTTCCGCACGCCGGGATTGGCCAGCATCACCTCGACGGCCGGTATGCGGTCGATGTCTTCATGGATGCACGGCAGAAGAACCTGGCTGATGATGGAGCGGATCGCGGTGGCCAGGGCCTGACGCACCAGCTCGCGCTCCTCCTGCGGAAAGAGGTCCAACAATCGGTGCACGGCCTGAGAGGCATTCGCCGAGTGCATGGTTCCCATCACGAGGTGGCCCGTCTCGGCGGCGCGCATGCCCGCGGTGACCGTCTTGGCGTCGCGCATCTCGCCCACGAAGACCACGTCCGGGTCCTGGCGCATCAGGTACGTCAGGGCCTCTTCGAAGTCCGGTACGTCGATTCCGATCTCTCTCTGCGAGACGATCGCCTTGTTGTCGAGGTACAGGTACTCGATCGGGTCTTCCACCGTCACGATGTGACAGGACCGCGTCCGCGTGATGTAGTCGATCATGGACGCGATGGTGGTGGTTTTGCCCGAGCCGGTCGGCCCGACGACGAGGATCAAGCCCTGTCGGGCCTCCGCGATTTTCTCCAGCACGGGCGGCAGGTGCAGACTCTCGAAGGACGGCACGTGGGCGCTGACCCGCCGGGCGACCAGGCTGATCATGCCCCGCTGGCGAAACACGTTGATCCGGAAGCGGTGCTCCTTGCCGATCTCGTGAGCGAAGTCCAGCGTCCCATGTTGTTTGAAGAACTTCTGTTGCGCCGGGCTCATGATTTCGAACACCAGCTCTTCCATCCGTTCGGGCGTAAGAACCTCGCCGGTGGTGTTCTTCAGCTCGCCGAAGATCCGCAGTTTGGGGGGCTGGTCGACCTTTAAATGCAGGTCGTTGGCCTGGGTTTTGATCGCGGCCTTGAAGTACTTATTCAGTTGGGGCTCGTGGTCGAGCTTCGTATGTTCGTCAAGAGGCTGTTCCGCCGTCATGTTCCTGCCAACTCCAATAAAGGCAAACCCCGTTTCTGCACGCCCTCTGGCGTAGTTCGCCGGCGGGTTGTCGAACGGGCCGTTTTGCGCTAAGGCTTGTGCTGACAAAC
>Ga0180431_10009975_pt1 | contig 10631 bp, 10 predicted proteins | sample SS_ome_11_FD_132459 | JGI IMG/M metagenome (GOLD analysis project Ga0180431, IMG submission 132459) | Hypersaline lake sediment archaeal communities from the Salton Sea, California, USA - SS_1_MS_1 metaG | ecosystem: Environmental > Aquatic > Non-marine Saline and Alkaline > Hypersaline >... | reverse complement strand
CCCGTAGTGGGACTGCGGTTCTATACGCGCGTATGGCTGTCGGAGGACACCTCGACCGCCGACGACAGCTATACCAACGCAATCCCCTCTTCCTTCTTGTCTACACAAATGTCCACGAACTCCTCAATTATCGGGTAGTACTGCGATGGAGGCGCCACCCTGGGATCGAAGGTATCCATGTCAAAGACCAGCATGGGGACTCCGATCTTTCGAAGCTCATCCCTTAGCAGGCCAATGAGCCCCCTGATATACTTGCAGCCGGCATGTCCGGATAGGATGACGGCATCGCATTGCCATCTCTGAGTCGCATCGATACAGTCGCCGATGTAGATGTGTGACGAGCCAGTCCCTTGCCTCCCCATGGGGAACCCCAGCAGCTTCTTGGCAAGCCCTCTGATGGTGCTTTCCGTGGTGGAGGTATCGATGGGTTCGAGGACATCGTAACCGTGGAAGGCAACCGGCGACACTACTCCTTTGGTCTCGAGCCACCCGTAGACGCCGCCATCGTAGAAAGCGTGCAGGTAGAACCAGTTCAGCCTCAACTTCTCCTCCGGAACCGCTGTCTTCCCCTTGTCTACCCGGTCTTTTATGTCATCGCGCAATGTCTTCATCAGTTCCGTGTATTCAGGGAGTCCCGACATAGTGAAGCCACCCATGGCCGACCCCAGCGCAACACCCGGCTGGGGCAGAGGCTTCAACTGCCTGAATGACTCGTATTCCAGTACGTATTCGATGGCGCGATTGGCTTCCTCGATAACCTCCTTCAGCCGGTCGGGGTCCAGCTTCTGCCCGGTGTGCTCCTCCAGGAAGCGGATTAGTTCCTTCACCCGTTGCACCCAGTAGTCCATGGCGACCTTCTCATCGGTGTCAGGCCCGAAGTAAGGGCAATCCATGACCAGCATGGGTGCCCCGGTGACCTCGGCCAGAACCTGATAGGCGACTTTGGTGTTGTCGCAGGGAAAGCTCGGGTTGACGATCATGGCCGGCGGAGGTATTCGGTTGCCCAGTAACTGGTCCCCGATCGCCGACTTATGGGCGGAACAGAGCTCGGGGTGAATTCCGGCCTCATGCGCCGCATCGATAGTCTCGCACATACCATACCCATCTCTCAGAGTGACTTTCGTCAGCGACCAGATCTCAGGGGGAATTGGCACCAGATCGAAGGCGTAGAACAAGTCTGTGTACAGGTTGAACTGGTTATATACGAACTTCTTCCCTTCTTCCTCTGCCCTGAGCACCATTTCGAGCCAGGCCTTGTGGTACAGCAAGACTGCCCGCTGGTGCCTCAATTCTTCGTTATCCTCAAGAAGGGGCAGCGCGAAGTTCGCCATGTTCAATACTTCTTTGTGATCGGCATACTTCTCCACCATTCCATCGACCTCCTTCTTTCAAGCTTTCAAGAATAAGCTCAGTCCTCTCGTCCCGGATGCGCTCTCATCTCCCACCCTAACGCTCCCGCAGCATCTCGAGGAAGGCTTGAGCCCGGGTTCTGAGTTGTCCCGCACCAGCCATCAGAAATTCCCTTTCCAGCACTATGCAGGGGATATCTGCTTTTCTCTCGGTCCATCTCAACAAAGCGCTCTCGCCACCCCACGCATCGCAATACTTCATCCGCTCAACGACGATGCCGTCCGCTTCGAACTCCTTGACCATACTGTTTATGAACTCGACCCTTTCCCGATGCCCCATGTTGCGGGGGCATGTCAGGCGGTAGAGATACCGGTTCGCCAGGGCTGCAAGGGGCTCAGCATTCTCGTCAACCAGGTCCCAGAAGTCCCTGACGCCATAGCACAGATAGTCCATGACCACCAGACCGCCAAGCTCTTCAAAGGCCTCAATATAGGCCGGGTCCTCAAGCTCACCGCCAACCATCAGCAGCCGGGCTCTATAGTCTGAGAAGCCATCTCGACTTTGGACTTCATCCAGCAGCTTGTGCATGAGCCGGTTGAACTCCTCCACGGGCATTGCAGTGCTGGCGATGGCAAGCTTCAATACTTCGGCGCCAGTGACGGGGGGAGCCTCTCCCTTCCTCAGCTCGTACAGGCTCTTGAGGAGTGTGCGCTTCTCGTTGTAAGCCTTTATGCTCCGTCGGAGGTCATCATCGGTGATGGTCACCTGAAAGTGCTTCTCCAGGCTCTGTCTGAACCGCTCCAGTTCACCTGTCAGCCACTCAACCGCAAGGTCATCGGCCTTGAATGGCACGCTGAGAAAGCGAAGGTAGAAGGGGGGCCTCCCCGTTTCGACCTTGCCGTAGGACCATGCGTCGAACATGCGGCGAATATGGTCGCAACTGAAGGCGGCAACAAGCCCGTCAAGGAATCTGTATTCTCCCCTCAGTGCATGGTCAAGGGAGTGGCGGGTGAAAGTACACATCATGGGGTCCGAATAGAGGTCTCCCAGGGCGGTACTGGTGCTTCCCGTGGCTCTGACCCGATAGGGGAGCATACCTGCGGCGTGAATCAGCTCTACGGGCACATAGGTGCAGTAGTAGCCTATCACCTTACCGCCCTCTTCCTTCCAGTGCTCGATGTAAGGATTGCTCAGGGTGTCGGCCAGTTTGCTCAATTCCGCTAATGCTTGCATTTGCGATTGCCCCCTCTCTTCTCGGTTGACCAATGCCAGTTGACCGCTGGCCAGCGTACTGCACGATCAAGTCCTTGGACTGATTGACGCCCGTGAGCATTTGTTCAAACGGCCCACCAGCGTTGCGACGGGTCGCCGGCAGCAAGGCCGGCGAACATTCTTACGGGGAGAGGTCCCGCATGGGGATTCCTCTTGGTGAGGGGCACTTCAATTTACTATACTATAGTATACTATAGTATATAAACTCCTGCGAGCCACTACAAAGAGACCGCATTCGCCATGAGATAAGCCAAGTCATGCCCCTGACGGCTACCGCGTCAGCCCGCATTCTTTGACGCCACTACCCGGCGATGGCCCTTGACGCTTCCAGCCCGAAAGGTGGTACAATCGGGCGGGTCAGCGCCATGATCATCGACATTCACGCGCATCCGTTTTGCAGGGAAGCCACTGTGACGCCTGACGTGCAGGAGGCGGTGAAGCGGATGTTCGACCCGCTCGAACCGCAACGCCGCGAGGTGGTTCAGAAGGGATTCACCTACCTTTTCACCCAGCGCAGCATCGAGGACATCATCCGCGAGATGGACGAGGCGGGGGTGGACAAGGCCTGTATCGTGGCCATGGACCTCACCACGCACTACGGCGTTGAGATGGTGACCAATGAGGATGTTGTGCGGATTGCCTCAGCCTATCCCGACCGCTTCATCCCCTTCGCCAGCGTGGACCCTTCCATGGGTCGGGCTGCGGTCGACAAGCTGGTCCATGCGGTGAACGACCTGGGGTGCCGCGGGCTGAAGCTGGTCCCCCCGGTGCAGCACTTCGACTTCTCCGACCCGAAGCATTGTCCGCTGTGGGAAACGGCGCTCGAGCTGGGTATTCCTGTTTGGACCCACACCGCGCATCAACGCTCCCACCCCGGTTCGGATGCCAGGTTGGGCCACCCCATGCTGGTGGAGCCGGTGGCCCTGCGCTATCCCGACCTCAAGATCATCCTGGGTCACTGCGGTTTTCCGTGGCCGTGGGAGACTTGGTCGCTGGTGATACGACATCCCAATGTGCATGTCGACATCTCCGTTTTCCACGACCTGTACAACCACATGCCGTGGGACGCCTATGTGAAGTACGGGGCCGAGGACAAGGTGCACTTCGCCACCGATTACCCCCTTCGCGGAGGCTTCAGCGACACATTGACGGCTTTGAGAGGCCTCAATCTTCCCGCCGACTTCGAGAGGAAAATCCTCGGCGAGAACGCCATGAGGCTCCTGGAGCTGGAGTGATCCCGCTATCTACCTGAAGGCCTATCCCCTCCCACGTCCCCACCTCTGAGCCCACAGGTCGTGAGGGCATCCACTGCTGCTTGCCTCCCCCTTCCATAATCATCTTCGACATCGTAGGCTTTCTCGCTTGTCAACATGGGGCAGGGGAACGGCCTCGGGCTTTGCGTATGTCCCGGGCTTTGCTCGGAGGAGCGAAGGCGCGAGAGCCGCAGGTTTGACGGCTGTGGGGCGAAAGAGTACAGTAGCGGGCACAGACGACTCTCTGGCGGGAAGCGTGCCTGGCGGCGGGCTTCTCTCGCCCTGGCGCAGCGACGAAGGGGGCAGGACCATGATCAAGACCAGGCTGTGTGAAGAGGTGGGCATAGAGTACCCCATAATCCAGGCGGGGATGGGGCCGTGGAAGACGGAGAAGCTGGCTGTCGCCTCGGCAAATGCCGGGATACTGGGTATCATCAGCACCAGCGGTGTGGTGGTCGAGGCTGCGGGACTGGCGTTGCTGGGAGAGCCGGTGGACCCTGGTGAGGGCAAGAAGACACCCTATGAGCTGACCAGACCGCTGATCGAAAGGGTGAAAGAGGCCACGCGGGGGGCAGATGGCATCTTCGGCGTCAACTGTATGGTGTCGGCGGAGATGGCGCAGGGAGCGGGTGAGATAATCAAAGCCACGCTCGATGCCAGGGAGGAAGATGCGGAGACGAGGGAGAGACTGAGGGTGATAATCACCTCGGCGGGCGACCCCCTGCCGTGGACCGACGTCATAAAGCCGTCGGGGCTGAAGTGGTTTCACGTCGTGCCGTCGGTGCGTCATGCGCAGCGCTGCGAGCGCGCCGGGGTGGACATGGTGATCGCCTCGGGGCATGAGGCGGGGGGGCACGCCGCGTGGGAGCCGGTCCACACCATGATACTGCTGCCGGCGGTGGCGAAGGCGGTGAGCATCCCGGTCATCGGAGCCGGCGGGTTCTGTGACGGGGCGACTCTGGTCGCGGCGTTGGCCCTGGGGGCCTGCGGCGTCCAGATGGGCACCAGACTGATAGCGACTCAGGAGAGCGACTTCGTGCCGCTGTGGAAGAACCGCATACTGAAGAGCGGGGAGAGGGACACGCTGGCGGCCAGGGGCTTCGTCGGGCCGCTGCGCTACTTGAAGAACATGGTCTCGATTGAGCTCACTGAGGTAACGCTGAAGAAGACCCCCCGGATATACCTAGGGGAGCCGGACACAGGTCTCGACCCCGACATCTGGGCGGTGGAATCGCGGGGCATGAGGGGCCTGGCGGGCAGCGACGACGAGGCGGCGCTTTTCTACGGAGGCGAAGTGGCCGGCAGGGTCGACGACCTTCCCACGGTGAAGGAGCTGGTGGAGAGAATAGGCAGAGAAGCTGAAGAGATCGTCTCTTCGCTCCCCGGATTCCTCGAACGCCCATAGGGTACTGGCGGTCGATGCGCGTCTCCGCTGAGGCCGCCCCGCGCCGCTCAACCGGCTCGAGGGCTGTACACCGGCTCGGGCTGTCCCGAAGCATCTGCCGGGCGCATTCTCAATGCCCCGATGGCTGTCCACGTGTGGAGGGTCACGTCCGGCTAGTAGGGCAGCTCGGCCTCCTCAGCGTCCAGCGCTTCCGGCGGCAACTCGATTGTCACTGGCTCGTTGATATCGGACAGGGTGATGAGCATCGCCATCTCGGCCATGGCCTCGAAGTCCTGGTCTGCCTCCGCCTCCATGTCGAGAGACTCGGGCGTCAGTTCGAGAATGAGGTCCATGTTGGTCATGAGGGTGAAGTAGGTGTCCTTGGCAATCCACTGCTTGAACGACATGTCGGTGACCAGCTCTTCGAGGTCAAGGTCGGATGGCAATGCATCCCCTGCGCTGGCGAAGGCCATCATCAGCGCCCAGACCTTCTCCATGTCAGGTGTGAGTTCGAGAATCCAGCACTCGGTCCCGTCCACTGTGTCGGTGCCGACGAGTTCCACTTCGACGTCGAGCAGCAGGTCGACCTGCTGGGAGGCTATGTCCATCATCTCCCAGTCGCCCGCTTCTGCCGGGGTTTTCACCCAGGTTGGAGGCAGGCCGAAGATGGAGGTGCCCGCATACGCCCAGTCATCCACGATGTAGACCTCCATCGCCACCTCCATCTCCTCTATCTCGGCCATCCCGAACACCATGACCATATCCATGTACAGCTTCTCATTGGGTATGTCGAGTGCGCCGCTGCCGTCCGTCTCCAGCACCATGTCGACCATCTCCCCCTCGACCGCCATGGATACCTCTATGGCCATCTCCATGTCGAACTGGCATGTGTCCACATCGTCGCCTGCTGCGAGAGCGTGGTCCCTGATATCCTCCGCGGTCTCCTCTCCGGATACAGCGGTCGGTGTGGCGGCCGGCGCGTCGTGGGGACCGCAGGCGAAGGCTGCCAGCAGAACGATGCCAAGGAGGACAACCGCGGTGGCTTTGCGGACGTTCATTCTCGACCTCCCGAACTGGAATAGAGCCCCTGCATGGTAGTCTCAGGGGAGCGTATCTGTCAATGTTTGCTTCGCGGTGAGGAGGCGCGCGGATTGGAGCGTGCTACGCCAGACAGGCCCACCGCATCGCCTTGAGGACCCATGTCGGCAGCGGCTCGACGAGGCGGATAACCCACCGCGCGGGGAAGGTCATCAGTACACCGATGGCCGCGCCCCCGACGATGTCCAGCGGGTAGTGTACCCCGCAGTACACCCTGGAGAACGACCACAGGAGGCCGAGGAACAAGAGGATGCCAGCGGCCTTGCGGCTGCTGAACCACGTTCCCATGGCGAAGGCGAAGGACGCCGCCGCTACGTTTGCTGGAAAGGAGGGGTCGGTACACTGGTAGTAGAGCAGATTGACCGCGTCGGGGTACGCCTCGAAGGGCCTGAGGCGGTCAAAGCCCAGGTTTATCAGCTTCACCGCGGCCGAGGCGAAGCCGATTGCCGTCGCGGTGGCGAATATCGTCCTCTGGTGTTTCTCCCTGGTCTGCGGGTCTGTGCCCCAGAACCACAGGGCGAAGACCACCATGGTGAGAAGCAGCGGCATGAAGTAGTCGCCGCCCAGCAGCGTCATGGCATTGTCACATGCGTCGCACCTGCCCGCCAGGCCGTTTATCAGGAAGAACAGCTTCTCGTCCAGCCAGATCACTTACTTGTTCCCTCTGAAGGCCTGTCTGATGGCCTGGAAGTAGGTCATGCTGCTGAGGGCGTCGAGGCTCCCGGCGCTCCCCGTGCCCAGCCGGCGCCACCGGGCGTTGAGCGCTGACGAAACGACCAGGGTGACTATGCCGGCGATGGCGATGCCGCCCATGGTGTAGATGAAGAGTTGGGCGCCGCCGAGGCCGCCGGCGTAGTCCGGGACGATCCGGTCCTCGCGAAAGAACAGCCAGTGAGCCACGCCGATGATGATGATTGCGAAGGCATAGGCCAGGTATGTTCTGCCGAAGAAGAAGGAGAGCCCGTCGAGGCGTCTCCACGCCGCCACAAACTGGAAGACGCCCACACAGACCATCACCACAAGCAGCAGGTAGTCCGCTCCGAAGGTCTCCCACCTGATCCACGTCATGCGGCTATGCCCTGGTCTGCTTGTACGCAGGGGTGCACCAGTTGAGGTACTTCTGGTTCTTACCCTGGATAACGTCGAAGTAGAGGTCCTGCAGCCTCCTGCTTATCTCGCCGATCTGTCCGTTGCCCACGTTGCGGTGGTCGATCTCGGTGACCGGAGTCACGTGGGCCGCCGTACCGGTCATGAAGCACTCGTCGGCGGTGTACAGCTCGCTGTGGCCGATGGACCTCTCGACGGTCTCGATGCCCAGCTCCTCGCGCGCCAGCGTCATGACGGTTTCGCGGGTGATCCCCACCAGGATGTTGTCGGCGATGGGGGGTGTCACCAGGCGGCCGTTCATCACCAGGAAGATGTTCTCGCCGCTTCCCTCCGAGACATGGCCGTCCTGGGTGAGGAGTATTGCCTCGTCAAAGCCGCTCTCGAATGCCTCCGTCTTGGCCAGGGCGCTGTTGACGTACAGCCCGGTGATCTTGGCCCGGGGAGGGATCATGTTGTCGTCGACGCGCCGCCACGAGGAGACGCAGCACCTCGCCCCCTTGCTCACGTCCAGGTAGGCGCCAAAGGGGGTGGCGAACAGAAGAAAGCCGTCTTTGAGGTTGTGAAGCCGCACCCCCACCTCCTCGGAGCTCTTGTAGGCGAGGGGGCGGATGTAGATGTCCTCCTCATAGCCGCACATCTGCGTCAGCTCCAGGGTGAGCTGGGAAAGCTCATCGACAGTGTGGGGCACCTCGATCTTGAGCACGCGGCAGTTGTTCAGCAGCCGGCGGAAGTGGTCTTCCACGCGGAAGACGTACATCTGCTTCTTCTCGGCGTTCCAGTTACCACGAATCCCCTCGAAGCACGCCGTGCCGTAGTTGAAGGCATGGGTCATTATCCCGATCTTGGCCTCGGACAGGGGTACGAATTTTCCATCGAAAAAGGCATATGGAGGCATATTGGTTCTCCTTCCGTACGCAGGGATATTGTGCCAATTATAAGGCAGCACAGGTAGCAAGGCAACCCGCGCTGTTGACAGCGGGGCGGTTGAACGCTATATGTAGACAGGAAACTCGTATACGTCATTGATGGACCCCCTGGAGGTGCTGCGATGGCCGATTCGTTTCGCAGGTACGGAGCAGTTGTTGTCGTCATTCTGGTCCTTGTCATCGTGGCCGGCGGGGTGCTGCTGCTGTACCGCCAGCCGTGGGACAGGCCGGCTCTGGAGATCGTGATGGCGCAGCCGTCGTGCCGGGTCACCTTCTGCGTCTACGGCGAGGTGGAGAACCCCGGCATCTACCGCCTGGAAGAATGCGGTCTCTGCATCGAGGATGCCATTGACGTGGCGGGTGGGTTCACCAGCCATGCCGATGATGGGTCAGTGAGCCTGGATGCGGACCTCCAGAATGGGGACGTGATACACGTGCCGTCTCGTGGCGGTGTGCCGCAGAGGGTGAACATCAATACCGCCGGCGCCTGGCTGCTGGAGGCGTTGCCCGGCGTCGGCCCCACCCTGGCGGAGAGGGTAGTCGACCACCGCGACGAGAACGGGCCGTTCGGGACCACCGACGAACTGATGATGGTCGAGGGTATCGGTGAGGCGACGTACCAGGGGCTGAAGGACCTGGTCACGGTCGACTGATCTTGTTTGCGGGAAACGGAGGAGACGGGGATGGCGATTGGCCGCGGGCGGTAGGGCGATGGGGATGGCGCTGGTCTACGTGAGTCTGGCCTTCGTCGCCGGCACCTACTTCGGCTCGCATCTTGCTGTGCCGTGGGGCCTTGCCCTTGCCATTGCCGCCGTCGTTTTGGCTGGCGCGGTGCTGCTGCGGCGCAGAAGGACGCTGCTTCTCGGCGGGCTGTGCGTCGTCCTCTTCGTGTGCGGTGCGCTCAGGTTCGGTCTGGTGCCTGCCGGGGATGACCTCGAAGCCTACGCCGGGCAGGGGACGGTGGAGGTGGTGGGTATGGTGGCCGATGAGCCCGAGCCGGGCGATTCCTCGCTGACGCTCGTCGTGGCGGTGCGAGAGGTGGATGGCGAAGAGATGGGGGGCATTGCTCTGTTGCGGACGACGCGGTATCCGAGCTATGGCTACGGCGACCTGCTGCGGCTGACCGGCGAGCTGGAGGCACCGCCTGAGGACCCTGCCGGCTTCAACTACCGTGCCTACCTGGCGCGTCAGGGCATCTACACCGTGATGTACTACCCTGCCGTCGAGGTGGTGGCGACGGGTCAGGGGCCTCAGCCTCTGCAGTCGGTCTACCGGCTGCGTCACCGCATGGGCGAGGCGCTGGCGGCGTCGCTTGCCGAGCCCGAGGCCTCGCTGGCACAGGGGATGCTCCTCGGCCTGCGGCAGGGCATCCCGCAGTCCCTGTACGAGGACTTCCGCCACTCCGGGACGGCCCACCTCCTGGCGATATCCGGGCTTCACATGGCCATCGTGGCCGGCATGGTGCTGAGCCTCACGGTATGGCTATTCGGCCGGCATCGGCCGACGTATTTCTTGGTGACCCTGGTTGTTCTGTGGGCCTATGCCCTGCTGGCGGGAATGTCGCCCTCGGTGGTGCGCGCCGCCATCATGGCCAGCATATTCCTCCTCGGCACGTTCCTGGGGCGGCAGCGGAGCGCCATCACCGCCCTCGCCTTTGCCGCGGCGATAATGGTGGCGGCCAGCCCGCGGATAATGTGGAGCGTGAGCTTCCAGTTGAGCTTCGCCGCGGTGGTGGGGGTGACAGTGCTCACTCCCCGCTTGCAGGAGTGGGGACAGCGGACCGGGGCGCCCAACGTGGTGGTCGACAGCTTCGCCTTCAGCCTGGGGGCGGTCATTGCCACCCTGCCCATCATCGGATACTACTTCGGCTACGTGTCCCTCGTCGGCCTGCCCGCCACCTTCCTCGTCCTGTTTGCCCTGCCCGGCATCATCGTTCTGTCGGCGCTGGTCGGGCTGGTGGGGCTGTTCGCCCTGCCGCTGGCCCAGGCCGTCGGCTGGGTCGACTGGCTGTTCTTGAAGTACATGGTGTCGATTGTGCACGGCTTCGCCGCTCTGCCCTACTCCTCGCTCGAGCTGGGCTGGATGGATGTGGGATGGGTGTGCCTGTACTACGGAGTGCTCGGCGGGGCCATTCTCGCGCTTGGTGGAAGGAAGGTGGCTCTGAGGTCATGAGCGGGGTGTTTGGCAGAGTGCGGGCGCGGTGGGTGCTCATCCCGCTGGTGGTGGTTGCCGCACTGGTAT
>Ga0180431_10009974_pt1 | contig 10631 bp, 11 predicted proteins | sample SS_ome_11_FD_132459 | JGI IMG/M metagenome (GOLD analysis project Ga0180431, IMG submission 132459) | Hypersaline lake sediment archaeal communities from the Salton Sea, California, USA - SS_1_MS_1 metaG | ecosystem: Environmental > Aquatic > Non-marine Saline and Alkaline > Hypersaline >... | reverse complement strand
GGCCGGCACATCCGAACCAACCCCCGCCCACTCGGGGCGCGGCGCCGCTCACGACGGAGGAGGGAGCTCCTCGAAGCGGCCGTCCTGCTCTGCGAAGTCCCACACGTCGATCGCAGGGGGCGCGACTCCGAGCGTGGTGAGGACCGTGCAGACCTGGCTGCGATGGTCGCTGCCGTGATGCAGCGCCTGGGCGATGCGGATGCCCCTCGGGGCGTGGCCTTCGGAGCCGTCGTCGCGGTGCCTGACGACGACGGTATCGGGATCGGCGTCTTCTGCGGCCACAGTGGCCCAGGCTTCGCCGTTGCGCTGCATAGTGGCATGCAAGCCGGGGAGATCCATGGTGCCGGCGTTGGGGGCGGCGAGCTCTCCCCCGCTGAGGGCGTGCAGGTACGAGCAGTCGGCGCCGACCAGGTGGCGCAGCGTCGCCAGTATCGACCCGTAAGTGCCCGGGGTCGACGCCGTCAGGTGCTCCGGTGCGAGCCGCATGCAGGCTTCGATGAGCGTCTGAGTCGCCCAGGCGTGGTGGGCGAAGGCGTCGGTGAGAATCGTGCGTCGCATCGGGCAACGGTAGCGGTGCAAGGACTCCCCTACCGGGCGGCCAGGCTCACGGCGTCGGCGATCGGGCCGCGCCACGGATCCCCGTGGCCGGGGAGCAGGAGGGTGGTGCCCAGAGAAGCGAAACGGTTCAGCGACTCGCGTGCCAGGTCCGGATCGTGGTGGAAGACCGGCCGGAGGAGCTGAGGGCCCGCTCCCCCACCGATCAGGCCCGTGGTGACGAGAGCGTCTCCGGAGAACAGGACACCCCGGTCCTCGAACACATAGGCGGCGTGCCCCACGGTGTGGCCGGGACAGGCGACGATCCTCGGGCGGCCCGGGAGGTCCAGGGGCTCGCCGTCGCCCACCGTCTCGACGTTCTGCACCGGATACCCCTTGTGTGCGCCGGCACGGATCATCTCGGTGAGGAACAGCCAGACCTTGGGATTCCAGAGCGGGACGTCGCCCATGCCGATCTGTGAGGCCTTGGAGCGATCCCTCAGCAGCTCGGCTTCGTCCTCGTGGGCCTTGACCGATACGCCTCGGCGCTCGGCCGCTCCGGCGAAGCCGACGTGATCGGTGTGGGAATGGGTGATGAGGATCGCTTCGACGTGCTCGAGGGTCATGGAGAGCCGCTCCAGAGCCCGCTCGAGAATGGATAGCTCTGCGCTGCCGCCGGCGTCGACCACCGTGGCGGCGCCCCGGTCGACGACGACGTAGAAGTTGTGCCGTTTCCTTCCGAGGCGGTATGTGGCGCCGGCGACCTCTTGCATCGCCAGGTCAGGCTACGCGGGCGGCTCAGGAGGCGTATGCTCGCGGTATGACCCGGCGGACCCACTTCGCGGTCCTGGGTGGCGCGCTGCTGTGCATCGCCGGGATCCTTGCCCCCGGATCCGACGCAGCCGCCTCCGCTTCGGATCTCGTCGTCTGGGCCAACGACGGCGCCGACAAGGTGCTCCGCGACGAGCTGCGCGCCTCCGCCGATCCTTCGGCCGTGCTCAACTCGGTGTGGGACGGGACCGGTGTGTCGATGTTCGGTGCCCGCAACGAGGTGGTGTCCTTCAACCTCGTGCTCGAGGCTCCCGCCACCGAGGTCTCGGGAGTCGATGTGAGCCTCGACGAGTTCACCGGGCCGGGAGGGTACGTCATCACATCTCGCGAGGCATCCGGCGAAGGGGTGTTCGACTACCGGGGCCGCAACATCGAGCTGTTCTTTGTGCGCTACCTGGCCGTGGAAGGCCTCAGCATCCTGGCGTACGAGACCTACGACGAGCGCCACATCCCCGAGGCGTGCCGGCGACCCTTCCGGCTCGAACTCGACGACGGCTACCGCCAACCGATCCCTGAGGCCGGGTCGGGCTGGGAGGACCGCCTCTGCCATGACCGGTTGTACCCGGAGATCGCGGTGCCCATCGAGCTGGAGCGGGGATTCACGGTTCCGGCTTCGGCGAACCAGTCGATCTGGGTCGATGTGGTCGTCCCGCGCGACGCACCTGCAGGGACATACACCGGGACCGTGCGGGTGACCGCCGAGAGCGGAGCACCCGTAGACGTACCCGTCGAGCTCACGGTGCACGACTTCACGCTGCCCGACGAGCCGACGGCGGCGACGATGCTGTTCGTCGGCAACGAGGACCTGTTCGAGAGGTATCTGGGGAACCGGTGGATCGAACCGGCGGATCCGGACTACGACGCGACGCTCGACCTGATCGACAGGCACTTCCAGTTGGCCCACCGGCACCGTATCTCACTCATCGACTCGACGATCGACCTCGAGCTCATGGACGACGCCTGGGTGGACCGGCTGAGCGGCGCATTGTTCGAGAACGACCGAGGGTACGACGGGCCGGGGCTCGGGGTCGGCAACGGCGTCTTCTCGGTCGGCACCTACGGGGACTGGCCGTGGTCCGACGGCGGCAAGGCCGACATGTGGGAGAACACCGACGCCTGGGTCGAGTGGTTCGACGATCAGGGCTTCGACGGGGTCGAGTACTTCCTGTATCTCATCGACGAGTCCGAGGAGTACGCCCAGATCGAGCGGTGGGCCGGATGGATGGACGAGAACCTCGGACCGGGGGCCCGCATGCCGTCCATGGCGACGATGGACCTTCCGACGGCGCTCAACCGGACCCCTTCGCTCGACATCCCCACCTCCCAGTTCGGAGTCGGTGTGCCCGGGGTCTGGCGCAACGCGATGGCCTCGGCGGCCGAAGATCCGGACATGTCCGTGTTCTTCTACAACGGCATCCGGCCTGCCACCGGTTCGTTCGCCACGGAGGACGAAGGCGTCGCGCTGCGGATGATCCCGTGGGTGCAGTTCGAGATGGGGATCGACCGGTGGTTCTACTGGGAGTCCACCTACTACACGAACTTCGCGTGCTACGGGTACTCGGATCCTCGTGCCCAGACCAACGTGTTCGCACAGGCGCAGACGTTCGGGTGTGACTCACGGATGAGCCCGGTGCTGGGGAGGACCGGCTGGAACTACATGAACGGCGACGGGGTGCTCTTCTACCCCGGCACTGACCTCCTCTACCCGGAGGACAGCTACGGCGTCGCCGGGCCGTTCGCGTCGCTGCGCCTCAAGCACTGGCGACGCGGCATCCAGGACGCCGAGTACCTGGCGCTCGCCATGGAAGCGTCCCCCCGCGTCACTCGCGGGATCCTCGACCGGATGATCCCGTCGGTCCTGTGGGAGATCGGGGTGACGGAGCGGAGCGATCCCTCCTACGTGTTCACCGACATCAGCTGGTCGATCGACCCCGACGACTGGGAGACCGCCCGGGCCCAACTGGCGGCGCTCATCGAGGGTGGGTGCACCATCAACGGCACCGCCGGGGCGGACGTGCTCACCGGCACCGAGGGTGCCGACGTGATCTGCAGCTGGGGTGGCGACGACGAGATCGACGCCCTGGGAGGCAACGACGTGATCTTCGGCGGAGCCGGTGACGACACGATCCACGCCGGGGAGGGGCGCGACGTGGTCTTCGCCGGGCCGGGCGCCGACACCGTGGACGGCGGCCCGGGGGACGACCGGCTGCGCGGCCACGGTGGAACCGACGTGCTGGTCGGAGGGGCCGGCGACGACTCGCTGCTCGGCGGAGCAGGCGCCGATGACCTGCAGGGTGACGAGGGAGACGACGATCTCAACGGCGGTGGAGGTTCGGACACGTGTGAGGGCGGCCCCGGCCTCGACCTGACCCGCAGCTGCTGAAGCCACTCCCCTACCCTGAGCCAACGTGGAGACGCTGGAGAGCATCGGTACGCCCGCGTTGGTGCTCGATCGTTCCGTCATGGCCGCCAACATCGCCACCATGCGGGACCGGGTGCGCGAGTTGGGGGTGGCTCTCCGGCCGCACGTCAAGACCGCCAAGTCGATCGACGTCATCAGGCGGATGCTCTCCGGCCGGCCCGGCGGGGTGACCGTCTCCACGCTCGCCGAGGCCGAGTACTGCGTGGAGCACGGCATCACCGACGTCCTCTACGCAGTCGGGATCGTGCCGGCCAAGCTCGACCGGGTGGCCCGGATCGGCGCGCGGGGCGCGACCATCACGGTGATCACCGATTCGGTGGTCGGGGCCCGGGCCGTGGCGGCGCGGGCCGGGGAGTGGGGCTTGAGGTTCCCGGTCATGATCGAGATCGACTCGGACGGCCACCGCGCCGGCCTGGAGCCCGGCGATCCGGCGGTCGTCGAGATCGGGAGGCTCCTGAGGGACGAGTCGGGCGTCGAACCGGCCGGTGTCATGACCCACGCCGGCGGCTCGTACGGCGCACGGACGGCAGAGGCCATCACAGACGCCGCCGAGCAGGAGCGGGCGGCGGTCGTTGGGGTCGCCGAGCGACTCCGGGCGGCCGGAGTGCCTTGCCCGGTGGTGAGCGTCGGATCGACACCCACCGCCACCCGTGCCCGGGACCTCACCGGGGTGACCGAAGTGAGGGTCGGCGTCTACGTCTTTCAGGATCTCGTGATGGCCGGGCTCGGAGTGTGCGAGATCGGCGACATCGCCCTGTCGGTGCTGTGCTCGGTGATCGGGCACCGCCGCGACGGGCGGATGCTCGTGGATGCGGGATGGACCGCACTTTCCCGCGACCGCGGCACGGCCTCCCAGCCGGTGGACCAGGGATACGGGCTAGTGTGCGATCTCGCCGGCCGCCCGATTCCTGAGCTGATCGTGGCAGAGACCAACCAGGAGCACGGCATCGTCGCCGACCGGTATGGGCGGCGGATCAACCCGGAGCACTTCCCGCTGGGACGGCGTCTCCGGGTCTTGCCCAATCACGCCTGTGCCACGGCGACGATGCACGGCCGCTACCACGTCGTCGACGGCACCGCCGCCGTGGTGGAGGTCTGGACGCGGGTCGGCGGGTGGTAACGGGCTCCCCAGTGGTGCGCGGGCGGTGCGGGTCACCGGACGAGGCCGCCGCCGGTGTGCGAGGATCCTGGCGTGGATCGGATTCTGACGCGGATCGAAGCGCTCGCCGCAGTCGTCCGGCGCCGCGCCCTCCTGTGGGGCTGGGGCTCCCTGGTGGTCGGCGGGGTCGGCTGGGTCGCAGGCGTCTGGCAGCCGTGGGATGCCCACCGGGATCCTTCGACGTGGTGGCCGCTCGCAGTCGGGATGATCCTGCCCGGGCTGATCGTGCTCGGGTTCGCCCGGCGGATCGGGCGCCTGCACGGGACGGCCGCCCGTGTCGGTGATCGCATCGAGTCGGTCTCGACCGAGGCGCGCCGTGTTCACGGCGAGGTGCGCCGCGGCGGACTCCGAGCGCTGCTCACCGAGCTGTACCGCAGCCGCGACGAGGGCGAGGAGGTGCGCGCTGCTCTGGCGGAGGCGATCGGCACGGCCCGGCTGCTCAACCCCGCGTACCTCGGGCTCGTGGGTCTCGCTGCGGCCGGTGCAGGAATGGTCGTGGGGGCCGGCCTCGTCGTCATCGTGATTGGGGTGATGTGAGATGACCGTGGTGGTGGCAGCCTGGGCGGCATCGCGTCGGGCGATGACGCTCAGGCTCGGCGACGTCGTGGACGTCGGCGAACGGGACGACGAGTGGCCGGAGTACCTGTGGTGTACTCGTGAGGACGGCGAGGGCTGGGTTCCCGAGCCGGTGCTGTCGATGCGCGGGGATGGAACCGCGGTCGCGGTGCGCGACTACTCCACCGCAGAGCTCACGGTCGAGCCAGGCGACGAGGTCACGGTGATCGAACGGCTCGCCTCGTGGGCGTGGTGCGAGGACGCGAGGGGACGGCGCGGGTGGGTGCCCGACCGGGTGCTCGCCGAATAGGTCAGCCGAACGACGGCGATTCGGCCGACAGCAGCGCCGCGGCGACCTCAGCCTGAGGCTGGTGCACGGCGAGCAGCGCCAGAGCGTCCTCGAGCGCCGCGGCGGTCGTCGCCGCAGCGTGCTCGTGGAGCGCCTCGATCGTCACCAACACTTCGGTCGTGTCGGGCCCGGCCCCGCTCTCGGCGCTCTGCCGCCAGCACCACCGCCGAGCCGAGACCAGCCGTGCATCGTCTACGAACACGACCTCCCCCGGGACCGGGTCGGATCGCTCCCCGGTGGCGATGTCGGTGAAGCGCTCTCCGCCCCGTGCGAACCGAACGGTCGTTACGCCGCTCACCGGTGCCTGGTCGAAGACCGCCACGGGTTGTCCGAACCGGATCGCCAGGAGATTGCCGAGATCGACGAGCAGGTTGATGGACGGGATCGAGCCGTGCTTCGTCAATCTGCGCAGCAGCGCTTCTGCGGAGCTCCTGTACTGGGTCGGCTTGACGCCGAACGAGGTGAACGCCCGGCGCCAGGCGGCCAGGCCGGCGATCTCCGACAGAGGGATAGTGCCGATGCGATCGAGCGTCGCCGCCTGTTCCTTCGAGAAGGCTTCGGACAGGGCTCCCCGAGTGGGCCCGTTGGCCGCGCCGGAGACGTGCAGCACGGCGGCGCGAATCGCCGGGAACCGATCGGTCACCTCAGACGAGTATTCGAATCGTGTCATGTGGTGCCGCACGGTGCATCTGCGAGGCAACAGGCCTCGGTGGCCGCGTCGAGGCCGCCCGTCGCGTATGCGGCCCAGAGGGTGGCACCCCGTCCGGCATGACGGTCGAGCTCCGCCCGCCAGTGGCCCGCGTACTCGTGGAGGATCTCGGAGAGCGGGCGCTGCGGGGCGGCGTGCAGCGCTCTCAACATGGAGCGGTAGGACACCAGCCGGCCCTCGTGGTACTTCACGCCCCCGGTCACCCGGCCGTCGCGGTGCAAGGTGCAGGCCGTCGCCCCGCCCAGTTCCTGCTCGATCTGCCGGGCGGTCGCTTCGACCCGGGCCTCGAGGGCTTCCAGCAGTGCGCTGCGGTCCATGAGCGGGCAGGCTACCCGTCCTGCGGAAGTGCCAGGATGGTGGCATGGCCCGCACCCGAGCAGTGGACGCACTCGAGCGATCCGGCGTCGAGTTCGCGGTGCACACCTACGAGATCTCCGGGGACCACGGGGAGACCTTCGGGGAGGCAGTGGCGGAAGCGCTCGGGGTTGGCCCGGAGCGGGTGTTCAAGACGCTGGTGGCCGAAGCCGACGGGGAGCCGCTCGTCGCGATCGTCCCGGTGACGGGCACCCTTTCGCTGAAGGCCCTGGCGAGGACCGTGGGGGCGAAGCGGGCGGTGATGGCCGATCCGGCGGTTGCCGAGCGGCTCACCGGGTACGTGGTCGGCGGAATCAGCCCGTTCGCGCATCGGCGTCGGCTCCCGGTCGTGGCCGACGAGTCGGTGCGCGGGCACGACCGGGTGTTCGTGAGCGGGGGTCGCCGCGGGCTCCAGGTCGAGGTGAGCCCGGACGACCTCCTCACGCTCACCGGCGCCGTCACCGCTCCCGTGGCCGGGTGATCGGTAGCATCGCCGAATGATCGACGCTCGCCGCGAAGCCGCCGTGCGGGATCACCTCCTGCACGAGCGGCTGGATCAGGTCGTGCCGCTCGTCATGGAGCGGGCCGGCATCGACGCCTGGGTGCTGGTGGCCCGCGAGTACAACGAAGACCCGGTGGCGGCCACGATGCTCCCGGCAACGTGGCTCTCTGCCCGCCGCCGCACCGTGCTCGTGTTCACGGATCGGGGCCGGACCCGTGCTGCGGTCACTCGGTATGCGGTCGGTGACGCTTTCCCCGGCGTGTGGGATCCCGATGCGCAGCCCGACCAGTGGTCGGCGCTCGTCGAGTACCTGGAGCGCTGCGACCCGGCGACCATCGCGCTGAACCGTTCCTCGACGTTCGCTCTGGCAGACGGGCTGAGCGCAGCGGAGTACGAGTCGCTGGCCGCGGCGCTGCCGGAGCGGCTCAGGTCGCGGTTGGTCGCGGGCGAGCCTCTCGCTCTCGGATGGCTGGAGACTCGGACTCCGGCGGAGCTGGAGCACCACAGGGAGGCATGCCGCATCGGTCACGGGATGCTGGCCGCCGCCTTGTCGAGAGAGGCGATCGAACCCGGGGACACGACCACAGAGGGCCTGGAGTGGTGGCTGCGGGAACGGGTAGGGAACGCCGGGCTGGCGGCCTGGTTCCATCCTGCCGTCTCGGTACAGCGGCCAGGCGAGCGGCGCCGCGCCTCGTTCGCGGCACATCCCGAGCCCGAAGTGATCGCTCCCGGGGATCTGGTCCACATCGACTTCGGGCTGGTGCACTGCGGACTGCACACCGATCAGCAGCAGCACGGGTACGTGCTGCGACCCGGCGAGCAGGATGCGCCGGCCGGCCTGCACCGAGCGGTCGCCGACGGCAATCGCCTTCAGGACCTGGTGTTGGCCGAGTTCGGAACCGGACGCACCGGAAACGAGATCCTGGCGTCGGCGCGCTCCGCCGCCGCGGCGGCGGGACTCCGCTGCCGCATCTACTCCCATCCGATCGGGCTGCACGGGCACGGGGCTGGCCCGACGATCGGCCTCTGGGACGCCCAGGATGGGGTGCCCGGAGCCGGGGACTACCCGGTGCACCCACGCACGGCGTACTCGATCGAGCTCGGCGTCGAGGTGGACGTTCCAGGCTGGGGGGATGTTTCGATCATGCTCGAGGAAGAGGCGTTCTTCGACGGGGAGCGAATACGCTGGATGGACGGACGCCAGACCACCTTGCACCTCATCTAGTGGTGACGCGCCGTCGGGCGCCACATTCGACGACCGGTGCGGGCACCATCGAGCCGATTGCTGAGGCGGATCCGCCGCTCCGCGTACCATCCGGCCGTGTTGTTCGCCGAACTGGCCGCCGTCTCTGCACGAGTTCGTGCCTCGCGGCCCCGGTCCGGCAAGATCGCCGTGCTCGCCGAGGCGCTGCACGCAGCCGGCCCGGGCGAGATCCCGGTGGTTGTCGCGATGCTGTCCGGCGAAGTGCGCCAGGGTCGGATCGGGATCGGGTTTGCTGCGTTGCGCACGGTGTCGGGGACGCCCTCCTCCCCCGAGGCGTCGCTGCGAGTCGCCGACGTAGACGCCACCCTGGAGCGGGTCTCCACCCTCTCGGGCCCCGGATCGGGAGCGGAACGGCTCGGGCTCCTGGAGGAACTGCTGGCTGCGGCCACCGAAGAGGAACAGCGTTTCCTCATGTCGGTGCTCGCCGGTGACCTTCGTCAAGGGGCATTGGAGGGCGTACTCATCGAAGCGGCGGCGGTCGCAGCAGGTGTGTCCGGCGACCTGGTGCGCCGAGCCGTGATGCTATCGGGAGACCTCGGCGCGGTCTGCGAGGCTGCGCTGTCGGGAGGGGCCGAGGCGCTGTCGGGCATTCGGCTCGAGCTGTTCCGACCCGTGCAGCCGATGCTGGCGCAGTCGGCGACGTCTGCCGCCGGCGCCGTGGCCGCGACGGGACGTGCCTCCATCGAGGCGAAACTCGACGGCGCGCGGATCCAGGTGCATCACCGCACCGGAGAGGTGCGCGTGTTCAGCCGCAGTCTGCGAGACGTGACGGAGGCGGTTCCCGAGGTGGTCGAGGCGGTGGGCGAGTTCGCCGACGCGGCGATGGTGCTCGACGGCGAGGTGCTGTCGTTCGGCGATGACGGCCGGCCGCTCCCCTTCCAGGTGACGATGAGCAGGTTCGGCAGGCGGCTCGATGTGGACGAGATGCGTGCTCGCATCCCTCTGGTACCGGTGTTCTTCGACTGTCTCCACCACGCCGGAGAGGATCTCGTCGATCGCCCGCTGCTGGAGCGCTCCGCCGTGCTCGAGGCGTGCGTTCCCGGCGAGTTCCTCGTCGAGGGCATCGTCACCGACGACCCGGCGTCAGCCGGCGAGTTTCTCGACGCGGTGCTGGAGGAGGGCCACGAGGGCGTGGTGGTCAAGGCCCTGGACACCCCGTACGAAGCCGGGCGGCGCGGAGCGGCGTGGCTGAAGGTGAAGCCGGCGCACACGCTGGACCTGGTAGTGCTGGCCGCAGAGTGGGGATCGGGACGGCGGCGGGGGTTCCTCTCGAACCTGCACCTGGGAGCCTTCGACCCGGCGACGGGCGGATTCGTGATGCTCGGCAAGACGTTCAAGGGCCTCACCGACGAGATGCTGGCCCGGCAGACGGAGCGGCTGCTCGAACTCGAGGAGCGGCGCGACGACTGGGTCGTCCACGTGCGCCCCGAGCTCGTCGTGGAAGTCGCTATCGACGGGGTGCAGGCGAGCAGCAGGTACCCGGCGGGAATGGCGCTCCGGTTCGCTCGCGTCAAGGGCTACCGGGACGACAAGCGGCCGGAAGAGGCCGACACCGTCGCTACCGTGCGGGCAATCCACGAAGGCGGCGCGGGGTAGCGGGGATCATGCAGCTCGATGTCCTGGGGTGGGAGCAAACGGTGGAGGATGCGGTCGGCGCGGCTCGCAGGGCCGCCGATGCCGACGTCTCGAGATACTGGCTGCCGCGACTCGCCGGGATCGATCCGCTCATCGCCCTCGCGGTCGTCGCCGCCCGGGTCCCGGCGATCGGGCTGGGTGTCGGGGTGGTCCCCATCCAGACGATGCACCCGATGGTGGTCGCGCAGCAGGCGCTCACCATCTCTCAGGTGTCGGGGGGCCGCTTCACCCTCGGTGTGGGGCTCTCGCACCGGCCGATCGTCGAAGGGGCGTGGGGCCTCCCGTTCGATCCCCCTCTCACCCGGATGTCGGAGTAT
>Ga0180431_10009973_pt1 | contig 10631 bp, 9 predicted proteins | sample SS_ome_11_FD_132459 | JGI IMG/M metagenome (GOLD analysis project Ga0180431, IMG submission 132459) | Hypersaline lake sediment archaeal communities from the Salton Sea, California, USA - SS_1_MS_1 metaG | ecosystem: Environmental > Aquatic > Non-marine Saline and Alkaline > Hypersaline >... | reverse complement strand
ATGTTGAGATAGAAATAATTCAATCGATCCATAAGTGTCCCCCCTTTTTGTATGATACGTCTATTATATACGTTACGGCCTCCAAAGTCAAGAGATTTTTCTGCGTCTGCACGCTTTTCCTGATGTCATTTTCAGGGGCCGAGAATATCACTGATTGCGTCCCAAAAGCACGGGCCGGGCTTCAATAAATTTGCCGGCGTCTTCCGGGATCATGATATGTTTCTGGGGTATCGTCCGACGTGCCCCTCGACGGTTACAGGTTAGGAATCGGCGGGTCCAACGTGAATTCCCCAATCACCTCATGCCGACGAACAACGAGATGAATGCGATCGACGCGGCGGCAAGTCCCGCGAGGGCAAGCACCACATCGAGAAGACGGGCCTGATTGGAGCGCGTGTTTTTCAGGATCCTCATCCCAGAAAAACGGTATAAAATAACGGCAGAGCGACGAATACAAATTTCATCATAAAAGACGCGCGGCCCGATGAAAGGAAAATGCAAAGCAAACCGAGTGCAAACGACCCTATGGCTGTTCGGCGCGTCGTGACCGGTACAAGGGTATCCTGTGACTGGGCGTTGGTGTTCCTGGTGCCTGCTATTCTCACGATTTCGGTTCTGGCCTTTTCCCACGACGTTTCGGAATCCGTCGCCGAATGCCTTATCAACCGGCTCAGGGCAAATGCGTCCAGAATCACCATGGGGGGGCCGAACAGGAACATAAACCAGAGCGCTTGGCGATTTCCTAATGCCCGGGCCAGGGTGATTAGAAACATGAAACTTGCCGCCAGGGCCGCGATGTTCGTTATCTTTCTCCAGACCTCGCTGTCTTCGACGGTCGGGCGTTGTTCCATCGCTTTGATGAACGCCACATGCACCTGGTTTTTGGCCAGAGCCACAAGGGCCCAGATGCCCATCCCTAACCCGATCAGTGAGCCGGGCAGCGCAATAAACTGCAAGACACTGGCCGCTATGGCTAAGCCATACGATTGCAGCCGGACCATTCTTTGGACCGCTATAACGGTTAATAAGCCCATCGTCCCGGTAATAAGCCCGATGCCGCCAATTATCAGGGTGGGCAAAGACGTTAATTCTCCGGTCAACGCGAAAATCATCCAGACCAGAATCAGTGGAACGGATGTCACGCAATTAATCATCCCGGAGATCTTGAGGCCTTTCGCCGGTCTCCTGAGTCGCAGCCGGGCTGCTTCGAGGTCTTCGTCCGCGAAAGATTCGAATGACGAAACGGCTCGACTTATGGACGAGATGGCCTCCATTTCCGTCTTTAGTTCACTGATCTGTTGGTAACGCCGTTCGGGTTCCTTCTCCAGGGTTCGAAGGATAACGGTGTCCAGTCGAACATCTACGGCGGCTTTCTGCGACGGCACTGCAAATCGGCCCAGCGGAAGCTCGCCGGTCAGCATCTCGTAGAACACCACACCCAGTGAGTAAATATCCGCGCGGTGGTCCACCTCGCCGGGCCGCTCGATCTGCTCGGGTGCCATGTAATGCGGCGTGCCCATCCTCTGCCCGGCTTGAGTCAGGGTATATCCGGTGGCGGGTCGTCCCACGAGTTTGGCCAGGCCGAAGTCGGCGATTTTTGCCTGACCTCTTTTATTTATCAGGATGTTCTCCGGCTTGACGTCGCGATGAACCACGCCTTCGTCGTGGGCGAACTGCAGGGCATCGCAGACCTGGGTGATAATGGCCAGCGCTTCAGGGGCGGTCAGTCTGCCGGACTGGATCACCCGTCGGAGATCCGTTCCGTCCACAAATTCCATGATGAAGTAGTACAAACCGGCGTCTGTGTGACCGAAATCATACACCGAAACGATGTGCTGATCGTTCAGCTTGGCCAACGACCGGGCTTCGCGAATGAATCGATCGGCAAACGCCTGTGTCTGACCGATCCGGGGGGGAAGGATTTTCAGGGCGACCAGGCGGTCGAGATGCTTTTGGCGGGCTTTGTACACAGCTCCCATTCCACCCTGTCCCAGCAGTTCGAGGATTTCGAATTGCGGGAACTGCTCGGCCAGTTCAGACGGATCGGGCGGTAGAAATCCGGCCGGGGGCGTGGCGCTCGTAGGGATACCATCCTGACCTGTCTGGGCGCCGCCCGCCTGGCCAAGCTTCGTCAGGCATTCCTTACAAAGCCCCTGAGGCGTTTCGGCCGGATGCCTGCCGCCACATTCACCCCAGCATCTTTCTTCGGCCATAACACTATCTCCTTGCATCGTACTGGTGACTTCAATCTGATGAATCGAGCCAACCCATATAAAGATTATACACTGTCGGACGGTTTTTGCAGAGTATATTCCATCAGACCGACCTTTAGGCCAAGGTGGCTGGGACTCTTTGGAGGGTTGTGAATAAATCTTTTGACAACGTAACACCGGGGCGATAATGTTGGAGGCGCTAAGCTCCGGGAGGCAGAAGGCAGAAATCCGTCCTTGTGCCCCGGAAGGAATCCGACAAAGACAACATTTTCTTTAAAGGAGTAAGAAAATGAACATTACGGCCAAAGGAATGAGAAACTGGATCCATCTGGTCTTGGGGATTGCATTGATCACGATGTCCGGCTGTAAAAAGAAGACCCCGGCTCCGGAGCAACCGCCGGCCCAACCGGAAACCCCCGTTGTAGAACAGGATCGAGCCGAAACGGAAATGGAGACCATGGAGATGAGCATCACAAAAGATTTTTTCGGGCAGACACCCGACAGCAAACAGGTGAACCTATATACCCTTGTCAATACGAACGGTATGACGGCCAAGATCACCAACTACGGGGCGATCCTGGTCTCGCTGGAGGTTCCCGACCGCGACGGCCATATGGCCGACGTCGCCCTTGGGTATGACAACTTAAATGATTATATCGAACGGGGCGCCTTTTTCGGAGCGACGGTCGGTCGGTACGCGAACCGGATCGGCGGCGCGACATTCACCCTCGACGGCGTCATATATGAACTGGCGGCGAACAACGGGCCGAACCACCTTCACGGCGGGAAAAAGGGATTTGACAAAGTCGTCTGGCGCGTCGAGGACATGAAAGAGGAAGACGATCAGTTAGTCCTCAAATTGACCTATATCAGCGAGGACGGGGAGGAAAATTATCCGGGTAATCTGGCGTGCTGCGTCACCTATACGCTTACGAACGATAACGAGCTGAAGATTGCCTACGAGGCCGAGACCGATAGGACCACCGTTGTCAACCTGACGAACCATAGTTATTTCAATCTTGCCGGCCAGGGGACCGGCAATGTTCTCGATCATGTCGTCATGATCAACGCCGACAAGTACACCGTTTTTGATGAGGGCTTGATCCCGACCGGAGAAATTCGGAGCGTCGAAGGGACCCCACTCGATTTTACCTCACCGACCTCAATCGGAGCGCGGATCGGACAGGTAGGCAGCGGCTACGATCAGAATTACGTCCTCTCGAAGGGCAGTGCCGGGGCCGACACGCCCACATTATGTGCCAGGGTGCTGGAGCCGACCAGCGGGCGCATTATGGAAGTGCATACCACGGAGCCGGGCGTGCAATTCTATACGGGCAATTTCCTGAACAATACGATCACCGGCAAAGACGACAAGGTGTACAATAAACACTACGGATTCTGTTTGGAGACGCAACATTATCCGGATTCGCCGAACAAGCCGGAATTTCCGACCACGGTTCTCAAACCCGGACAGAAATTCACGTCCGCGACCGTGTACGCGTTCTCCGCTCAATGATGCGACGTTCGGAGATTTGGCGGGTTCGATTCGGTTCTCAAGAGAGGTAAATTTTGGCTCCCGGCGTGATGGCCGGTATCCGGTTCAGCTTCTCTTTGAGGCTTTCTCTGTCCAGGGCGAAGCCGGGCGCGATTTCGAGCAGGCAGTCAACGGAACCGTCCGACGTCCTGGGGATCGTAACACCCGCTGATTCGAGCCAGTCGGCGGCGCGATCGACGATCATTTGTTTTGTTGTTTCTACGCTGTCGATGCCGGTGGCATTCTTGGTTGGGGCAAATTCCTCGTGACGCAGCGTCTCCAGGATGATTGATTTTGAGGCCAGCGGTAAAGCGTCGAAAACGAAGCTCTCCAGTTTAATCCCGTCGGATTCGACGATATTTCCCTTTTCATCGACGTGAGGAACTTGTTTGACGGCTTTGTGCAACGGCAGGCCGAAATCGTTGGCGTTTAGTCTTTCCACGAAGGTGCGATTGATGATGTGGATGGCGATACTGCCGAGATGAAAGACTAACGATCCATCAGGATTTCGACGCCCGGCGAGCTCATCGGGCAGGTCGCTGTATTCGATAACGTTAATTTTGCCGTCGATCAGGCAGAAATTGCCGACTTTTTCCTTCGGGCCGCTTTTCGTCAACGCCTTCGAGGACATTTCGGCCTCGTCGAGGGCATGCAAACCGATAAAAAGCGGATCGAAGATACTGATCAGGGCATTATCGACCTGAAAGTAACTCAAAAACTCGACGCCCCGGTTCTTCATATCTTCAAGGGCCCCGCTTTGACAGAGCGCTTTGAGACTTCCGCCGTGCCCGTCGGGCGAGCAGGCGATGCGGGCCTTATCGGCCAAGCGGATTTTGCCGTCGAAATCGAAGTTAGGCAACGTGCCTTGCTGGAAGATGAAGACGTTTTCGATACCCAGGCCGTAGAAATTGTTCTCCTGGAACACCTCTATCGTCCGTTTGTGATTGAGGGGGCTGGTCATGACGTACCAGGGGCAGACGACGTGATATTTCCGCCCTACCGCTTTGATGGTATCGGCGAAAATATGGAATAACGACCTATTGCTCACCGGGCCGATGGGGAAATCGCCTTTCGGGCCGTCGAATCCCAACCGCGTGCCCTGGCCGCCCGCGACGACAAATGCAGCGACCTTGCCGGCTGATATCAGTTTCTTGCCTAAATTGACAGCTTTGGCGTATCTTTGCCGTTGATCCGGGTTTTCCGGCCGGGGAGGATAAGATCGAGGGGGAGAAAAATCAGTGCCGAGAGCAGTGGAATGCGTATTTTTGATGATCTCGCCGATCCATCGCTCAATGTGTGGGAAAGCCAGCGATTCTATTTGTTCCAGCAGATTCAGCTTCTGGGCCTCGGTCAATTGATCAAAAAACGCCAAAAGATGGCTCTGACCGTGTTTTTGAAGCTTTTCTCGTGTCGTTTCGAGATTTTCTTGAGCAATCATATTTTCAGACCCAGATGGAAAATCAGGATTTTAGGCGAATTCAAAAAAAAAATCAATACTTTGTGGAAATTGGTAAATTATCTTTGACAAGTGGACGATCTTGTGATATCATTGGGATGGTAAACAGGCAGGTTTTAAAGGTTCTGTATATCATAAATAAAGCTGTCATCATATTCTGGTCCCGAGATCATATCGAAAACCTGCCTGCGGGAAAAAGATCGTGCTATGTTGTTAAGTGGTTTGTACGCTCTTTGATTTGAGTAAGGGTGAGACATCGACAGGACGAATTGCAGGAATTTCACTGGAAAGACCGGTTTGTGAATGTACAACCGACCGTCTATGGGGTAATTGTGTTGATAGGTTGAGGAGATTCGCTGGAGGTAGGAATAGTGTTTAATGTCGCATGTGTGTGTGACAATAGGCATTTATCCATTGAAATGTTAACGGACGTATAACTCAGGACGGTCGGCTAAGCGAATCTCAAAAAAATCAAAAGGAGACAAAGATGAAGAAGAAAGGTTTTACATTGGTCGAGCTTTTGGTCGTGATCGCGATCATCGCTCTGTTGATGGGCATTCTGATGCCGGCCCTGGCCAGGGTCAGGCAGATTGCCTTCCGCATGGTCTGCGGGACGAACCTGTCCGGCATCGGCAAGGCCATGCTGATCTACAGCAATGATTACGACGATGAGATGCCGCGTGCCGGCGGCAGAAACAGTACGTGGTCCGGACAGGTTACAGACTGGCTGGCCCTGAACCGCTTCAACGCCTACGGCCTGGCGGCCGACGGCAGCGGCGGACAGGCCACCATTTCGTCCTGCTTCTACCTGCTGGTCAAGTACGCCGAGGTAACGCCCAAGTCCTTTATCTGCAAGGGCGATTCCGGAACGACGGAATTCAAGCCCGCAGATCAGGGCGCCGGCGATCGGGAACTGATCGACCTTTGGGACTTCGGGACCGACCCGAGAGAGCACTGCAGCTATTCGTACCATATGCCGTTCGGCCTGTACGCTCTGACGACAGCGAGCGAGCCGGGCCTGGCGGTGGCGGCCGACAGGAACCCCTACATTGCTTCACCCTCTGCTGAAGCCAAGGAATTCCCGGGCCTGTTCAATCCGGATGGCGGCACCGAGGCGATCAAAGCCGGTAACGCCACCCAGCACCAGGAAGACGGCCAGAACGTCCTGTTCCTGGACAACCATGTCGGCTTCGAGAAACGCCCGTTCTGCGGCGTCAACGATGATAACATCTGGACCTTCTGGGATGGCGGCGACGTGAGAATCGGCGGAATGCCCGTTGTCTTCGGCAGCGAGCCCCAGGACAGAACCGACACCCTGCTGGTCAACGACGGCGAGCCCGGAGCCGGTGGCGGCGGTGCCGCACCGAAGGGTCGTACCTGCTTTGTCGCGGAAACGCCCGTTTGGACCGACGGCCAGTTCGTCAAGATCTCGGACGTGAGTGCTTCATGGGTCGAGCAAGTCCAGGCCCACGAGGGTACGTTCGAAGTTCGCGACGTCGTCCTCGAGACCGGCGCGAGCATCAGTGTCGTCGATGCTCACAAGTTCATGCTGGATTCCGGCCAGTGGATCGCGGCTCAGAACCTGACCAGCGGCCTCAAGCTGAAAACCCAGGATGGCACCGTGACCATCAAGAGCGTTACGCTCAGATCGACGCCTTACACCGGCACGGTTTACAACCTGAAGGTGAAAGATTCTAACCAGTATATGGTTGGCAAAGATAAGGTCATCGTGCGTGATTGGTAATCCGGAGTGATGAATGCTTCAGCCGGGCGTCCGTTCAATCCGGTCTTTTAAAGGACGCTGCCCGGCGGGCCATCCGAGACCGATCGCGTAAGGATTCACCTTGCTTCGATTGTTTGAAGGAGCGGCCTCGTGCCTCGTTGCATGAGGTCGCTCTTCTATTGGGATCGTCTGCAACGAAATTCAAACCTCGACGTCCGACGCTTGCAAGTTGATGTGCCTGTCGCTATGATGGTGCTCATGGCGGCAAAATCGCGTAAAGGCAAAGACAAGGACAAACAAGGCCCGGTGGCGGTCAATAAGAAGGCGTACCGGAATTTCGAGCTTGTCGAGAAGATCGAGGCCGGCCTGGAATTAGTGGGCACCGAGGTCAAATCATTGCGCGCCGCCGCGGCGGACCTGAGCGGCTCTTATGCAAGAATCGACAATGAGCAATGCTGGCTCGTGGGGGCCAGTATTTCCCCATACGAGCAGGCCGGACATAATCAGCACGAGCCGACCCGGAAGCGCCGGCTGTTGCTTCACAAGATTGAAATCCGCCGGCTCAGGACCAAGCTCGAACAGCGGGGTTTTACCCTGGTGCCTCTTCGGATCTATTTCAACCATCGAGGACTGGCCAAGCTGGAGCTGGCACTGGCCAGGGGCAAACGGCAGTACGATAAAAGAAAAGCGATTGCTGAGCGCGATCAGAAGCGCGATGTCGATAGGAGTATGAAGAAATATAGAAGATAATTCCTGAAAGGATTGCTGAAAATGGCCGAAGAAAAGAAGGAAGAGAAAAAGATCATCATCGATGAGGACTGGAAGCAGGAAGCGCAAAAGGAAAAAGAGATCTTAGCGGCCCAGGAGGAGACCGAGAAGGAAAAACCTCAGGATGAGGAGCAACCTCGCGGGCCTTTGCCGGAGGGTAATTTTCCCGCGTTGGTTAGCATGCTTACGACGCAGGCGTTGTTTGCTATGGGATTGTTGCAGGTCAAAGGGCAGGAACAGAGAGGACCCGATTTGGAGATGGCGAAATATAATATCGACATGCTTCAAACCCTTCAGGAGAAAACCAAAGGAAATTTAACCACAGAGGAAGAAACCGTTCTGTCCAATACGCTGAATGATCTTCGTATGGGCTATGTGCAGATTGCTGCAGGGTAAATTGAATTGGCGAACATATTAGATACGATCATAGCCGACAAGAGGATCGAGGTCCAATCGCGGAAGTCGAAGAAAGGTCTCGATCAACTGAAGGAGCAGGTCGGCGGTTTGCCGAAGTGCCGGAATTTTTATAAAGCCGTCACCCAACCGAACCCAAGGGGCATCAACGTGATCGCCGAGGTCAAAAAGGCCTCGCCGTCGGCCGGGCTCATTCGCGAGGATTTCGATCCGGTGGCTATCGCACAAATCTACGCCCACTGCGGCGCCGATGCGATCAGCGTACTGACCGATGAAAAATATTTTCAAGGCCGGCTGGAGTATATCGATCAGATACGCCGGGTTGTCGATCTGCCCGTTCTCCGCAAGGATTTCGTCGTCGATATCTGGCAGGTTTACGAAGCCCGGGCCGCCGGGGCCGATGCGATCTTGCTCATCGCCGATGCCCTCAAGCCGGGCGAATTGATGGACCTGATGATCGCCGCGGCCGAATTAACCCTTACGGTCCTCTTGGAGGTCCACCATGCGGATACTTTGCTGGCGGTCCGTAGTCTGATCGGCTTCCCCGAAAAAGGATACAGCGTCCTGGGGATCAACAACCGTGATTTGACGACGATGCAAGTCGATCTCAATACGACCAGTCGATTAGCGGGTCTGCTCGACAACACCGACGAGCTGGTCGCCGAGAGCGGCGTCAAAACACGGGCCGACGTTGAAAAGCTCAGGATCGTCGGCGTCAGAGCCGTCCTCATCGGTCAGACGCTCTGTGCCCATCCCGACATCGAAGAAAAATTCATCGAACTCTTCGGCGCCGTTCGTTAAAAACTCATGAGTTTCTGATATGGATGCGTCATTATGAATATTTTGCTTTATGTCGTTTTAGGTCTTGCCGCGGGTATCTTGAGCGGGCTATTGGGTATCGGCGGCGGCATTCTCATCGTCCCGGCACTCGTTCTTGGCTTTGGATTGTCGCAACACCTGGCGCAGGGCACCACCCTGGCGCTGATGGTTCCTCCGATTGGTTTGCTTGCCGCGTGGACCTATTACAAGCACGGTAATGTGGATATAAAGATCGCGGCTTTAATTTGTCTGGGCTTTTTCTTCGGGGGCCTCATCGGCGCCAAATGCGCCGCATTAATCAATCCCACGATATTGAAGAAACTCTTCGGCATAGCCATGCTCATCGCCGCGGTGAAGATGATCTTCTCGAAATAACCTCAAAATGCCGTTGAGTTCGGTATCTTTTAACATTATTTCATAACAGGTTAGACGGCCTTCTTTCGGACGGGGTGGCGGAGGATGGTTTTCAGCCGTTCCGGCGGAACGCGGCGCGGGTCGGAGAGATAGATGTCGTGGTGCCGGCCGTGGAATTCCATCCCTTGTTGTTCGGCGAAAGCCTCCATTTGCCCGACTGTCTCGCCCTCTTTATCATAAGGACCGACGTGCAGCACGAACGCCACACGCATTTTGTCGATGTTCTTGATTTCGACTTTCATGGGATAATCTCCTTCATCTGAATGGAGTTCTTTTTTATCACTGTCACTTTGATAATGTGTCGTCGCACTATTGCCTGATCGAAAATCCGATGGTGAACAACCGAAGGCCGACTTGAACGCGCGTGTAAAAGCCTCGTGGGTTTGATAGCCGGCGTCGAGAGCGATATGGGTAATCGAGTTGCTTGTGTATTTGAGATGCGAGGCGGCCCGTTCGAGCCGGAGCCGGCGAATATACTCTTTAAGAGGCTCACCGACAACGGCGCGAAAGATTCTATGGAAATGGTACTCGGAAAAATACGACTCCCTCGCCAGCTCTTCCAGCGGCAATTCCCGGTCGAGATTTTGCTGGATAACCATCTGTACCCGTAAGATTCTCTGTCTGTAAACTTGTTCCGTTGATTCCTTCATGCTTTTATTGCCTTCATGTTATATTCCTAAAACATCCGAATTATAAGATAAACGAAAACGGCATGCTTGATCGTTTTTGCTAAAAATCGATTGGGGAATGTATTGAAGTGTCGCGGGCATCTTGCCCGCGATTCGAGGGCGAGACGCCCTCGACACGAGACGGTGTGCGGTGCACACCCTACCTATCATTTCTCATTGCCATCATTGCGATGCACACCGGCTGTATGTATAATCTGAGTATCTTTTGGAAAAGCAACTTTGAGCATGCAACGGGGTGGAAGATGAGACGTAAGTATTTCAAAGGGTAAATATTGACGATGCGATTGTCCCGGGTTGTCTAATCAATAAGAGGAACTGTGATATGAAAAAAACCATTGTTATTCTATTCACCGTTTTTACCGTGAATTCTTCTATGGCGGATATATCCGCATTGCCGACTTACGAGCAGGCCCAAAAATTGGTAGCCGCCGCCTGGAAGTCGCCTCCTCGTAGTATTGATGTAACATACTATTTAGCAGTCAAAGACAAAAAAAAGACCGAAGAACATTTCCGCAAAATTTATAAAGAGCATTTTGATAATGAGTATGGTCCGGATGAAGAACTCAGTGCCGACATGCTCGAACGCAAAGAAGGAAAAATT
>Ga0180431_10009972_pt1 | contig 10632 bp, 8 predicted proteins | sample SS_ome_11_FD_132459 | JGI IMG/M metagenome (GOLD analysis project Ga0180431, IMG submission 132459) | Hypersaline lake sediment archaeal communities from the Salton Sea, California, USA - SS_1_MS_1 metaG | ecosystem: Environmental > Aquatic > Non-marine Saline and Alkaline > Hypersaline >... | reverse complement strand
GCCAGCGGGATGTTGATGAACTTCGGGAACGCCGCGTAGCGAGGGAGAACGAATCGCGCGGAGAGAACCGTCGCGAAACCGACCGCGTTCGCAAAGAGGATACTCAGACGGACCGAATTGGGTATCGCCGTGAGGTTTCCGGAGAAGAACCCGATGGCGAGACCGATGAGAGCACCGGCGACCGTGAAGCCCACAGCCCATCGTATGAGACCGATGACGGTGAGCCGTCCGGTCTGAGCTCCTGTCGATCTCTGAGTCATCGGCTCCCTACTGGTTCTGGTGGATGTGCATCAGGATCGCGTGCTCCACGTCGCGCACTTTCCATGCCTCGCACGTCGATCCGTTCGTGATGATAGAGAACACGACGCGCTCGCCCGAGACCGTCTCCATGATACCCGAGATGGCCGTCACGCCGTCGAGAAGCCCCGTCTTCGCGCGGATGACGCCCGTAAGTCCTCCGTACCCCATCCGGTCGGAGAGCGTGCCGTCGGTTCCGCTCACACTGAGAGACGCCAGAAACTCCGGAGAGGTTGAGAACGCATTTGCGACGTTGCGGATCACGGCCGCAATGGCCCGGGTCGTCAGACGGTTCTCACGCGAGAGCCCGGAGCCGTCCTTGATCCTGATCCCCACCGTGTCGACGCCGGTCGCCGCGATGAAGCCCGCGAGCGCCTCGCATCCAGCTGCGGTCGTACCCGGCGCACCGGCGGTCTCTGCACCGAGTACCTTCACGAGCTGCTCGGCCACGAAGTTGCTGCTGTACTTCCCCATGTCGCGAACGATGAGCGACAGCGGCTTCGACGTATGGACGAAAAGCTCCCGCGCCTCAGCCGGCGCGTCACCGGGCCTGAGGCCGCCGGCGAACTCTACGCCGGCGCGTGCCAGGAAGGTCTCGATCGACGCCACGAAATTCCAGAGCGGGTCGTCGATGCTGCGGTAGACGACCTTCCCGGTGCTGCCTTCCGGGATGCGTCCGCTGACAGTGATGAGGTTCCGCATCGAAGGCCACTCATCGGCACGAGCGCTCCCGACGGGCACGGACATCCTCCGCACCTCGATCGTCGAGGTCCTGTTCGACGAACAGGTCGTCGCCTTGTTGTTGATATCGGCGAACCCGATATCCGGTGAAACAATGACGTTCGCCGACTCGCCGATTCCCTTACCGGGCAGGACGTGGATGCGAACGGTGTTGAAGTTGGACGAGAGAGCGCCCGTGCGCGCGTGGTAGGCACGGTCGCCGTCGGCGACGTCCTTCGAAGTGGTCCACTCGGCATCGAAGTACGAGGTGTCGAACACGAGGTCGCCCTCGATCCGCTCGATCCCGAGGGTGCGGAAGCGTTCGGCGACCTTCCAGAGCTCCTCCGATACGATGGCCGGGTCCCCGCTGCCCCTGATGAAGACATCGCCCTGCAGAACAGGTGTGATCGTTGACGCATCGGTCGAGAAGACCGTGTCGAACTGGTAGTCCGCCCCGAGCTGTGCGAGCGCGGCGGCGGAAGTGATGATCTTCATGTTCGAAGCGGGGATCATCAGGGCATCGGCATTCCGCTCGTAGAGCGTGACGCCCGTATCGAGCGACTCGACCAGAATGGAGACCTCGGTCCCGCGAACGTCCGGTTTGGCCAGCAGTGAGTCGACGACCCAGTCGAGGCTCTCGAGAGATGCCTGTGCCTCGGTCGTGGCCGCCGTCTCGTCGGCCGCCCGAACGCACGGGCTGACCGCCACGAGCAAGGCGATGACACAGATGCTGAGAGTCGGGATGCTTGTCAGACGTCTCATGCGGGTTTCCGTCCCTTCAGAATCACGCGTCGCGGACCGCGGGGCCATCGGCGCGCTTGAGGATCGATGCGACGGTCTCGCGGAATTCGTCCATGTCGACCGCAAGCCCCGGACATTCCTTGCGCTGGACGCACTCGCCGTGCTCGATGATGTACCCGGTCCCCTCAAGCTCGCGATGCCCCAGGACGCGGTCCGGCGTAAGCCCGAGCTCGCCGATGAGCCGGGCGCAGAGCTCGGCCGCCGCTATCAGCTGTCTTCGGGGCGGTGGTTCCTCGCAAGCCTCGTACGCCATGCAGACACCGATCGAACGGTCGTTCCACGGACCGACGTGCCACGAACGGATGCCCGGCGGCAGACACCGATACATCAGACCGTCCGGCTCGATGAAGAAGGCGTAGGCGATGGTCGGACAGCCCGTGTCGCAGATGTGATTCGGGCCGGTGTGGTACCGCGCCGTCTCCCACACGTTCCACCCGGGCATCGCGGTGCAGTGGAGCACGACCGTGTCGATGCCGTCGGGGTCACGAGTCTCGGCCTCACCGTTGACGGGCAGTGCGCCTATGATGTTGTGAAGCCAGTGCATCTACTCCTCCCAGCCCGGCTACGTCTCCCAACTCTCGACGAGCGGCGCCAGCTCGGTGAACGAGTGGATGATGCGCTCGGCGCCGTCGAACTCGTTGCCCGCGGCAAACCCCCAGTCGCACCCGATCGACCATGTCCCGGCGCTCTTCGCAGCAGCGATGTCCGAGCTTCGGTCGCCCACCATGACCGCACGTTTCGGCCAGACATCGAGGGTTGTGAGGATACCGAGGATCAGGTCGGCCTTGTTGAGCGTGCCGCGCTCGCCGGCGCACCACGTCTCCGAGAAGTACGACCTCAGATCGAACGTGTCCAGTACGAAGTGCATGTAGCCGGTCCCCGCGTTCGTCGCGATGGCCAGAAGGTAGCCTGCCTCGCGCAGCCGGACGAGTCCCTCGAGAACGCCCGGAAAGAGCGAACCCTTCCCCCCCGCGATGAGTTCGTGCTCCCAGTGCCAGATGAGATCGCTCATCTCGGCGATGTGCTCCTCGGGGAGCGTCGGAAGGACGGTCGTGACGTAGTGCTCGCGTGTGTTTCCAACGCCGCTCATGATCCGCTCGGGCGTCGGTCGCGGGATGTCCAGGTCATGGCGCTCGTTGATATCGCGGACGGCCATCTCGACCGCACCGACGGTTGTCGCGGTCGATGAGTAGATGGTGCCGTCGAGATCGAGAATAACGAGGTCGAGCGCGTGCGTGTTCTTGTCCAATGGTGGCTCCGATGTCTGAAGTACGGTGTAATCGCCGGACGTGCTGGTTCCTATCGTCCCTGCTCGCGCATGAGGGCCTCGATCTCCTCCAGGCCGGCCGCGCCGCCGCGCGCGCCGACCGCCGTGCAGTTGAGCGCGGCCGCGGCGTTGCTGAAGTCGAGCGTCCGTTCGACCGTCCAGCCCGCGAGCAGCCCGTAGATGAACGCGCCGTGGAAGATGTCACCGGCGCCGGTCGTATCGACGACGTTCACCTTGAATCCGGGCGACTCGAGCTTCGTGCCGTCCTTCGCCAGGGCGACAGCCCCGCGCTCGCCCCTGGTCATGACGGCGAGCGATGGCCCCTGTTCGAGGATCCGCGAGAGCGCTTCCTCGTCATCGGCGCACCCGGCGTAGAGGTTCGGGAACCTCGACGAGGCCACGAGGAGGTCGGTGTGTGCGACGCAGTCGTGCGTCCCTTCCTTCACAGTCTCGGCGTCCATGACGACCGGGATGCCGCGTTCCTGCGCGATGCGCGCCGCCTTCGCGGCGGCCGGGGCATCGTGCCCGTCGACGAGGAGCGCACGTCCGACCGCTATCTTCTCGGGGGTGACCTCGTCGGGCTGCGTTGCGATACCGTCGGGACGGTCCCAGAAGATGGTCCTCTCCCCCGTCGTCTCATCGACGATGATCATCGCGAGCTGGTTCGTCGCACCGGGCACCGCCGGGACGTCACTGACGTCAACGCCCTCCGAGCGGATGGTCTCGAGCGAGTAGTCGCCGATGGCGTCTCCGCCGACCTTGCCGACGTACTTCGTCCGGAGGCCGAGCCGCGCGCACTGGACCATCGCGCTGGCGGCCTGGCCACCGGGCGAACGCTGGAACCCGACGAGCTTGAGCTTCTCGCCCCGCTCCGCCTCGCGCGGAACGATGCACAGGTGATCGACGGCGTTGAGGCCGAAGCCGACGACATCGAACGGCGCTGTCGCGGGTATGGTGATTTCGAAGTTCACGGACACTCCTCGCGCGGGACAGCGGGACCCCGCAGCGCCAAGCGCTAGACCTTCCTGTCTTTCCACTTCCCGCGACGGAACCAGAAGTACGTGAGAATCACCTCGATGCTCGCTGCGATGAACATCGACCACCAGACGCCAAGCTCCGATGTGTGGAGCACATGGATGGCGCCGAGGATGAGCGGGACCTGAACACCCCACTCGATGATAGCGGCGATGACGGTCGGCGGCCACGTGTTGCCGGAGCCATAGAACGCCGATGACATGACGATGTGCATCGCGATCATGATCTGCGCGATGGCCATGAGCTTGATGAGCGGGACGCCCGCGGCAAGGACCGCCGGGTCATCGGCGAACACGCCGAGGATGCCTCGGGCGAACACGATCTCGATGGCGCCCAGAATGCCGGTAAGAAGAAGTACCAGGAGCGTCGCTCTGACGACGGCTTCGTGTGCACGGTCTTTCTGGTTCGCCCCGAGATTCTGTCCGACGATGGCCCCGCAGCCAAGTTCGAGACCGACGGCGAAGAGGATACCGAGTTCCATGATACGCAGGCTGACACCATACGCTGCGACGACGATCGTCCCGAACGTAGCGACGAGCGTCGCAACGTACCAGTGCGCGAGACTCCGCAGGAAACCGTTCAATCCGGCCGGGAGACCGATCTTGAGGATCTCGACCATCACGCGGACTCGCGGGTGGAAGCGCGTCCAGATGGGGACGGTGATGTTGCCCTTCCCCGACGAGAGGAGCCAGATTCCGACGAACACCGCAGCAGCAGCCGAGACCGCCGTTGCCCACGCGGCTCCCGCTATCCCCATGTTGAACCCGAAGATGAAGAGCGGATCGAGACCGACGTTGAGCGCGGTCGACATCAACATGATGTACATCGCCTTCGGGGCGTCACCGACGCCGCGGAAGGCGGTGTAGATCGAGTACGACGTGAACATGAACGGGAGGAACGCGAACCGGATCCTGCCGTACGCCATCGCGAGACGATGTACCTCGGGATCGTCCGTCATGATCTTGAGCACGTGCGGCGCGATGAGCAGACCGAGCAGCCCCATGACGATGGCGATACCGAACTTAAGGAGCAGCGTCTGACGGATGACGTCGCGCGTGTCCTCGATCCGCTTCTCGCCGAAGCGGCGCGAGATGAGCGCGACCGAGCCGGTCCCGATGATCTGGTTGGCCGAGCCGAAGACCCACGCGATAGCGGCGAAGAGCGTGATCGCCGCGACGGGCGCCGTGCCGAGTCTGCTGACCCAGTAGATGTCGGTCAGGCTGTAGATGGTCATCGCGCCGAACCCGATCATCGACGGGATGCCCATGTAGAGAACGTTCCTGAGCACATTCCCCTTGGTGATGTCTATCTTCGGGGCACGCTCAAGCGCGGCCTCGGTGAGATCTGGGTCGACCTCGCCAAGTTCGGGTGCGGCACCGTCGTGGTCAATCACGCGGTCGTCGGATTCTGTGCGCCTAGTGTCGTCGGCCACTTACCTGGCTCTCCCATCCGCACGTGGTGGTCACGCGGACCCCAGCTCCGAGCGAGCTGTGAGTCCAATGCGCGTTCGCGTAGCATATCCTGTCGATGGGTGTCGGCTCAACTACGGAGATTCCTGCACGTCCTAGGACGCACGGATAGTATTGGAGGCCGTCGCCTCCTCAGCAGGCGGTACGCGAGCGGCGATCTGTGGACTTCCATTGTAGCGTGTGGTATAGTGGTGCGTCATTCGGACAACCCTCACTCCGTGGGAGGTCTCGGATACACCTCACCAGCAGCACTCTGACACGCGGTTTCCCTGTCTGTCTCGCTGCCGCCGCGACGCTCCTCATCACCGCAGCAGGATCTGCCCACACCTGGCACGTGGACGGCGACAACGTCTCCGGAATCGAGGACGGGTCGGCCGAGCATCCCTATGCCCTCATCAGCTCCGCGATGGACCAAGCAGCCTACGGGGACACGGTGCTTGTGATGCCTGGCGAGTACTCGGAGTGGTTGGGCGCCGACATGCACGACCCCATGAGCATGAACACTGCGGCGGTCGTGATGCGAGACGGGGTCGCGCTCATCAGCGGGGCAGGTCCCGAGGAAACGACGATTCACGGGTACAGCACACAAGGGGTGGTGTACTTCGGGGATTGCGGACCGGAGACGGTTGTGAGTGGGTTCCGCATTTGCGGTTCGGGAGTGGGGTGGGGAGTCAGAACCGGCGTCTTCGTGTATGGAGGCGCTCCGAGAATCGTTGGCAATCAGTTGCACCTCTACTATCCAGACATCTACTGCCGAGGGGCAGCGACTCCGACGATTGCCGAGAATGTCATCGGCGTGGATGATCCGGCCATGCCAGAGGGCTACGTGTACCTGTCCGATGGAAGCGCAGGAACGATTTCGGACAATGTGCTCTTCGGCGCAGGCATCGGAGTGTCAACCAGCCTACCTCTCACTGACACTCTGCGAGTGCACGCCAACTCGGTGCAGGGTACGGACCCGAGTGGCTCCGCCGCTGGCGTGTCGGTCGGCCCCTGCGATCCGGAACTCGTCAAGATCGTCGGGAACTCCGTGACCGGCAAGGCAACCGCAATCAAGATGTGCGGCGGCACACTTCGAGGCAACATCCTCTCCGGCAACACGGTCGCTCTTGAGGCTGCGATGGCATGCAGCCAGCGCGACGGGATTGATGCGCAGATGAACTGGTGGGGTACCGTTGACTCACTGGCGATTCAGACGCTGATTGTCGATTGCCATGACGACGCGTCGCGTCCCTGCGTCAACTTCTCGCCCTGGTGCTTGGACAGCGAGTGCTCTTCCTCAAACGTCCAACACCTGACCTGGGGCCGACTGAAGGCTCGCTACCGCTAGGATCGGTCCAGCCGTCCGCCCAGCAACGCACCGAGCGCTGCAAGCTGCGCGGGTCGTGAACCGTCCCAGCAGCAAAGCACGGCATCTGAACCGGCGGCGGCATCGGCGTGCCACGGGGCTGCAAAGAGAAGTGCTGTAGCGCGTGGTGCGACCTCAACGATGGACGCGACGAGCCGTCGCGCCGGGTCCGCGAACCCCGCGTGTCCCTTCCAGGCCGTCACCTCATCGAAGAGTGCAATGATGCAGTGTGAAGAGGCAGCTGCGATGGCGAGGATCTCCTCCATCTGACCATCAGCGTCTGCGGTGCAGAGTTCGCTCTCGCGCGAACCCTCCTCCCCGTTCTCCTTGCCGCCTGACTCCACCGGCACACACGCGGAGGCGAACCGTCCGCCTGGGAACGCCGCCTCGAACTCGCTCCTGAGCCAGATGAAGTTATCGAACTCCCCCACCTCGTGGATAGCCACGAGTGCCACCGACGCAGGATCGCTGGAAGTCAGTCCGGCCGCCGCCGCGGGAGGGTCGCCGCGGAGCCACGTCACGCCCAGTCTCGCGATCTCGCCAGCGACACGGCTCCGGCTCTCACCCCAGAGATCGTCCTCGGTCCCGTCGAGGTGACAGCGGAGCGTATCAGCGAGTTCGCGCGGAAGCACATCGTACGGTGGCGCGGGCATCGGACACGCCTCCGACCAGTCGAGGAGCTTCTCGATCCGCGCGACGGAGTCGTCGAGGCGATCCTCGGCAAGTCGCCCGGAGTCTACGGCATCGACGATGCCCTGGATCGCCGCCTCGGCATCGGCAGGCATGAGAAGAACGTCGACGCCCGCCTCGAGCGCGCGAACTGCGGCCTCACCCGGTCCGTGGAGTTCGGCGATACCGCCCATCAGGAGCGCATCGGTGACCACGAGACCGTTGAAGCCGAGCTCGGTCCGCAGCAGGTCGGTCATGACGGTTCGCGAGAGCGTCGCGGGACCTTCGTCAAGCGCCGGGTACTCCACGTGCGCGGTCATCACGGCCTGCACACCCTCACCGAACGCGGCGCGGAACGGGACGTATTCTCTGGACTCGAGCATCGCTCGGTCGACGTCGACCACGGGGAGCTCGATGTGCGAGTCCCGACGCGTGTCACCGTGACCCGGGAAGTGTTTGACGGTTCCCGCGACACCCGCCCTCTCGAGCCCCCGCACGAACGCCGTGACGAACTCCGCGACCATGTCCGGCTCACTGCCGAAGGCGCGGACGCCGATGATCGGGTTCGTATCCTCGGTGTGCACGTCGGCGACGGGGGCGAACACGAGATTGATGCCGGCCGCCCGTGCCTCGACGGCGGTCACACAGCCCTGCGCGAACGCGAGCTTCGAGTCCCCCGTTGCCCCGCACATCATGAGCGATGGGAACACGGTCGCGCCCTCAAGCTGTTGTCCGGCGCCGCGTTCGAGGTCGGATGCGACGAGCAGACGGTGCGGGGCGAGCTCGCGCATAGAGGCGATGAGTCCGGGTGTCCGATCGACATTGCCGCCGAAGAGACAGAATCCGCCGACGCCTAGCTCCTCGACATCACGCTCGAGCCTCCGGCACTCGTCGCCGAAGTCGTCCCACGCGCGGTCCGAGACGTGGGTCATGATGAGACGCGCGGCCTTCTGTCTGATTCCCACAGTGAACCCCTTTTTTTCATTGAGACGTGCAGGACGGCCGATGCAGCACCGCCCTAGAACCCGACGCTGATCTTCCCGAGCACGGCGCCGGCCCCTGCGCCCGTGGCGGCCGGAACGTTGCCGGGTCCGCCGCCGAGCGTCTCGTTGGCGAGGATCGCGAATCCCATCGCCTCCTTGGCGTCGGGGTCGATCCCGATCTCCGCCAGGCTCCGAACGGGGACAGGCGCGAAGAGTTCAGCGAGGGTTGTCATCATCGGCTGATTCCGCACACCGCCCCCGCTGACGAGCACTTCGGCAAGATCCGGTGTCCGCGGCAGGAAGCGGACCGCGTCGCAAATCGAGCGGGCCGTGACCGCGACCGCTGTCGCCTGAAGATCATCGACGTCCGACTCGGAGAGCGTGTCGGCGCCCTTGAACCACTCGCCGCCCTTCTCCCCATGGATGAGTTCCGCGAGCTCACGCGCCGCGTCGCGGCCGAAGAGCTCCTTCCCCGTCGACTTCGGCGGCTGAGCCGCGAAGTACTGCTTCGCGAGGAACGACGACGCGGCCTCCTCGTGCACGGTCCCGCGCCCCGCTGCGGCTCCGTCGGCGTCGTAGCCCTCGCGACCGTGCGAAGCGCGGCGCGCGATCTCATCACAGAGCGCGTTTCCGGGACCGGTATCGAACGCGCGGACGCCGGCAAGGTCATCCACCAGCCAGGTCACGTTCGCGATGCCGCCGATGTTGAGCATGAGCCTCGCCGCGCCGGGCTTCCGGAAGAGGAGCCAATCGACCAGCGGGATGAGCGGCGCGCCGGAACCGCCTGCGGCGACATCGGCGGTTCGGAAGTCGGAGACGGTCACCACCCCGGTCTGGCGCGCTATGACGTCTCCCTCGCCGATCTGGAGCGTCACTCCTCCACGGTCGCCCTGGGGCGGTTCGTGATACACGGTCTGCCCGTGCGAACCGATGAGGTGCACGTCGGTCGGGCGCATGCCCGACTTGCGGAGCAGCGTCAGCGCCGCGGCCGCGAACGCCTCGCCTACATCGAAGTTGAGGCGAGCGAGCTCCGCGACACCGGCATGCGCCGCGTGTCCGAGCCGCTCCGCGAGTGTCGGCTCGTAGCGAACACAGATGAAGTTGACGAGTTCAGCCTCGAGCCAGTGACCCCACCCGTGGCATTTCACAAGCGCCGCATCGATCCCATCGGCCGATGTCCCGGACATGAGTCCGACGACGAACCGCTCGTCGCGTGTCGCGAGGCTCGTGAGCTTCTTGACGAGACGACCTGCGGAACTCGGTTTCGCCATGGGACCTCCCTGATCAGTGCGCGCCACCCTTGGCGCGCGCCTCGGAGCTCTATGTGCTGCGTGGAATCGGGTGCGAGAGGAACGTCCTGAGAGCGTCACCCTCGAGCGCCGCCCAACTCATCGCCTGGGTCGAGTAGCCGATAGCCACGTCGCCGCCGGCTTCGATCCCTATGAGCCCGAACTCGAACGATTCGTCGCACGCCGTGCGCATGACGCGCTCCATCGCCCCGGCAGCCCCAACCTCGGCGAACGCTTCGACGAGACCGCGTCCCATCCCGTGGCGGATGACAGGCTCACCGTGACCGGTCGCCGAAACCCCTCCGCGGCAGTCGCAGTAGGTGCCCGCTCCGATGACACCGGTGTCGCCAACACGCCCCGGGAGCTTGAGCATCATCCCGCCGGTCGATGAGGCAGCCGCCATCCGGCCACTTCCGTCCCGGACGACGATTCCGACCGTCCCGCTCTCGGGATCCCGTTCGTCATCCCAGTCGGGGTCGCTCCGAAGCTCGTCATAGAACGCACGCAGCCGCGGCATGAAGTGAATGTCCTCGCCGCGCTCGAGCTTCGCGAGCGCCTTGCGATAGCGCTCGGTGCGGTCGGGACTCCTCTGGTCGCGCTCGGCGAGACCCATGTGCCGGGCGAATGCCTGCGCGCCGCGCCCGACCAGAAGCACGTGGTCGGTCAGCTCCATCACATGGCGCGCCGCGAGGATGGGATTGGCGAACCCGTTAAGCGCTGCGACCGACCCGCACGACATGTCGTCGAGCATGAT
>Ga0180431_10009968_pt1 | contig 10635 bp, 10 predicted proteins | sample SS_ome_11_FD_132459 | JGI IMG/M metagenome (GOLD analysis project Ga0180431, IMG submission 132459) | Hypersaline lake sediment archaeal communities from the Salton Sea, California, USA - SS_1_MS_1 metaG | ecosystem: Environmental > Aquatic > Non-marine Saline and Alkaline > Hypersaline >... | reverse complement strand
GATAGGACCCGTAGGCCGTGCAGAACTTCCAATGGGGGGGTAGGGTGCCTGCGCCGGGTTTTGGCCTCTGCCGGGGGGGCTAGATCACCAGGGCCCGGAACTGGACCTTGAAGGCCTGCCCGGTCGGGGGCGTGAATACAAACTCGACCAGGTACTTCGTCCCCCGGACCGCAAACGCGGCGTTTGTGCTGATGTCGATCGTGGCCGCGAAGTTGTAGCCCGTCGTGTCCACGGTCCACCGCGCGTCGGTCTGCAACGCGTCCCAGACCACGTCGGCCACGGTCAACGCCACGTCCTCGTGGCCCTCTACGGCCGTCTGCGTGTCCTCGTTGGCCGGGTCCAGGGCGTAGATCGTGTAGGTGATCGTCTCGACGTCGGCCCGCTGGAGGTTCGACGCGTCGGGGGCCAGTAGCCGGGCCTGGAATCGCGCCGTCGATCCCTTGAACACAACGCATGGGGTCACGTGGGGCATGGTGTGGACTCCTCGTTACTCGACCTGGCCGATCACGGACCCAGGCTGGAACACCTCGGCCGCGGCCAGGCGGATTGTCGTGGCCCCCGCCCCCGCCCCCTCGGCCAGGGCGTCGGCCTGGGGCTCGGTCATGGCGTCGGCCTGGGGCTCGGTCAGTGTTTCCGCGTCTAGTGCGGCCATGTTCTCCGTCCCTCAGACTGGGGGATTTTCTGCCGGTCGACCCCAAACGCTTGACAACCGGCGGCGGGGCGGTCTATCGTGGCGCTTGTGGACACCCCGGGGAGCCGATCTCATGCGATACCTTCTGCCGCTCGTCTTGCTGTCGATCGTGGCCGCGCCGGCCGTGGCCGATGATGATTGGCCCCGTCGACCGTCGCGATCTGAGCGTGATCCCAATGCGTTCATTGGTCCGATTCAGGCTCCGCCAAATACCATTTTCATCCCCACTGAAGATCTCCCCCCCCTTCCTCCCGCACCGCCCTGGATCATCGTGGATCACCCCAATCCGTCTGAAGTCCCCGAGCCGTCCACAGTGGCCATACTCCTCTCGGGCATCCTTGCCCTCGCGGCAGTCCGTTGGTGGCGTCGGCGCTAGTCCCAGTCGGTGAAGGACAAGAGGAAGTCTTCATCGCCTGAGATCTCCAGGTCACTTCCTCCGTTGCCGTCGGCATCCACCCAATCCAAGTAGTAGAGACCAGTCAGGTCCAGGTCCACGACGCCGTCCAACAGGTCGAAGTGGATATCCCGGTACGTGCGACCCACCACCGCCAAGTCATCATCATCGGTGGCGGTCAGGTAGAAGCGGTCATCGTAACCGTCATCGCCACCGTAGTTGACCGTGATGTCCTCCCAGCCGTACTGGGCGCGGTTGTAGTAGTTGGTGACCCTATTGAGGATCACGTCCGGATACTCGACCGTACTGACGGTGTGGACGTCGAAGAACCCGACGTCATACACTCCCGACTTGTGGTTGAACGTGATGTCATCCGTATCCGTGTAGAGGCCGATGGACCCGTAGGCATAGATGGAGTAAACGTCCACGACGTCGAGGGTCGCCGTCCGGTAGGTCTGCGAACTGCCGTAGTCCACGTCCGCCGTGCCGGCTCCCAAGACAAATGTGTCATCATCGGTGGAGTCGTAGAGCCGCACGAGGTCCGTACTGCCCTCCCCGTCGATGTCCACGTCGATCCACCCCTTGCCGGTCCCGTCATGGCTGGCTTGCCACAGATAGCCGGTGGCGCTGTAGCCGTCTTGCCCCGCGATGGTCGCTCCAGCGCAGTGGCCCCAGATGTAGTCCGTTCCAGTCGTCCCAGTGATCGTGAGGGCATCGCCGGAGCCGGTGCCTGTCGTCTCCTGGAAGTTGCCCATCTCCAGGTCATCTGCATCGAAGACGTCCCAGGCGTAGGAGCCAGAGCAGTTGACGTCGATCCTGGCCGTGGTCGCGTTCAGGGAGACCGTGTCATCCCCGGAGCTACTGGATGTGTCCAGCCGATCTTCGCCGTCGGAGTAGTCGCCGTCGTCGAAGTCCACGTCCACGTCGCCGAAGTTCTCGGCGTCGATATGGTAGCCGGTGTTGGATGAGTACGTGCCCGTGGCGATGTTGCCGGAGTAGGTCGCGCCCGCGTAGAGGTCGAACAACGTGGCGTCTGAGCTATCCCACGCCAACGTGGCGTAGTCGTCCGCCTCAGAGTCCCAGACGGCCAGCGTGTTGCTCCCGGTCCCGCCGTCAATGCTGATCGTGCCGTCCCACGTAGGCTCCAGGCGATAGACGTTGGCCTTGTCTGGATTCCCACCCATGTCCAAGGCCAGGCCCGGAACGTCCTTGTTCATCGCAAGCCAGAAGTGAGGAACACTGGTCGCCGTTGGGGCGTCCAGCTTATGGAACTCCATCCACCCTACTTGGCCATCGCCGTCCTGATTGTCCGTCCTGATCGTGAAGTATTCCGTGGTCCCGTCCCCGGTGTACTTCAGCGTGTCATCGTAGGAGCCGTCATCGAAGGTGAGGGCACAAGCCAGCGCCGTCGCGCCGCTAATCAGACCCCAGCCGTACTCCTCGTCCCAGCCGGTTCCCTCGTCGAAGTCGTCGGCCGTGCCGCCCAGGTCCAGGGCGCTCATCAGGATGGATTCCCTCAACTCCTCCCAGGTGACCCCATCCAGGTCGCCACCAGCGCCGACGAAGTCGTCGATCTCCTCGCCGATACACGCCGCCAGGACGGCCACTTGGGGAGCCGCGGCCGAACTGCCATAGAAGCCGTACTGGTGCCAGTTGGTGGCGTTGGGGTACATCTCCTCCCCGGCGTCGTATTGACCGTCGTCGTCGCCATCCACGTCGTTGTAGTACAGCAACACGCCGTCCGCTGCCACCACGTCCACGCCAGCCTTGACCGGGGTGGCTAGTCGCGTGCCCGTGGCGCTCAGCGTCCCTTCGCTGTAACCGCCGGAACTGTAGTTCTCCATGTAGCTCTGGCCGGCCGTGCATTGCGTGGGGAGCGTGTAGGTGTTGCTGGAGTTGTTCACCGCCCCCACGCTGATCGTCTGGGGGCTCTGGTTGTGGCCGCCGTGGTATCCGTGAATCCAGACCTCGTCCTGGGTCGCCCACTTCTCGGCCGTGCCGGTGCCTTCGATCACTCGCGGGTGGGCGGCCCACCCCAAGTCCGACTTGAAGGTAAATACCATCTGGGAAGGCGCGATGCGACTGGCGTGGGTGCCGGTCCCCGTCCGCTCCACTGCAATGTAGTATTCGCCCGCGTAGTCGATGGAGCCGCCGTTGTTGTCGGTCTCATACCAGCCGAACTCAATCTGGTTCTCGCTGAGACCGCCCGTTGCCGTTGCCGATCCCAAAACCGTCCAATCGTCGGAGCCGGAATCGTAGGTAGCCAGATACACCTCGTGCGTATCGTAGACGGTGGAGTAGGCGTGGTCCCACTGCTGATCCCACTCAAAATAGACGTAGTTCAGCGTAGACCCATCGTTGTCGCCTTCCTGGATGCCCTCGACCTTGACGAAGTAATCAAACTCGCCTTCACTGGTCAAGCCGTGGTTGAACTTCTGAAACTCGCCGGTGACTTCATCGACGCCGTCGAACAGCGTAACGGAGGACGTGTAGTTTGCCTCCGAAGTAATATAGCCGGTGCCCTGATTGCCGACCGCTGAAACGAAGATGCAGTCTTCCGCGTCGTCGTTGGCGGACATGGCTCCCTGCACGGTGTCCGTGTCGTTCGAGTCGGCATGGAAGAACGGGATCTGCTCCGGGGGCCAGCCGACGTCATCCACGATCACGTCGCAACCGCGAGTATCGGCCAGTTCTTCGATCGCGGCGGCCATATCCGACGGTGAGTTGCCGAACTCGTGGAAGACGTAGGACGCGCTGGGCATGGAGGGGTACATCAACTCCACCATGGCCCGGCCTTCGTCGAGGTCGTTCGCGCCGGAGCCTTCATCCGCGATCGTGATATAGGCGTCATCCGGGATCACGTTGGCCGTGGCCTGGAGGTGCGTGTAGTCCGCGGCGTCGATCGTGTATTTGTAGCTGTCACTAATCACGCCGACCGTCACGCCGTTCCCGCCCCACATGCTCCAGGTGGAATCGATCTCGCTGTCGATGTTCCAAAGGCCCTTGTGGCCGTTCTGGTACTTGGCGGTATCCTTGCTAATGCCGAAGGTTTCCCCGCCCCCGCCGTAGCTGGCATGGCGGCCTTCGCCGATCGCTTTCTCCAGCGCCGGGAGGTCTTGAATGTTGACGGGGCCACCTACTTGAAGCGACCGGACAACCGTCTCATCGCCAGTAAACTTGGTCGTGTCGTTGATTGAACACTGAGAGAAGTCCACGTCCAACGTCGCCAACTCTTCCCGCGTCAAGGTGGTGTTGAAGACTACGTGGATCTGGCCGTCGTCGGTCACGTCGCCGAAGTCATGTTCCGGCGTGAACGCATCCCGGACCATCCCCTCCTTGCCGGCCGCGTGGTCCATGACGTCCGCGTAGAGGCCCTGGACCCAAAAGGGGGTGTCCTCCATGGCGCTGTAGTCAACCTCGGCGCGCCAGTCGTCGGAAACGCCCGTGATCGAGAGCATCTCGCGGCGCTCGAGGGCCTCGAACGTGAAGCGGGGCCGGGTGCGTGTTGTCAACATAGTCGGATCCTCCTTGCGTGCTTAGGTTCCCCAGGCCGTCGCGGCCGAGAAGTCGAAGATGATCTGAAACTTGGTCGTGCCGCCGTCGGTGGTGGCCATCACCACGTCGCCGGCGTCCCCGCGTGATCCGGTCCCATCGGCCCGCCAGACAATCACCTCGCCTTCGGCCGGGGCCGACGGGTCGCCGGTGACCTCAGTGAGGACTAGCCCCGGCGTCTGCACGTTGCCGCCAAACTCGTTCGGGGCGGTCCCCTCCTGGTAGATCCCCTTGTCGATGTTGTCGCCCTCGTAAATGTGGAGGCTGATTGCGCTGTTGGTGGGGTCTTCGTCTGCGTCCGCCCACACCTGGAGGCCGACGAAGTCGTCGACCCGCGTCATGCCCGCCGCGGCCTCGGCCACGATCCGCCCACCGTACAGCGTTCCGTCCACGATTCCCGTGTCGCCATTCGCCCAGGCCCGAAACCCGACCAGGTCGTGTTCGACCGTTCCGCCGGTCGTCTGGGCGTGGAAATATCCCCCCGCGGCGTCCTCCTGTCCGTCGCCTACGTCCCCCGCGGTGACGTTGACGTGGCCCCGGATCGCCTGTAAATGCCCCACCGTCTCGCCGCTGTCGTTAAGCGTCAACAGTGAGTAGACCGCGTAGATGTCGTCCGCCTCCGTCGTGCCCGTAGCATCGCTGATCGTGATGTTCGTTAGGTTGATGTTCTCGCTCCCCGTCGGAGCAAAGGTGAGGTCCTTGACCTCCAGCATGGCGTCCGGCGTGTCGTCGGTGCCGATGGCCACCGATCCCTCGTGGTAGATCACCGAATCGCCTTCGGCGTAGATCATGTAGGCGATGTTGGCCACGCTCGCGGCGTCGTCGTCCATGTAGAAGGCGACGTATTTGTCGAGCGTCCCGGAAAACGCCCCACCGCCGATCCCGGTGACGTAGCCCGTGTCGAATGCGCGATACTCCGTCAAGGTGAAATTCGGGTTGTCCGATTCAAGCTGGGACATAAACCCGCGGACGTCGGCCTGCGTGTAGGTGGCCGTGCCGTCGAACTTGAAGGTATGGACGTCCGCGATGTAGTTTCCCGCGGTGTTCTGGGCCTCGAAGGTGGCCTCGGTCTTCATGAATCGGAAATTCGCCCCAATGTCTCCGGTAAACACCTTGGCCGCTTGCAGGAAGCAAGGGTGGTCGCTGGAATCCCCCTCGTCTTGGTAGCCGATAAAAATCCCCTTGCCGAGGTTCGCGCCTTGCGTGGTGACGTGGAGGGGGTAATCCCACTGCAACTCGGTCCCTGTCGCCTCGCCGATGATGACGTCTTTTGTCCCGGCGGGGTCGATCCAGAGGTCATTGGCGGCCGTGGTGATCTGGCCGTTGGCCCCGTCGATCGTGATGTCGGAGTGGGTGATTGTGCCGGCGGTGGTGAGGTTGCCGGCCGAGGTTAGGACCATTTCCGAGGTCCCGTCGAAGATGCCCAGGGCGGCGTGGAAGTTTAGCGAGTCGTCGGTCCCGTCGTTGCCGATCGTCCACTTCGTGGAGGCGTTCTCCATAAACGACAACTGCGCGTCGCAGTTATTGTTCACGTCCACCACGATCCGGTGGTAGGTGAGGCCCTTGCCCTCGAACATGGCGAGAATCACGTCGTCGGTGTCGTAGATGTCCAGCGGGGCGGCCGGCTCGGTGCCGATGCCGAACTGGGTGTCCTCGACCCGGATCTTCCCCGTGTCCTGGTCGAGGTCCATCCGTCCCGCAAAGGAGCCGCTGTCGTCGTTGTAGTCGGTCGTGTTGTCGCGGACCGTGTTGGTCAACAGAAACGCCCCGCCCGAGTTGTCGAGGTCGACCCCGTCGGTGCAATCGTAGATTTGATTGTTGGTGATCAGGACGTCGGTTGTGTTGTCGATCACGATCCCGTTGGCGTGTTCCCGGATCACGTTTCCGGCGATCATGAGGTTGTCGCCGACGGTCGAGGCGGCCTGGCCGTCGACCACAATCCCGTCGCCGGTGTCGCGGCCGGAGAGAATGTTGCCACTGATTTTGATCACGTAGTCCTCGCGGTAGTCCTCCAGGCGAATGGCCGCCGTGTTGGCCTCGCCGTTGTAGACGCAAAGGTTGTCGGTGATGTTGAGTTGATACGCCTGGGCGGCGGTCCCGTTGCAGACGATGCAGTCGACCTCGCCCTGGAATGTGTTGTTGGCGATCGTGGCCGAGCCGATGATCGACCCCACCGGGTCGGTGTCGCCCATCACGATCTCCATGCCCTGCTGGCCCGCGGGCGTCGTTAGCCAGTTGTACTCGAAGAAGTTGTTTGTGATCGTGGTCTCGACCGGCCGATTGACCTCCAGGCCGGTTAGTGTGTTATGTTCAAACTCGTTGGCGACGATTTGCACGTCGTGGACGGCGTCGGTCCAGATTCCGTAGGTCGAGTTGTAGTCGAACGTGTTACCGACGATGATCGTCGACATGTGGGTGCCGGTGTCGGTCTGCGCCGTGCCGTCGAGGTATAGACCGCAGCCCCCGCCGTAGCTGAATCGGTTGCCCTGGAATTTGCAGTTCCAGATTCCGCTATCTTCGATCCTGAAACAGTCCGACGTGGCCGACTTGAAGAATGAGTTGTAGACCCTCACGTCGTGCGAGGCGTCGTGGAGGTAGACGCAATAGGTCTGGCTATTGCCGTCAACGTAGATGCCACGCAGCGTGAGATAGCTCGACCCGTTGGCGTCGACCTGGCCGGAGACCTTGAGGTTCTGGATCGTGACCGAATTGGCCGAGGTCAACTGGATCGCGATCCCCGCCCGGGAGATCACGGTGTTTTCGCCCGAGCCGGTCAGCGTCGACCCGGCTGGCAGCGCTAGCGCCGTGGTGACCGCGTAGGTCCCCGGCCCCACCACGATCGTTTCGTTGGCCGATGCGGCGGCGACCGCGTTTTCCAGCGCGTCTCCGCGTAGGGCGTCCGTGTTGCCCTCGACGTAGGTGGTGATGGTGCCGTCGGCCTTGTGAAGCTGCACGCTCGAATCCAGGCCGCGGGCAACCCGGACCCAATCCGCGGAGGTGGCCGTGTCGTCAATGCACTGGTAGACCACCCCCGTCGTCGAATCCCGCCAGGTCGTCCCCTCCCGACAGACTCCGTTGCCATTCGTGCCCGCCGAGTCGTCGTTGGCGTCCGGCGCGCCGGCGATCGTGAGCATCGACGAGGTCTCGGCGAGGATCTTGTAGTTGTTGTTGTAGCGCAGACCCGCGGCCCCGCTGGGGTCTGGGGAGGTGATCGAGACCCCGCGGTAGGAAACCACCGCGCCCGTCGAGGCCAGGACCAGAGCGGCGAAGATCATTCCCAGGGCGAAGGATCGGCCGCGGCGGGTCGGCGGCCTGGTCGGTTCGGTCTGGCCGGGCTCGGTCCGGCTGGGGTAGGCGGTGTGGTGGGTGGGGCGTTGCATCGTTCGACCTCAAGAAAACAGGGGGGCGCGCGAACGTGTCGCGCTATGGTTTGGGCTCCGGGGGTGGCGTGGAAGACAAGGGGCTAGAGCCAGTCGGTGGGCTGGCTCCGTCGAGGCGGTCGATCGTAGATGGTGTCGATCGGTGGCAAGGTTCCGATCTCGCGGCCGGCCTTGGCCTGGCGTCGGGCCAGCTTGCGGAGCTTGCGCCGGAACGGCTTCAAGGCCCGCTTGGCGCGGATCAGGCCCGCGACATAGGCCTCGGCGTTGGCGAATCGGTGGTCGGGTACGGGCTTCGTCATTGGGGATTGGGCAGAAAGGCCGACTTGTCGCCGGTCAGTAGGAATCCGAGCATCGACAATATGGCGACGACAAACACGCCGACCAGGGCCCACAGCTTGGCCGTGTTGCCCTTGCGGTTATCGGCGCATTGGGTTTGCAGTTCGGTAAGGTTGTTCTCCTGCAACGCCAGGCGGGTCGTGAGGCCGTTGCCGTTGTCGCCCCGGATGATCTTCTCGTGCTCCGCTAGCTGCGTCTGGCAGGGGCCACATTGGGTCTCGATCTTGATCACCCGCTCTCGGATGTCTAGCAGGATCCCGCGGTCGGTGGTCGGGGCTTGGTCGGTCATGGGGCGTCTGGGCTCGGCTGGGGTTTCTCGGCCGCGGGGGTTGTCCCCGTGGCGTCCGGCGGGGTGTCGGGCGGGTCGAGAAACTTGGCCAGGCGCACGGCCAGGCGAGTCGCAATCGAGGGGCCCTCGAGCCGGGCCTCGATCCGTTCGATGATCGCGCGGATGGGCGCCACCGCGGCGGTGACCTCTTCGGCGGCGTCGGTGACCGCGGCGGCGGCGGCGTCGATCTTCATCCCGGCGCGGGTGGCCACTTCGATCAGGGCCCCGACCCGGGGATCGTCGAGGGCCTTGGCGGCGAAGGCGGCCCCGGCCAGTTCGGCCGGTCGGGGGCGGCGGCGGATGGTCCTGGTCATGGGCTGGGCCCTTTCGTTTTCGGTTGTTGGATCCCAATGGCCAGGCCGATCGAGAAGTCGAGGCCCTCGGCCTTGGCCTTCTGGGCCTCCCGGATCACCTCGTCGTGCCCGATCAGCCGCGCCAGCTTGAGGATCGCGTCCAGCACGTCGGCGGCGTGGTCGTTGCGCCGTGGGGCGGGGAGCTTGTAGGTTGCCCGTGTGACCATGTCACGCCCCTAACGTGTCGACCATGCCCCAGTCGGGCAGCGTCCGGGCGGGGAATCCGACGGCATCGGAATAGGCCACCGATCCCTGGCGGATCTTCCATTGGGCGTCATCGCCCAGCAGCACAAACGCCCCATCGGGCTTCGGGCCCCAGAGGTCGTCCGGCCAGTTGGTGACCCGATTCCAGTTGCCCCAGGATTGGTCCCAGATGGTGACCCACTGCCCGGCGCGTAGCCCCAGACGGTCGCGGATCTCGTCGGTGTCGTCGTAGCCGATCAGGGCCTCGGCGTGGTTGGCCGGGGTCCGCAGCGGCGAGATAGGATCCCCGGAACTGGCGGCCGTCTTGGTCGACCCCACGTGGATCATGTAGTAGTTTTGCAGGAGGTCCTTGATCGCGTCGGCGTCACCGGGGACCGTGGCCACCGTCTTGATCCGGTGGGGCTTGAGAACCTCGGCCAGGTCACTGGGGACCGATCGACCGCCGCGGGCGTTGCCCCAGTCCTCGTCGAGCCGTTGGGTGGTGAAGTCGTAGCGGCCGTCGAGGTAGGTGGTCTGGATCTGGATTCCGATCTGCTCGAAGACCCGGCCGCACGTCGCAATGGCCATCCCCTGGCCCCGGTGGCCCCGCTGGCTGTAGGCCACGGCCGTCCCGGGCCGGCCGGGATACTCGTGGGCCTCGCCCTTGGCGAGGATGTCCGCGGCGATCACGTTCCCCACGCAACAGCGGCCCGACCAGGCCGTGCAATTTCCATAGCGCTGCGATCCCGTCATCGCCCCGCGCTCGAGTTTGAGGTAATGCGGCCAGAGACATTGCCGCTTGCCCGCGCCGGTGCCTCGGATCTCCGGGGCCTGGTAGAGCGCCTTGGCGTTGGCGCACTCGGCCATCATTAGGTCGTGTTCGTAGCGGGCCACCTGGCGGGCGTATTCGGGGGCCCCGTCGTGGTCGACGAAACAGCCGACCAGGCCCCGGCGGTAGGCCTCGTAGCCGGTCTCGCTCGGCGTGTGGTAGCGGTAGGGGATACGGTCGAAGGGGGTCATGGTCATCGGGTGGCCCCCCCATGCCCGGCCTCGAAGATCGCCCAAGCCACGGTCCGCAACACGGCGGCCGTTTTCGGCCGATCGATCGCCACGTTGTCCAGGCCGAGGGCCTCGGCCAGGACCCCATCCAGGGCCGTCCCCAGGCCGGGGACCTTCCCCTTGAGGTCCTGTTTATCGAGCGCGTAAACGAGGGAAGAGCGCAGGTCGCCGTAAGTACCCCGGCCCAGAGCATTGCCCCCCGCTACACTGCTCGCCATCCAATCGAAGCATTGGGCCAGGGCTTTCGCGTTGTCCGGTTGGCTTTGGAGGCTCTCCACCTGTAGGACCGGCTGGACCGTTGCCTTCCACTCCGGGGCCGGCTGGTAAGGGTTTGGGACAGGTGGCGGGGGCGGGGGCGG
>Ga0180431_10009967_pt1 | contig 10635 bp, 6 predicted proteins | sample SS_ome_11_FD_132459 | JGI IMG/M metagenome (GOLD analysis project Ga0180431, IMG submission 132459) | Hypersaline lake sediment archaeal communities from the Salton Sea, California, USA - SS_1_MS_1 metaG | ecosystem: Environmental > Aquatic > Non-marine Saline and Alkaline > Hypersaline >... | reverse complement strand
GCATATCACCATAACTGCCCTTTGTATTGACATCAGCACCGTTGGTCACGAGGAGTTCCACGAAATTAGAGTCCTCAGTAAAAAAAGCTGCAACGTGCAGAGGGGTGTCGCCGTCTTCATTCTTTGCATTTACGTCTGCACCATGATCAATGAGCAGTCTGGCTATATCACAAGAAGGAGGTTGTCTGTGAAAGCTTGAGACAGCTATATGCAATGGTGTTTGACCGTCATTGCCTTCGCCAACCTGATCGGCACCTCCATCAATCAAGATGTTTACAGCCTCGATATCTCTGTTCCGTACAGCCAGATGCAAGGGAGTTTCCTCGTACCAAGCTTCTGTTATATTGGGATCCGCTCCGTGAGCCAGGAGCATTTTAGCTATGTGCTTGTGACCCTTCTCGATTGCCTGGTATAGCGCAGTCTCGCCGGATGATCCTGCTCCAGCATCAAGATCGGCGCCGTTGGTAATGAGCAGCTCTACCATATCTTTCTGACCTTCCCGGGCGGCGTAGAGAAGTGCGGTTTCATGGTAGTTACCACATTGGACATTGACATCGGCTCCGTTGGCTAAAAGGATCGCTACAATTTCCTTGTGGCCGGCGGCCAAGGCGAGGAATAATGGTGTCCAGTCTCCTTCGTCTGTTTTTGCATTGACATCGGCGCCGTTTAATATGAGCACGTCCGTGGCTTCTTTGTGGCCCTCCTGAGCGGCACAGTGCAGAGCCGTCCAGCCGTTTTGGTCTTTGGTGTTGACATCGTCACCGGCTGAAAGCCGGGCTTGGATTTGTTGAATATTGCCGGATTTGGCGGCCCAGTGGAGTGGCATCGAGGTCAGGTCCGGCTTCTTCCGGCAGCCGACGAAAAGCATTAAAAACGTCGAAATAAGGCAAAAAAGGCTACTTTTTCTCACTTTGAGTTACCTCGAACAGGTGCACAATCTGCGTTCCACTACATATATAGAGGCACACAGGTAAGAAAACGTTACAGTTAAAATCTCTCGCAATCGGTCATTTTCCAATTCGCTATAAAACCTAAATCGCCCGCTGGAAAAGTCTTGCCAAATCATGCAACAAGGACTACAGTATTGCAAAACATAATCCCCGGCAGAGCAACGGTGAAGCAGGGTCAACGGATGATCGTGTGCCCTGGATGCTTTGACAGGAGGCACAAAGTAGATGCAGACAGAGATGACGTTCCGGACCTTGATCGACCTGTTTAACGAATCCCTCGACGATATCCAGCCCTCGGATAAGATCTGCCTGGAGGTCGTCCGGGCGGACCGTTGGGAGACCCTCACCTTCGAGCAATTGCGGACGCGGGCGCGTGACTTCGCCGTTTGGCTGGTTCAGTCCAGAGGCATCCGCGTGGGCGACAACGTCGCCATCCTCGGCAAAAACCGCGCGGACTGGGACGTGGCGCTGTGGGGGACGATCCTCGCCGGCGCCAGGCCGGTGCTGATCGATCCGGAAAGACCCGTCGATGGCGTCACATACCATCTCATGCATACGGATACCCGGATATTGATCGTAGCGGATGATTATCAGAATGCCGCCGCCCGGCAAGAGCTGGAGGCATTCGCCGTCAGTCACGATATGACGGTTGTCCGGATGACGGTGCATGAGAAGGTCGGCCTGAATCGCGCGGACGTCGATGAGCTGCTCAGCAGCATTCGCGCGAAAATCGACTCGGATGATACGGCCGTGATTCTGTGCACGTCCGGCACCACGGGCGATCCGCGGGAGGTCGAGCTGACGCATGAGAATTTCATTGCCAACTTGCAAGGCTCGGTCGAGAAGGTGAAATTGACCGGGGCCGATAAGCTCGGCCATATCCTCCCGCCCCATCATTCGTTCGGTCTGACGGTCGGCAAGATGCTGGCCCTCTGCGTCGGCGCGACGAATATTTATACCAATAAGTACCGCGAAATCGCCCAGTTCATTCGGGACAAGGACATCACCATCTTCGTGGCTGTGCCCGCTCTTTATACCATGCTCGCCAAGGGGATCGAAGAGGCCCTGACCAAACAGAAGCGAAAGAAGCCGCATCTTCGGCTTATCGATTGGTTGTGGCCCAAGACCGTGGGAAAGGCCATTTTAAAGAAACAAGGCTGGGAGAAGATTCGATTTTTCCTTTCCGGCTCGGCGCCGATGCCTAAATGGGTGCTGGATGTGTGCTGGCGGCGGGGCATACTGCTTTACGAAGGATACGGCACAACGGAGAACTCACCCGTGTATGGTTTCAACGAAAGCCCGGCGAAACTCGGCTCGGTGGGCCAACCCATCTCCACGCTGTTCGTCAAAATCGTCAACGAGAATGATGAGACGCTTCCGCCCGGCGAAAAAGGGGAGATCGCTCTCGGCGGGCCTTGTATCATGAAGGGCTACTATAAGAACGCGCAATCGACGGAAGCCGTCATTCGCGTCGATGAGAAGGGCGTTCGATGGCTGCTGACCGGCGACTTGGGCTACCTGGACGAGGCGGGGAATCTCTACATCACCGGCCGGAAGAAGTATGTCATCGTTTTGCCCGGCGGGAAAAACGTCCATCCCGAACGCGTCGAGTCGGCGCTCTCGGAGGCCGAGTATGTGCATGAAGTCCTGGTCGTCCCCGGGTTCTGGAAGGATTCGAACGGCATCGAACAGGAAACCGTCAAGGCCATCGTCCGCCCGGCCTGGGATGTGATCGAGATGCGTGCTAATCTCTCGTCCATCGATTTGGAGAAGCAGCCCAAGCTATTAAAAGGTCTCGTATGGCAGAATATTAACGAATGCCAGCAGAGAAGCCGCCAATTGTCCAGCTTCGAGAAGATATCGTCACATCATCTCGAAATACAAATTGAGGAATTTCAGAAGACATCGACCGGAAAGGTCAAACGCGAAGTGTACATGAAAATATAACTCTTGAAAGGGAGGATTACAAAATGTCAGAGTTTAATGATACTTCAAGTCGCAAAAATGCCAAGTCGATCAGTCGTCGCGGTTTTATGGCCGGCGCCGGGGCGGCAGCTCTCTCGTTTACTGTGGTCAAGCCGGAGCTTGTCCGCGGAGCGAGCGCCAATTCGAAAGTCAATTTAGGCTTGGTCGGATGCGGCGGTAGGGGGACGTGGATCGCCAACCTGTTCAAGCAGCACGGCGGATACAACATCGTCGCCGTCGCCGATTACTTCCAGGACCGGATCGATCGCGCGGGTGAAACACTGGGCGTCGCTTCAGCCAATCGCTTCCCCGGCCTTTCGGGCTATAAGAAGCTGTTGGAGAAGGTGGACGCCGTGGCGATTGAGAGCCCGCCGTATTTCCATCCCGAGCAGGCGGCGGACGCCGTCGATGCGGGGTGTCACACGTATGTCGCCAAGCCGATCGCCGTGGACGTGCCCGGCTGTCACAGTATCGGCGACAGCGGCAAAAAGGCATCAAGAAACAAGCTATGTTTCCTCATTGATTTCCAAACCCGCGCCGATCCACTTTACTGCGAGGCGCTGAAGCGCGTTCGCCAGGGCGCGCTGGGCGAGATGGTTTTCGGCGAGGCGATTTATCATGCCGGTTGTCCGTTCGGGCGAATGTATGATACGTGGCGAAACGACCCGGACGGTTCGGAAAATCGTTTGCGGGCCTGGGGGCTCGATCGAGTGCTTTCGGGTGACATCATTACCGAGCAGAATATTCACACGCTCGACGTGATGAGCTGGATCATGGACGCCGAGCCGGTGTACGCCGTCGGGACGGGCGCCCGCACGATCCGCCCCGTCGGGACGTGCAACGATCACTTCGCGCTGTTGTTCGAGTATCCCAATAAGGTCGGCATTACGTTCAGCTCGAAACAGTTCGAGGGCCACGGCACGCAGCCGGACGGGATCCGAAATCGGATGTTCGGTTCCAAGGGCGTGCTCGAAACCCAGTACGGCGGGCAGGTCATCATACGCGGCGAGAATTTCTATCGCGGCGGTAAATCCCCCGCTATCTACAAGGACGGCGCTATCGTCAACATCGCCACGTTCCACAAGAGCATCGTGGAAGGCACGTACGACAATCCCACGGTTGCACCGAGCGTCCGCAGCAATTTAGTCACCATCCTCGGTCGGACCGCGGCGTATACGGGCCGGAAGGTCACGTGGAGAAAACTCGTCAGGAGTACGGAAAAACTCGATGCCAATCTCAAAGGCGTAAAATCATAAACGGGCGGTCGCGGCCTAAGGAGAGACAGATATGAATTCTACGCATATGACCCGGCGTGAAATGATGCTCGGGACGGTCGGCACGGTCGCCGGGCTAACGCTCGCTTCGTCCTGTGCGCAGTACGCGGAATCCTGTTGCCCCACGGGTTTTAAGATCGGCGTCTGCGACTGGACGATCGGAAAGAGGGCCGATCCCGCTTCGTTCGAGCTTGCCAGGAAGATCGGCCTGGACGGCGTCCAGGTGGATTTCGGACGGGGTGACAAGGATCTCCCGTTGTTCGATCCGACGCTCCAGAGACGTATTCTCCGGGAAGCCAAAACCCAGCAGATGGAAATCGCTTCGTTGGCGATGGGTGTTCTGAACAATGTCCCGTACAAAAGCGATCCACGCGCCGAGCGGTGGGTTGAGAAAGGGATCGACGTGGCGAAAGCCATGCGGACCGACCTTATCCTGCTGGCCTTTTTTGGTAACGGCGACCTGCAAAACGACGAGCCGGGAACCAACGAGGTTATCAGAAGGCTCCGGAAGGCCGCACGAAAGGCCGAGAAAGTCGGTGTCACGCTCGCCATCGAATCCTGGCTCAACGCCGAGCAGCACGTGGATATCATCACGAAAGTCGGCTCCCCGGCGTTGAAAGTCTATTACGACGTGGGCAACTCGCACAAGCAGGGCTACGACATCTACACGGAAATCCGCCGGCTCGGTCGATTTGTCTGTCAGGTCCACGCCAAGGACTACGACGATCTCTACGGCAAAGGCTCCATTGACTTCCCCAAGGTCCGCGCGGCGATGGACCACTCGGGTTATCGCGGCTGGATCGTTATGGAAGGCACAAAGATGCCCCTCGGCGTCGAGGAAAGCTGCCGGTACGACACCGAATACCTGCGGACCATTTTCCCGACAGAGACATAACTCAATGATGAAAGGACCGAACATGAAATCGCAAAACTACATCACGACTCTGGCCGTACTGATCCTGTCTATAGCTCCATTGGCCGCCGGTACGGCGCTGGACGATTACGTAGCGGCACCGGATCCAAGCTACGGCTATAACGTCGTTAAAACCGTTCCCGGCCCCGGCTACACCGCCTATATCATCGAGATGACCTCGCAGACTTGGCGCGGCAAGGACGAAGTGGACCGGACGCTCTGGAAGCATTGGCTCACCATCATCAGGCCGAACAACGCCACGAGCGACACGGCGTTACTGTGGATCAACGGCGGAAGCAATCGCAGCTCGGGCCCGGACTCCCCGGACAAGATGATCGCCGGGATCGCCATGGCCGCCAACGCCGTGGTCGCGGATATCAAGCAGGTGCCGAATCAGCCCCTGACCTTCCCGGACGGCGGCGGACCTCGCTCGGAAGACGGCATCATTGCATACACCTTCGTCAAATTCATGTCCAGCGGCGACGCCACGTGGCCGCTCTTGCTGCCGATGGCCAAGAGCGCCGTTCGGGCGATGGATACGGTCCAGAAACACCTCTCGTCCCTCGACACCGGCGCGTTGGATATCAAGCATTTCGTCATTTCAGGCGGCTCCAAACGGGGCTGGACGACGTGGCTGACCGCCGCGGTCGATCAACGCGTCGTCGCCATCGCCCCGGCGGTCATCGACGTACTGAATATGGACGAGCAAATGAAGCATTATTTCGCAGCCTATGGTTTCTACTCCCAGGCGATTTCGGATTACGATAACCTCGATGTTTTCGAAAACCTATTTAGCCCGGAAGCCGAACCGCTTTTGAAAACCGTCGATCCGTACGAATATCGCGACCGCTACGCGAATATCCCGAAGTTCATGATCAATTCGAGCGGCGACCAATTCTTCCTCCCGGACTCGGCCCAGTTCTATTTCGACGACCTGCCGGGCGAAAAATACATCCGCTACGTTCCGAATACCGACCACGGCCTCGGCGGCTCGGACGCTCCCCAGAGCCTGCTGTCGTACTTCAAATCCGTCCTGACGAAGGAGGAACGCCCGAAATACGCCTGGACCGTCAGAAACGACCATTCCATCGTGGTCGAAACGCCCTCGAAGCCCTCGGCGGTCAAACTCTGGCAAGCCACCAACCCGAAGGCCCGGGATTTCCGGCTCGAAACCATCGGCAAAGTATGGGAAAGCTCGGACCTCAGCGAGCAAGGGCAAGGCCGGTATATCGCCAAAGTCCCCGCCCCGAAAAAAGGTTGGACCGCCTTTTTCATCGAGCTAAGCTATCCCAGCGGCAGCGGCTTCCTGCACAAGTTCACCACCGAAGTCCACGTCGTCCCGGACCGGCTACCCTTCGCTAAATAATGCTAAGTCGTTACCTGGATAGCATTTACCGAAGAGAATGCGGAGTTCGCGGAGTGGGTTGACTCTGATGGATTGGGTTTGTTTTTCCAAGTTTGCCACAAAAGCGCGAAGGCACAAAGGTTCAGAGATTATGAGGTCATTGCGAGGTCCGGAGGGCCGCGGCAGTCTATCGGTGTCATAGGCAAATAACCTCCATTGCGTATGAGAATTGGCTTTGTTTTTACATAACTGTTTTCTCTCAAGAGACGTCTTTGTTTAGAATTTAGGGCTTAGCATTTAGGATTTCCAGCCGGAGGCTGGTGATTTGGCTTTGTTTTTTCTGAATGAACCGCCAAAAAACGCAGATTCACGCAGTTTTCTCCCTTTTTTTGATATGGATTGACACGATTTTGTGAAAATTTGTAAATTTTTGTGCATTTTTGAAAATGTTTAGCTACAGAGAACACTGAGGCACAGAGATAATCATTTTGTAGGGTGGCGGCTCTGCCCCACCTTCTTTTCTTCGATATCGGATATTCACTATTCTATATTCGCTTCCCTGTTCTCCTGATAGCCTGCTCGCCGGATGCCCTCTCCTGTGTTCCAAATTAACGACATACAACATACTACATACGATATACGAACATATTTGTTATGTATTATACTAAATATAAGGCCCAAAGTCAACTCGTTTTTCTTCTTTTTTAGACGGGATTTACAAAGCTTGTCTTGAGCATGGCCGAAAGAATGGACAGGATTATTATGATATCCTGTTCATCCGGTTATCCGGTCGACAAATTTGGACACGGATGAACACCGGTTAAAACAGTATTATGTTGTCATCTTGAGCGGAGCAAAGCGGAGTCGAAAGATCTGGTTACGATTTGAAATATTTCACCACGAAGTCTGGAAGAACCACGAAGACACACTTCGCAAGATACCAAAAACCGAACGACCAATTAAACCGCGGATTTCGCGGATATTCGTAGGACGGCGGTTTCCTTCGGTAGCAAGTTCTGGGCCGAATGGTGCCCCGCCCTATACATGAAACCTGATCCCACCATGTTATGTCGAGCCCGTTCGACTGCGCTCAGAGCCTGCCCTGAGGAACTCGAAGGGGTAAACTCCGTCGAGACATCTGGATTCCCACGAATTGTGCTTGTCGCCTGGCCGGATTTCTCCGCTCGGCTACGCCTCGGTCGAAATGACAAATCGCTCCTAATACGATTCCAAGTCATAAGGTATTCTTAATCCCACTTGGCATTTTCCGTAGCTCAAGTATAATTGAGTGAAAAACCGATTGTGAGGTGCAAGATGAACAGATATACTTTTATTCTGGCATGGTTATTATGCGTGACGCAAGTGCACGCCGAGGTCCGTCATTCGTCGGCTCTGGGCTGGACCGCCGGACAGGATGTGAGTACGCAGCTCGCGGCACTTCTAAGCAATGGAACGATTAAGGCCGGCGATGAGCTGAAACTGGACCACACCTACCGGATCAGCGGAACCCACCGGTTGCCCGACGGCTTTATCTTATCCGCGGTCAAGGGCGGGGGATTCGACGTCACCGATGCGACCGCCGACAAAAACCGTACCTTTCTGGTCCTGGGCAGCCGGACCACGTTGCGCAATCTGACCATCACGTATCTGAATACCCCGAAGCTGGGATCGGAGGGCGGTACGAATCCCAAGCGGGGCGTGTATTTCCATCCGATGGTCGGGATCACTGCATCAGGCAAGAGCGATATCCGGATCGAGTATTGCAAGCTGGAAGGCTCCATCAATCACCAGATCAAGTTAGCCGATTGCGCCCGGCCGCAGGTCATCGGCTGCCATATCCTGGGCGGCTACTGGTCCACCTATCTGACCGGCAATGTGACGGACGCGGTGTTCCGCCATTGCCTGATCGAACAATGCCAGGGGGACGGCATCAAGACGGGCCGGGGCGGCGGCTCCTCCGGCGTCAAACGGGCGTTGGTGGAAAACTGCGTCTTTCAGGATTGCGGGCGCGACGCGATAGACACCACCGGCGGCTGGAAGGATTCCATCGTCCGCCATTGCGTGATGCGCCGCCTGTTCAGCGGCATGGATATCAAGAGCTATTTCGAGAAGCCGGAGCACCTTTCCCCGGATTGCAGTAATACGGGGATTCTCGTGGCCGATTGCACCTTCACCGACATGGCCAACTGCATCACCTTTTCCACCCTGGACCGGGGCCTTCGTTTCAACGGGAAATACTTCCTGAATGCAACCAGCGCCCAAGAGTACGCTCCTCATGATGTTGACATCAACAATTGTATATTCGAACGCACGGGTTCGTCGCCCGTAAGGATGCTTCTGCTCAAGGGCGGCCATTCCATCCGGTACAACAACGCTCAGTTCCGGGGTGACGGAATAGAAATCGTCAAATACTCCAACGTGTATGAAGTTTTCGGTCCGAACTCCCTCTCAAAAGAAGTCTCAAACGCCCTCAACCACAGCGTAAGCGGGACCTTAGGCCCCAGGGCACCAGCCCGGCCACCGGGAGACATAACCATTTCCTTTCAATGCGGTCCAAGGTAATACACACCTTGATCGCATCACAACCCTTCGTCCTGAATCGGTAGGATGGGCAACTCGCTTGCCCATGCGGTTTAAGATGTATTCGAATATCTGACGCCGCATCGCATCATTCCCTCGATTAATATGATCCGGCTTATTGGAAAAAGTCTTTGTTTCAGGACGGAACGTTCGGTAGAATAAGCAAATGTGCAAAAGGGAAAAGAAGTGAATTTTTGGGGAGTTAATTGGGCCTTCTTGCACGGATAAAGGAAATGAGCGTAAACTTATATCATAAGGGCTGACCCCAAGTAGTTCTGACCCCAAGTAGTTCTTAGGGAATGCGGATTCTATATTTCTCGGCTTGCGTCACCATGGTTGAATGTGTTATAATGACGGCAGATACGCATACCCGCGAAACTCATTGGCTTGGAAGAGAAGGGCAAACGTTATGTGTAAACGAAATGGATTTACACTCATAGAGCTTTTAGTCGTCATCGCGATCATTGCGTTACTGATGGCCATACTGATGCCGGCACTGCAGCGCGTGAAGAAACAGGCGAAAATGGTTGTTTGTCAGGCGCAGTTGAAAGCATGGGGTCAGATTTGGGCCATCTATTGCGATGATAACAATGGTTATTTCCCGTTTCACACACTCGGCCAGAACATACGCGGGTCATGGATCTACCCGCTGAGGTCTCATTGGCAGACAAGGTCGGATATCCTTCGATGCCCGATGGCCACGAAACCTCCCCTTGGAGCCAGAGGGGGGAACGTGTATGGCGGTCCGTTTAGCACCTTCCAAATGGCGACGGGCGGACCGGACGATCTGCAGGAGCAATGCAGCTATGGGGCAAATAACTGGACGTTTAACTTCCGCCCCGGTTTGACTGAGATTCAAGGCCGCCCCACGAAATGGAATTGGAATACGCCCCATGTTAAAGGCGGAAATAATGCCCCCATTTTCTCCGATACCATGTGGAAAGGCGGCGGGCCGTACGACACCGGCCTCGGCGGTCAACCTCCTCAATTTGATGGTCAGTGGCTGGGCATCAACTACGAAATGCTGCATTTCTGCATCAACCGGCACGATGGGTTTATCAACGTCGCTTTCCTGGACTGGACGGTCAGAAAAGTTGGACTCAAGGAGTTGTGGACGTTGAAATGGCATCGCGGCTACGATATCAACGGCCCCTGGACCCAAGCCGGCGGCGTTATGCCCGGAGACTGGCCCGAATGGATGAGCCACTTCAAGGACTACTGAGCAGTCCGCAAGCCCCTGCGAGGGAAACCAGGGAAAGCCACCTGTTAATGGGACACACAAAGGGTGACCGCCCCTAATAAGACCTACTGTCCCTAATAAGACCTTGCTTTAGCCGGCCTTTTTTGATTTGCTGATCTCGAATAAAAGTGGTGCGAGACTTCGACTGCGCTCAGGGCAGGCGGGAACTTCGCGGTAAAAAACTCAATACCTGATATTTAAGGCTCGATCCCATTTTTTTCGTTTTTTCTCGAAAAAGGGGGCTTTTTTACACTTGTTGTTGTCATTATCTCATTTTTTAGTCATTTTAAAAGATTTTCCTTGACGACCCTGTTGGCACTCTGGTATATTATTGGAGGATTCCAAAGAGGTTAACTTCAAGGCGAATT
>Ga0180431_10009966_pt1 | contig 10636 bp, 9 predicted proteins | sample SS_ome_11_FD_132459 | JGI IMG/M metagenome (GOLD analysis project Ga0180431, IMG submission 132459) | Hypersaline lake sediment archaeal communities from the Salton Sea, California, USA - SS_1_MS_1 metaG | ecosystem: Environmental > Aquatic > Non-marine Saline and Alkaline > Hypersaline >... | reverse complement strand
TGTAATACAGCACTACACTGGTATTGGCAAGGTATAACATATCTTTGCCTCCCAGCGCGGCTATTACAGCATTTCTGCACAACTATTATACTTTGAACTCTGCAACTATATATCGAAATCTGTGATGTCTATTAAACCACAGAATAGGTTATTTGTCAAGCTGCAGAGGCCGTAAACATCTGTAGATATCAGATAATGTGCCAGCGCTCACCGGCGCGCGGCGTGCGAAGGGGGTGCTGGTGATGGGGCCGGGGAGCATGACACAGGACGTAGTCGGGCTGTCATGAAAGGCATCGGAGCCACAGGCCGCTGTCTTCAGCACGACTGCTCTGGCCCGTGGTAGCCATGCGCTGTTTCCCGGACCTGCCACTGTGGCCCGGCGGTCTTGCCTGGCAGTGACCGGGAAGGGGGATGCTACGGTGCCGCCAGACCGCAGCCGGACAACAACGTTGGTTGCCAACGGGCATGTCACGGTGCTAGAATCAGAGCTACAGGCGGGCGTCGTCCCTGTAGCTCAGTGGACAGAGCAACTGCCTTCTAAGCAGTGGGTCGTGGGTTCGAATCCCACCAGGGACGCCACTCAGGCGTGAGCCACGCCTGAGGCCGCCCCCGACCGCCGGGCCGAAAAGGGCCGAAAGACCCACTGCCTCGATGGACATGGCACCGGTGTAAGTCATCATCCAGTGGATTCACACCGTAGTCCATATCGAATAGCGTACTGAGGCGGATTCCCGGAACAATCGCGGCCGGCGTCTTGCTTCTCCATCAGCTACTCCAGACCTCGATGTGCTCGAGAAGCGTTGTTTCTTGTCTGGCTTCAGCAGGGGGTGTACAATCGGCGTAATCAGAAACGACTCCTTTCGGGAAGGGGAGCGTCGCCTGGGACAACTGCGAGGCAGTGGATACAACATCAATCTAGGCAGATTACTTGGACAGCTCCGTACTGCATAGACCGTGGTGGTCCTAGAATGATCCGGCGGCATTATCAAGAACTGAGGTAACGGAGAAGCACTTGGATTTCGTCGTCGCTAGGTCGTTCAACTCGTTGTATATCTACCTGGATATTGCCTGGCTTGTTCTTTTCACACTAATCCTGCTGTTCAGGCGGCGCTACCTGGCCATGATCGCTGGCCTGGCGGGCTGCGTTATCTACTTCGCGGTCGACTACGGAGTCTTCTACCATCTGTTGGGCACGAGAGAAGTAGCAGGGGCGGATCCATTCTGGGTTCTGTTGTGGCTGAGTATCAGCTATGGGTTCACCAACTTCGCCTGGATATGGCTGCTGCTGGACCGCGATGGTCACACCGTTGACTGGAGTCTGCTGATTGTAGCGGGTTGGCTTACGGTAGCACTGCTGAGCCAGAACTTCAGCAGGGATTTCGCACAGATCACCATCTCGCGGGGAACAGCCGACTATCACGGGATCATGACAGCGATCATGTTCATCGGGTACCTGTGGCTATTGCTGCGAAACCTGCGTAGTGCCCGGGGAGCGAAGGTCAATCTTCTGCGGCTATTGGCCATCGGCGTCGGGGTACAGTTCAGCTGGGAAGCGGTGTTACTGCTCAGCGGTATCCGCCCAATGGGTGTCATACCACTCATCGTGGATTCTCTCGTTGAGACCAATCTCGGTCTGCCCTATCTCTATCTCATACACCAGGCGATATCGAAGCGGTTTGGCGAGAGACTGACCTTACCTGGCTAGATACCTTATGATCGAAGGCATGGAGTGTGAGGAGACTGACCCCATCCAAGCCGTAAACAGAACACTCCCACATCCAGGTGCGGTTGACATGGGGAAGCCCGGATACTATCCGCGGAAGGGCCTTGTACTCTCAAGAAGAGGGGTATTCATTCATGAAGCTGAGTCTGAATGAAGTGAACGAAGAAGACCGTGGGGTAATCGCACCCTGCGGCATCATCTGTCTGGGTTGTGATGTTCATATGCATGAGAGTCTGCAGGCGGCGAAAACGATCATTGATATCTGGGAAGGCTTCAACCTTCGAGATGTTGCAGCCCTCGCCGGTCTGAAAGGGCAAGACGTGTGCGATACGCTTGATACGCTGAGCGAGTTCGTGGCAAGAAGAGAGGAAGCCGGGCCATGCCCGGGATGTTTCAGGGCCGGCGGACCTTCCGCTATCTGCGCCATAGCGAAGTGTGTGAAGTCGAAGGGGTACTGGACATGTGCCGAATGTCCGGATTTCAACCCGGAATCCGATGAGCCCTGCCCTCATTCTGACGCCAGTCTTGCTTCGGTGCCTCTGGGATCGAGACGGGAGACTTCCGCTCTCATACGCAGGCGATACAGCACAAACAACATTCAGAACTTGAGAAGATGTCGTGAAGTGGGCTACCCTGCTTTCATAGCAGAGGCCAAAGAGAAGGTTCGGACAGGTTGGAGAACGTGGCAAGTCATCAGCAGTGAGATGCTGTTCACCCAGACAAACGAGCAGACTGGCTGAGTTGTCGCGACGAGCGAAGTAGACCTATCAAGCGGAAGCCCCACTGGCAGTGGCCATGAAGGCACCTGCGTTGGCAGCATGGTGGGTGTTCACGTGCGACACTTACTATCTGTTCGCGAAAGACAGGAGCGCCTGCAACTGAGACAGCGATATTGATTTCGTGCCAGAGGTGGATGGCTTGTCCTTCAGGAGAATCTACACCAACGAAGAGGCGGATGAGCCTGAAGCTCAGGGGTTCGACTTCAGGGAACATGCTTTCGACGGGAGGAGCGGGCCGGACAAGAAGGGCGGCAGCATTCTGTGTTTTCGTTGGACATGAGCTTGCCAACATAGGGTGGCTGTGCCCCACACAGCAGGCGAGGGACAGCCTGAATGAGCCTCCCGCCATTCATTGCGAATGGACTAAAACGGGCAACATATGGTACAACTCGCAGACAAGGTCGTTGCCGCTGAATACGGCGACTTTGTTTGAACGGAGCCGTTAAGTTGGTCAGGGACAAGAGAGAGGCTATCGTGGTCGGCTCGGGGCCCAACGGTCTGGCGGCAGCCATCGCGTTGGCGCGGGCTGGCCTGGCGGTAACCGTCTATGAGAAGCACGAGATAATCGGCGGAGGCTGCCGTTCCCTGGAGTTGATACAGCAGGGCTATATCCACGACGTGTGCTCCACGGTCCATCTACAGGTAAAACTCTCACCCTTTTTCCGGAAGCTGCCCCTGGAAGAGTACGGACTAAGGTGGGTCACACCCCCCTTCGCCCTGGCCAACCCCTTTGATGACGGCACGGCGGCGGTGGTTTCCCAGTCTATGTCCGAGACCGTGGCAACCCTCGAGGGTACCGATGGCGAGACGTATGCGAAACTGCTGGCCCCCCTGGTTATCCAATCACAAGAACTTATGGATGAAATAATGCGATTCCCAAGTATTCCCTTGCGCCACCCGCTCATGATGTTGAGTTTTGGCAGAAGAGCAATAACTCCTACTACAAAGCTGGCCAGAAGCCTGTTCAAAGGAAAGCGGGCTAGAGCATTGATTGCTGGTATGGGGGCTCACTCAGCAATGGAACTCGAGCAGAGAGGCAGTTTCGCGTCAGGCTTCTTGATGAGCATAACAGCCCATGCTGACGGCTGGCCCTTCCCCGAGGGTGGCTCGCAAGTAACTGTCAATGCCCTAGCGGGTTATCTAGCCGAATTGGGTGGTAAGTTCATTACCGGCTATGAAGTCAAATCTCTGGATCAGTTGCCACCGCACGACGTAGTGTTGCTGGATGTAACCCCCCGGCAGTTCCTTGAGATGGCCGAGAATAGACTGCCCTCATCCTATGCCAACAAGCTGAGGCAGTACCAATACGGATGCGGCGCCTTCAAGTGCGACTGGATTTTGGACGGCCCTGTTCCCTGGAAAGCCAAGGAATGTCATAAGGCAAACACCGTGCATATTGGTGGTTATCTTGAAGAAATAGCCACCGCCGTAAGAGAGGTAAGTCAGCAGAAGCACCCTGAGAAACCCTTTGTTATTGTGACCCAGCCGAGCCTCTTCGACCGTACCCGGGCAGGCGGTGATGGACATATCGTCTACGGGTACTGCCACGTACCCAACGGCTCTACTTGCGACATGACAGAGCGAATCGAAGCCCAGATAGAGCGCTTTGCTCCCGGCTTCAGGGATAGTATAGTCGGCCGGCATACCATGTCCACTGCGGACTTGGAGAGGCATAATCCTAACTGTGTAGGGGGGGATTTTCTGGGAGGGGCGAAGACTCTAAAGCAATTGATCCTGCCACCGGTATCCTATGAGACTCCAATCAAGAACGCTTTCCTCTGTTCCAGTTCGACACCTCCCAGTCCCGGCGTCCACGGTATGTGCGGTTTCCGGGCTGCACAGACGGCAATAAGAAAACTGAAGCTTTCTCACTGATAGTTGCGCCATCACATCTATCTGCAGAATCTGACATTGGTGCATTCCGTTCAACCGAAGGGCCTACATCACCCTGCCTCCTGGTCATGCTGTCTACAACCATCGAAACCAGCCAAAAGACGGCTGTACAAAGAACCCACTGCTCCCGCGCACAGTGTCAGCCTGGATGGCGGTATCGAACGCCGCCCGAAACAGTGCTGGTGCGCTTGACGGGGCGCCGAGGCTTGACTCCAATCGAGGCCGTTCACGCAATAGGCACGAAGATACGTAGTGCCTGGTCTGCTACGGTGATTCTCGATATTGCCTGTGACGAGAGCCTCGATGATGAGATGAGGGCAATCCTCCTCTCCAGGTAATCTTGCGTGTCGAAAGAGAATGTGACACTATGTCTCGCGTCTCCAACGGGGTGGGCTTTGATATCTTCTCGACCGACGCTGATGAGTGAGCCGGCAAGCTGACGTTACCGCAGACAGGTGCCAGGCTGAGGGAGGATGACATGGCTGAGAGCAAGGTGCCCGGGGTTATGGCCTTCGACATGGATGTCAGGGCCGAGGAGAAGCCCGATTTCGCGGTGTTGACCTTCGAGAACTGGCCCTATCCGGAGGAGGTGCTCACCTACGGCGACCTGGTGCTCCGGGGTCGCAAGCTGGCGCGGGCTCTGGAGAAACAGGGCATCGGCCGCGGTGACATATTCTCCGTCGTCATGCGGAACCACCCGGAATTGGTGGTCAGCATGTATGCCGCCACCGCGCTCGGGGCGGTCATGGTAGCGATAGACCCGCGCTCGAAGGGTGGGAAGCTCATCCACCAGATAAGCAACTCGAACTCGAAGGGGGTCATCTTCGCCGCGGAGTTCATGGAGGCAGTGGAGGCGGTGCTGCACGAGATCCCCGACGTGAAGAGCCTTGGGGCGGTGTACCGGGATGACTTCGGCGTCCCTGTGTCGGCCAAGCATCCCAACCTGAACGAAATACTCGCGGGGCCGGAGGTTCAGGGATTCACCCCCGATGTCCATCGTATGGGCGACCCCTTCATGATAATCTACACCTCGGGGACTACGGGAGACCCCAAGGGGGTAAGGCAGAGGCAGAACCGGCTCCTGGCCTATGCTGGCTTGGGCCGGATGATGTGGCAGTACAAACCTGAGGACTGCTTGTATACCGGCCTGTCGCTGACCCATTCGCACGCGCAGGGAGTGACTTTGATACCGGCGCTCTACCTTGGCGTCCCGGCGGTGGTCAGCCGCCGGTTCACCAAGAGCCGCATCTGGGACATATGCCGTGCCTACCGCTGTACCTCTTTCGGCCTTCTCGGGGGCATGATGATGGGCATCTACTCTGAGCCGCAGCGTCCTGACGATGGTGACAACCCGGTGCAGGTAGTGGTCAGTGCGGGGACGCCCCGTCCCATATGGGAGGCATTCGAGGGACGCTTCAACGTCAGGATTCACGAGTTCTACGGTGCGACCGAGGGGACCTTCGTGCACAAGCCGCCCGGCGAGGGCCCCGTTGGCTCGTTTGGCCGGTCACTGGAGGACCAATAGAGGTGAGGGTGGTCCGGGAGGATGACAGCGAGTGTGAGCTGGGCGAGACCGGAGAGCTTCTGTGGCGCACGGCGGCCAGCACGCCCCAGGTTGAGTACCATGGCGACAAGGCGGCATCGGAGGCAAAGACGCGTGGCGGCTGGGTGCGCACCGGGGACATGGTGCACCGTGACGCGGAGGGATGGCTGTTCTTCGACCATCGCAGGGGTGGAGGTCTGCGCAGGCAGGGCGATTTCATCCTGCCTGCCTACGTGGAGGCGGCGATCGTGAAGCACCCCGATGTGAGCGATGTGTGCGTCTACGGGATACCAGCGTCCTCTGGAGCACCGGGGGAGAGCGACCTGGTGGCGGCGGTGGTGCCAGTTGCAGGGCGGCCCCCAGACATCAAGGGCATCTTCGACAGATGCCTGGCCGACCTGGAGCGCAACAGCGTGCCTTCCCATATCCAGGTTGTCGAGGAGATACCGAAGACGGCATCACAGAAGAACCTCGACCGGGTATTGCGCGAGGAGTTCGACAGCGCCAGCCCAAACGTGTACCGCTTTGAGGACTTCACGTAGAACAACCGGCCAGGGCTGGAGTGGTGGGTGAGGCGAGGGTCGCCGGCAGCGTCTTCCACCCGGCATAGCCGCCCTCATACCCCGGGACACAGAGTGCCAGCTTTCGAGAGATGTGAGAATGGCCTCGGGTGTGGCCATGCGGTTGAGACAGAAGACATCATCGATTCGTTGCAGGTCGGTTTCCTGACGACCCCAGTGGCCGCTGATAGAGCAGACTTGGACTTATGGTGTATTTGCCTCGCTCACAGCAGATCGTTACGGGCTTTCCCAGGAGACTTGCGAAAAGCCCTGAAGATTGAATATGCTGGCACGAGAGGGCGCTTGACGAAGCCAGAGAGAGGGACACAGCTACCCCCCAGCGAAGGTAAAACGTCATGAAAAGGGAAAGGCGACTGTACCTCAAAGCATTCGGCCTGCTTCTTGATGAGGTACTCATAGCAGGCCTGATACTCTTTGTCCTGTGGAAACTGGGGGTTGGTATCCCGTTCTGGGCTTTTGTCTTGGCGGGGGTCTTCTGTGTGGTAGCATACTGGCTGCTGTACCGCCTCCTTCTGTCCCAGGGCAGAAAAGCGTCGTTCGGCGAGGAGGGGATGGTCGGGCTCAAGGGCAAGACGGTCACGCTCCTGAATCCCGAAGGACTCGTCCGGGTGCGCGGAGTACTCTGGACGGCGGTTTGTCAAGGCGGCGAGGTCATGGTAGGGGCAGAAATTGTGGTCGTAGGGTTGGAGGGGCTTAGACTCCTTGTAGTCCCCCAAGGCTTCGAGGAGTGCGGTCTCGACTGAGATATAGGCGGGGCCTATCGCTTACTCTGACCTTCCCCCCGAAAACAGCGACACCCTGAATTAGACTGCTCCACTGGTGCTATACACGATAGGGTTGCCCTGCACAGCAGGCCCAGCACGGCCCGGCACCCACGCCAGCGCATCCCGGATGGCTGACCCTGGCTGCGTGCTTCAGCCACGGCGTTTGTCGTGCGCCGGACACACATCACCCCCATCATTGGGTCAGGCATCGGAAAGCGGCAACTGCGAACACGCTGGCCGCTAGTGGGCGATTCTCGTTCGCGGGGGCTTGGTACCCTCTACGCGGGGTGCGTTCGAAGCATATGTATTGAACAGATTGAGCCGCGCAATCTGGCGACATGGCTAGTCGGCTGTACTTTCCTTGACGGGTTTGTTCAGGACCCAGATCCCAACGTTCAGATAGGAGGCCACACTGACCCACACGATGTAAGGGACAAGAAGGGCGCCCGCCCACACGGAAACCCGGAACGAGGCAATCATCGTTGCCAGGATAAGCAACCAGAGGACAACAATGACCATGATGCCGCCCCCCTGGGACTTCCTTCCGAAGAAGACGACGGACCACATGGCGTTGAAGACAAGCTGGACCCAGAATAGCGTGAAAGCAAGCATGACGCCAGGGTTGGCCAGTCCCTTCTGCCAGACAAGGAAGACGGATACTCCCATGAGGACATAGAGGACGGTCCAGACTGGTCCAAATGCCCAGTTGGGTGGGGTGTAGCGTGGCTTCTTCAGTCCGGCGTACCAGCTTGGGATTGCCCTGAACGTGAAAAGGCTGCCGACGCCCGCGGCGGCAAAGCTGGCAAGGATACTGACAACGAGTTTGACAATGCTGCTCAAGTCCACGACTGGTTCCTTGTGCCATCACTCTGCAGGGTTCTTCAGCAAGATTATAGCAGATTACGTCTGAGGCAACGTCGCGGTTATGTGGCCTGGCTACAGGGCCATGTGTCGCCGAAGAATCCGGACCACCTGTCGCTCGCTCTCTATAACGCGCCTGATGTCTGACTGAGGAGCATGAACAGCGGACACGCTGGCCGCCAGTGGCCGATTCTGGTGCGAGGCGGTTTGGTGCCCCCAAGCGGATTTCAAAGTCACGTCCTGACTCCCAGTCAGCTGGTGTAGCGATTCAGTTGAACGAGATGAGTATTCGTGCAACCGGTAGACAGGTCTGCAATGGTGGCGCATACCTACAACATGTGAGTGCGGCAGAGGTACGCAGAGCCTTGCCATTCGAGATGACGCAGTTCATAATATTCAGCGCAACCTGATAGCTAAATCACAGGATTCTTGTGACTTGGAGAAAGGAGACCAGCGACGAAGGTCTGTATCATTGGCGGTGGTGCTGGCGGCAGGAGCGCCGCGGGGCGAATTCGACAACTGGACAAAGAAGCTCAGATAGACGTTTTCACCAGTCAGTCTGAAGTTGGATACGCGCCTTGTGAGTTGCCCTTTGCGCTCCGGGGCAGTACCGTTACTCTGGAGGATATCTTCTATCCGGGAGACTTCTTTAAGGAACAGCAGATAAACCTACATGTCAACACCGAGGTCACCGATATTCTTAGAGAGCGGAAGCGTATCATTGCCGGAGGAGAGAGTTACGCCTATGACAAGGCTATCCTTAGCTTGGGTGCTATTCCCTCCATTCCTGCCATACCAGGACTGGACGGCAGAAACGAATTCACTCTAAGCACTGACATTGCTGACGCTAGAACCTTGGGCACAGTCATCCCAAGGTATGGCAGTGCCGCCGTCGTCGGAGCAGGAGCGATCGGTATAGAGATGATCCTGGCTCTTATGGCGCAGGGTCACCACAGTCTCTACCTCTTGGACATGATGGAGAACATCTTGCCAGCAAGCTTGGACAAGGATATGGCGGGCAGAATCGAAGAGGTGATGCGTGAGAAAGGGGTAGAATTGATTCTGCCTGCTACGATCAACAGCGTAAGGCAGAAGTCAGCAGGGAAACGAATTGCTCTCCCTGACCGGGAATTGGAGGTAGATCTCATCTTCTTTGCCACTGGAGCCAAGCCGAATGTGGAGTTGGCACGGAAGGGAGGTCTCCAGATAGGCAGCACGGGAGCTATAGCCGTAAACCAGTATCTTCAAACCAGCGATCCAGATATCTACGCAGTGGGGGACTGCATGGAGAATTGGGATGTGATCACGGGCTCCAAAATGCGTCGCCTGATGGTCACCACTGCGGGGATAACCGGTGACATAGCAGCCAGAAATCTGGTCTTGGGGAATGCCACTCCCTACCAGGGTACTGCTATGACGTTCATTATGGAAATATTCGGTCATCAGGTGGGCTCTGTGGGATTCACGGAGAAGCTTGCTCGGGCGAATGGACTGGATGTAATCTCACACACTACCACAACTCTTACAACGCGGCCAAAATACGGGAAGAAACCTATCCACTGTAAACTGGTTGCTGAGCGTGAAGGCCGGAACCTGGTGGGTGCGCAGGTAATCTCTGAGGCGTCAATAAGAGGGGCAATCGATGAGCTAGCCTTGGCTATAGCCTGCAGGATTCCCCTTGACAAGTTGGCCCAGCTCGATACCCCTTATTCGCCGGCTGTTGGGGGAGATCAGGTACGGTGGACAGTGAGAGCGTTGATGAACAAGGCTATTGCTGCCTCTGAGGTACCCTCAACATAGGTTCGGCTGGCCCTCTATTCTTGTGGCTTCCCTCACTGGTTCTTGCCTTTGCTCGTGCCACCAGAGGCAAATAGGCAACTGGTATCGCTGGCAGCCTATCCAGGAAAGCCACCGGGTTCTTGCTCATTCCCCAGAATCCGCTCGTGCTTTCCACCACTGAGATACACCACCAATTGCCTTCTGACCGATGAATGCTTCGCTGCATTCACGGATATTGGCCAGATTCCCCATCCAGTATCTCGCATATCTGATCCACAGTTTGGATACTGTCAGTCAGCATGTTTGGGTTCGAATCCCCAACGGCTAGTCTCTGTGTTACTTCTCCCTCAGGGAAACTTCTCCATCTTCTTCCCAGAAGCGATAACTCGCCCCTGCTCATCAATGGCAGCGACTGTGAATTCGTAACGGTGAGAACCGCCTGGTGGACACGGTCCATTATACCCACTCTTCAAAGCTTCAGCCGGAATGACGCCAGAACCGTCGTTCTCGACCGTGCCGCCTCCATGGTTCCAGAAGGGTACGTCAAGATCAACCAGGGTTACCTTGAGTAGCTTCGTTCCCGCCGGGATCCCAGCAACTCGGATTTCTGGAGACTTACTGGAACAACGGTGTTCCTGCTTCCAAGAGAAGTCAACATCGAGCGCTGCAATGTCCTGACCAGGCTTCTCGGCCATTTTGATTTCACCTCCGTA